>PJEL010000247.1_pt1 | contig 64723 bp, 54 predicted proteins | sample 1853271 | NCBI WGS metagenome assembly PJEL01 (sample SAMN08108733, study PRJNA415343) | Invertebrate metagenome, whole genome shotgun sequencing project. | host: Globobulimina | place: Sweden: Gullmar Fjord | collected 2015-08
TCCTACTATATTCCAAGCACTTGCAAATCCATAAGGAAAGAATCTCTATCTGTGAGAAGCTGGGAAAAAAATAGAGAGGGAAAAGAGGGAAAAGAAAAGGCAAAAGAAAGCTGAGAGATAAAAAAAAACTATATAAGGCCATGCATATCCATGGCCATATCAAATGGACCACAGTCTGATTCGATCTCGGCAGAGGCCAGACATGCGTCTAAATTGGTGATCATTTTGACCCAGATTACACCGGGCACATCATTTATTAATCTCTTTCAAATATTTTTACGAGCCTAATATAACTTTGGCACAATGTATAGGCCAACAACACTGCAATCTCTTCCTGGCCACACATGTCCCTTGGGGATCATAGGTTGCCCAATACTGGCTTCGAGAAGCAAATTTGTGACTCAAAAAAACCATAAATATCGTATGAGAACAGTTATTCCGCATGCAATCGAAGCAAGCGAGACAGCAGTGGCTACAGAGGAGGGACAAGAGGAACCAGAGGAACTGCCATTCGTTGAACCAGAGACCATTCAAAATAAGGTTCTGACGAATATAAAACTTCTCTTCGCTCTTCCTTGGAGACGTTTCAAAACAGGTTCAGTTCTCACCATTAAACTGAGTGGTAAAATAGCCGAGCAACCTCAAGGTAGATTTTCAAATGTGGTGGCCCTCCCAGAGTTGACCCTTGCCTTCATTAAAGCAGCGCTTGACCCTCGCATCAAAGGTGTGTGCGTGAAGATCGACCCTTTGCAGTGTGGATGGAGTAAAGTGCAAGAAATCAAGCGCCATGTGGAATTTTTCCGGAAGAGTGGAAAATTCAGCATGGCATATTTGGAGAGAGCTGGGGAGAAAGAGATGTATTTGGCATCAGCGTTTGAGGAAATCTACGCGCCTCCGTCTGCTTCCATATCTCTCCGAGGTATTAGTGTGAAAGGAACATTCTTACGTGGTACATTGGATAAGATTGGAATCGAACCTGAAGTCAGGCGCATCGGAAATTATAAAAGTGCTGGGGATCAGCTGTTGAGAACCGAAATGTCAAAATATCAGAGAGAACAGCTGACCGCTTTGTTGGAGGATATTTATGATGACTTTATTGAATCTTTGGCTACTTCCAGGGGTAAATCTAGTGAGGAGATTCAGGAATTCGTTGATGAAGGCGTCTTTGATATGCAAAGATTCAAAGATGCTGGCATCCTAACAGATCTGCTTTATGAAGATCAAATTAACGACTTGCTCAAAGAAAGAACTAATGGCAAGGAAGATGAATTACGATTTGTGCGATTTAAGCGATACAGAAAGGTTTCTCCGAAAGCCTTTGGGCTGGGAGGGAAAAAGACAATTGCCATCATAAGAACATCTGGTGCAATTGTAGGAGGAGAAGGAAGTGGGGGTGTCATCACTGCTGACAAACTTATTGCACAACTAAGGGCATTGAAAAAGAATAAGCGCATTTCTGCAGTTGTTTTACGTGTAGACTCTCCTGGAGGTGACGCGTTGGCATCTGATTTGATGTGGAGGGAAATTCAAAAGTTTGCAGAAGAGAAGCCAATTATCGCAAGCATGAGCGATGTAGCTGCATCTGGTGGATATTACATGTCAATGGCATGTCAAAAAATCGTTGCAGAATCTTTGACAATAACTGGAAGCATTGGAGTTGTTACAGGGAAATTCAATCTCAGCGAGCTTTATAAGAAAGCTGGGTACAGTTCAAAGACTCTGTCAAAGGGGAGATATGCGGAAGTTCTGAATGATAGTCGGCCTTTTACTGAATCTGAAGCTGATTTATTCGACAGATCTGCTCAACATGCTTATGAGCAATTCAGAAATAAAGCTGCTGTGAGTAGGAAAATGGAGATTGAAGATATGGAAGCTGTTGCTCAGGGCAGAGTTTGGACTGGAAAGCAGGCAGCAAAGATTGGCCTGATTGATGAGATTGGAGGTCTATACAAAGCTGTAAAGCTGGCAAAAGAAGCAGCAGGAATAGATGAGCAGGTGACATTGAGAGAAGTATCCAGAGGCTCTCCCTCACCATTGAGTTTGCTCACAGGAGGTGCTTCATTGCAAGCATTAATGGCATTGGTATCCCTTGGATGTACCCCTCTTATGGAGGCGATTTTCCAAGTGGCTGGCATACGTTCTTTCGAAAGTGTGGCAAGAAACGCAAATATGCTTTCAGAGAATGACCTGAACCTGATGCTTGGAATTGACTCTGGTGTAGTAATGGCACAGCTTCCTGAATGTGAGGTTGATGGGTCCTTTTCAATTCAATTGAAAAGTGCATATCAAAATGGCACTTTATTGGCAGAGGATTCTGGAATTTTCTGAATGAACATGATCTATGATACAACTGAATTCATTTAAATACCAATATATAAAAAGTTGATAACTATCTGATGTCGTCGAGGCAGAGAATTGCAACAACAAATGGTGGTATAAAGTTCAATCCAAACAAGGATGTCAAAATGGCAACATATGAAAGTATGGCTCTGGCTGATCTCCTCCAGGGATGACTTTGTGGGGACATGTTTTTTCTCCGTTTTGATGCCAAAGCAATGAATATCAGTAAAAGCCTTTCTAGAGAGGCAAACCCATATTGTTTCCTCAATCTATATCCGATAACCTTGCCTCCTGACATGGCAACAGCCATGGGACCAGCTCCATATAGCAATATCAGGTACCATTCCACAGATGAGTATTCTGTGGGATGCCTTGACATTCTTTTAGGAGAAGCGTAGATACAAAAGAGAGAGAAATAGAATGGCAAAAAATCGTGGAAAACACAAGTTAGCAGGATCAAGAAAGTGCAGAGGGATCCACCACGAATGTCTAAAATGGTCTTCCTGGGAAGAATCCAAGCCATGGCATTAAAGGATGCACAAGATATCTCTTTTATCACGATATCGAGGCAGAAGCTTGCGCACAACATAGACAATAATCCAACAGGATTCAGAATAAAAAGCCAAGGCATCGATCCCGGCAGCCAAATGTTAAGGAATCTAGAGGCAATGATTGTTTGTACTAAAACCCACAGGCAATGCAAACCATATCGCTTCAAGTTTGGTGACTCTGGAACGAACGCCATTCCATGCCGTGAAACTGGCACAAGACGAAGAATTGAAGAGCCAAGCAACAGCCCTGGAAGTGAATAGATATGATAACGAATGGAGTAAGAAACAGCTAACAGAATATCCAACTCTATCCTGACAGAATATTGACAACGAGCATCGACAAGCAGAAATACTGAATCAGCATTACTTGATGGATGCCATAAAGGCATTCCAGATCGATAATGATCTTCAGATTTCCAGACATGATCACTAGGATATTGCTCAGCGCCATTTTTGGTGATGAATATGGGTATGATACTTTGCTCACGGGAAACGCCTGAACAACTTTTTGCTTCCGAAACAAGCTTCAAAGGTATTAACCAAGCCAGCTGCCTCCATGAGATATTGGGAAAACTTGGCTTTGACAAAAAGCCAAAATAATTTCCAAACATTCTGGGAATCTTTATTTCAATCACAGTATGATTGTTGAACGCAGTATCCATCTGGGGCATTACTCGGTCTTGCTTGCGTGTCTTCACTACACTGAAACTTTGACCAGGCACAAGAGGATGTTGACTATCTAAAACAATATCTAAACTTCTCATGCCTGCTTTCAGCAAATTTTCGGAATAAATTTCAGCAATCCAGGTTGCGTTCTGCATCCAATCTATTCCCCGAATCACCTCTTGCCATGGTCTTTTATTGTCCAAAGGCTCTGCAATTGACAATGAAGGAAGTGGGCTAAATACATTGCTTATATCAAAGGCGCCTTTGTCATCTGTGGCGACAATGTTGATATCTTTACCAGGATTTAATCCATGAATCGCAATTTGGAACACTGTGCCTCTCTCAAGCGAGTCCGAAAGAGGCCAGGAGAAGCAAGATTGGCCAGGCTTGCCTCTGACACCAATCTCTTGTACAAGGACAGAATCTAGTACTGGCTTGCAAAACATATCATTGGTACGACTTTCTCGTACTTTCATCTTGTTTGATATCATATGAACCCCAATACTCGTGTTTGTCGTCAAAGTTTTCGTCATTAGCCTATAAACTTCATCTGTCGAAGCCATGCCATTTGAATCCATTAAGATACTGTCTAATATCAAGGGAACAATCTTCCGCACAAGCTGATTACATGATACCAATCCTTTATGTGAAGATGTCAACCAAACTCCTGGGATATTATCTGTATCCACTTCAAATGTCAAAGCATTGTGAAAGCTCTGTGATGTATATCCTGACCATGCAGATGACACGGGAACTTGCAAGTCACCTGGCCCAGACAAAATATGAACAGTTGGAACTTCGTGGGTAGGCACAGCAAGCTTTGGGGGATGCTTTTCAGGGATTAAAAATGATGGCAGATGGAAATGGGGCGACCCAATCGTGATTGACATCAGGATGTGATTGTTGACTCTTCCATCATATAGAATTCTGTCAACCACCAAGCCACCCATACTATATCCTACCAAAATGATCTTCGAAGCGCCCCCAAGGAGATGATCGATACATATGCTAACAAACTCTGATTGTTTACCCTGTAAAAAACAATCCCTCAACTCGCATTATGCAAATATGAATGAGATTTCAAGATGATAAGACATACCCTGAGTCTTGGCTCTAGGCCAGAAGGTTCCTCTGAGAAATCTACAGCGTACCAGTCTGCCCATTGAACTTCCCTATTGAATTTATCCCTTCTTGCAATCTCTTTGGCCGTCTCAGAGGCCATTGACCGCATTTGCTCGTGGGATCCAAGATGTCCATGAATAAATAATATGGGAAATGCATCACCTGCTTTCCTTTTTTGAATCACTGCATCATGAGCCAACGTAAGCTCGTGCAATCGTAGCGCACTAGAAACTTCTCATCATACCTGTTTTTGGAACCCAGTACGAATGCACCTCCTTGTACTTGACCAAAGAGTATGATTTGAACTTTTCTTGGTTCCCAAGTTCCAAAGCAACCTTGTGATAACTTGGATTGATATACGTTGTGTCACATTTCTTCGTTCTGGTAAAATCTATTGAAATATTGTAGAATAAAATGTAGGAAAGATATGAAAGGGTGGCACAAGCAGCAATCAAAGAGAGATTACGCCTTCCCATCACCAGAATATTGCTTGCTCATAGAACACGGCGGAACGGCGTTGTTTGGTGATAGATTATCATTCGACATTGACATATTTAAAAATGTAACGAAATTAACGCAATTCAACATTCAAGTTGGAAGCGACCTGCCTTCTTACCTCATCTTGCAAGTTGTTGATCTCTTCGTCAGTCAATGACCTCTCCATTGACCTGTAAGCAATTCTGAAGCAATTTGAGGTCCTTCCGGTCTTGGGGTGGGTAAAATCGTCGATCAACTTCACTTCTTCAACTAAGTCTCCAGCTATTCCACGAACAAGTTCACATAGATTGTTCTCTGTGAAATCTTCTGATATCCAAAAGGCGACATCTTTGAAGCATGGTGGGAATTTTGAATATGGTTTGAATCTTGTGTCAAGGTCACCTGCTTTAAATTGACTCAGGAATCTCTTGTCTGAAGTCCAAAAAAGCCTAATATCTGGGATATCAAATAGTACCATTGCAAGCCTTTCAAGACCCAAGCCGAATGCCCAGGCCTTGTGGCCAGATCTTCCATTACTATCCAAAATTTCCTGCTCCATGACACCACATCCTAGGACCTCAAGCCATTGATCCTTAAAGTAGATTTCCAGTTCAAACGATGGCTCCGTGAAAGGAAAGTATGCATCGATCCATCTCATTTCAACATCGCCAAAAAGCTCCTTTGCCAGTCCTTCCAGCGCCTTTTTCAGCTCTTGTTCACAGTATACAGTCCCATCAGTAGCACCTGCTGCTTTCCACTCTTCCTCTGCAAAGACCCTGACACCTTCCATTTGGTGAAACACTGGATAGTGGGTAGAATCAATAGAATCTCTTCTATACACATCACCTGTAACCAAGAAAGAAGCATGCCCTTTCCTCAATGTCTCTGCTTGATGGGCACTGGTATGACAGCGGAGCACAGTCTCAGAATCAACATAATATGTATCATTTGGGGATCTCGACACATGATCCACTGGTACCAAAACCTCGTCAAAGTTGGCAGTTGCCTTCACAACTGGGTGTAAATCATCAAATTTCACAAAAGTGTCTGGATAATGACGATCAAAGTATCCGTAAATGGCCTCTTTGATGATTCCAAGTGGATGTGTTGGGATGTGATGCAGGTTTGCTCCTATCTTCTCAAATATATTATCGGTCACGTTGTTTGATGGATCCTCAGTGATAACATCTGCGTAAGGGATTGATATGATCGTCACATTCACTCATGGATCTCATATTCTCAGCGTAACCACATACCTTCTCTTGAAACCGACGTCAACGCTTCAGTTGACATCGCTGCTCTCGGGAACGAAGTTTTCGATGATATAGCCCCTATAAGTATGAAATAAATCATTATCATCACAATGCATAGGTTGAAAGTCTAACTTTATGAGGGACCGACATACCATGAAGGTTAGAATACAAGCGGAAGGGCCCATTCCCCATGCATTTTGGCTTGGGTGTCACTTGTGTGCCTGTAATTAATACAAAAATAGATTAAATGGATGAAAGCCAGGAGTGAACGACAGTATGCAGATCGTTGGTTATACAAAGCTCCAAGTCGTACCTCGACTGACGAGTCTGCACAGACTGTTGGCACCTATGACGACAGAACGCTGCATTTTACGATTAATATTGAAATATAAGATACATATATAATGTAATTTCATCAGATGATTCGGGAAAGAAATTGACTCATATGTGGCTCCTCTTTACTCAACGACGCTAGCCCATGATCCTTGAGCAGAATTCACTAGCCTGGCTTGCTTCCAAGTTGAAGTCATGGGGCCGAGATGCGAATTGCACTGAAGATTGCGAAACAAAGCGATACTCGAGAGGATTTTGAACGCATGACTTGACGAGTTCAGAGTTGAAGGACTCTAATCTGTCACAGAATTTCTTCCAACTGTCGTCATACTTTGGTACAGAGGTGAGCTTATTCTCTATTCCATCCTCGATCAGAGAGAATGAGATGGAGTAAGTATCGTGCTTTGCTTGAATGCCAAGTGTATCACCTTCTTCTACTTTAACCTCCTTAATATATTGCACAGCCTGTTGCCACGTGGGGCCTTTGTCTTCATATGGACTGGTGCTCAGCATAATCTCCTCATCCAGGTGCAGATTAAACCACATGGCAATGGCATTGCACGTTCCCTCTCTATCTATTTCGAAACTCAGATTGTTTTCATTTTCTAGAGCACATCTTTCAATGTCATAGAAATCAAAAGAAAACACTTTAATTGGGTCAGCAAGTGGCACCCATGAGTTATCTCTCCCAAGATCAATGCCTTCATAGTCAGACCTCCATCTCCATCTGTTAGCTTGTTGGACATCTAGGCCTTTGATGGATTCTATCCGTAATTGAATTGGTTGTGCATATACTTCTGCACGGCATGGCACCAGACATGCGTCAGGCATTAAAAGTTTTGCCTTTGCAGCAGCCAAAATATGAAGGACGCCCTCGCCAATCAGTCCAGAATCGAAGACTTCAAACACAGCCAGGTCCACAGGTCTTTTAAGTTCTGGGGCTGTTCCGTCTGGCTTTCGTAGGACATCCATTCTTCTCACATCCCTATCGAGTACAAGAACCTTGTCAAGAAATCCATTCATTATAGTGCATTCCTCTGCAACATCGCACATGTGAGAGTTCATCTCTGCAGCATAGACATAGTCTGCACCTGCCCTTGCTGCCATCATGGACAAAAGACCAGATCCTGCTCCCATATCAATACAGTGAACATTGGCATCGGATCGAGCATACTTTTTTGCATTAACTGCCTTTTTTATTGCTTGATTGTACGCCTCATTTCTCTCTGAGTCCAATATCATATCATAATGCCAGCGAGGAACAATTGCATGATGCATTCTATACTGAGGTGGATCTGATGAAAATACCACCTGTGATTTATCTTGCTGGACTCTCAAAACAATATTTTCACCCTCTACCACTTTACGAAAATCTAAATATTGGATACCCTGCCCAAAAGAAGTTGCGTGACGTTTTGAATCATCATTATTGACCACACCGCTGCTCAAGACAAGGCTGTTGAATTCGCTGGAGAGTTCAAACCAAAAGACCACAGCGTTCCATTGCCCAGACTTTGTCACTTTAATTTGCATAGTTTCATCTATTTCCCAGATGCTTCCACTATTATCGCGAAGCTCTTTCTGAATTTGTCTAACCCTCTCGTTGAGGTCAAGGTCAATTGCAACAAATGGTTGAGACAGAGGTCTGCAAGGTATTTTCCCAGCATCATACCTCTCATCACCTGGATACCATCTATAACAGTCCATAGCTGATAGATTAAATCCTGATATCTGGTCAAGGCTGAATTCAACAAGCTGACCCATCACCTTTACCTTTCCTGGGACCACACTTGCATTTGTCATCAGCAGATGCTGTGCGGCATAATCCACTGAGGTCAACAATCCCATTCCAAGTGCAGTATGATCCAATAGATCGACTACTAAGACATCTGCGTAGCTTTTCATATGATAATAATTGTTTATCTCCCCTTGAAGAAGCGTTTCGTGTGTATCGCTAGGAGACGGATGTGTGCAGCTAGAAACATCATGGTCTCCAACCTTGACTGACTCCAGTACACCGCTTACCAGCTCTACATTGCTCGTGTACTCAATATCTTTATTTGATTCTTTGATTTGCTTTGCCATGCGATATAACATCCTGCATCGTTCTATCTGAGTGACAGACTGAGCTCCAGCTTGAGCTGCAAGCAAACCCAAAATGCCTCCCCCCGCCCCAATCACCAGAGCATGTTTAGGCTCTTGGAAGCAAGATGCAAATCCTTCGGCAAACCAAGATGTCCTTGTATCATCTTCCAATATTTTGATCGATTTTTTAGGGGCAGAAAGGTCGGAAAGGGCAGATATGTACGAAAGAAGAGCCCCCCTCTTTGGATCCGCACGAATCCATTCCTCGGCATCCACTGGCAGGCTCCTCAGGCTAGGAAGCCATGTAGGCCTCCACTCCAAATCATCTAGATCCCACTCTGGAGCGGTCATACTCTGCTTGAATTGATTCAGCATCGCAAGTTTCTGGTCGTCATGTCGGGCGTTTCTCAATTTCAAGACCAAATTGTGCCTCTCTACAGCAGCTGCTGCATTCTTGGCATATACGTCCTCTTCAAGGCGCTTCCTCGCATGGGTGACCTTTTTCAATAATACCTTATCCCCAGGCTCTAGTTTTGAACCTTCAGAAAAGGCAGCAAGAGCCGCCTCCCATTCATTCATATTCTCTAATGCACAACCTAGCCTGAAATATCCCTTGGCCCAAGCAGGCTCCAATGTCACTGCTTTCTGAGCATCCCACAGAGCCTGATCCAGGAGTCCTATAGCTAAATATGCAGCAGACCTATTCCCAAAGAGTGTATGATCATTTTCATTTCCAGCAATCCCCTGACTATACATCTTTATCGCATCTGCACACACGAGACAACTGGTCAACGTGTTCGCCGTACCCAAATACCACAAAAACCATCATGATAACAAGCGCACCTCTGTATTTCTTCTCTTTAAATAGATTGTTACCAGCCTCTTTGGATTTAGAAATGATAAAATCTAGTTCCTCTGGGTCGGCATCTTTTAAACGAGCTCCTGTTGACTGTTCAATCAGACTTCTTTGGAACGAATCAACCACAGTTGGGTCGTACCCATTTTGTTTCATCATTTTGATAGATTATATGAGGTTATTTGAAAGGATATTTGTAAAGAGAAAGATAAAATGTGATGTTTTGAAATATCCGTCATACTATATTGACCATCATATGATGCATGTACAAGTAGATCTCAGAGTCACCATCATGATGGTGATATAATCTTTCTCATGCAGGAGATACTGGATCAAGGTAGTATCATAATACTATCCACTCAGACTATTGTACCTGTATCATGGAGGTTAAAATTCCCTGTTCATTCGTACAGTATATTGTACGACGAAACGTTGGAGGCAATATCCCCATGGGTTGTTCACCTACTTGCAGTATACATACATGCATGTATAATTAAAATGACAAAATTTGTTTCAGATTCGCTTGCTGCCCGTTCAGGAAGGTCCAGAGGATTTACGGCAAAGGACAGAAGGAAAGAACTGGAACAGTTCCAGGCAACTGGAATACTTCCTTCTACGTCTGGTCTTGACGAAGGTTCTCTTCCACAAGTTCCTGAGTCTAGACATTCTCGGACCCATATATTCTTTGATTATTCCATATCTAGCAAACATGTTGGCCGTGTCGTGGTAGAACTCTTTGAAGACCTTGTCCCCTCTCCTGCTTCCCTGTTTTGTAGCTGTGTCACACAGGGAGATTTCCAGCATACACGGGTAGATAAGATTCTGAGAGGGGTAGCCATCTTTGGAGGAAAAACATCGAATAAAGTGGCGATGAAGATTAAGGAAGAGAGCACATTGAGACATGTGGATGGTGGACTTGTGTCGATCTCGCGAAATGGGAATGGGTATGCCATTTGTATGTCTAGAGCACTTCATTTAGATGCCACCCATCAGGTTGTTGGTAAGGTGACCAAAGGATTGGATGTTCTTGATACCATTTGCAGTTTCATGACAAAAGCGGATGATTCTCCTGTTCAGATGATACAGATTGAAAACTGTGGAACTACAGATTACAAGGGAATAGTTGAGTTTTCAGGACTTTCCAAGAGACAAGAGAAGAAAGACTCATCCCAAGTACTCGATGAAGTGCGCAAGGATTTGCACTGTGCAATTCATGTTGGATTAAAGCGGAATAATCCTGATTCTGAAACAGCAAGGCAGAGGAAGAAAATCCTTGCTTTTGAAGAATCCTCATCATCCACATCATCAGAATCTCAGTAAGAATCTATGATCATTTCGCAAAAAAACTTCGAAATTCCTTCTTTTGTTTGTTCGAAGCTTCTTTTGATTTTTTGATCAATATTGCCTTCTCGCGTTGAGCTTCAACTCGCAGGTTTGGATCAATCTCAAGCATGGCGTCTAAGTCTTCAAGGGCCTCATGGAACAGAGCCATTCCTTGCCTTGCCTTCGATCGCCGAAAATATGCTTTTGTATTATCTGGGTGCTCCCTGCATCAAACAATTATCTTATGAATATTCAATGAAAAAATCTAGCCAGCTTTATAGAACATACCCCAAGACTTTTTCACACCATGAAATGGCATCTCCAAATGCACCATCCTTTTGTGCACAAGCAGCTAAATTGAGCATGCAAGAGACTTTCACTTCGGTAGCCAAATATGAATCTTCTTCTGAAAATTCATACCCTTTTCCTAAACACGTCAAGGCCTTTTTGTATTTGCTTTTTGCTAGAGAGATCTTGCCCTGTTTATAAAGTTCATTGCCCTCGCTCTTCATTTGTTTTGCCCTTTGCAACTTTTCCTTGGGTGGCAGAGCTGCGATTGGTAATGCACTTGTAAACTCAATTAACTCTACTTCAATCTCAATTTGCTCTCCTTCAGGAAATGCTGTTGCTAATGCATGAGGGAAAAAAGTGCTCAACTTTGGATCCACAACTGTGGACAATAGTGACACTTCTTTCTTCAGCATCACCCGTAAAGCAGCATCTATGACATCCGGAAGTTCGCCCATACCAGTTGATAAAGTAATTGTGTCTTCAGTATCACTTGATAAGAATGGAAACCAGTTAGTCTGACCCTTATTCCGGATTTTTGCCTTTATTGTAACATTAGTATCTTCCATGGGACAATCAATTGGAAATTCTCCCTCTCCCTTCCTAATGATCCTCTTGATACTCTTTCCGTCACCCAATATATCTCTTGCTTGGGTAAGGTCATCTAAAACAACCTCATATTCGATGTATTTGATTTGCATGGGCTTTATCTGATCATTTTCCTGCTGACATTGTGAAAAGTGTATCATAGGATGTGTTGACAGCACAGGAGTCAAAATAATTGCCCGCTCTGCTTTTCTCATGGTACAAATACCTAATTCTAACTCTTCAGGCAATGTTCCATCTCCTACCTCACACGTAATGCTGGTTTCGGGGAAATGGGCATCTCTATCGAGGCAGTTTGCAGCATAACTGAGTGGTCTTCCACAAACCCTGATGGAAATAGTGAAAGGTTTTCGGGGCGTTTCCCAGCCTTCACCCTCCTCTAATATATATTTAAATACGTGATCTCTACTACTATAAGGCACGGAGTCCAAGTGCGGACGTTTCCAGTCAACCAGCTCAATGTCAGCTTTATATACTCCTTGTTCATTTACTAGACCTGGATATCCTTTTATGTGATGTGCCATGCTGGAGTTTTCGATATCCTGATGCATCAAACACATTTCAGATTTCATCAGAACTATATTTCTCTCTCCCTGGGTCATGGACATCAATGCAATTTCTATCCCCCTCAGTGGCCGGGAGTTGCCTCTGCCCACTATGTATAGGCATGGCTCTCCAGAGCCCCCTTTTTCCTTTCTCGTTGTGAAAATTATTTCATTCTCTTGTTCATTCATAATATTAACATGGAGATATACCTACACCAAACCATGGCGATCAGTAATCCGTCAGTAACATGTCAGAAGATGCTAGAATTTACATACCAGGCTGCCACTTTCTGGGGACTCCCCACCTTGGCCAGGCTGCACTATAGCCTTCATTACAGCACCAGATAGCAGATTTTCTTCCTCTCTACGCATAATAGATGATTGTGTGATCGAAAGACGTCAACAAGTGGTCTAGGGATCTCAACCTGACAAGTTTGGGCCAGCAAAAACTGAACTCTAAGAGTATGCATACCTGGCCGTAGTCCCATCATCAACTCCTAAATCTTTATAGTCTACTTCAGCTTTGATATTTTTTAGGTCATTCACTTCAGCGCGTATTTTCGAGAAGGCGTGAGTAAGTTCCGCAATGTTTCTGTGACCCATCTTGTTGTTTGACAGAGAGAATCCTCGGTGGAATCACCAGATTTCCAAGAGTTTTACGGAGAAGTCATTTCATTGTTCAAATATTATTTCCAGTAAAAGGAGATGAAAATGGAAAAGAGATCTCATTTCAGAGAGCCGGACCTTAGGAATCTGATGGTCCATCAGTGATGACCAATTTACATATGCATGCATGCATATATATTTCATTCATATTTCAACTCGCCCTCAACAATTTGATGTCCATTAGCAAATCTCTGTTGAATGGCTGTAAGGTTGGATTGTCTAGAACAAAATCCAACGCTCTTTGTCCACCAAGATCATATGGTTGTGGACCAAGTCTGTATTTGTAAATGTCTGATGCCACGAACCGCTCTCCTCTATCTCTTGGGTACCCTATCTCTGGATGAATCCCAGGAATTTGAATTCTCCTGATACCCCCTACTTTCATTCCTAACACAGCTTCTTCAATGGCAGGTATGGCTTGATTCTGACCGAGAAAAAACTCAAATGGTTCATCTTTCACCGTACTGTTCCCAAACCTTTTCCCTTGATATCCTTCAGTGTAGCCGGACCAATGTATGGCACATTTGCTTCCTTTTCTAGGAGCTTGGCCACCACCAATTTTGATGTCCAAGTACTTCAATCCACTAGGTGTTTCAACAAAATCATCTGCAAACGACCTTGTGACTGGAAGAAAAGAAGTTCCGAGAAAGACCAGCGATCCCATCGTGATCATTCTTCGATCTACATTTACCGAATCGTTGTAATTATCAATCCTATTTTTATTTTTGATGCATCTGTCAATCCCGCTCGAGTAAAGACTCCGTGTCGAAACATCTTTAGTTCTAGCAGAGGCCCTCATAGGCTGACATTGATGAGGATTTGGAACGGACTTGGCTTTCATGATCATGATGAAAATACATAATAGTCAAAATAGTTTTCGTTTGATAATGATGACCTGGGAATATGTGCTGGTGATATAACTACAGGTAAAACCAACACCACTTGCGATGATCACAGGATTATCAAGACCGCGGCCGGCCGGTACTGGTTGGGTACCCAACTACGTCGAAGCATTCGAAAAATATTTGTTGTAGTTGATTTTGAATAATGGAGACCGTCCTAAAAAGATTCGTTACATACCCATCTCACGGAAAAACGATATTGTCGCGTCCAATGAAGACACAAAGGCATCAATCTCCTCAACAGTGTTGTAAATATAGGGACTCGCCCGTATTGAGGATGAAATCCCTAGTGCCTGATGAAGGGGCTGAGTGCAGAGATGCCCTGACCTGACAGCAATACCACTCTGATCCAGAATGGTTGATAAATCTGTTGGATGGATTCCTTCAACATTAAAAGTAGCCAAAGCAGCCCTATCAGTGGATACACTGTATGACGGACCATACACCTTTATTCCATTCATAGTTGCTAATTTTGAATGCAAGTATCTGCCGAGATGGCTCTCGTACTCTTCAACATTTTCCATACCAATGTTTTGTAGGTAATCGCATGCAGCTCCAAACCCTATTGCTTCTGCTATTGCTGGGGTGCCAGCCTCAAAACGTGATGGAGGAGCCGCAAATGTTGTCTTCTCCAAAGTCACAACATCGATCATCTCTCCCCCTCCCATCCAAGGAGGCATTGATTGCAATGACTCACTAGTTCCCCAAAGAAATCCAATTCCAGTTGGGCCACACATTTTATGGGCAGAGCCGACAATCCAGTCCACACCTAACTCCTGAACATCAATGGGAATGTTTGCAACTGACTGACAGGCATCTAAAAGTATTTTAGCTCCTACTGTTTTTGCTAGCTGGACCACTGTATCCACTGGAAGTCTACAACCAAGCGCGTTACTCATATGAACTAAGGAGATGAGTTTTGTCTTTGGGGTCAAGAGATGGGCAAGGTGATCCATATCCAACTCTTGGCTTTTTGTGAGCTGGACAAATTTCAAAGTGAGGCCCCTCCGTTCTGCTAGGAGCTGCCATGGAACGATGTTGCTGTGATGCTCAGCCACAGATAAAATTATCTCGTCACCTTTTTCAAGAGTCGATCCCCACGTGTTGACTACTAGATTGATCGCTTCAGTGGCATTTCTGGTGAAGACTATATTTTCAGGAGAAGCTGCATTTACAAAACTGGCCACTTTCTGTCTTGCGTTCTCATATTCTGTCGTTGCTCTAGCACTAAGTGCATGGACTCCGCGATGTACGTTGCTGTTATACTCTCGATAGTAGTCACTCATAGCACTGATGACAACCTCGGGTTTTTGAGAGGTTGCAGCGTTATCGAGATAGACCAGCTTTTTGCCGTGGACATCTTGGTGCAAGACGGGGAAATCGTCTTTTATCTCTCTTCCTAGGTCTATTTGGCGCTCTTTTTGTGCAGCTCTCTGCAATGCATTAAAGTTTTTTCGCAAAGTCAGGGACGAGTGTGAAGACCACAAAAACAGGAGTCCTACGACAGTACAAGTCTCACGTACCAGACGATTCTCCACTATAGATCTATGACCATGAATGCTATATTTCTTACCCAGTTGAGCCCCTTCACTTCCAATGGAGACCAATTGCATCCCACCCGGTGGATTTGGTTTGGCTGGGCACCACGCGCGTTGTTGGATGGCCATGTGTTTCAAAATATATCAATACTCTGAATGAATTCGAATCTTGAATATGAAATATTGATTATGAATTTAAGTGACCCCTGTGGAATTCCTGTTCTATATCACGACAGGCTGTATCCCATTCCGTGGTAGCTGCTGTGTCAAAACATCTCATCGAGTCTGAAACCTTGTGCTCCAACTGCTTAGCGTCTCGTGTCTGTTCTTTCTTCCATCTGGTGTAGTCAGCCATGTTCCTTCGTTTGATTTCTTCATATCCTACCTCTGCAGCATGAAGTACTGCCTCTAGGCCAGCGATGTCATTTCTCAAGGATTCGATCTTCTTTGTAGTGCCCGAGTCTCTCAACGTGCTGGCATTTTGTGCCTTCTCAAGTCCTTGAAGAAAGTCTTGAGTACTTTTCAACGTCTCTCTTGTATTCATTAATGTCAAAAATGCCCATTCTCTTTCTTTAAAAGCTTCTATGCCAGCTTGTACCATGGCTAGCTGGTTGTGAATTGGAGCCAAGGCCAGCACCAGGTTCTCTGTGCAGTTTCTTTCCTGTCTACTGATCTTTACAACGGACATTCCGACCCTTCTTGAATTTGATGCCATTTTCTGAGTCTCTGAGCTGAAAGCAGAATACTGTCCAGTAGGTCCACCATACTCGTCTTCGTACTTTGCAAGTCGGATCAGAGAAAGTCCAACATCGCCAATGACACCGCCTAACCTTTCAAATTCACCTATAAGCTTTTCAGATTTCCTAGAGACCTGTACCAGGTTATCACAGTACGCTTCAAGTTCAGAACGTGTTTTTCTCATATTCATTTCTTCTTCTGGAAGCTCTAGGGAACTGCTTGAAATATCTTGCTTCATTTTTTCACCCATTTCTCTAAGCATCCTTAGCACATCATTGGTGCTTCTGGCATTCTTTGCAACATCATGAACATTCGGAACCGTAGACTCGACCCCCCACAATTGTTTTGGAAGCCTTGTAAAACCTTCAAATAAACTTGGATGTAATGGCTGTAGTTGCTGCCATGCAAAGGAAGAACTAAGAGATCCCTCTGCAGTCAGAAAAGCTTTCAGTTCTTCACTTTGCCTGATGACAGGATGTTCACATAACTTGGTAAGATATCGTTCTAAATCAGCCCTTCTAAATTCTATGAATTCATTTTCTGTCCTTCCACTAGCAGCAGCATCTAGTGCCCCTTTGGAGGGCTTTGGAAAGATGAAATACCCTCGCATATTTTCAGCCAAAATGTCTGCGAGGGCCATGAAGTCATTGAAACGACGACGCACTTCGCTTTGCACGTAATCTGACGACAGGGCTGAATCAGAGAACACTGATGTCACAAGATATTCGTAGTGAGAAGACGTCAAACCTGGAAGATAAGTATGATCCGATATTCGTTTGATTGGGTCACTGACAGATATTTTGACCTCTTGCGTGTCAGTTTGCCCCTCGTGCCGTAATTCATCTCGAATACCTTCCTCGGGATGCATTTCATTCATCAAATCTATTTTTACATCTATTATAGCATCGTTTGACGCTGCTGTGGTGCCTTCAACAGGTGTACCCGTATCAATTGCTTCAAACTCGCTACAAGTACCCAGACGGTCTTTGATCTCAGGGTCAGTCAAAGGGTCGTCATGTACCAAGACCATTTTAATATTTATGTATTTATCATTTACGTACAGTATATTTTCGTGGCGAAGATTTTGTCCGAAACAGGAGTACTGTCTGACTCTCTGCATGGTCAGTACTGGTTCCCCATTGACATTATCCAAACTTGACACAGATCAACCATCCATGGATGGCCATAGCCACGTCGATGTGATCTACCTCTATATTACATACATGACACCTAGCAAGTGTGATAATGATAGAGGATAAAATACCAATGGGATCCCCAATATTGTGCATGGGCATTCCCCTTTGGCTCAATCCCCAGTGAGGAATCACCCCCACCAATCAAAGATGTCCTGATCAGGTTATTCACTCTTGCGATCTTACTAAATCATAAATTTAAATGTACATGGCATAAATATCAATCTGGATGATGATGAGTGCAAAGATATCAGTAGCCTGTGTGAACAACACTCTGCTCTCTTCCTGCAGGACTAGCCAACGTAGGACGAGAAGATGTCCTCGCGTGAGTACAATTGTTAGAGCAGATGAAAAAATTGATAGTTCTGTGACTGATACACAGAACAATCCTGGTATGTCAAAGATATGACAGTGTCCATAGTTTGACAAAAGTGGACGCTTACTTCTCTTGTTACCATGTTGCAGATAGATCAATTGAGGTGGATGTCAATATTGATAAAGAAGTGTCTAAATTCGCCAGAAATGCTGCAACAACATTTGCGCCCAGAGCATCAGGTGCAACAAAGAATCCAGCATTCAAAGGGAGCTTGTTGTACACGGTGTTTGATGTACAGGCCTGGCTTGCGCTTGTAGTCGGTGGCTTGTTGTCTTTCAACGTGATTTTCCCTTCAGATCAACCTGATATTGCTCGTCTGATGGGGATGTGGTCAATATGGATGTTCACAATCCCTTCTCTGAGGGCAAGAGAATGCACTGCAGCAGAAAAGGATGCATTAAATCTCCTATTTCTGGCAATTCCCCTTGCAAATGTACTTTTACCATTTGTATGGAAGAACTTTGCATTCATTTTCTGCGCTGACTGTGTATTGTTGACCGGTGTTTTTGCCTGGAAGGGACTTCTTCCATTTATGGACCAGGAGTTGGAAGAACAAGATTCTTGAGCACGTGACGATGTGCTGGTTAATACTACTGAGAGTCCCTTACCTACTGAATGAACCTGATCAGATATCGCTGATTTATATACTAGTGGTATAAAATATTCAAAGGCCTAGGTATCTATCTCATCTACATGAGAAGAGATCTCTTGAAAGATGCCCAACATGGTTAAGAACGGTATTCCAGATATAAATCAAGCTGTAATAAATGTATGTTCATTTCTTTCTAAATAATACGAACGTTTCCGAAAAATTCTGTCTCCATATGTGTGATAAAAATCTCTGGTGAACTCTGGACAACTCAAAAGCAAGGATGATTCGAGGTTTATCGCTCCACCTTCAACCGCTGCTTGGTTTTATCGAGAGGAGATTGACATGGAAGCAAAATGAGACCAAGACTGCCATTTACGGTGAGAAACCGGAAGCTATGCTACCAACACCTGAAGCAGAAATTGATCACAAGCTTGCAGAGCTGGACTTGCGCGCGACTGTCTGGAGGAATATGTCTCGAAAGCAGAAGTCGATACTATTCAGACGATGTGTAGAAAATTTTGTTGAATATGGGGAGGAAATTGCTATCCTTTCCACCCGGCACAAGGGTTCCTACGAAAGTGGAGTTGGGGAGGAATACCTGTGTCTTGTACCAATTGTGACCTACTTGAATGAGGTGGCAGCATGCTTTGGGAGTAACAAGTATCCTGATCCATATAGTGTCAAGAGATCTTCAGATGGAACCCAATGGATAGTTGACGTCTGTCCTGTTGGTATGAGTGCCTTGGCCCTTGGAGGTTTTAAGGGTGAATTGTACATAAATCCTGGCCATGATGTTTCCCAGGGGAAAACCTTGGAAAAGGTGGAAAATGAAACAGAACCTGGGGTGGGCTTGGTATTGGGCGCAGGTAATCAGTTTCCTCTGACAGTCCTTGATATTCTCCATGTTTTAGTCATGCAAAGTAGAGTTGTGATGTGCAAAATGAACCCAGTGAACGAGTACATGGGGCCAGTCCTGAGAAAAGCACTGGGCCCTTTAACAGAGGCAGGATTCGTGGATTTCGTGTATGGATCTTCGAATCAAGGTAAATATTTAGTTGAACATCAGCTTGTTAAGTGCATTCATCTAACTGGATCTGCCAGTACATTTGATGCCATTGTTTGGGGTGGTCAACAAGATAAGACTGGCACCCCTCCGTGTGAGAAGGAGGTTTGTGCAGAGCTAGGTTGTGTGACTCCTTACATAGTAGTTCCTGGGGAATGGACAGAAGAAGAGATAAACTACCATGCTTTAAATGCCGTGTCTGGGCTTGTAAATAATGCAGGCCATAACTGCCTTGCTCCAGAGGTTATTGTGACTGACAAAACATGGCCTCAAAGAGAGGCATTTCTGGATGCAATTCGACGAAACCTGGACATAGCATATTGTCGTACTTCATATTACCCAGGCAGTGACACAAAATTCAGAGATTTTGAGCAATTTTTCCCAGATTGTGAGAGTTATGGGAAGCAAGCATCGTTACCTGAAGGCATAGAGAATGGCTCACATCATACCTGGAAATTCCAAGCTGGGTTAACAACAGAGAATTGCAGAATCTCTCAAGAAAATTGGTGTGGTGTCTTGCAAGAAGTGGCTTTAGAACCTGGTTCTATCGAGGACTATTTTATAGATGCAGCAACATTTGTGAATGAGCGATGCTGGGGCACACTCTCTTGTTCTGTTTTAGTTAATGATGCAATCCCAAAGGAACATAAAGATGCATGGCAAAACTTCATTTCTGCCCTAAGATACGGTTCTATATGCGTAAATGTTCCTGGTATGGTTGGATTTGGGCTAACAAAGCTCGCCTGGGGTGCGTGGGGTGATGATTTAGAAGACAAAAGGGCAAACATTGGTAGTGGTAACACAAAAGTACACAACTCTGGCTTCTTTGACAACGTCCAAAAATCAGTTTTGTACGCACCGTGTTGTATTTCACCGACCCCTTACTGGTTTGTTTCAAATAAAAATTGTGAAGATGTTGCTACCGCTGCTCTGAGATTCTTTTCCAACATGAACATCTTGTCAATGGCAAGACTGGTCCAGACAGCTCTGAGAGGATAGTGACATGTCTTGTTTTACACGGTACATTTTGTAAATCCATTATAGAAAATCCGGTCTTGAAAATAATTATTTTCCCATAACAAGGGTAAGCTCTGCGTCACACACAAGATCCTCTCCAACATAGGCTTTAGCATTCATCTTGCAAATTCCAAATCTCTTGTTGAACTTGGTCACATCGACACGCATCATGAGTACATCTCCTGGAACTACAGGCTTTCTCCAGCGAAGATTATCCACTCCTCCGAAGAAAAAGTTATTCTGTTGAGCGGCATCTGCCGGATCAATCATCACAATGCCCCCAAGCTGTGCCATGGCTTCTACCTGCAAAACCCCTGGCATGATTGCTCTCTGAGGGAAATGGCCGGGGAAGAAATTGTCATTGATGGTCACACATTTGTAACCAACAGCATATTTTCCATATTCCCACTCCAAAACGCGGTCAACAAGCAAGAAAGGATATCTGTGAGGAAGGATGTCCATGATCTCTTGTATCTCCTTCATTGCAGTCATATTTGGACCTTGTGTTTCAATTCCAGATTCCCCATCCGATGCCCTTGCTTGAACTACCATTTTTTTCTGTGATCTTACAGCTGAAAATCGTGTCGTTGTTGCCACATTGTTAGTAGCAGCAACTGGTCGCATGCGAGAAGCTCGTGTCGATATCACTGACATTGCCGACATCCTGAGGATCGATTGTAGAAGATTTATATTATATTAGATAATCGTTAAATAGTAGAATATCTGCAACGATAATGTAATCCAGATTTTTAAATGGGATTGTTACACACAGTCATCAAGATAATCTCTTCGCAGAGACTGCGAATTCGCAGAGACCATGCATGGCATATATGCCATGACCATGATCTGGACAGCTGGTTACGTGTATACACATACATGACGTATTGTAATCTGGTTGCAACTTAAGTTGGCAAGCTTGCCGAATTCAATTGGCCAATCGACCCATTCCGCCGGGACCATAGAATCTGGAATACCATGTGGTCCAGAAATAATTATATGGTGGGTTTAGTATCAATCTAATACATATCCAATTCAAAATTGTCTAAACGTCGCTGGCTCTAAATCAGATTGGCAGCAACAGTGACTAGTTTCTTTCGATTCGAGATTCCTTCTCTGGCGATCAAGTACAGATACCCGCTGATAGTATGGGTTGTTTACAAAGTAAACCTGAGAGCACAATGATTTCACGTTCCAAAAATAATGATGGTGGTTCCAGTGTCCTCGGGCACGGGTTGAACGATGTCAACGCTGATTATCACCTTGGCAAGGTATTGGGCAGGGGTCAATTCGGAACAACTCGCCTCGCAGAGGACAAGAGCAAGAGAAGCAAATTTGCATGTAAATCTATTGCAAAGGGTAAACTCAGCTGCAAAGAAGACATCGAGGATGTTCAGAGAGAAGTGCAAATTATGCACCACTTGAAGGGACACCCCAATGTAACATATCTCCGTGGAACATACGAGGACCCTCAGAACGTTCATCTAGTGATGGATCTATGTGGTGGTGGAGAACTCTTTGATGCTATTATCAGCCGTGGAAAGTATTCCGAGAAGGATGCTGCTGATTTGATCAGAACCATTGTCTCTGTTGTTGCTCACTGTCATAACATGGGAGTGATACATAGAGACCTCAAGCCAGAAAATTTCCTACTCCAATCAAAGGATCTGAATTCTCCAGTTCTTTGCACTGACTTTGGTCTATCTGTTTTCTACAAACCGGGAGAGAAATTCAAGGATATTGTTGGATCTGCGTATTACGTTGCTCCTGAGGTTTTGAAGAGGAATTATGGACCAGAGGCAGACATCTGGTCATGTGGAGTGATACTCTACATTTTACTTTCTGGTATGCCACCATTTTGGGGAGATACTGAGACTGAAATTTTCAAGAGCATCTTGAGAGGGAAACTTGATTTCAAAACAGACCCATGGCCAAAGATTTCACCAGAGGCAAAGGCTTGTGTCGCAAGAATGCTGGAGATGGACCCAAGCAAACGTGCAACAGCTAATGAAATTCTCAATGATCCTTGGATGAAGGTGAATGGAGTAGCAAGTGACAAGCCTTTGGATGATGCAATCTTTGGCCGCTTGAACAACTTTGCAAATATGAACAAGTTCAAGAAGGAAGCAATGAAAGTGATTGCAACAAACATGCCATTGGACGAAATCACAGGTCTCAAAAACTTGTTTGAAAGCATTGATACGGACAAAAGTGGTACTATCACAGCACAAGAGCTCAAGGATGCGTTGGAGAAGAAAGGAAACTTCATGAAGGAGGAAGATGTTGCCAAACTACTGTCCATGATTGATGTAGATGACAACGGTACCATTGAATATGAGGAATTCTTGGCGGCTACATTGAGCCAGCATCAGTTGCAAAAAGAAGAAAATCTTAGAGCTGCATTTAAGCACTTTGATTCCAATGGGGATGGTATTATTTCACAAGAGGAGTTGAAGGCAGCTCTCTCTGATGGAGCAATTGGAGTATCCCATGAGGAGGTAATGCAAGTTCTTGCTGAGGTTGACAAAGATGGCAATGGAGAAATCGATTACAATGAATTTGTCACTATGATAACTACATTGAGTCAGCCAAAAGGCCCTATACAAAAGACAGCTACGAGAGGAGAGCTTAACGCTTACAAAGCTGCACATTCTCTTCTTTCTTAAAGTTTGAGTGGTCTCCAGTACTCTGACTAGTTCAAATCTTCCTCATGATGATCAGGTCTCTTTATAGGGGGCCAAGCTTTGAACCTGATCCTCACTTTTGCGATGTTAACTCGGTGTGTCAATCGTTTTGTATTACAATTGAGGTGTTACACATCTCAAATTGAAAATATTTTCAATCATGTAAAACAATGCCAGACCCTCTCATTTGCAGATCATCCATGCTCAGGCAAGGAGGCTTTGTGAGCAAAGTTTACAGAGGCATGCTCCGTTCTAACGAGTTTCCCAAGATGAACGATTATCACGAACCCCCCATAGCAACACCGAACTTTTACAATAATAGGAGAATAATTTTAGCAATGCTACCAACAATTGGGACGTTTATGCCCAAACTAGCAACCGCAGAACAAACTGACTACGACAGTTATGCAGGTGAGTGTTGCAGACTCAGTCTCTGGCTAGTCTTCAGATACTTTGATATCATTGAAAATGTTCATCTAGCTCACCCAGAGTCGATCTTTTTGGACAAAATACGTGTTATGATCACTACTTATAAAGTATTTACTGTGCAGACAAGTATGATAGTCTAGATGATAGCCTTTTAGCCAGCTCACTGGGCATGGAGACTCAGAGACAAAAACTGTTATCCAAAGCGAGAGGGAAGACACTGGAAGTAGGGATAGGAACTGGTATCAACTTGAAGCATTATAATTTTTCCAACATAACATCCCTTGAAGGCGTTGATTTATCTGGAAGAATGCTAGACTATGCCCGCCAAAAAAGTGACCAAAACCTGGTTGATGCCAATGTCAAGTTTACTGTCGCGAATGTGGAAGCTTTGCCATTCCCAGATGATTCTTTTGATACCATTGTAGATACCTTCAGTATGTGCGTCTATCCAGATCCTGATAAGGCAATGTCAGAGATGAATAGGGTTCTGAAGAGAGGAGGCAGCCTCCTATTATTAGAGCATACTCGCAGTAAGATACCTTTATTGGGAGCATATCAGGATATCACTGCAAGCCCAGTTGCAGAATTTGGTAAAGGCTGCTACTGGAACCAGAATATTGATGAAATGATACAGAGGCAGCATTTGGATGTGATGGAGAAGGAAGAGTACCTGTCCGGCCTTATCACAGGATATCATCTGACAAAAGCATAGCAAGTGTTGATTCCATTTCTATTATCAATAATAATAGAATATTTAATATATTACATTGTAGTATTGATATGAGTGGTTCTCGCCAGTTTCGGTGGAGCCAAACAGTTGGTTCTTCAACGTCGGCAAGGCAACCCCGTTCCTGGGCTCATAGGTCTCTTTTAAATGCACAAAACTCATTATTAAGAGGTTCTTCAAGGGCTCAAGCATCATCATATACTTCAGAAAGTGGTCAGGGCAGCTGCAAAACCATTGAAAAGAAGTACACTTGGAAAACGGGCCTAGGGGATTTCGATATTGCTTATGAAGCATATGATTTTGGTCACCAAGAGTCAATTTTACTAGTGCATGGGTTTGGAGCATCCAAGGGTCACTATCGCAAGATATTTGACAAGTTTCCCGGGTTTAATGTGTATGCTATAGATTTGTTAGGATTTGGGGAGAGTTCTAAGCCTTTGATTCCATATAACATGAAAATTTACAGAGATCAGATAAAGTACTTCATAGAGTACCTTGGTGCAGAGGATTTTCAGGAGCTCTCGAATACTCAGTCTGGTTCCTGGCACATTGTAGGTAATTCAATTGGGAGTCTTGCAGCTCTGATGGCTGCTGCAGACAACCCATCAGTGAAGAGCCTAATCTTATTAAACTGTGCTGGTGGTTTAAACAATAAGGCTATTCAGGAGGATTGGCGTGTCAAGCTTGCAATGCCACTGTTTTTACTCATCGACGCACTCCTGAAAAATGAAACGATCGGGACATATCTGTTCAACAAAGTGAGGGACAAGGAGAACCTCCGGAAAATTCTGGTCCAAACATATCCGAAGAATCCATCAGCTGTCGATGATGAATTAGTTGAGATTTTACATGCTCCATCAAACCATCCGAATGCAAAAGATGTTTTTGTTGAAATCATAACGACAAATTCTGCTGGACCAAGCCCACTGGAGATTCTTCCAAACATTGCTTGTCCAATGCTTTTGCTGTGGGGGACTGCGGATAATCTCACACCAAGTGATGGACCGATAGGGAAATTTTTCCAAAATATTAACCAGGTGAGGGATGATTCGAAATTTATTCACCTCGAAGGCGTGGGTCACTGCCCAATGGATGAGGTCCCAGATGACGTTGTCAAAGAAATAGAACTTTGGTTGGCAAAATTACAACCTAAAATATGAAAGAATGCCCGATTTATTTGATTTTTATCCTGTTATTTTATTCATCCAACAAAGCTAATTCTATTGCGAAATCATCCCTTTCAATACTCGATGCATTTGGGTCTGTAGCCCTCTCTTGGAAATATTTACCAAACTGCAATTCATACACTTCATCCTCCTCCACTGTCTCTAACACCAAGTCTGATTTTGGGAAACCGATACACATCAAAGCATAGCCCATGTCTTTCAATGGATTGCTCACTCCAAGGCCTTGAGGTTGATACAGTTCCCCTTCCTTCACTTTCACAGCACAGGCAGTACAGCAACCCATGCGGCAGGCATATGGCAGAATAAGGCCTTGGTCCTCTGCTTCCCACAAGATATATCGGTCTTCGGGTACTTCTACATCAACCTCCTGGTCCAAAAATTTGTTGAAGATTTTGACTTTATGTCTTGGGGCGTCACTAGATCCCCTACCTTCTCCGGAAAACTGACCAGCCTCTCCGCCAAAGTGGACCGCCCTACCTCCAACCAATCGAGATGCAGCATTGAATTCCTCCTTCACCCACAAATCAACAGTCCCGTCGGCCTCATACCTGTCCCTCCATTCTTCTGTTGTCATACTCGCTATACTATCTCCCTGTGAATCTCCCACCTCGAAGGAGGGACTATCATCGCGCAAGTCGCTGGATATTGTCAGGCCAATTGGGCCCAGGGAAACTCCAGCAGCATCGGCAGCATTTTGTATCAACTGTGCTCCACCTTCCTTTTTGCTAGTATCTGTTTGATTGGCATAAGTCACAACAGTGCTTGTTCTATTTGGAACGTTCTTCGCGTCTCTGCGCGTGACAGGGATTTTCCTGTTCCTTGGACCGAGACATGTCGCACCAGGAGCGATATGAACACGCTGAGCATATAGTGACATTGTTTAGATAACCCTGATGAATGTTAAAATACAATGCAATACAATATACTATGATTAATGGCAGAGAGTTGGGTTGGTGAGACACGTGTACCAACGTTATCCGATGGATTCGTACTACACCGTGTATGTGGCACACAAGTAGATTGGTACCAAGAAATTTGTTGGTGGTTGGTAACTGAACAAGAATTCTCAGCGTTTTCTCTACAAAATGGTTAGCAGACAACCATGAAGGATTACAAATGAAATAAATAGTACGAGTAGTGCTGCTGATGGTGTATATTCATATTCTAAAGATCCCTGTAGAACTCATTCCTGAGACTTTGTTGGCCTGAATAAGGCTCAACCAATCCGACACATGGGTTGGTAATAAACCCATCATATTCACTCGATATATTGCAAATAGGAGCCCTAGAAAATGGATTCCACAGAACATTATTCTGGGAGATATAATGTCCACCCGTGAACCAGGAATCTGTCTAAAAGCATTTCCAGAGTTTAGTATTGCATTCATAGGAGAGTACATGCCATTTATTACTGTGAGGATGGAGAAAAAGTGCAAATTTGAGCCTGCCATATACATCATGAAAGACGTCATGAAAACCTGTTTAAGGGGAGAGAATGCTAGATTTTGCAGTGCGGCAGTCCTTCTGTCAAACAGCTCCTGTGTCTCTTCCTGCTCCTGCTGTTGGGACCCTGTGGAGCTTCCAGACTTGAGTTTCCCCTGCGATACAATACATATCACATGATCAACATACACCATGTGATAAAAGACTTGATTTTATGATACGCACTACAATATCTTGTTTACGTTGATATCCAGGTGGGACTGAGGAGCTTGTGCCTTGACCAGATGAAACATCAATAGAGTATGCCTGAAAGAACGGCTTTGTAGCCGTAGCAGAAATAGTCATAATTCTAAGTAATTTATATAATGATAATGGTATTCTATCTGATTGAACTACATTACAGTAGATTAGATTGAGAATAATATTCCTTCATACAGTCGACTACAGTCGTACACCTAGATGTACGACACCATGTTGAAATATAACTGTATCACATGGTTACACGATCACAGGTTTCATATATCATTTTATTTATTCTAGTGTAATCTTTCAAGAATAATACGTAGTGTCCATGGCTCCAGCAACATGAGTATCATTGGCACGTCAGTTACTACTGTAACAACGAACTTGGCCTTGTTGGATTTTGTCAATGTGATACCATGAATAAAACGATAGGAGGATCGAGATATGGTTACTTTTGGTGTGGTGGAGTGCTGCATCCCGTCACTATGCGAACACAGTCCCGTCGAGTTCTCTCGACAGGAACCTTGCGTAGAAGCGGTTTCGTGAGGGCACTCGTGGGGAGGGATCGATGTTTCGTAATGAGCCCACGAAAGGTATCTGTAATACCAGAGGTAAGAATGAACAGCCCGCTGAAAGTTGGGGCGCTTGGTGACACTGGTGATTCTGACTGGGGAAATGATGGAGAATTTGCCTGGCTGAAGGCCATTGCATCGAACCTTGTCGCGTGGAACCAGGTGATGCAAGGCAAAATTAAGGCATTCATTCGACTTTGTGTGGAAATCTGGAAGTTTCGTCTCCAAGAGCTTCATAAGAAGACTTGTCTGAACATCTTGGCAGCATTATGTGGCTTGATTGTTCTGCATATTTCTATGAATCTGTGGGTAGTTCCCAGATTAAATAAAAATCTACCACAAGTTTCGAAATCTTTGACCAAATTACTGAAAAGAAACGTCAACTTAGAGAAAGTCAAGTGGGTTGCACCCAGTGGTATCCTTGGCTTGCACCCCCTCGGGAGGATATCAGGAGTTTCTATCGGACCTGGACAGGTAGAGAGGAGCCATGCCCATCTGGATACTGTTGATATACATATAAATCCATTTAAATCGATTTTATATGGCAGACTAATGCTGGCTGTTAAGGCTGATGTGGTTGATTTCCATGTGAAACAGGCTGACAATTTCAGCTGGTTTGGTTTTCCAGATGACACAGTGCCCTCATCTCGATTTGGTGGTAGTGGAGGCGTTAGTAAGAGAAAAGCGCCTCCTCCAAACCCTAGATTTTCACTCAATGATTCCTCTGGTGCTGCTTCTACTAAAAGTATCAGTGCCACAAGAGAAGTTCCAATGAGCAGGATGTTTTCTGAATATTCGGAAAGTCTTTTAGCTTGGCACAGGTCAAAATACGGTTCTGTTGAAAGTTATTTGGATAGATCATATGACAAAGTATTTGTGTGCTCCTTGGATAGATCAAACAGTCAAAGAGAGAGGCGTTTATTCAGTGGAAATGTATCAGATGCAATAGAAAGCAGAGACTTTGAGTCATCCACAACTGGAAAGCGTTTAAATGCTGGTTTGGATGCATTAAGTATTGATTTGGATAATCTTTATAGTGTAGATACAAAGCCAAGCAAGGCTTATGGCAAGGAAAACCCTGAAGTATTCAATAATCCAGAGAATTCAGAAGGGCTAACCAAGATTTCAGGGTCTATTTCATCCAGAAAGATTGATAGAAGTCAGCTCAGGAGTCTTGATGATTTGAATATTCATTATTCGCCTTTGGATAATCGAGTATTAGCAGAAATGAAGCAAACGGAAACGTTTCAACACTTTTCAGATATGGTACAAGACCCTGGGATGTTGAAGAAGAAAACTCTGGGCTCAAAAGCACTGCAGCAGGCTAGAAACTGGACTCCCGCAGTAAAAAAGCAAAGAGTATCAGACGATAAATCTGCCACGTTAGAGACCGATGAAGGCAGACCGATGAAAAGCCATATCAAATCTGTCATGACAGATGAGTCCCGGTCAAGTCTAGGAAGATCCAGCTTGGCCAACAAGTCCACAAGAAGAATTTCTAAATATTCGAAGCCTTCTTACACTCCTGCGCCTCCAGAAGCTGTTGCAGATCGCTCTTCAAAGAAATCAGCATTCAAGGTTGTACTTGAAGGGATATCTAGCATTCTGGTAAAACGTATCTCCTTGCAATCGATTGTTTGCCAACATGGAACCTTGTATGGATATATTTATGATGAGCCGACTCCGAGAGTTTTCAGAAACGTTATCGTGAAATCTTCTTTCAGCAGAGATTATAACAAGTTAAAAGTTGACATCAAAGCAGAGCCAGAAAAGCGAGATCTAGGATCATATAGATGGACAATGAAACCTGGTGCAGTACATCATTTGAGGGATCATATTGGCTCTAAATATTACAGTGATATGGGATCCCCTCTCAAAACAGATGAAGATTTATCTGGTGGTAAGCTTGATGTGCATATTGAGGCTGATCATATTATTGATAACGATATGGACTCTTTTGGCCCAGTGTTTCCTCATATGAAGATTTCAGTACATGGACAAAATCTCCATGCTCCCCTTATAGAGAGAATTGTAGAACTTCCTATGGACATAAAGACTGGAAGATTGGACGGCCGTATCACCATTTCTTCCGAAGATGCAGAATCTTGGATGTTTCCAAAGTTTAATGGTCGGGTAGCTGTCAATAATGCGGATTTTCATTTTTGGGATTCCTCTGATGAAATCATAGATTCTACTATGGATCTGATTTTTGAGGGAGATCGCGTGTACCTTCATAAGGCAAAAGGGCATTTCGGCGCCATCCCTCTAAAAGTCACTGGTGATCTGGACCTGAATCCGTTGCACGGAGAGTATCGAATATCTGCTTCTGTTCCAGAGGTGGAGATCAACGCTCTTCGAGCGACTCTTGGAATTCGTCCCACTCCTTTCTCTGTTGCTGGATCTGTTCATGGAACCATGCATGTAACAGGACCCTTGGAGAAGCCTGTATTTTCTGGGCATGCTCATGTTGCAAGGCCAGCAGAAGCAATCTTGTCTCATTGTGAGCAGTCACCTGCTCTGGATACGTTGCTATCTACATCTGAGGTTGTTGGTGCATATGACAGAGTCCCGTTTCAAGATGCTGGAGCAGTTTTCTCCTTGGATACATCGACAAATGAAATGACTCTCCATGCCATCCATGCAGAATTGTTTGATGGTGGCCAACTTCAGGGCTCGGGAAAGATGAACGTGGCCCCCTCTGCTGAATTAGATCCAGATGCTTTACATATCAACGTTAGAGCGAATGATATTAACCAAGAATCATTGGCAAAGCGATACATGCCAGATATTGCCCCTTCTTTGGAAATTGATTCAGGCCTCTCTTCAGGAGTTTTTTCAATGAAAGGTGCTCATCTTTCACCAGTGATAGATGCTGATTTCAGCATTTCAAACGGTACTAGTGGCTCTATCAGATTTCAGAGAGATTCTACAACAATGAAAATCGTGTCCCCTCACTTTGAGGCTGTGGGATCTGTATACCTCCATCCACCATCTTATGCAAACATGAAAAAGGCCATTACCCAATGCCAGGCATCTGAACTTGCAAAACCTAATTTCACGGGAGGCAGTATGAATCTGAATCTTAATGGTTTAGACATAATACCTCTGTTGTCTGACGACGATTCCGTCAGGAACTTATCAAAAAATGCTGGAGAGCCAGTAAGATTAAAAGCAAGTGGGCGTGTGAAATTGGAAGGTGATGTGAAATATATTGTTGACTCCCAGATGATTGATAGAGATGAAAAGAGATTTACAGGATCCATAAACCTTGAGAATATTCGTTTCAATCAGCTGAAACTTTACAGAGATCTGAAAGGGAATGTAGAACTGACTAATGAAAAAATCTCAGCACATGGTAAAGGAATGAGGCCAGATGAAACGCTAGATATTGAAATAAATTTGCAGTCCATCATGAATCAATTAGATAAAGGTTCAGCTCCAAGTAAGTTTGGTGAAAGCTACCTGAACCTGAGATGTGGAAGACAACAGGCATCAGGATCGGTTATGGACAATGGATCTTTGATGGGTTTCAGAGTGGCCAACATCAAGTTAGATGACCTAGAGTTTGCCTCGTTGAGAGGTGAATTGCAAGAAATATCTTGTGACATCAATTTTAGTACGCAAACAGGCCGTGGCAGAGCAAGTATTTTGGGCCCCAAGTACACTGGGCTGCAAGGTGAGAGTTTAAGTGGAGGCTTTAGATGGGAGAAGGATGTCTTTCGATTGGAAAAATTCGTCTTGCAACAGAGTCAGAGTCGATATGAGGTCCAAGGTGAATATGTTCTACCGTCCTCATTCAGGCTGCCTGCATCAACTGCAGACCTATTCAATCCCGTCGAAATTGAAGATTCTCTAGAGAAGAATGGAAGATGGAGAATCAGAGTTGATGCACCTTATGCAGAGATCCAGGACCTCACACCGTTAGCAAGATTGTTGCAATCGGTGAATAATCGATTTCCAACTGATTATGAAAAAGCTAAGAGCGCTTTCATTCGTTCTCTAGCGGCATTTTCTATGAGGCTGAATGATCTAAATGAAAACGTCCTTCTTTCCTCACCAATTTCTGGAAAATCGGGAATCCAAAATGAATCCCGTCATACAGATGTACAGCTTCAATTACCTGCTTTACAGACTTGTCAAGGTTACTGGAGAGGTAGCATTCAGGCATTTGGAGGAGGTGGTGGAGCAACAAGTTGTGATTTTGATCTTCGTGGGCAAAATTGGGTGTGGGGTGATGCATCTCTTGACTCCTTTATTGCTAGGGGAAATGGCCACTCGGAAGATGGAGTGCAGCTGCAAGAACTCGTTTTAAATGCAGGTGATGCCAAATTGCTCGTCAGAGGAAGTTTCTTCAATGAAAATCAGGATGCCACTCTACTATTGACGGATTTCCCAGTTTCATCTCTCCAGCCAATATTTCAAGCAATACCGGCTTTGCAGCATGCATCCCCTGCTGTATCAGCTCACGCACCGGATCCAATAGCCTCACCACTACCTCTAGGTATTATAGCAAGCACTGTAAATCGAATGTCGGGTGCAGACCAAAGTGAGACGACTTCACCTATAAGTGGGCAACTATTCATGTCGGGCTCACTTGGAGGAAGTAAGTGTTCTCCAACAGGAGACGTTACAGTTAGGGTATATGACGCAGTAGTTGGTCCTACTAGGCTTTCAAATGCACAAGCTGCGGCAAAAATTGATGGTGAAGACATTTTGTTTGATGTTAATATTGTACCGCTAGATGGTCAGAGAAGCTCTGGACAAATTGTCGCCTCCGGTAAATTACCAATTGGGTCTATGGTAGAGGTGGAACAAAATGAAGGAAAAGACTATATCATGATAGACCTGAATGTCCGTGATGGTGGTATGGCTGTGCTCATGTCTCTTTCTCCAAATGTGAGATGGAAGCAAGGAATAGCTGAACTAACAGCAAATGTCACAGGGTCCATTCAAAATCCTGTAGTGACAGGAAAAGCTTTGATATCGAAAGCTTTACTCGAATTTCCTGTACTCAAGTATCCACTGAATCTCATCTCAGCAGATATACTTTGCGAGAATGATGCTGTTCTTGTCAAAGGCATAGATGCATATGTAGGCCGTAAAGGAAGAATCCGCCTTCGTGGGACTCTTCCTTTACGGCATGAAAAAACAAACAAGTTAGTGAAGAGCCCGAGACTCTCCTTGGATTTGTATAACCTGGAAGTAAAAGCGAGGAACTTATACACTGGACAGGTTGATGCACTACTCACAGCAAGAGATAGTTTTGAGCGCCCTATTATTGGAGGTTCAATGCGGTTTAGCAAAGGTTCCATGTTTTTAAATCCCCAAGCCCAAGAAGGTAATCCATCAACAGATAACTTTGATGATGAAAATTCAAAAGCAAGTGGTACATCGCTTGCGCCTTCTGTGTCAAAGGTATTCACACTTTTAACAAAAGGGGACTCTGATTTGGCGTCACAATTTGAGACTGCCATGAAAAGCGAGATGGAGGCTATGGAGGTAATTGTTGAAGACTCTGGAGGCTCTAATGCTGTGCTGGATGGGCTGGCTGTCCAATTTGGCCCTGATTTGAGAGCCTTGTATCCACTTGTCATGAATTTCGGTGTGAGTGGAGAGCTTGTTGCCTCTGGACCAGCCCATCCAGATTCTATAGAAATCTCCGGATCTCTGAAACTTCCCAGTGGTGAAATCAATCTCCTGGCAGCACAGTTTGAGCTTGACCGTGAACATGAAAACCTTATCCTTTTTGTCCCAGGTGGCGAGGCAAAACGAACTGGCATTGACCCTGTCGTAGATGTAGCTTTGAGTAGCGGTGATTTAAAAGTTTCGATTAGTGGAAAGGCAAGTGAATGGTCAGAGCATTTGATGATGCAGAGCATTAGAAGGGGGAGCTCAGGTATGGATTCCGGTGAAAAACTAGACACACTAGAGGCAGCAAGGCTATTAGAATCCAAACTAAAGGCAGCCCTTCTTGCTGAAGATGGTCAGATAGCTCTGAATAAGCTAGCAGGAAGCACTATGGCAACTTTTATGCCCAAAATTGAGACTCAAGGAAGTGTAGGAAATACGAAATGGAGGCTAGTAAGTGCCCCATCAGTTCCAGGACTCTTGGACCCAGGCTCAGAAACAAGTGCTTCCAATGTTTTAGACTTTTTAGCACTCGGTGCAGAGGTTGAGGTGACATTCGGACAGAAACTCCAGGCTGCTATGGTGCGAAAGTTACGAGAGTCAGACATTATGACGAAGTGGACATTGAATTATAATCTTAATTCCAAATTGCGGATGCAGTTTGATATATCATCTGTACCACCATATCCCAAAACATTGACTTTTCAATATTCATCAGAGGAAAACAAATAATCGATGTAATCAGCACAAACCTTGCAGTAAAGATCGTCTACCAATAGTTATTTCTGCTTTGCTCTCCAGGCAGCAATCCAAGCCTTGGCCTCTTTTGCACGAGCTGCAGCATCATCCGAAGGAGACTCACTTGAGGATTCTGGCTTGATCTCTCCTCTGGTTGTCTCAGATCCACCGCCAACAGCTGCTGCGGCGATCAATGACACGATGCTCCCTCCAATAATGACAAGTGGGGAGTTTCCAGTCGTTGGCGGTAGCTTTGGTGCTTTCGCCTTTTCCTCGATTGATGGCTGCTGAGTAGGTTTTACAGTTTGGCCACTCGAGGATACCTCTGATGTAATTATTTCTGGAGTACTTGATTGAATTGGCTCTGTAACCTTCTCGTTGACCTTTACAGTTTCGGGGACTGCAATGGGAGGGTCTATTTCCTTTATATTCGGTTTGGACCCGAGTAGTGAACCTGCACCAACCAATGCTACCAATCCGACCAGGAGTGCAGGGAGAGCAAAGGGTGACGTTGCCTTTCCTTCATTTTTATTTGTTTGAACCTTCTGTACAGTACCAATCCTCTTCGTCTTGGATTTGATTTTTTTTGTTCCTGGACTAAGTTTAACAGTTCCTGCTACCGGAGCTTTGGCCATCTTTTTTTGAGATGGTTTTGGTGCTGGCTTCTTCCTGCTTGGTGGTACTCTGCTTTGAGGGCGTTGAGGAGCTCTGTCCGTCTTGTCAGCTTTTGAAGACTTTTGCCCAATAGCAACTACCCCGGCCACTCCAACAAGCCCTAATCCAACCTCTGCCGGATTGAAAACAGCGGTTGATGAAGTTGCAGTTTTACCCTGTAAAGAAGAGGCTGCGGTCCTCTTTGTACCATTTGCGGTTTTCTTTGCCTTTAGAGCCGAGGAATTTTTGTTGAGGTCTCCCTTTTTGATCGGAGAAGCCTTTCCCTTCTTTACTTTTCCAGATTGGGTCTGTTGATACTTACTTAGGAGATCGGTCGAGTCTAGGCCCCTCGTCTTACTCAGCAACTCTTCGTAATAAGGGTCCGATCTGGCTTCGGCAGATTCGGCGCCCAATAGTCCCAGAAGACCCAGAGATACTATAAATCCATCCCGGCGATTCATTATCGGCCTGTGCTCATTGCAACTGTCTTCTGCTTGGCAAGAAAGTCGATCGCGCTTCGCGACGGTACGATGCTTGCGTAAAGTCCCAGGAATAGTGACATTGTTCGATGTCCATGCTGTAAGAGCTTGCATCATCGTGAAATAGTTGATTCAAAGACGGTAATGAATTTAATCTCCACTCTGAAGTCTGAGACATCGGACCATGTAGAATCTCAATCTATCCAGATGGATAGATTGTTGTTCCGAGATCTCATCCGATCGGTCGGTGCATCTGCACAAACATGTGTAAACTGACGAGTCACTCATTGGATCAACCCAGTAGGAAATGCTGAGTAGATGGTAAACCCAAGGATACAACACTGTTGGGAATCAGATTGCTTACCGGGATAAGCGATTAGATCAGACCAAGTTGGTCAATTGATTGCATGAAACTGCTGGAGTGTGCCTTTCTAGACCTAAAAGAAAGGCGGTCGACTTCTCTCGGAATTATTCTTTCGTAATAAATAGTTTCAATGATTTTTATTAGAATAGTTGTATGGATTTAATGGTGTCTACTATCCAGTCGAAGCGGGATTCTGGTCCGAACCGAAAGAGTAGGTTCAGTCCTCTCCTTGGCAAGGTTATTCATCTGCTTCTACTTGGCGGTCCCCTGCTCAATATCCATGGCATTTTAAATTCAATGCCATCTATAATACAGATATGTTTAATAACATTCTTGGGGGTCTTCCTTCTGCGCGTTTTGGTACGGTTTGCGAGGTGGAATGATGAGATGGTTTATTTAAGGCAATTTGTCAGGGCAGTGACCTTTCTAATTTTGGTGGTATTGCTTGAGAATTTTTGTACTTGGTATGTTGTTCAATACATGATGAAGTAGTCAAGCAAGTCAATGTCGATTTTTAACAATTGTATGCTTGATTCGTCTCAGGGCCACTTCTGCATCAGATGCAAATAAATACTCTTATGAGCCGTTGCAAGACAACATGGAAATTGCTCTACTCTGGCTTTTCGGCAAATTTCCCATTATGAGAAGTTTAATCATGGGATGGCGAGTGGATATGCATTGGCTTTTATATTCTTTCGTCACTTTATGTGTATCTGTTGCCTGGGATGCAGTTCCTTATTCCGGCTTTGGCATGGCATCGAGATTTATTGACACAATTGCTTGGTCTCATCTTATCAGAACATTTGCTTTTATGATCACTGTTCTACCAAACCCCCGGAAGGGGTGCTATGTAGCCAATTTCCCCCCTGTGCCGTCATCTGTCTGGGAATTTATTCAAATAGGATTTGGGGCTAAGAGGGGACATGGTTGTAATGATTTAGTAATAAGTGGGCATGGTGTTGTATATGCTGTAGTCCCTTTAGCAATCCAGACTTTCTATCCCATTTCTATAAGGCATTCAGGGCCTACCCTTATATCGTGGTTGGCTGTGGTGAAATTGTGTTTGCAGGAAACTGTAGACAAGACTCACTATAGTGTGGATATGTTTCTTGCTGTGTCCATCGCCTGCCTTGTGTGGCACTGGAGAAGGGATGTATATGATGTCAATATGATGTGGAAGACACGTTCACACAATGAAAAGCGTGATCCCACACCCAGAGCTCTTGTGGCTCTCGTGATTGGTGTCCTGTGTATTGTTTTTCTTGGAGTCAAGGGTGTTTAGGGTCTACAAGGTATGTAACTCATGAAAACACACGTAACGGCCAAAGAAACGAATTTGAAAAAGAAAAAATTGTTCTCCTAGAGATTGGTACCAATGTATGTCAATACGATATCGACGGGATTTCCTGTGGCTTTGTTAGAATCACCCAAAAGATGGCTCGCAAAAAGCTTAGCATCGAGCAGATTCCCTATGGTACGTCAGTGGATCTATCTGATATAATAAATTATATCAAATACAATACAAATATTGTCTCATGCAGCAGCCGAAGCAATCGCGCATAGCAAAAGTACGTCCTGGGAAGAGCACCCTTAAACCTGCACAGCCTGGACAAGCCTTTATTCGCTGTCGGGCCATGAGTGAGCTTAAAGACGATCATTCTTTGACTGATTTGATGACAAGTAAGGACAGGAAATACGTTATGGTCAGTGGTAAAGGTGGCGTTGGCAAAACCAGCTTGTCCTCCTCCTTGGCTATTAAGTTTGCCCAGGCGGGACACACTACCTTGCTTGTTTCTACGGATCCAGCTCACTCACTGAGCGATTCCCTTGACCAAGATGTCAGTGGTGGATCTCCTGTTCAGGTTGAGGGAATAGAATTCCCCCTTTGGGCAATGGAAATAAACCCAGAGGTTGAGAAGGAAAAATTCAGGGCATATACATCTGGTGATGGAAGAAAGGCAGTTGACGATATAGCTGGAGGATTTGGCTTGACAGGAATAATTGAGCAGTTATCAGATATCAAATTAGGAGAAATCTTGGATTCACCACCTCCAGGTTTTGACGAGGCCGTGGCAATTGCAAAGGTGCAGCAGTTTGTTTCAAAGGAAGAATTTGCCAAGTTTAGTCGCATTGTCTTTGATACGGCTCCAACAGGTCACACACTCCGATTACTCACTGTACCTGACTTTGTGGATGCTTCATTAAGTAAGATCATAGAACTGAGAAAATCTGTCTCAAAAGCAAGCCAGGCGGTAAGGTCCCTCTTCAACTCCTCTGAGACAGAACAGGTGGACAAGTTAGAACAACTTCAGAAAAATATCAGAGAAGTTAGTTCTCTTTTTAGAGATCCAAGTTCAACTGAGTTCATTGTTGCGACGATTCCGACGATGTTGGCAGTCAATGAAAGTGTTAGATTGGTGAAAGCCCTGAAAAAAGAGAACATTCCTTGCCATAGAATAGTTGTGAATCAAGTGATCAATGAGGGAACTGGGGATGCGTATCTGAAGATGAAATTAAAAGGTCAGGAGAGGGCCCTTGATGCTATTCAAGATGATGCACAGCTGGCATCTTTGGATAGACTCGTGTCGCCATATCTTGACTTGGAAGTTAGGGGTGTTCCTGCTTTATCTTATTTAGGAAGTAGAATTTGGGATTCAATGAGGGAAGAATTGTCGTCAGGAGACGGCAGAAAATTTTTTATGCTTGGAGGGAAAGGTGGAGTGGGGAAAACTAGCTGTTCAGCCAGTCTAGCTGTCGAAATGGGGCAGTTTGGCTTCAAAACTCTTGTAGTATCCACCGATCCTGCTCATTCTTTAAGCGATTCATTTGATCAAGATTTGCGAGGTGGAACTCCAGTTGAAATCAGTGGGACAGAAAGTAGAGTGTGGGGGCTAGAAATTGATATCGAGGCCGCAAAACAGGAGTTAAGGGGCCTTGGTAAAGGAGAAAACGGCAAAGAGTTTGACGATTTCCTCGATGGACTTGGTCTTGGTGGGGTTGCAGAACAGCTCAAGAGTCTGAAATTGGGAGAAATTCTTGATACGCCCCCTCCAGGAATCGACGAGGCTGCGGCAATAGCTAAAGTGGTCCAATTATTGAAGAAGGAAGAATACAGTGGCTTCTCTAGGGTGGTGTTTGATACTGCTCCAACAGGGCATACTTTGCGACTTTTGACTCTTCCAGAATTTGTTAATACCAGCGTTGGAAAAATACTTCGAATCAGACAGAAGTTTGTTGGTTTCACAGATTCTTTCAAGGAAATATTTACAGGCACTGCAAAGGAAGACAAGACGGGTGAGAGAATAGAGAAATTTCAACAGTCCATGACAGAGGCCAGAGAGATCTTTCGCGACTCAACCCAGACACAATTTATTATTGTTACGATTCCCACAATGATGGCTGTTTCAGAAAGCTCTAGACTCGCAGAAGCTTTGAGGAAGGAACACATACCAGTCAGATACATTCTTATCAATCAAATTTTAGATGATAAAACCTCGGAGGCCTTTTTCAGGAATCAGTATAAAGATCAGCAGAAAGCTTTATCATATTTAAAAGCAGATAGCAGTTTAGGAAGCTTGGAAATTTTGCAGTCGCCAGTTTTTGAGCTCGAGATCCGTGGGATTGCAGCACTGCAATATTTTGGAGATGTTGTTTGGAAACTATGAAATTATATTCATCTGGACTTTTCCAAGTAATGTCGCCGAGTTGCATTTGGCCTCCATGCTAGACTGAATGAAAGAAACAAATAACTCAATGCCAGGAGTAAAGCCACCAAGTTATAGGGTGGCCCAAATATTATGTAAAATTCTTTTAGAACTGCAAAGACGCCCCAAATCACAGCGGCGAACATGGCTATTTCTAATGGGCAGATGATTAGCAGCTTTATCTTAACAGACCAGGGGACACTTCGAAATGGTCGCGGATCAGGGAGCTCAGTGAGGTTTTTCCAATCTGCTGTGAATACCTCTCCCCATTCCTTGTCCCACGTCCCCTGGACAGTTTCCATGAAAGATTCAAAATTGTCAAACTTTCCAGGATATATTACATCGGAATATCCAACCGTCACAGTCTGTCCGAAACCAACTACAAACTCTTTTTCTGAGAGTATTGCTTCTTTGTTACCTCCTATTACTATTTGGACAGGTATTTGTCGATCATATGCATAGTGAAGCATTCCACGTTTCAGAGGAAGAGATTTTCCAGTTGTGCTCCTGTGGCCTTCTGGATACACACCGAGAGCAGTCTGAGTGCTCTTATCCCACTCCGTATCGATCCACTGGTTGAATTTCTTTTTATTAGCAATGCTACCTCGCCTAAATATTAGCACTGCTCTAACAAACCACATGGGAATCATGAACAGGGGAAACACATATGCAACAGCCCATCGGCTCATGAAGAGAGTTCTACCTTCTGTCACGTATTGATCCACCATGAAATCAGCCCAGCTCCGATGGTTACACTATATTGAGAAATATACCATTACAAAATATTCAAAACTTGACCCTGGTGGATACCCATGCAGACACCAGGAGCACCAGGTGTTGAGTATCCTAAGTCTAGGTATGAAAACGTACCAGATACACTGCTTTTCCTCTATAAAGATCTCTCTTCCCCACTTTCAGAACTTTAAAGTGATATATTTTTTTCATTCCTTTCGCCCTGCAATCAAAGAAGACCCAAACTGACCAGTGAAACTTGATTCCCAACTTTCAGGACAGCACGTACCAGCCGAGGACATCATTTCGTTTCCCTGTTAGATTTTACCATTGCAGGCTGTGATTGATGCTAAATATTGGCAAGGACCAGCATAAAACGAGAATAGAGAAAAAATACGGTGGAAGTTTGAGAAGAATGTCACTCGGAATTTTCATTGTCTACCAAGACAATTCTTGTCTTCCCTCGCTTCAAGCAATAAACTGTATTATTTAAACAGATCAATATTTACAAACTTATCTAGAAATGAATCTTACCCAGATCGAACGCGATCGTCAACCAAAATTTCAAAAACTTGCTTCGGAGGGAGCCTCGAGAGCTACTCGAGTAGATCCAATCGGATCGCTGCATACTGCATGGCTAGCGTAGCGCTACGACTGCGGCTGCAAACTGGTACATTGGATGAGTACCTTCTCCAATTAGATGCAATTCAATTACTATTTTACATGATTGATGCAAGATGTCACAGCAAGTGGATCCCGCAGCAGCTGTCCATATGGCACAGCAAGAGATGGAATACAGAGTGGACTTGTTCAACAAGTATGTTCATTCTCCACCCATTAAATGGTATAAATATGAACAAAACTTAATGTTTTCATCAACGCGTATTGTTTGTGCAGAATGGTGTCCTCTTGTTATGACAAGTGCATAGATAAGAGGTATGCTTTTGTAAACACCCCTGGTCAAGTCTTTGTTCGTTGGTTATGCTTTCACCCCTTGCATTCGATTTTCACCATTACAGGTATAGAGATGGAGAGCTCAGTGTAGGTGAAAATACATGCATCGACAGATGCTCCTCAAAATATTGGCAGGTCACTGGGATAGTTGGTCAAATGCTTGGAGCACAGGGAGGTGCTCAATAGAATCTGTCTTGATACCCCCATAAACTATGCACTATATATGTTTCTAGATACCCCAATAGATTGTATGTAGACATTGTATTATGTCTATATCTGAGTCTTTTGTGTACAGAAGACAGCAGTTGGTGATTCAATTCAACCATTGCAATGACACTTAATATAAATACAACTAATTAATCAGTAACTTTTAATCTTTGGTCAAACGACTCATGAGCAAATATCCCAGATCTGGGATATATCAGGGTCCCATCTAGATGAGACCATGCCATGCATGGCTATCATGGCATGGTATGAGACCACCGTCAAACCCTAGAACGAATGACTAATGATGGCGCTGTGAATCTTCTTGGAGATAACTAAATTATTGTTTTTAAAGAGTAATTGTACCCATTTGTTAGAGGAAGGTTCAGATGTGTGGTTATGTTACGTGAACAAAAGTTGTTTGCAGTTCAGCAAAGAACCAAGAAGCGCAGAGTGACTAGAAAGCATCAGAGCTTCGCAACATATCTCAAATACGGGATAATAACATTCATACCTCTTATTTTATTATACAAAGGGCTCAAATTTGTGACTTTAAGTAATTTTCAAGCTGAAAATGCGGGTATACAAGGAAGAAAGTACTTCCACAAGGAGGACACCAGTGATTTCGACTTATCTGAAGAGCATCAATACGAGCAATTGCTTCAATCAAGGCTTCAGGGTATTGATTTGAAAATTTTAACGGCTACATGCGGTCTACCTCCGGGTGCCAGCCTTTCTCTCTGCGGCAAGAAACCATTCCAAGGAAAGGAAAGAGAGGTGTCTTCTCCAATCTCACACAGGATACACATCCTTGGCGAGAGGCACTCCGGAACGAATGCCGCAGCAGATTTGGCTCATACAAATTTTGAGCTTTCTCTTGTATCAAAATCTTATATCCGCAAGAGATTTCCGTGGGTTAAGGCAGGTGAATTCCAAAAGGAGTTTGGCCTGAATAATCACAAGCATAACACACAGGCAGACTATGGCTATTATCCTGGACTTTCAATTATATCAATTAGAAATCCATTCGATTGGATACGTTCAATGATGAGGGAGTGCTATTTCTGTGATACTGCACAGCTGGTTGGCATCAGGAAAGGTGTAAGGGAGTTCTTGACATTGCCATGGACCAAGGGTGCTCACATTCTTCCGGGAGAAACTTACGGAAACATTTTTGATTTACGCAAAAAGAAATTTTGCAATCACCTAAAAGTAGCATATAAAAGAAGTGATTGCGTTCTTATAGTGAGGGCAGAAGAAAATATCCTCCATCTGCAGCAGGAACGCTTTATTTATCAAATTGCCAACATGACTAACTGGGAAACTATTTATGAGACTCCCATGGTTCTCAGCAGATACTTAGGTAGGGGATCAACCCGAAATTCTTTCAATTCGTCGAGATATTTTTCACAGAGCCTTCTAATTCACCCAGAATTGGATCGTGATCTCGTTCAAGTTGTGAGAGAGAATATGGATCACAATTTTGAATTTGCCCTGGGTTACTCCTGAGCTGTAGCATTGTAATATAGATGATAAAAAGCAACTTGAATAAATACACCTTCAAATCTAGATATTAGATATACTCAAGCAATCATTTTCTTACGAGGGTTGTAAAATGTCTGGGGAGAATCCTGTACCGAATATTTTGTCACCCGAGCTTCCAGTATTCGACCTGGAACCCTATTTGTCGAACACGGATACGGATTTATTGTCTTTATGCCATTCCGTCTCTGCCCATTTGAAAAATACTGGTGCATTGGTTGTGAAAGACCCTCGGGTAGACGCTAGCAAAAATGACCGTTTCCTGAATACAATGGAAGCATACTTTGCCAGGCCCCGGGGAGTGAAACTCAGGGATGCCAGACCTAATTTAGCGTATCAGGTTGGTATAACGCCTGAGGGAATAGAAAAGCCGAGATGTCTTTCTGATATTGCCTTGCAGGATACGATATCTGCTCTGCCTGATGGTCAGAGACCTCACCAACCATCTGGTCCCGATCCAAAGTGGAGATATTTTTGGAGGTTGGGGAAGAGACCAATAACTACAAGATTTGAAGAATTAAATGCAGAACCGGTGATCCCGGATGGTTTCGATAGCTGGGAGGAAATCATGAATGATTGGGGGAATCACATGCTTGATACAGTGTCAACAGTGTCCGAGATGATAGCGATTGGGCTTGACCTAGACAAAGGTACTTTCACCCAAAGAATGCACCTTGGACCCCATCTTTTAGCACCTACTGGGACTGATCTAGAAAGGTATGGGAAAGAAGGGACGGTCATTGCAGGATTCCATAACGATTTGAATTTTTTGACAATACACGGGAAATCCAGATTTCCAGGGTTGTCGATCTGGCTAAGAGATGGGAAAAAGGTTAACGTAAAGATTCCTGATGGTTGCCTTCTTCTTCAGGCGGGAAAACAGATGGAATGGTTGACAGGTGGCCAAATACAGGCAGGTTACCATGAAGTGATTTGTACAAAAGATACTCTATCGTGCAAAGAAGCAGCTGTTAAGAATGGTAGGTCAATTTGGAGAGTTTCAAGCACAGTTTTCTCTCAACTTGCGAGTGACGAGATCCTACGGCCTCTGCCTCGTTTTGAAACCAAGGAGAGCACTCGAAAGTACCCTCCAATGCCTGTTGGACAATTTGTAGAGTCGGAATTGAAATATATAAATCTAATGGAAGGACCCTGAAACATAGACCAAGATCTCTTTGATTTCAGATCTAAGTATACCTGTATCGGTCGTGTCTACCGGTAGATCCTCTTCGTACCATATGGTATGCATACATGCCAACTCACAAAAGTACAGCTATTCGTACGAGCAAGACGCGAGGGTCTGTCCTGGTCAACGACGTGACAATTTCTATCAATTCAGGCACAAGAGGTAACAAACTGTCAAAAATAATTGACTGGGTTGATTTGAACGCTTTTGACATCAGGAGACTTCGCTTTGGTAAATGCGAGAATTGGGCATGGTAAGATAGGGTGTCTTGTCAAGATAACTCCCAATTGGTTGCAACCATGGCGAGGTCACAACGCCAGCATGCATTCCGCACACGTTTTCGAGCAATTGCAATTCCTCGGATAGGATGGTATTTAACGTTATTTGTGGTCATTTCCTGGCCTCTCTACCTGAGAGACGTCAGGTTAAACCAGAGTCAGGCAGCATTTCTGTCCCCTATTCCAGTAGATAGCGGGAATATAGTGCCACTGGACTTTAATCTGACATTATTGACTCTTGATGAGCTGCAAGAAGTAATTGAGAACTTCATCGAATCAGATCGATTCACGAATCAAATGGACAGACGTGCAAGAATCCTACCAAAGGTGCAATTACACGAGGGGAGGAGTAAAATTAAGGGAGCGCATCTATTCTCAGATTCTTCGCCCATTACATTCTGGGAGGATTTCCGGGAAGAGAAAGTAAGATATGACTTGGAACAAATAATCAATGACGGTTTTAACACTGTCATCATAGTCTTTCCCTGGGCAGGGATGCAAGTCAATGCTCATGAAAACTTGTATGACCCATGGATGTATAAGCGAATTGTTCGTCTTTTAAGCATTATTGATGAAGCAGGGTTGTTTTTTGTTAATCGCGTTGGATATACTCACAACCTGAGGGCTGATAATACACCAAAAGGAGGCAGCCGTTGTTCATATGTGATGCTTGATCAGGATGCCAATCTCCAGTCTTGGAAAGAATATTTGAAATCTTTGGAATTCATATTTGCAAAATTCGATGGCTATCTGTACAGCTTTTTCAGCTGGGAAGATTTTTTTTGTGGGAAGAGTATGATGGAATCCTCAGAGAAAGAAAGGGTCAAGTATGGTTTGGCAAGCAAATTCAATTATTCTGTACCAATCAACGACGGGACCAATCCTGAACAAGTGCGGTTGTGGTACAATCATATTATTTTAAAGTGGCTACAAATGCTAGCGAGAGGACAAAGTGTAATGAGGAAACTTACCATGGAAATTCGGGTCGATAGTGATCCAGTCTTCCTTGCTGGTGATGATATAGAGTGGTTTGGATACAATGAGGTTGGTAGAGTTCCCGATGAAGCAAGAGTCGCAACGTATTTTTCTCCGTATTTCGGACAAGAAAACGAAGGAGTCGCAGTGGAAGCTGAAGATGTGGCCGCGAAGCTGGAGTTTATGCTGAAGGAAGTTGTTGAAAAGAGGTTTGGTGTCAAAGGATCACTCCTGAATCAATTTAACTTTGTTGATAACACACCTGGCTTTCTCAAGACTTCTAATTTCATTCCTGATCACAAGGTGATGGATTTTTTGCATAAAGTTGCACCAATATTGCAGAATCTTACATCCGGCTATGCTCTTTGGGCTTACACAAATTATAGGGAAAGTTACATCTTTAATGGGTCTTTTCAAAGGGGTTTATTCGGCTGGGAGAGCAACGATTCTTCCAAGTTAAAGTTTAATGGGAAATATGTTCATATGTATGGCCCGGTATCTATGAGTACAGAATTTCAGCTCTCAGATGGTAGATGTGATGGAGAGGGAAGTGAGAGGCATATTTGTTTTCGGTCATCCAGTAACAGTTGCGATAAAATCATGATTTGTCTGAATTCTCTCTGTGAGTATCACTTGGTTTCTAACGAATTTTCTGAGAGATGCATAAGTATCACATCTGCAGGTGAAAAAAGGTTCGAATTGTCTTTCAGCATTGACAGTTGCGACCTTAGATTGGGGAGCATTTCAGGTTGGTGTCATGAACAAAACCTGGGGGTACGTAACGTAGATGGCTCCCCAGGCCCATATCTTGGATCGATAAGGTGGTTGAATAAGAAACTAGGATAGAGAATCAGATGAATGGAGATATCCATTCTCATCCTATCGACTCGAAAAATTGCATCCTCGTGAGGAGCTCAAATGTATTGCTGAGATGTATGGTATACTGCCAGCAGGCATCTTGTTCATACATGACACGCGCCTTGCAGCAAAGGATCCTATCATTGGGTCCAAAGGATCCTTCGTGAGACCCTTCACGACATCTCAAAAGGAACCCCTGTTCTGACAACTGCAGAAGAAGGTATACCCTATACAATCTGAGTGCACGGGTTAATACAGGCTCGATCCCGGAATCCAGCCTGGATTCGCACTGCGAGTGTTCTTACATTTGTAGCAATACGACATAAACAGCGAATCTAAATTTAATTTTATTTAGTTGAGGCTGTAAATGTTTGTTCCATGTGTTATAATATGCGTTGATTCGCTCAACAGCGTGCTTCTAGTCTAGTTTAAACAGTAAACATGCTTTACAAAGACACCGTCAGGAGAAACGGAAGTAATCATATTTTCAGCACTATTAGAAACAAAAATGTCACTATACTTGGCAGTCATTTGCGAAGGCCATCTCTCGTGCAGCAAACACACGTCACGCTCAAGGAAAGTGGCCCTACCACGTCTCGCACAGTCGGAAGGGATACCACGGCATCAAATGAAAAGAATGGGAAGAATATTGTAAATTTGACCAGTAAACACTTAGTTAAAAGTAAGAGAACCTTGGAAAACATCGCTGGTGTTGGGGTAGCATTATGTGTGGTCACACTAGGGTTATCTGCTCTTGAAACAAATCCTTGGGAGGCCTATGAGGTTGCAGTGAAAATGAATCCAATAGAGACCAAGGCGTGTATATCAGGAGTAGTGTATAGTATTGGGGATTTGATTGCACAGAATTACGAAGGCAGGGATATTTCAGAATGGGACAGGGGAAGGATTTTTCGTAGTGGCTTGTGTGGACTTTTAGCTCATGGTCCGCTTAGTCATCTGTACTACCTGGGCTTGGACACGGTTTTTGCACAGCAGTCTTTAATCGACACAGACAGTTGGTTGAGTCCACTTATCAAAGTTGGGATAGATCAGACAGTTTGGAGCATTTTTTGGAACAGCACATATTACATCCTTTTGGGAATTCTAAAGGCAGAATCACCAAAGACTATCATATCATCTGTACAACAAAGCTGGTGGGACTTGCTCAAGGCAGGTTGGCGTCTTTGGCCTATTGTCCACGTATGTACCTACGGTATTATCCCAGTGCAGCATAGACTTTTGTTTGTTGATGCAGTGGAATTAGTCTGGGTTTGTATATTAAGCACATATGGACAGCAGCAAAGAGAGGCTCGCAAGCTTCTTTCTGACTCACCGTCGTGGGTTTCTTGTGCATTGCCTGGACAAGATGGTGAAGGTGGAGACTTTGCCGAAGAGATTTTGCGAGGAATTACTGAAGAAAGCGAAATAGTTTTTGAAACTTGTGACGGGGAGAAAATTGTGAAACCTGCACAAGAAGTGTTTTCATCTGATACATAAATCTTGTTTCCAGGGCCTGTAATTTTCTCGATTTGGTTTTAATCAAAGCATTTACTCGCCAGCACGACTGTATTAGGCTAAGTACGAATCCGTGGCAGTCGTCAAGCAAAAAAGGTGATTAGGCCCGCTATATAGCGGGCAGCTAAAATTTTACCATGCATGGTCGACCACATGTGGTATGTACATAGTCGACCACATGGACCGCTAGCGGATCGAGCGTAGGGCCATGTCATGACCGGTGATGACAATAAGACGGCAAGGAACACGGTATCTCAGAGATATAAGCAAATTACCTCTTTTATCATCAATCGTACACTTCTCCGCTGTAGCGTGTGAAGAGAGGCTATTGTTTTCTACGTGATCTTTAAGGAAGAGATCAGTATTTGTTGCGATGTTTCTCACACAGAGAGGATTGATCGCAATGTTTGTGCTCGCCATGGGTATGTTTATTGAAAGAGTGTGCTCAGTGCAGCTGTATTTTATGGAATAGCCGTGATTCGTGTCTTTTTTCTGATACAGTTGGTTTCGCTGCGGCCGACGTGGAGGTGAAAACTTGGTTCCCTGACAGCCCAAATTTGGAATTCGTATTAAATTCGCATATCACTTCAGTCATTGGTATAAGAAATAATGGCCCTGAGGGATTCAATGTGACGGCTGTCCAGGGAAACCTTGCCCTGGTCTCTGACCCTGCTGGAAACGTTTTCAACTTCTCTGGAATGGTATGTCGTCTGAGATTGCCGGGGTAAAATTTATGTTGTGGTTGAAATTGTTATCAAATTAAATCTGTATGATGTAGGGTTACCAGTATCCACAGCTCATGGAAGGGGATGAGATAGTTTTGCAGTACTTTATGCCTCTTGCTCCAGGTATTCCTGCTCGCAAATTCTTCCTGAATTTGAATATCTTTTCCCAGGGTGAGGAAGTTACAATGAAACAAGCATTTAATCAGACAATTGAATTCATTGAAGAATCTAAGATCGTCGATTTTGAGCTATTGGGCTTGTATGCAATATTCTATGGCATTCTCTTTGCCATTTGCTATGCTCTGTACAATTATGCTGTGGCCCAGGGATGGATCAAAAAATCAAAACCAGCAAAAAAGACTCGTACGTTGAATTATAAATATATATATACAATAGTCGACTGCTTTTCTAATCCTCACACTCTTCTCTGTTCACTCATGCAGAAGTCAAAGCTGATAGAAAGGAATGGCTCAAGGGGACCATTGCTGATAAGAAAAAGTGAAAAGTCATATATTATAGTACTACCAGTAGTATATATATATTATTATTATTCGCACTGTAATATGAAAATAGTGAAGTTCTAATGGCAATGCATCAACAGAATTGCTCAAGATATCAATGCAACATATCCCTCCAGCATTCCAGAGAAGAATGCCATCATGATGATGCCATGGCCATGGCATTAATGGCCACGTGCGCCTACGGTAAAGTCGGATGCATCTTGGCATGCACTTACCAGTCTTGCAATATCAGCCCAAACGATCGAGTTTATTTCAGTATTTATCATTAACTAATTCATTGTATCTCCTGGGTCGCTCAAGCACATAGACGTGTCAATAAATGGGAAAAAGTACGTGGCTCTAGGTTTGCATGGTTTCGAGTCTACGGTGCTACAGATTCCCGAATCCTTTTCATGGCATAGGGTGACTAACAATCGTATTCTTTGCAGAGAAAAAACTGGCGGAGTCTTTCAATGAAGGCCACGAAGGCCACGAAGCCGGAGATGAGGAATCTGACGAGTCTGACTTGCTGGGAGCAGCTGTTGACTTTATCTGTGAATCTTCAAAGGCAAAGCGCCAGGCTGGTCTGCGATCACTCATAAAATATCTTCTTTTGAATAATGATTCTGAGGGCTTACAGAAATTTGAAATTACCCTCAATAACTCCCTTTTCAACTGTATGAGGAAAGGGAAGGTAGAAGAGCGATGTCAAGCTGCCACGGCTGTAGGTATGGCATGTGTATAGGGTTTCCTCGATATTTGTACATTAATGACAAGATATTTGCTTTCCTGTAGCACTACTGATATTTCGATACGGAGATTCTGATTATAGTGTAGAACTATTTGATAAGGCTGAGAGATATGCCCAGCGCATCCTCGCAGAAACAAAGAAGGATGATTACAGTGAGTTTATCCGTGCATTGGTAATTATTTACTTCGTCACATCACCAGACCCGAGGAATACGCTGGACTTTATGAGTTTGTTGCTTTCTGCTTCTGAAGAAGGTAAGCCCAAATTCTCCGTTCTACTGTACAATCATGATTACATTAAGCACACAAGAGGTGCTCTTGCAAATGGCGTCTCGACAAAACTTGGATACCAAGCATAACGTATTTCTGGCACTTCAGGTAAAGTTGTCGATCAAATAGCAACGGCAATCCGTGCATGGACTTTTCTTTTCATCAGTATTCCGTCGCACGATCTCGGAGGATCTCAGTTAATAGAAAATGCTTTGCATTCAATGCACCAACATTTGTCTAGCAGTGACACTGCCGTTCGCGTGTCTGCTGGAGAGGCAATCACTGTGATTTTTGTACGGTGTAACCTAGGATCCTTGCTGGTTGACCAAGAGTTTTCTGGAAAAGAGCAAGATTCTGGACTTGAAGCAATTCTTCTCCAAATGAGGGATATTGAGAAAAACATAGGGGAAGCGAACAGGAAAAGCAAGAAAGACAGGACAGAACAAAGAGGAGAGTTCAAAGAATATCTCAAAATCATCCACGTACGTAAAATATCGATGTCAGTACATGTATTGACACATTAACGTAATAGAACATCGACGATTTGCAGGGAGAAAACCCAAAAGCACGAAAGATCGGCCTACCTAACGGACAATCGATCGTTTTAGATAGCTATACTGACATCGTGACTTTGAATATGCTTAAAGATTTCTTGGGTGAAGGGTTTCAATATCATGTCATGACCAACCCAATCATGCACAATATCCTTGACTTCACTCCAGTTGAGTTACAAATAGATCGAGGAAGTTCAATAGAAAAAGTTTCCAAACAGAGGGCGAGGAACGAGACACGGAGATTATGCGCTGCTTATAAAAGTTCGATCATATTGTAATAACATTACGGATACATATGATTCGACATCCGATAATATCATTCTTTCCATTCTATTGAATCAGACTTCATCAAAGATCGCTACATCCTTTAAGGCTAATTGGAAGCAGTAGCAGGCGACAGTGCATACAGTTCCATATCGAATTTCGTCCTGCAAGTAACAAATTCTATTTCCCCTTTGGTGGAGTAGAAAAATAAATCACAGATAAGGCTAAGCTGCCTTTATCTGCATACAATGGAAAGAGAAAAAGACGATTGTCGCATTAATGCCGAGCAGCTCAGTACAATGTATGTTCAGGTCTACGACAATCCTGCCATCAGCAACGAAGAGATGATTTTTGTGCTGTTTACATGCTGCCAGCGATTTTCGGGCCTAAGTTGGATTGGCGAGGAACTTAAAAGATTGCATTAGTACTCCATGCTTCCGCCCGTGTGAGGTTTCGATCTACAAACATCGGATTCCATCCCTTTCACTTGAAAGATCGCAATTATTGGGGCCTGGAGAGATCATCTTCTGACACGCAGAAGGGAACTGAAGTAGTGATCATGGGAGATCGCGATTAGTAAAAGATCGCATGAACAAGATCAAGTCAGTAGCTCAGATAAAGCCACTCTTACATTTTGCACGAAAGGAGTTAATCACAGGGTTATTTCTCGAAGGGGACATTGTGCCTGTGTCAGATGGCGCCTTTTCGAATTCACGCCATGCAGTAGGAAGATGTTCCTACATTACTATAGGAGCATATAGTAAGTTATTTTAGTATAAAAACTTTACGTGGTATTGTGGGAGCAATTCTTTTGACATCTGCTCTTTAAAAATGTTCGCTATCTCATGATGTTTAACCAAGGTTGTGCTCCATGGGATTTAGGAATGTATGCTGTGTGAACTACTGTTGTCTTCAATTTTCTTTTTTGCTTCAAGAATGCCTGACATACTCTTGGCGAACAGGTCCCTTGTTGGCATACCCGTGATTTTTTTAATGCCATCAACCCGTGTAACAGACAAACATGCATCGCAAATGGCGATAATACCCATGCATTCACTCCCGTCAAATTTTGGCATAGGATATAATGCGACGAAGAAGATCGATACTGTGATCCCTGTACCTTTTGATTGCCTACTGGTGGTCATGGAAGGTTGTATATGGTGGCATTTGGCGAACTTTGATGGAATTATAAAAATTCCACTAATGATTGTTTAGCACATCTATACTGGGTAATATTGATCCGAAAATTGTGCGAGGTTTATCTGCCCACAGAAAAATCACCAATCGATTATTCTCGATGAATCTTTCACGTGGCTACATCGCGATGCATTGATCGATCGATATAAGAATTGTCAAATTCCTGACAGTTGGAGATATGATCGACTCTGAAAACTCGGCTTGTGTGGAAAATTGGGTATGCCTAGGTTTCTAATTGGAAATTATTCAGCCAAAGATGGATAAAGCAAATCGTTAGCAGCGCTGCAGGCTAGCCTGGACTCGAAAGCTAGCATTTATGCATGAGTTGTTCTGTGAAAGCACTTGGGTGGTCGTGGTAACGTGACCAGAGCAGTCATTCATAATATTCTGGCAAGTTATCACTTTAACAATGTAATTACATTGTCATTCGACAGGTGCTTTATACATAGAATTATGAATTTAACATGTGGCCTGATATAGATATCCTATACATGGCCAGCATGGCATGTTGATCTTCTGTGGGTAATCCACCATTCCACAGCGTTTGAAAAAAATATCTCGGATTCGCGTGCATAATGATTTCCCCCCTTTCTCTTGCAACAAATAAAAACCTTAGAAGATATATGTTTGATTTGGGTCATTAAAACTTCCTCCTAGTGGAACTAATTTCCTCACCACCCATGCTATCCTCTCGAGTTTCCCTCGTGTCAAAACAGCTTCCCCGCGTGAGGAGGGGACAAGGGCCGGTGAATTTAACTTATGGATCTAAAGATCGTTATATTATACTCTATGGAGTGAAAGGGGAGGAAGAAAGTGAGGTTACGGGGGTACCCTTTGAAGAGGGTAGCAAGGAAACTACGGACTTCTGGGAGGTGTGTATGACTTATTGTGTGATCATGATGCTTGCATATTTAGTACGAAAGATCGAATGTTATTGTCAAGAGCTCGTTTTTGCCTGATGTTGTTTGCAGGGGGAGAAATGGAACTTCTTAGGTGAGATTTCGAGCCTTGCTTTGCCGATATTTGTTGTGCTAGCAATTTTTGTTGGGGTGTTTGCGGCTCAGACATACAATCAAGATGCAGACGTATTTTTAGACAGTCCCAAATCAGACATAGATAGTGCAAAGCTGTATAAGTTCGAATAGCCCAGACCAGCGAATTCATTGTAATTGGTGTATTCTTTCATGTCGTTCATATCAAGTAAGTACATTGTAAATGCCTAATCCCATCTTTTTTCGTCATAATCCTCCTGTGTCATCAGTGTTGCCTCTACAACTCTTCCCCCAAACTTTCTACCATGAAGTTTGTTTCTTGCTCTCATGGCATCGTCCGAATCGGCAAATTCTATCAGGATCTTCCCAACTCCTGGAGCGGGAGTATCTCCATCTTTTGGTGGTCTCGGAATGTGTAATGCTTCCACCTGACCAAAGGTATTCATCTCTTCCGTCATGTCTTCCAAAATATCTTCATATTCATCATCATCTTCTAACTCTTCGATGGTTACAGCTTGGACCAGTTTGACCACTCTGGGTTTCGCTGCAGTAAACATAGTCTGCTGAGTGCCGTCCTCCGCATTGTTCACCACCACTGGCCTAGATCCCCCTGACGGAATTTCTGCCTTGCGCACGGAAAGCGTTCGTTCTCCGAGTTTCATTCCATTCAGGCCAGCAATTGCGGCTTCGATTACGGAAGTATCCTCGTATATGACGAACCCGTATCCTTTTGATACACCTGTGGCTCTGTCTCGTATCAGGCCAAAATACTTTATTTGACCAAAAGTACCCAGAAGTTCCTTACACTCTTCCTCGGACAAATAGTACGGCAATCCTCCAACGAAAAGTCTATTGGGATCATCGTGATACGGGTTCGAATGAACGACGGGCACGTCGCTTCTTCCTTGAGGCTTTGATTTATCAAGAGCGATAGCAGCAAGATTGAGATTGGGATTGGGAGCAGAGGGGCCTAACTTGGCAGCTGCCACTGGATCGTAGTCAGCAGGTCGACGAACCCTTACAGTTACGCCCTCAAACATCACTCCATCCAATGCCATGGCATTTGAAGCCTCTTCAACTGTTCTAAGCTCCGCAAAAGCGAACTTCTTCTCATAATTTATGTAAACATTGATAACACAGGGGCCAGGACCTGCCGTTGTACCACCGACTGCTGCCAAAGCATTACTACACCATAATTTCAAGCGTCACAGTAATTTGGGTAGTACATATAATATTAAATTTATCATACCTGAAAAATGTCGCAATGTCCCCTTCCTTTGTATGCGCTGGCAGACCCCCGACATAAATCCTCCTTGCATGCCTTGTGGCTTGTTGATTTGCCACTCCTGACTGAGAAGAGCTCACTAAATTACCCGAAGCATTCTCTGGAGTGACTTGCACCGCTCCTGGGAGGTCAGAAATCGGAGGTGGAGCTCCAGCAACCGGTTGAATATCAAACCACGTTGGTCGTCTTCTTTCTTTTCCCGGGTCTTGCCCTCCCCTTACGACGGGTGATTTGGACCTTGCCCTGGATGGCTCCTCATCAACTCCTCTGTATGACACATCGCGTATTGTTCTATCTTTAGGATATTCCTGTATTCTCTCCCTTGATCTAGAACGTGAGCGCCCACGTTGGGTTGGTAATTCTGATATCATGACACGTTTTGTTTGCTCCTCTCCGAATGCAAGCCAGTTAGTGCATGTAAAACTTTAAGATGAATATTGCATGTAAAAATGTTCATACATATTTTAAACAGGCTATTCCGTCAACCAGAGTAATAGCAATGAACACGTGTGGACTATCCAAGTTACCAGTTGCAATCACCTCGATCGCCTCGGGTCCTCATCGATGAGGCTATAATAGGCACTTTTTTACACGATGGCGAGTGCTTATTAAGCATCTGCTAAACAGAAAAAATATCTAGTCAATGTCCAAGTAAAAACACGAATCTCTAGGCGGGGAAACTGTCAAGAAGCCACTGAGCTCGGGTATGGGCTTTCGGTCGGTTGTGGGGTTCGAAAGAACTTTTATTAAAAGCGATTTCCTGGATGCATGGAAACATGCGTTCAGAACATCTGCATTGTCAATACAATCAGAACCATTGGTATCTCGAAACTATACGAATGATGCCGATAGCATAGAGAGACAACAAACTGTTTTTGTTGCACTGGCTGGTGCTCCTAATGCTGGAAAGTCTACCTTGCTCAACGCTCTGGTGGGGCAGAAGGTATGTAACTAATGTTGGATGGGGTTCCGGTGCATTATTTCAGTTGTATTGTCTTGTGATTTTCTAGATATCAGCAGTTTCTCAAAAAACAAATACGACGTCTCGCAAGAAAGTGGGTTATTTTGAGGAAGGATCAACTCAGGCAATCATTATCGACACACCTGGAGTAGTGGAGAAAAGGTGGGTTATTTCAATAATCTCGGTAAAGCATAATGAACTGACAGATTCATTTCGATATACAGGCAATATATGGACCAAAAACATGGTGAAAGAGTCGAATCTGCATGGAATACTGCGGGATCTAGTGATCTCGCATTGCTGATAGTAGATGGGTACCGTCAGTTGAGCAGACCGGATCCCAGGGTCATCACCCTCATCGAAACATTCAAGCATAGTTTAGGGGTTGACGGAATAAAAAATGTACCTAGAACAGCTCTTGTCTTAACTAAAGCTGATAAATGCTCAAATGATCCTAGGAATCTTGTTCAGATATCTGAATACTTGCTGGAAATTTCTGAAACTGAAAAAGTTTTCCTTGTAAGTGGTCTTCGAGGCACAGGTATGAGCGCATTGCGGAAGCATATTCTCTCTTGCTCCAAGAGGTCGCCCTGGATAGACAATGAATCTTTATACGGTAACCAGATACCTGTAGTTGCTGGTGAAATCATTAGGGAAAAAATATTCCGCGCATATTACAAAGAAGTTCCGTATGCAATACGAATTGCTGCAGTGAATGTGCATCAGACAGAGAAGGAAATTTGGATTCAAGCCAGGCTCGATGTTCCATCTTCCAGTATGAAGACCATCGTAATCGGTACAAAGGGTGCTGCTATCTCCTCTGTGGAAAGAGCTGTAGAATGCGAGATCTCCAACATGTACAAGAAAGATGCACATGTCAGCATCGGGGTCCAGTGCAATCCTTGATGGCTTCAGCTAGAGTGGAGTATTTTCATGATTCTGTCGAAAGACCAGATACTTCTAGAATAAATATAATAATTTAGGCTGATACTTACGAAAATCAATTCTCGCAAACTGAAACCGGTTCCGAATCACAGACGTGAACTTGACTACTGTTCGGAACGGCTGTTACCCTATATAGCCTCCTTCACTGCTTATCTTCATACACGCACTTATTCGTGTACTAATTACATTTAAATAATCGTTTTCTTTGAAAAGATTGGAGATTTGTAGATTATTTGCGATGGAAATATCATTTGTAAAGGCAGCCACAGCTGCCTGTATTTTGTTCAGTTTACAGTCTATTGTCGGGGCCCAACAGGGAGCCGTAAGCCTAACAACATTCCTGACGGATCCGTTGTATCAGCCATTTACCCAAATAGTGCGATATTTTCTCATTGCATAACTTTGTGTTCCCAAAGCTGGTGATATCTAGCACGACTCATGATGGAGTCATTCAATGGTTGTTTGCCTACTGCAGGTCGTGAATGACGCACCGATTTGCTTGACTGACAGGACCATTTTGGATGGAAATTTCGATATTACTCAATGCCCCGAGCTGATAACGGTATTGGAGGCTGTACAGAACTCTCCCGCAACAGACCCAGTTATCACTTGTGGTCAGGCTTGTGTTGACCTTTTCAACACCCTTGGAGATTCTTGCAGAACTACTCTTATTGAAGGTTTCAGGAACGCCAAGAATCCTATAATTGCCGAGTACAGCACGGATTTCTTTGACAAATGCGAAGCCTTTCAGATGCAAAACATGTCATCCCCGCCAGCTATGGCTCTTCCAAGCCCACAAAGTGCTGAACCACCTATTGGAGACATCCTTTCAAGCGTCAATGAGATCATCCCCGCAGAGGAACAAGTTAAAATTCCCGAAACTATCTTTCTCGAGCCACCAACAGAATCTCCAATAGAGTTGTCACCAAGCCAGGCATCTTCTGGTTCAGAGGAATATGTTCCTGTAGCTGGTTCAAAGGTATGGATGCATCTGTTACAGTGTCTGACAGAATCATGTTGTGATGATACATTCCGTTTTGAATTCAGGTAAAATGTGCCATCAATTTTCTTTTGTTGCTCGGAATGATGGTCATCGTGTGATTTCTAAGCGAATCTGCCTGGATGTTTTAAACTCGTCCACAAGGTCCGTTCTACGTAGACCTCGAAGAGATAATAAGACTGTCAAATCTTTACTGTTTAAAGATAAAGCTCCCCACGAGTCACTTGCTTTGTCACAAGTATAAATTACTCTTTTGCCTTGAATTCCACCGCTGTAATCCCTGAGTGTAGTCGCCATTGCCCTGGTATGATGACTGGTAGAACTCACCTTTCCCCTTGGTGAACACATTCTTCGCTCAATGTTGTGGGATAGGTATCTCACACCAGGAATATGCCTTTCATTCTTGTCTGACCATCTAAAACTATCAATATAGTCAATCACTGTTTGTATGATGTTTGATGCTTGCCACTGGAGGTCATGAGATATATTTCCATCCTCAGGTGTCACAAACAGGGTCAGACCTTGAGAAGTCATCACAAAATACTTCTGATCATTGTCCCCTAAAAGAGATGTAATGCCTGTACCAGATTTCAATTTTCCTGTGGATCCATTAAGAACGGTGAAAATGGTTTGCAGCTCGCTCAGAACAAGACTACCTAACCTGTCTGTAGAATCTCCATCCATGTTACTGTACAGGCAAACCTCATCCTTAAACAAAGCTAGTCTGGTGGAGAGAGACACGCAGGGTTCTCGAAAATTATTTTCCAGTTGTTCTGGAAGTTTGATGTGAGCCGCACCCCAAGTCAATGCAAAGGGATTCCTCAGTTGCCTGCGCAACCACGAGTGTTTATCATTCAACTTGTCACCATATTGTTTGACCAGTTCAGAAATCACTTTTTTATCTGATTTGTCATTTGAACTAACAATCCGAAGTACATCCGAAAAATTTCTAATCAGTCCTTGAAGGTTCACATCAGTCACATGTCGACCAAGCAGTTCTTTCTCAACCATTATGCACAAGTGCAAGGCAGGAGTAGGTAGTGCCCCTAGCACCCACAAGGTACTTTCAAAGTCGACAATATCTGCAGTGCTGGATTCACTATCGAATAATGATGAGAAGTGCAATAAACCCTGTAATAATCCAGGTTCCCTAAGCTTTTCGAGCATGTTGTCCGGGTACCATGCTACGAGTTTTTCAGACTCTCTGCCCTCTTCGTTTCCCCTAGTACTATCGATTACAATAATTCGATACATGTTCCCCTATAGATTGATGATTGAATGAAATGAATAAAAGCGTTTGAATATATGTTACCACATGTATACTGCACGTATATAAAGTAGTGCACCAGTGATCAGTACCGAGTCACTCAATTCCTGATCAAAATCGTTTAACCGTTTGACACATAGAAATGTCCAAATAAATAAATTCTTACTAACTCGGCGTGTCTTATGCATCCTGTATCTTCATCTTTGCAAACAGATCTGTTCTGGTCTAGACCACGAATCGAATAGATTCAAATTTCATTCAGATTGAAAGTTCAAATACTGGACGACTGGAGCCATTCAGCATCGTAGAATCTTTGAATAATTGGTGGAAAAATTGTAACTGCCTATCTAGATCACAGATATGGATGCTCTTACGAAAGAAGAGGCAGCCATATATGACAGGCAGTTGAGAGTATGGGGTGTAGAAGCCCAGCAAAGGTTCGTTAATTTGTATGCATCTAATGATTTCTATGATGATGATTTGATGTTATGACATTTTTATCGTTTACAGACTGAGAAATTCACGTGTTTTGATCCTTGGCTGCACTGGTGCTGCACATGAGGTGAGTATGATTTTCTGGAGAGAGTTTGGATAAACTGTGGTAAATATGAAGACACATATCCTCGCAATTTTGCAGGTAGCAAAGAATTTGGCATTGGCTGGCATTGGGACGATGGTACTCGTTGATGGAAGTACGCTTGGTGAAGATCATGGAAGTTTTCTGATACCTGCTGACATGGAGAAAACACACGCTTCTGTGTCGCAACTATGCTCAAAGGGTCTCAAGGAAATGAACCCCCTTATACATCTTATAAATATTGATAAAAATCCTTCAGAATATCTTGAATCGGCTTGTCTGAATGATTTTGATGCTGTCCTTGCCTTTGATATCCCAGCTCATCTTATTTCCAAGGCCGACTCTCAATGCGCAGACCTGAACATCCCCTTTGCATCTTGTAATGCCCGAGGCACTTGTGGCTGGATATTTATGAATCCACAAAATCGCAAATATGTTGTTGAGGTATGTCTTTTGCCGCATTTGGTGGGGTCAATCTAATTAAATTCACACATAATCCACAAACCAATTCTCCATCTGTAGGAATCTTCTGAAAATGAGAAAGGAGAAATCATCAAAACCTTCGAGAAGAGAGAAATTTTGGGAGTGAATTTCAATGAAGTGATCAAGAAATTTGTTGCCGCGAATCCTCGGCGAAAAAGTCCGTTATTCGAGGCACTGAAAGGTACGTGTGTCAAGCTCTAAACTCTTGTTTATTGTTTGTAAAGAGCCTTGTATGGCTTGCCAAGAAGTGTGATGATACCAATAATCCTGATAAATTGCAGAGTGCATTAACTATGAGATGAGAACCGGTAAATGTGCCAATTTAGAAGGGTATGATGATCTGATGTCGAAATTGGAAGAATGTGATAATGTCACATCAACTACTGCCTTACATTCATATCTATCAGAAGAACAGGGATTGCCAGCCATCCTTGCAGTATTGGGAGGAATCCTCGCGAATGATATCATCAAAATTGTTTCAAAGAAGGGAGATCTATCAATCGACAAACTTTTCATGTATTCCGTACTGGATGATGGAGGATGGACGGGTTTCTGATCAACCCCCGGAACAGAATCTGACATTCTCAAAGAGTGATGGAATCCGGGAGAGATGACCCGGTATTCGCCCCACAGCGTCGCCTGATTTAGTATTATACGGTTTACTGCAATCCATTTCTTCACTATGCTTAAGTTAAAAAATATTTTACCATATTCTATCATAGTTCACGTGAGTATATTCAGAAAGGATGGGCAAGGTACCTGTTCGACTTAAGGAGGTCGTCTATACATTATCCCCGTTCCAGCAAAGTGTCATGTCTGGCTTGTGGAAAGATATGCCACATAAAACTGCACATTATATGTCAAAGGTACGATGGATATCAACGTGCACAAAGCAAGCTGATTCGTCTCGTTTGCCTGCGCTTTTCACCATTTCTGCCCGTCGAAGGAATTCAGCCGTGTCTTCTCTCGTATGATAACACATGTTGCAATAATTTTCTGCAGGCACGTGAGATTGCAACTTGGTTTGGACTTCCACTCTACGGGGTGGTATACTACTGTCAGGACTACAAGGAGAAGGAGAAACAGGAGCATCGTTTCTAGAGAATTGCTGGAAGTAACTAAGTTATAGTTTTTATTACTGTTTCGGAACAAGAATAATGAATATGTAAAGGCATAAGAAAAAAAAGCTCGTTGCAAGAGCATTGAGAACAGAGTGTCCAGGGAAAATGTTGAAAACTTGAAAAAACCCATATATCACTTCTAAACTCCCATTCCTAACCTGCATATCGTGATTCTATGAGTATAATCCATGTTATATTATTGTCGGGTGTTCAGTTCGTACCTGGGATATTATACCTTCTGGATCACCAATAGTCCCAAAAAGCTCTTTAATCCCCACCTGCTCACCAAAAATACCCTCCAAAGTCGGCCCATCCGCAAGAGACGACAGGTTTCCTGGGCTATACCCCAGGGAAGTGTCACTATTTACCTTTAGAGCCTTCGATTTGACCGCCTGTCGTGATCGACGCCCCGACACTGAAGCATTCAACTGAGTTGAGACATGGCGTTTGGTTCGTTTGCAAGAGGTGCTCTGAAACTGCATTCTGATTTTAACTGCAAAGAATCCAATCTAAAAGAATCAAATTGCAATTACTTGTAGATTGGATTCTTTCCATCGCTGAAGATTGAAATTTAAATGCTTGGATAGGACCATCACCTATGCATTGGAGAGGTCAACTCGGTATACCGGTACGTACCGGTTGATCACCTTGACGGTTGAAGTACTATTCTGTCTGACTGAGCATCTCTACTAGTATATTTAAGAAGTGTGGTTTGGTAAATGCATGTAGATTATTCAATATGGCAGAGGCCCAGGAAGCTACTGCCGAGTTGATGGAGAATCACCTAGTGGCTTCCGTCCATGAGTATCTGCAGCTTCACTTGACAAAGAATAGCATCTTTTTAGCTGAAAGGCTCGTGGCTCAATTTCCTAGTGAAGATAATGTGCATCTCTTGGCTACTTGCTACCATCGCTCAGGTCAGACGTATCGAGCGTATCATTTGCTACGAGGTTCGTTGAAGGGACTTGGTTACTTTCTGACTATACCATGTGTTGCTTGTCCCAATGACGGGTGTTGGCGAATTCATTTTAATCATGTCTTTATATAACCCATATTATAGGTTTGACGAGCGAATCATGTCGCTACCTTCATGCTGTATGCTGTATGGAACTGGGGAAGTTTACTGAGGCAGAGGGAGTGTTGATTCCTAATAACGACGACGGTGAAATTCCGAATGGTGCTGCTGGGGTACACTTACTGGGTAAAATCTACCAATTATCCAACAGGCCGAGTGCTGCAGCGGAAAAATTCCAAGCCGCGTTGCGAATAGATCCTCTTATGTGGTGCTCTTTTGAAGAACTGTGCTCTTTGGGGCCTGGGTCTGACGCTCAAGAATATCTGCAAGTCTCGAAATCAAGGCAAGTCCCCGAGTATTTGAATATTAATCGTAACTTCCATACTCCAAAAATAAGCTCTGAGGTCCCCGATAGCAGTGCAGCAGACATGACACAGAGACCTAGCACTGCGAAGACTCCTGTTGTTGGGCAGGTTGAACTACCATTAGATTCCCAAACATACGAAACACCCAACGCTGTTCCTCAGGTTGTGCAGCCTCCTCCTATGAAGAAAGGTCCAAGAGATAATGTACAATTTCCTGTTGCGTCTGAATCACCAACCTTGCTGTCAGGAGAACAGTTTATGTGTGGTAGAAAGTTTCTAGACGAGGGAACAGTAAGAAAGGTAAGCAGCCACATCTATTTTCTTTGTCAAGGCTTCATAATCTATCGTTTCATGGAATACTTTTGCAGATATCCAGTAAGCTCTTTTCAGACCCAGCAACTGCATTGAAAATTGTCCAAGCTCATACTGACATCCAAGACCCTGGGAGTGGCTCAGATACCAGGGTGAACAGGGCCACAGCCAGTTATGGCAAATCAATCCAAGGCCAGGCAGCTTGTATTTCTTTGTTGCAGACATTGGGTGCAGGGTATAGATTCTTGTCTCTTTTCGAATGCGAAAAGGCAATCAAAGCTTTCAGTGAAGTTCCACTTCCACACTATTCAACTGGATGGGTTCTGCAATGCGTTGGCCAGGCCTATTTTGAAATGGTGGATTACCCTTCTGCAGAAAAGGCATTTCAGCAACTACGTTTGCTGGACCCATTTAGGTTGGAGGGCCTTGAAATATATAGCACAGTCTTGTGGCACATGAAAAAGGGTGTAGAGTTGAGCAAATTGGCTCAAGAGGCAATTTCTCTTGATAGGCATTCTCCTGTCTCGTGGTGCATAATGGGAAACTGCTTTTCGCTCGAAAAAGAGCACGAGAGGGCTCTACGATTCTTTCAAAGATCTTTACAGCTTGACCCTTCTTTCACTTATGCATATACTTTATGCGGTCATGAATATTTCGCAAACGAGGACTTTGAGAAAGGGTTGAATTGTTATAGACATGCAATTCGACTGAGCCCAAGACATTACAATGCTTGGTTTGGGTCCGGACATATTTATTTCAGGCAAGAAAAGTACGGGATGGCAGAATATCATTTCAGACGGGCACATCATATCAATCGCAAATCGTCAGTGCTAAAATGCTACTTAGGAATGGCATTACACAAAGTCAAGCGTACTGGGGAAGCTCTTCAGACTTTGGAGCAGGCTGTGGATCTGGATCCCAAAAATCCCCTTGCAAGGTTTGAATATGCCTCCGTCCTGACCTCCCTAGGTAATTTAGAAAAAGCAATGGCAGAGCTGAATTTCCTACATCACATTGTACCAAAGGAAGCAAGTGTCTTATTCCAAAGAGGAAAGGTCCTGAAACGGCTTGGACACCGAGAAGAAGCACTGAAGAATTTCTCCGACGCCCTGGATCTACAGCCCCCTTCAATAGACGCGAACTTGATAAAAGCTGCAATCGATAGAATATCGTCTGGAAAGGACGGCGAAGATGAGATGTAGATTGGCTTACATTGACTGCTGTAATTTCATCTCCTCAACAAATTCATCTATCAAATACGGCCAAGCACCATTTGGATCATATGATGAGAACTTGTCATCCATTATATTGACAAAGTCCAAAAGTTGAGACCACGTATCTTTTGAGATAGCTCTCTTGTGCCGTTCCTGAAGAAATTCACACCATTTCTCAATGTATTGCCAGCGCTGGAGAGTAATCAAGAGAGGCCATATGGACACAGCCACGTCTAGCTGCAAACATTTTTTATTGCTTTCACAGCTAAAAGAAAACGCGTATTCGTATATTTGCTTAAACTTATAGTCGTCGTCCATTTCTTTTCGCAATGAGGGAATTTTCTGTTTCAAAGAAGTTATAGACTCTACCCCCATTCTCTCTAGTCCACTTTCAAACTCTTCCTCAGTGAATTCACCCATCGTCTCAGCACCCATGTACCAGCAAATTACAAACATTACCACATCTTCTGGCTGTACCTCGATATCCTCGCAAAATTGAATGATTCCTTCTGCCAGAATTTTATCTAGTGCTGGATCCTTGTATTTGAGATACAGGTCATGGATTTGTTTATTCACTGTTCCACCAGCCTTTCTGAAACTTCCAGAAAAATAGTAATTTATAGCAGACTCTAAATTCCAATAAGACGAAGCAAGACACTCTACAGCATCTCGACCATCTGAGCTTGTCACTCGAACAAAAGAGTTTACAAGAGCCTTCTGGTCCTTTGTCAAGCTGGACATACTTAATGGTATTATTCGATCTACATACAGAACATTTGGTAAGATTGATAGCATTCAAACTAAACATGTGGAAAACGCACATTAAAACCCTCAGCACGAAGACAAGCTTTGTGATTCTCTATCAGTTGCTGACACTTCACTGATTCAGGACCGTGGAGAGCAATGCACTCGTCTCTTACTTTCTGCATAGGACCATAGCGATAGAACAGATTATGTTTGAAGGATTAAGTGACAGGTTAGACCGTTCGTTCAAGATATTAAAAGGGCAGGGGCGTATTACTGAGATCAATGTAGCCGAGTCGGTAAAAGAGATTCGTAAAGCCCTGATAGAGGCCGATGTTAGTTATAAAATCGCCAAAGATTTTACAGCTAAAGTAAAAGAAAAGGCACTGGGGCAAGATGTACTGAATGCAATTAAACCCGGTGAATTGATGGTGAAAGTTGTTCACGACGAACTTGCCGATTTAATGGGTGGCGAACAAGTTGATATCAACCTGAAATCTTCGCCTGCTGTGATCCTGATTGCAGGATTGCAGGGTTCGGGTAAAACTACTTTCTCAGC
>PJEL010000249.1_pt1 | contig 64597 bp, 52 predicted proteins | sample 1853271 | NCBI WGS metagenome assembly PJEL01 (sample SAMN08108733, study PRJNA415343) | Invertebrate metagenome, whole genome shotgun sequencing project. | host: Globobulimina | place: Sweden: Gullmar Fjord | collected 2015-08
GAAGAAAAAGTAGGCAAAGGAAAATTCCAGATTACATATTTTTACAAAACATTCATTCAAAACTTGTAATCTACATACTATACAAAAGTACTGTCTGACATCGTGATCATCACACCTTGTCGCGATAATTTCTGGATTGACCTTTTGGTCACTCTCTCGCAACCAGTAATATCAAGTCGTTCAAGTGAGTTCATCCTGGCCAGTGCGAGGATACCGTAGTCTGATACCTTTCGACACTGTCTCATGTGGATTGTTCTCAATCCCGAATGAAATGATATTGCCTGGAGACAACCGTCGTCAACACCATGGTTCCCAGAGAGGGACAGACTCTTCAGCGATCGTATTTTACAGAGGGAAGCCAGTCCCAAAACAGTGCTGCCTAGAACACATCCACGTATGTCCAAGTGATATAAATTCTGCAACCTATGAAGCTTTTCAAATCCCTTTGATGACAACCGAGTTAGCCCAATGTCCAAATGGGTCAAATTACGGCATTGAGCAATATAGTCCAGACCATGGTCTCTGATTCCATGACAGTAGTGAAGCTTGAGAACTTTGAGATTTTGAAGCCTTTGCAAATGTTGGAGACCTATATCCGAGATTTTCGATGCATAAGAAAGATCAAGAGTTTCAATTCCTTCTGGTATATATCTCAGAGAGTCGTTTGTCAGTTTGGCATTCCATCCAATTGACAATTCTTCAAGATCCCTTAGGCCTTGAATGCTTTGAAACCCATCTCTACTTATTCCCACACAGTCACTGACATCAAGCCGCTTCAGGTATTTACAAGATAACAATGAGTTCATAAAGCGATCACAGACAACCGCAACTCCACCTAGATTCAAAACTTCAAGCATTCGGCATTGCATAACCAGCCTTTCAAGATCCCCAGATGAAAAATCTCCATCAATGTATCCACAGTCAAGTATTCTCAGCTTTGACAATTTCGACACATATCCAAGCCCAACAGCAGATATATCATTCTCAAAAATACTCAAAACTTCCAACTCTGGTGCCACCTCTGATATCGTCCTACACATGGCATCATCCAGGTTCCAGCATGCTGCCAGCAACAAGCTCTTCAAACCACCAGCATTCAGCTTTCCCAAGCCATCAGAAGAAAACCCGAAGCTTCCCGAAACGTTCAATAATCTCAAGTCAAGATTTCCAATCGATTTGAACATATCGTCTGAAAGTTCCATCCCTTCTAGCGACAATTCTCGCAAATGGGGAAACCCTCCATCACACAACTGGACCATAAACATAGGAGACATGCCTCTGCAGTCTGCCATTCGCAATGTCTCAACCATATGTATGTCTTGATTGATAGTAGATATAGAACCATCGAATACGACGTCAACATACTCCAGAGATCGCAATTGCTCGAGTGTTGAAAGTGCAACCACATCCTCCTCTTGCAGCAACACTCCCTTCAGAGTCACTGACGTGAGTCTATGGAGTCCACCAAGCATAGGCAAACCCCCACCTAGTGGCTGATCACTCTCAGAGATCACTCGAAGACCTTCCAGCAACGGAAACATGTCCACTGCCCTTGCTATGTCAACATTCTTGGAGAGGTTCCACTGGACACGACGAATAGCTTCGTTTGCCAACCTAGCAAACCGTTTACAAACTTGTCTCACAGAATAGACATCATTTGGATCTACGAATGATAATATGTATGTTACAATGTGATCCGGGAGAGACTCTAGATACGTTGATTCCTTGGACGGTTGTTCTGCCATTCGACAGAAACGATTGGTGTTGATCTGGTATATTTTACAAACGTATGTTACATACCACCCTGACGGTGGTTGAATACTGTACAAAATAAAATCAACTTGAAAATCGACATACAACGAAACGAACAAGGTCAATCCAAAAGAGGTTTCTTGTCTGTTGTTCAGACAAGGGGGATTACAACCACCCTACTACCCTTGCAAGGGTCAGATGACGTTGGGCTTGTAGTATACAAACAAACAAACGAACAATCACCTTGCATTGATCAAACACATCAATCAAAGAAGATGATGCACATTCATTCATTGAAATAGCCATTCAGGATTCATTTTGTGGATGATTCCACCCCCTTTTTCAATTCCACGCTTCAACCTCTCCCATTCCGGAGGAACCCCAAATAAAAATGGTAGACAAATATACACAACCGTGTTGGTAGCTTCTTCTCCTTCTTCTATGATGGAATCAACACATCCTCCACGGCTGGCAATGGCATCATGAATGCTTTCAGCGAGACATTCAAGGCTTTGGCAAAACCCATAGACATTCATTCTCCTCGAGACATCAGAGCCATTCGTCGCGGATACCCTAAACGAGCTAGCCAAGTACAACTGTTCAGTCCCTAGTATTATCTCTTCTCCTTCAGAGGAGAAGAGATCCTTTGAGGGAGAGACAGATGTCAGTTCAAAATCCGGAGGGTTGGAGATCACATTTGGAGGAAATGCATGGTATGAACCGTCTTTGCAGAATAAAGAGACCATTTGTCCTTCTTTAGTTCCATCATCAGGACCCAATAAGCATGATCTTTCAAATTGCTCCAAGTGTGGGTTGTAGAGTCTCCTTTTATCTGGCTGAAAGGAGCATACAGGGCCAACTCCTCTCTGGTACGAGCCACCTAAACGTTCAACTCGTGACACCCCAAGAGAAATCGATTTGATTGGTAAGGATCCGTGTAAAGACATGTGAATTCGCTCTTCCTGAACAAGAGCGTGTATCCTGGAAAGGGTTTTGAAAACCTTCGCCTGTGCCTACGTGGAGTGCTTCCACCGAATGAATCAATAAATGAAATATTTAATAATAACGAAACGTTTATGTCGTATTTAGGTGGTCAGATCATTTTAAAAGCGTGTAGGAGGTGTTGATTTGTTGACGTTCAGTCTAGATGGAATTTTAATTTATCTAAATAACATTTTTCCAATTCGACCGACAAGGTAAACTCGCGAACGATGAGGATCGTGCATGCATGGCCAAACATACCATTTTAAACTTTAATAATAATCATGGTTGGGACGAGACGTAAGAAAAAGGACGTGGTTCAAGAGCCAGAGGAAGAACCCGCTCCTGTTGAACAAGCAGAGGACGATACCACCAATCAAGAGGAGGAGCCACAGGAAGATGAGGCTCCTGATGCTGGAAAAGACGAAGAAAAGGTAGCAGGAGAAGAAGAAGGAGATCCTGCCGCTGATGGAGACGATAAAGAGGATGCGGAAGAAAAGAAAAGTGAAGAGGATGGACAGGCAGCAGCAGCAGCTGCAGCTGCTGCTGCCATTGCTGCCCGTTTGGTAAATAAATATGAGGACAAACAACAGCAAGACGATATTTCTGGAAAGCGTGCGAGGGAATATGATGAAGAAAGTCAGCCAGAGAAGAGGAGGAACGTGCCAGGTGAAGAGGCAGTAGCAGGAGACGGCCAAGTGGTGGAAACGCTCATGGTTCCAGCATCTCTTGTTGGAAAACTGATTGGACGTGGTGGAGAAACGATTCGTCAACTGCAGCAGTCCACTGGAACGGATATACAGATTGATCATGCTAGTCAAGGCGCTGAGAAACAAATAACAGTCTCTGGGAGCAAGGAGAATGTCGCCAGGGCAAAGGAATCAATCTTGACAATTGACTCTGCTGACGCTTCGAAAACAATCGAATGTCCACCGAGTCTTGTGGGGAAAATTATCGGACGTGGGGGTGAGACTATCAGGGCATTGCAGACTGCAAGCGAGGCCCGTATATCTGTGAACCAGGACTTCCCTCCTGAAGTTCCACGAGAGGTTATAATTTCTGGGAAACCAGATGCTGTTGAAAGGGCGGAACTGATGGTACAGGAGCTCATTCATGGAGAACCAGGATCTGCTCAGACAGTCATTCAGAGAGTCTGTCAGAGACATGGTATTGGAGAAACAGATCTTGTGATTGTTCCAAAATCTGTGATTGGTAGAATTATCGGTCGAGGGGGAGAGACGATAAAAAATATTCAAAAAATGTCGAATGCTACCCTGCAGATTGATCAAAGTGAGGATCCATGCAAGATTTCTCTGTCTGGAAAGCAGCCTGCTATTGACCAGGCAAAGATATTCATCAATGAGATAATGAACGGCGGTGATCCATTTGCACCAAATCCATATGGTGGTGGCGGTGGTAGTGGTGGATATGGCTCTGGTGGAGGGTATGGCGCGACTTCATATGGTGGAGGAGGATATGGTGGTGGTGGAGGAGGAGGTGGAGGATATGGAGGTGGAGGATACGGTGGACAACAACAGTACGGTGGGTATGGAGGATATGGACAGCAGTCTCAACAGTATGGTGGATACTCAGGTGGATATGGAGCTGCTGCTGCTGCGCCTGGAGGATATGCTGCTGCCCCATCAGGTCAGTGGATTGAGTACAGAGATGATCAAAATAGACCATATTATTACAACACAGCCACTGGTGTCACTCAATGGGAGAAGCCTCCAGATATGTAGGTAAAGATGATGCTTTGTGAGACGCATGACTTGCTCTTCTGTTCCTTCCCTTTTACTTGAATGGTGCTTCAATAATGCCTAGATGTGTTTCTTGAATAGACAGAAAAGTATACTTGAAATGAATTTGTTCAATTCAAATGTATGTTGATATGCATTTTCACTATCTTTGTTACTTAATGTGGTCTCTGGAGTTTCTATTTGTCTGTGGAAATGATACGTATCTGCCTGTCGACATTTTGTTTCTTGGATGCTTGAAGTAATCGTTGCAGTGTGTGGTGTTTGTCATGGGTACAGAAATGATCAGGAACGTGTTTGGAATACAATCAGGTAGGTTTGTACTTGTGTGATGAAAATTAAGATGACACAAGATTTACATGTTCATCCTTGCTGTATAAATAAACATCCCTCACACAGGGTGTCTTTTCCATGGAACTAGACGTGTAACTTGTCATTATCATTTGAGTTGTTATTCTCAATATTTTCCTCGGGCTCGGATTTACTTTCTTCTACAGTTTCTTCTTGAATTTCTTCTTCAGTTTCTTCTTCAGCATTTTGCAATGGACTCTGCACCCAACACGGGAAACACCTATTGAATGGTCCAAAGAGTGTCGAGTTTGCCTGATCCTCTCTCAAGAACCAATCAACTGTCATGGATATCAAAGACACCAGGCATGAAGCGACAAGACAAGCACCAAATCCGTCTACAACCGTACTTCCCACATAGGTATATAAAACCCCTGATAAAATCGTGCCAGATAATCGACCCAGGGCATTTGATGCATAGTACACCCCGACTTGCATGGCAACTTTGTCTCCATCTGCATACCTAACTATCAAATATGAATGAATTGATGAATTTATCGCAAACAATACGCAAAAACTGTACAAAAGGATCGTCAGAGACGAGATGGCACTTCCTGATGCAGCTGTCGGGCCAAAAATGTCACTACCAAGAAGCAATCCTGCAAGGATGGCTGTCGGAATGGCAAGAGATCCACACCACCAAAAGGCTGCATATTTATCAGGAGGGGATTGTCTGAGTGGTTTTAAAATTAATTGAGGAGTCCAACTTTGTACCTGGCCATACACAATTATGAAAATAGCGAGAAAGGCACCTGTCAGGGTTCTGCTCCAGCCAATACCTGATGCAGGGTCTCGTAGGAAAAAAGGGAGGGGGACCTCAAACCACAGGTCCCTCGATCCAAACAGAAATACCCTCGACAAAGACAGCACGTTGATATTATACTTGTTTTGAAAGAGTTGAGAAAATTTAACATTCTCCTTCCTCGCCCTTCCTAACTTGTTCGTGAGGCCAAATAATGCAAAAGGATATGCAGCAAGGATAAATCCACACAGCACCCCAAGGGAAAGATAGTAATTAACACTGACCAAAGCAGCCCCGATAAAATATCCAACACCTTTCAAAGAGTTTTTAAAACCCGTGATAAATGAGACAAGCTTGAAGAGCGACGAATTCTTGCCTTCTGGAGTAACAAGCTTTGTCACCGTCTTGCCTCCAAGCTTTGTCAGGTCCTTTGCTATACCACTCATTGTCTGAGACACGGTGACGTATATAATTGCTTCTAATTTCGTCCAATCATTCTGCCATCCAAACAACATTCCAAAAGCTACCAACTGAATTGAGAGACCAATCAATAGGGTTGTCTTGATACCCCACCTCGCACCCACCATGCCAGCCATGACGTTTGTCACAACACCAGCCAACTCATAAAAAGAAAACATAATGGCCACATCCATGGCAGAAAAACCTTTGTTATATGCATGTAAAAGAACAATCATCCTCACAGCACCATCAGTAACTGTAAATAGGAGATATGCTATCGATATAATGACAAATGGGTACAATGCTCCCTGTTCTTTGGATTTTCGGCTACCCCACAGGGACCTTGCCGACGCATAATAGTACCCAAATCCTCGACTACTTTTTCCCACATCCTTCAGACCACCATGTCTGGTGGTAGATTGTGTGTCTATACCGTCTTCATTGCAAGGAGCAGTCTTTTGTTGCTCAACATCCACGTCGACAGGTCTGGTTTCTTCCAAACTCTGGTGCATGCTGACTTCATTCTCTCCCGAGGCATTCATCTTGTCTCATAGTGCTCTTTGCTGTGTATGATATAATATATATTACTAATCTATTTAATAAAAACAGTATAGGATTATTAAGAACGGTTGAAAGATTCTTTGCGTGTCTTGAAGTGAAAGGGAATCTTACATGGCGTTACATGGCGTTACATGGCGTTACATGGCCACGCGCTTCTGGACGACTCGTCGGACAGTTTGAAAGTACTTTCATTACAATTAGTCGTAGTACGTGTGCTACTCTAGGGTGCTACAACTGCCTTACAAGATCTCATTCTCACATATTGGTTGTCATAAAGAAATAAACAAAAGATTATAGATTGCATCATGCTCATAGACTCTTTGCTACCATGGTACATACATCAACAAATCTGTGACTGTATCCATATTCGTTATCATACCACACGTATATCTTGACCATTGTATCATCGATGACCTGAGTACTCAATGCATCTACAATACCTGATCTTGAATCATTGATGTAATCTGTGGACACAAGTGGTTTTGGCTCGTATCCCAGGATACCAGAGAGGGTACTCTCTGCTGCTGTCCGTAAGAGATCATTCACCTCTTCCTTGGTTGTCTTCTTTTCAACCTCAAACACACAGTCAGTGATGCTTGCATTCGTCAAAGGTACTCGGATAGCAAGACCATTCAATTTTCCTTTGAGCTCTGGGAAAATCAGGGCAATGGCTGTTGCAGATCCAGTTGATGTTGGAGCAAGATTCACCAAGGCACTTCGTGCCCTTCTCAAATCGCTCTTCTTGTGATTTGGGCAGTCTAAGATACTCTGGGTATTGGTCACATCGTGGACAGTGGTGATGCAACCGTGCTTGATTTTTAGACTCTCGTGGATGACCTTCACCACTGGTGCCAGGCAGTTGGTTGTGCATGATGCTGCAGTGACTATGCTATCCTTCTCCGGATTATACTCTCCGTGATTCACTCCATAGACTATATTTGTCACAGGATGCTCAGGATCTTTTACCGGTGCAGTCACAACCACCTTTTTTCCCTTGTTCACATATGGGGCCAGCGCATCTCGTGTCAAGAAAACACCAGTTCCCTCCAGGACAAGATCATACTGGACAGCCTCCAAAGCTTCTGTCAAAGCTTCTGGAGAACGATGTTGTGAATACGTTACATAGGTCTGCTTTTTCGTGTCATGGTGCGTAATCACAATCCTCCCATCTTCTGTCACATCAACATCATGGGGCCATGTCCCATGTACAGAGTCATATTTTAGCAAATATGCAGAAGATTCCACAGAAGCAAGGTCATTAATGTGGATCACCTGGAAAGAATCAGTGCCATCGTATGCAATACGCATGGCAAGTCTCCCTGTATAGTATGAAATATATACCCAATGAAAGCAAAGATGGCTGCCTTGGACAGGTGACTCATGCGTACGTACCAATGCGACCAAATCCGTTCAAGATTGCGTTATGAGCCATGACGATTTGTGATACTATCGTATATTAAATTAATATAATGGCCTGGAACATTCATCGAGCATCCATGATGGAATCTTTTTGGCATCACGAACATAACGCAATATAACGTTGGAGTGACGTATACCATTTTTTTTCCATGTTTTACATTTTTTAATTTTTACGATAGACTTTTTTTAGTTCTTCAAAAGCGAGTAGCTACCATACAGAGCCCATTGGTGAAAATACCTCTATAATATTATCACAATATGAATAATATGAATAATGCACCTTGAGGTTCCAGGAATGAAGGGCCATACCGTACCCAATGGTTCGCATTCTACGAATGCTCCTCTTGGGAGGCACTTTCATGGGCTTTTCACTCTGCATGGTTGTTCGATAGTAGGTAAAAAAGCCAAGATTGAAAATGGAGTGAAGACAGGGGCATTCCCGCACTATGGCCCGCTGTACCTTGATATGTTGTACCAGGCTCCACCTGTTGTAGCAGAACAGCAACAAGGAGATACGAGGACGGTGGCGATTCCTCGTCGAATAGCCGAGGCTGCGCTTGTAGATGATTACAAGGAAAGTCTCCGAGGGATGTCAGATGAGGATATAGCAAAGCTCTTTGAGGAGGAAATTCTCATAAAACGATCACAAGTGAGTTCTGCACAACAGGTTTTGAAAGAGTTTCCTTCATCTGACGTCCTTGATGATTCTCCGGTGAAGGAGGAACGGTTGAAATCATCTCCAAGTACATCGTTATCAATAGAAAATACGGACGAGACGGCGCTGTTACTGCAAGGAGGGGAAGACGTGGATGATAATTCAATGGCACCACAATACACCAACGCTGTGCTGAATACACTCTTTGAAAAGGGGTTGCGAGGAATACAAGGAAGAGCTAAAGATCTTGCGGTGCCTATTATGGGAAGTGGGGCATTGGTGTTGGGCGTGGCACTCATGTACACACTCATATCCACACTCTCTGGGGGAAAGGGGGATTTACGCAGTGAGCCTGAAGAGGCGCCACCAGAACAAGGACAGCCAGGATATGATCCTAGTACTGACCCGTATACCATGTATAATACAACTGCGGGTACAGGTGAGGTTATTTGGCAGAGAAAAGAAGAAGAAAGGAATGATGTAAGAGAGAAAGATATTGATGAGGATCCATGGAGAATACCAATGAGTGATGCCAATTCAGAACAAGAAGATCCTCCTGTGCGACAAACTAAAGATGTACAAGTTTCGGTAGGCAAACGTATGCAGATTGAGAACAAAAGGCCACCACCTTTAGATCAGATACTAGATAATGCAGAATCTATATCACAGTTAAAACGAGGACATTCCTCTGTACCAAACGGGGATCCTTCTCGCCCAAAGGCTTGAACACAATTTTTCTCTACTGCATCAATCACTGGTAGTGCTGGAGTAGATTCTACTGAATTGGTTTTGTAATTTCAAAGGAGGAGATTGTAATGCACCCAATATTTGGGTTCCAAAATAAATGGATCAGATTTGCTCATATTCTGGCAGATCGACATGATCCTTTGTATACTTTTACAGATATATTTAAGAAATATGACGAATTTCTTACTTTACGAGAGTGCGAGCGGATATGGGCTCTTCGAAGTGGAAAAATTTGATGAGCTTGCCAACAGCGTCGACGAGTTGCAAAAGAGCATCCTTGACGTCGCTCGATTTGGAAAGTCTGTCAAATTAATTGCATTCAAACCATTCACATCAGCTGCAAATGCTTTGGAGCAAATTAACGCCGTTTCTGAGTCTCAGGTAATGCATGCACCCGTGTCACCGTCTTTTTGCGGGCGGACCCGATGTTGTTGCCTTGTCATCGACTGTTTCCTAATAGTATATATGTATAATACGAATGCAGACGACAGAGGATCTGGTGAACTTTCTGACGACAAACATGCCAAAAGTAAAGAGCAGCTCAAAGGCAAAGTTCAAGCTTGGGGTCTCGGAAGCAAAATTGGGATCTGCCATTCAAGAGGAGACAAAGATTCCTTGTGAATGTAATGAAATGACTGGCGAGCTCATCAGAGGCGTCCGATATCATTTCACAACATTTATCAAGGGCCTGAGTGATACTGATATGTCCAGAGCACAGCTCGGATTGGCACACTCGTACTCAAGAGCCAAGGTGAAGTTTAATGTAAACAAGTCTGATAATATGATTATTCAAGCTATTGCTCTTTTGGATACCCTAGACAAGGACGTGAACACATTCGTGATGAGGGTCAGAGAATGGTACTCTTGGCACTTTCCAGAGCTTGTCAAAATTGTCACAGATAATTACCTATATGCAAAGATTACGCTTCTGATTAAAGATAAATCTTCTCTTTCTGATGAATCAATTCCTGCGTTGAAGGAAGTTTTGGGAGATGAAGAGCAGGCCAAGGATGTTGTTGATGCTGCCAAAGCATCCATGGGCCAGGACATCTCTCCCATCGACTTGATCAATATTGAGGCATTTGCAAGAAGAGTTATTTCTCTGGCAGAATATAGGCATAAACTTTTTGCATACCTCCAGGACAAGATGGGTGTTGTTGCTCCCAACCTTGGGGCATTGATTGGAGAACTTGTTGCTGCCCGCTTGATTTCACATGCTGGCTCATTGACAAACTTGGCAAAGTTGCCAGCGTCGACAGTACAGATCTTAGGAGCAGAAAAAGCCCTGTTCAGGGCTTTGAAAACCAAGGGAAACACACCAAAGTATGGTTTGATTTTCCATTCAAGTTTCATCGGTCGTGCAAAGCAGAGAAATAAGGGAAGAATCTCTCGGTATCTTGCAAACAAGTGCTCTATTGCTTCTAGAATTGATGCATTCATGGATCAGGCTACTCCTGCATTTGGAGAAACTATGAAGGGACAAGTTGAGGAGAGACTTCGTTTCTATGAGGAAGGGGTTGCCCCACGAAAGAATGCAGATGTGATGCACGAGGTCATGACATCTCTTGGAGGAGACGTGCAAACCCCTAGCAAGCCAGAGAAGAAGGAGAAAAAGAAGCGCAAGGCCGACGCGTCTCCTGATACTGCTGAGAAGAAGAAGAAGAAGAAGGAGAAGAAGAAGGAAAAGAAGGAGAAGAAGTAGGCTGCTTGCTATGTATACATACCATTTGCTGGAATATCTGTGTGTCAAACGCACGTTTCTGTTTTTTAAATACCAATGTAATAGTTTATTTGCATTTCACCTTAGAAAAGTCCAATAACTTTCCACCACACGCTGCCAATGAGCATCCACATGACAAAGTTGAAGGATCCCATAATGGCTCCATATTTGAAGACTTCTTTCAGGTCGAGGTATCCCGCCCCATAATACACGGCTCCTTGTCCCGATCCATAATGAGTCAATGATCCGAACAAGTTAGACATGACTCCCAAGGAAAGTGCAGCAAGCACACCTGGGACACCGGTAGACAGGCACATTGCCAAGAAGGCAGAATACAGAGCACCTACGTGGGCAGTTTGAGAGGCAAACATGTAATGCAACACAAAGTACGCTGCATTAAGCAATACAAACACTTGTGGCCATCCCATATTGGCTGCAACCAATTGTGCTCCCACCTGGTTGGCGAAATGTGAAATCACTCCCATTGAGTTGAGCTGCCCAGACATTCCAACCAATACAGCAAACCAGAACAATGTGTCCCATGCGGCTGGATACGTCAGGCATTCTCTCCATGTAAGTACTCCAGAAAGTAAAAGACCAGAAAGACCAATCATGGCAGTAGTGACCGCAGACACTCCAATGGCATCACCACATACCCACAAGAGGACTGCAGTTCCCATGGTTCCGAGCATAATTTTCTCATTTCTGCTCATAGGACCCATACTTTCGAGTCTTTGAGCAGCCAAAGATGGAGCTTCTGGAGTTTCTTTGATTTCTGGTGGGAAAATTTTGTACATGATCAGAGGAGTCATCATCAAACAGACAAATGATGGTACAATGGCTGCTTTGAACCATGTGAGCCAAGCTGACGGAATGATGACACCCATCTCTGTTGCAATCTTGAGACACAACAGGTTCTGGGCGGCAGCTGTTAAAAACAAAGCAGAAGAGTTGACAGAACCCTGGAATTGTGTATTTACCAAGAAAGCTCCCAATTTCTTTCTTGACTCTTCATTTGGTTTTGATCCAGCACTCAATGACAATGAGTTGATAATTGGCATGAAAATTCCACCAGCTCTGGCAGTGGTCGAGGGCATCGCAGGTGCAATCAGTGCTTCAGCAAGAGAAAGACCGTAAGAAAGCCCAAGTGTACTCTTACCAAAGAACTTGACAAAGATTTGGGCAACTCGTTCACCCAAACCAGTCTTTTCAAATCCTTTTGCAAAGAAAAAGGACACGACGATCAGCCAAATGACATCATTGGTGAATGCTGAAAATGCTTCTGTAAAAGTCAACGTCTTTGTTGCAATTGCAACAGTGGCAGACAAGAAGGCCCAGGCTCCAACAGGAAGAGGCTCCAAAACCAACCCTGCAATTGTAGAGACAAAAATGGACAGCAGAGCCCATCCTTGCTGCGAAATGCCTACAGGAGTTGGTACTAAAAAGTTCAAGATCAACCCAAGCGACACACATGTCACCAGGGGTGCGATCTTTGCACCAGGCCAAGGAGCTGGAGTAGGAGGAGACGCTGCTGCAGCTGCAGTAGCTTGTGGTACAGTTGTTCTCCTCGCACGGGCATTAACAGACTTTGCAACGCCCACCTTTGCAATATTTCTGCATCAAATACGATGTATACAAGTAGAATGCAAATCAACAGTGGAAATCCAGAAAATCCAAAACCCCCCATGTGCGGTAGGAGGGTTTTGACAAACGTGAAAGGTAGAAACAACGGATCGATCTATAGGGGCACCTCAACGTACATTTTATTCGATTGTAATCCCCAAAAGGCATATGTGGATTGCACATTGTGCTTTGAGGAAGCTATTTTCCTTGGGGCATTTCTCACAGAAATCCCCTGAAAGGCACACGTCTTGCTCATCAACACGCTCATCTTCTCTACGAGTTTCAGCAAAGAGTATATCGAATGTTAATGTCAGATCTGAAAAGTTTCATTCAAAATTCTTTTCAAAGGTTTAAATCGGATGGAAAATCTCAAGTTTCCATTTGGGCCTGGCTACTTAGCCAGACTGGCTTGCTCATAATCTTTTGAAATCTTCTCATGAATGCCACATCAAAGGATAATGGCTTTCATTACAATTGTTTGAAAATCGTACATCCTCAGGGATAGTCTCAAAAACCATAACCAAAGGATGTTTCACAGTCCTTCAGTTGGTGCTGGAAGTGCAAAACGTATATGCGTCAATATACCACGGATTGAGAGATTCCTCAAAACAAATCCATATAAAGTTGATTTTAAAAGATATCAAAGCAGCAGTAGCGCTGAATTCCCTGGGTCTAGTGAGAAAAAGGATGATCGTATCGAATCAAAGACAGACGAGGTAAAAGAAGCGTTGCAAAAGGTTCAAGAGGCCATTGCTGAAGTAGAATTGACAGTTGAAAGAATAGATAGCTTGCCTAGTGCTAGAATCCCCACATCGATAGATAAAGTGAAAGACATGCTGCGTCCAGTTGCAAAAGTGTTTCTTTTGGTAACATACTGCGTTGGTATGCATTCATGGAACGTCGGGACAAAGCTCATAGGAGGCCTATTTTTAGCCTCTCTTGTCGCACAAAGAGGGTATAGGAACTCTTCTTTGTCGGCATCAGGCGCAATAGCAGCTGTTGCTGTGGGATGGGCAACGTTGAGTTCCAGCTTTCGGGCTGGCCTGATTCTGTTGGGTTTTTTCTTTGCCAGCAGTGCGTTGACCAAGTTTGGAGATGAGAATAAAGATATAGAAGAGGATCATAAAAAAGGAGGGCAGAGAAATTGGATCCAGGTGTTATCGAATGGAGGTATCCCTGCAATCCTGGCAGTTGCAGGATGTCTCTTGTCTTCAGGGATTGATCTCTCAGTTCTTCCGTATTCCAACCCTCCATACTCGATTGTAACAACTGCATTCTTGGGTTATTTTTCATGTTGCTGCGGGGATACATGGTCGTCAGAAATCGGGCAGCTGAGCGAAGAAGAGCCACGTTTGATAACCACATTACGTCCAGTGAGGAAAGGTACCAATGGTGGTTGCACTCTGCTAGGATTGGCCTCAAGTTGCTTTGGTGGCCTGTATATTGGATTGATATTCTTCATAACAGGAGCCATATCTCCTGGTAGCCCGTTTGTAGATGCACTATCCCAGTGGAAAATCATTCCACTTGGCATTGCAGCTGGTCTTGTTGGGTCCCTTATAGATTCAGTCCTTGGAGCAACAATTCAGTTTACAGGATACAATCGAGACACCGGAAAGATTACAGGTAAAAATGGTCCCAGTGTATCTAGAATATCTGGAGTGTCAATATTGGATAATAATGGAGTAAATGTTCTCTCTGCATCCCTTACTGCTATTCTGACAGCCTTGTGTGCTGCATTTTTATAATTCATCTGATACATATGTATAGGGTATATAAAACACGCAAACGTACAAGTCGTTTGTTTTACAAGGTAGATGTATCACTAGGAAGATATGTCAAGTGTCTGGACTTCATATAAAATCGTATCCACATTGGCAACCCAATAGCCCCCATCAACAGACTCGCCATCACATACACAAATACACTTTTTGAATCTTCATACACCGTATTATACAAATTCATCCCCCAAATCCCCGCCACCATACCAGCATACCCAAAACCCATGGACAGGGTTGAAATCATCAGGTCAATTGAAAAGAGTTGATTCCTTTTCGCATCAAGCACTAATCGAGCCATCATTTCACGAGATTCTATATATTCTTTGATTAATTGAAGCCTCCGAATGGCCACGGTACTCTTAATGTAGACTGACTGTAAGATTTCTTCAAACTGTATGTTGGACTCACCACAACACCAGGCAGCTGGCAGCTGGCTCTCTTGCACCACCGCATCCAGAGCTTCTTTCGTTTCATTCACCGACGCTGTCAATTTCGACAGCTGTACTTTGATCTCATGCACCTTTTCAACAAATCCTATATACTCATGGTGTGTATGAGTCCTGGCCAGGTGAGAGGCATATCTATGAGAATCATGTTCTACCTCAAACAACTCTGCCTCATATGCATGCACGACAGCATGCAGAGCTGTATCAAGAACAAGAAGTGGAAAATCTATCGATCGATCGCGACGCAATGCATCCATCAGTTGCGTCAGGAAGGGATGCTCAAGCGTGCTGACATACGCCTCTATGCTCCATGGTTCATTCATCTTTGGCAGGCTCATGATGTAGCATGCTTCTTTGCATACTATCATTCGAACACAGTGTAGACTTATCAGTATAGAATGTGATCGTACACGAAATACACTCGGGAACGGCGGCGTTGCTGATGGATGAAATATGAATGCATCCCTGTACATATACATGCAATCACAGTGTTTCATTCATGGCATGTGATGACCATCTTGAACATACCTCAGAGATACTACCTCTTCATGAGATGATGTAACCATCGTATGAACATCATATGGTTGGAGTCCCATACGATAACCACCCCGCTGTTGGTCTTTGGTTATCACCACCACCTCTTGCATACTACTGAATGGATATCAATGGATGTAAACCCTTGACGACACATCAAACGCCCTATTTATCAACTTTTATATGATTGATTGATTGATTGATTCATAGCTCCGGTGTGTGAACAACCAAGTAGTTGATCAACTACTCAAGTGCAATTGCAATTGGGTGCTACAAACTCGGAAAAAACTTAAAACTTTCCCAAAAAAAGTAACCTGGGTCAAAGTAATTCGAGAGTATCCTGCTGAAACCATCTAAGCAATGTCAGTGAAAAAGATAGCAGCTATCTTATCCTTCATACCTGTCACCCTTCCTCCCTCCTTATCCCATTTCATTTTACATCATAGTTGAATTTCAAAATTGAAAGACAATGCAGAGTGCACTCGCTACCAAAACCGCCTTTAATGGCAATGTGCACGCCTTCCAGGCTCGCAAGGCATCAGCCGGTGCTCCTTCCCGTGGTCAGCTCCAGGTACGTTTTCAGACCAATGGACGGTATCTTTCAAGGAATTCATCTACATTTATACGAATGTAATGATATATACGTTCTGATCGGATGAAGAGAGGACATATCGTTTCTGAAGCGTCGATGGACTCGGGCGGCCTAGTGCCCTAGCAGTTTCCTTCTTGACCCTCGACAATGGATCATACTCTGACGTTGCATTTTCTGTATTTATAGATCCGTGCTGCTGGTATGAAGGAACTTCGTGATCGTATTGGTTCTGTCAAGAACACGCAGAAGATCACCGAAGCAATGAAATTGGTGGCTGCTGCCAAGGTTCGTAGGGCACAGGAAGCCGTTGTGAATGGACGTCCATTCGCTGAGAACTTGGTTAAAGTATTGTATGGAGTGAATCAGAGACTTCAGGTCGAGGATGTGGACTCTCCTCTCGTCCAGATCCGTCCAGTCAAAAAGGTGCTTCTCGTGTCTGTTACTGGAGACCGTGGTCTTTGCGGAGGATACAATGCCCAGATGATTAAGAAGACCGAGCAGAGATATAATGAGCTCGCTAACATGGGAATTGAGGTCTCTCTTATCTGCATTGGTCGCAAGGGATCTGGCTACTTCAAGAGACGCCCACAGTACAATATTGAAGCAGTATTCGAGGTAGGACAGAGCCCAACCATCAAGGAGGCTCAGGCTGTTGCTGACACCATCTTTGCTGACTTTGTGTCCGAGAAGGTTGACAAGGTAGAGCTTGTGTACACCAAGTTCGTGTCTTTGATCTCTTCTGCCCCAGTTATTCAGACAATGCTTCCACTCAGCCCAGAGGGAACTGTCTGTGACATTGATGGAAACTGCGTGGATGCCGCTGAGGATGAGGTGTTCAAGCTGACCACCAGAGAAGGAAAGTTGGTTGTGGAGGCTGAGACCACTACCACTGAGACTGGAGAGTTGGATACCTCTCTTATTTTTGAGCAGGACCCGGTCCAGATTGTAGATGCTCTCTTGCCACTTTACATGAATGCTACCCTCCTCAGATCTCTTCAGGAAGCCCTTGCATCCGAGCTCGCAGCTCGTATGAATGCCATGAACAATGCCTCTGACAATGCTGCTGACTTGAAGAAGAAGCTCAACCTTGTGTACAACCGCAAGCGTCAGGCCAAGATTACCACAGAGTTGACAGAGATTGTTGCCGGTGCTGGATCTGTCTAAAACATCATTTTTCGGACCATTAGTATGAAACGTTATACATCTCATTCCACGGACATGATGCTACACAGTGATTTTTTTTGCTCTAGTATCTGTGTATATCTAACTATTAGCATGTAAACCGGGGTTGCGTAGTATATCTATCCATTTGTTTGTTTGTTTGATTGCAACAGTCTGTGAATCGAGTGCCTGCCAAAGCAGCTTTTAAAAGCAAATTGCAAACTTGCAAATTACCATTGAAATTTCAACCTTGAAAGGTATCACCACAGCTATCTGTGATGAATCTTCAATCTCTCCAGAGAATTTGAAATCTCTCAAATTCAATACATGCGACTCTGTTATATTAAAATATCCAAATACTAATTACTCGTATTTTATAAAAGAATCACCTGGAGGGATCAGGATATCGTACTTGCTCAGACCCAGTGTTTGCGAATTCACGTTGTGTGATTTTCAAACAGACCTGGCTTTGGGGAATCATGGTACAAATGACGACATATTATTTTGATATGGTATTTGTGTAGCATCTCACTGTGTTAATTTGTTTCTGAAAAGACGTCTTCCCTTTCCATGGTGGAATTTTTGTTACAACTAGTACTACGAACGATAGATTGCACGCGGACTAGAGTTGGAAAGAAAGAAAAATATTAGACGTAGTATGGAGCAAGGTGAGGTTGTACCAGAAACTCCGATAGAGACCGAAGAAGGGAAACAACGAGGGGGGGACCTTTCTCGGCAGGAAGACAAGGATGTGGCAGAGCGAGAACGAGACAACAAAGGATGTGTTGTACAAGATACGAATGATGTAGAGAAAAAGAAAGAGAAAGCGCCAGTGAATTTGTCAGAGTCAGAATTGAAATCCCCCAAACAAAAGTTAGAGTTGAGGCACAAGAAGATGTTTTACTCCGACTCTAATTTAATGAATGATGCACTAGTAGGGAAACAAGTTGAAAGTTTCAAGGTAAAGCTCAAGGAACGCCAATCCGAGAAGACGTGGGCACATTTAACCACTGCCAATCTGCAGACTTTGACGAAATCACAAGAGCCGACAAGTAGACAGCATTCATTTCAACGGATACGGAAATGGGTGCAAGATTCTGCACCTCCATATGATGCGAATCCGTCACCAGGAGTACCATCATTAGCATCTGCACCGCCTTTACATCAGCCTTGCTGGGTGTGTAGGTTCTTTGGATGCTTTCAATGACATGCTATTTATTGTAACCTTTTGCTTACATCACGTTGTACCGCATACATATTCAGGTCAAACTATCTGTCCATTTCTTTGATAAACATATCCAAGACGTCTGTGTCATGATCGTCATGGCCATTTTCTAATCCCTTGATGTTGGGAAGATCCTTCTCATGGACCATGGCAGAGCCAGCTCTCATGAAATCAGATACTACATCAATATTGTTTTTAGAATCGACTATTGTGCTAGACTGTAAGTTGACATCATTCGTTGCCATTGAGTCGAAATCATTTTCCAAATCCACAACATGCCCTGTGCCACTCGTGGAACCGATGCCGACTCCTGTTTCTGTCATACCAGGCAGGTGACTGGTTGGGGTATCCATGAGAGAAGATACGTTGTTATTTTGGGCATGATTCGTGGAGCTCCCTCCACCAACTGCCATTGAACCCAGTGAATTTCCTGTACTTTGATAAAACATGGATGTACCAACATTGCCATAGTGCGTGGGAGCAACACCTCCCATGATATTGTTTGGGTGATGCCATCCGACTGGTTTGCCAGAGGCAGGATTTATCATCATTGCATTCCCATATACATTTCCATAATACCCTTGATACGGTTGTGCCATCCAAGGTGTGGTATATCCCTGCAAATTTGGAGTTGATCCACTTGTATGCATCACACCTGTGGCTTTCCTTGCACTTTCTTGGTCATAGTTTTCTAATGCTGCAGTTGACCTGATTGCTTTAGATTTCTGCAAAGGAGGCTTGCCGGATGGTTTCTCACCTGATTTCCCCCTTCCCATCTGAGGATGGTCTTTACCGGCTACATTTTCAACCCTCTTGAGATACAGGCGATACTTCTGTAGATGAGAGGCTACATTTTCCCTCGTTAATCCTTCGACATTCATTAAATCTAATATTCGTTTCGGCACAGCCTTATCTATTCCTAGTGTGTTGACAGCATACACAAACTGTTGATGCATTTCAACAGACCACACAACTCGAGGCTTTTTCCCTCCTGCACCACCTTCATGTTCTGCTCTGAGAACTTCCGTGTCTTTTCGCTTCGATCGTTGACCTGTCTGTGCATCTGATTCATGATCTGCACCAGAGTCATCCATAGTACATCTACTATACGTCACACTCCGTCGACGAATGACATGTTGCCAGACATTCCGCAGTTCCTCTATTCTCACAGGCTTGATCAAAAAGTCAACAGCACCGTGCGTGACACCCCTCAAAACGACGTTTGTATCACTATCACTTGACATCATGATTACAGGAACTTCCAGTTCCAGACCAATGCTTTCCAACAATTTAAAACCGTCCATATCAGGCATGTAGACATCTGACAGCACCAGGTCATACTGATTCTGCGTTCCTTGCTTTGTTCGCAAGTCTGCAAGTGCCTCTTGACCACTTGTAACAGTATTGACCTCGTAATTGCAGCGTTTAAGCATTGCTGACACGACTTTGAGACACATAAGGTCGTCATCAACGACCAGAACTTTCAAGCCTGCTGGGGAGAATGCATCTCCAGTAGCGTCGATTTTACCAGACATGTTTGGACTAGTATTGCTATGTATACGATTTAATATCTATGTAATCCCTGCGATCGGCTAGGTCCAGTGAATACGCGACGGTATCCGCACACTGTAGTCACGCCTAAATATCCCACGTTCTAACTTTGGCAGTTAGGACAGAATGCAGCCTCCTCCTTTGATTATATACGCAGTGTAGATTGTAATAAAATAGTATTGACTCAAATAGACCAATTGACCGTGCAACACCCACACCCGTGGGCACCTTATCCCTTCTGACTACAGCACGACACGTGGTCCCACTTTTCACTGTTTTTGAACTATCTGTGAGGTTCTTTTAATCAAATATAACATCAGTTGTATAGAATATGACTCTCCAATGGTTTAGAAAGATCGAGAGTATCCATACGCAGACTTGACGGAACCTCTCTCCAGGAAGGAAAGGAGTTTGTTTACGCAAACTTTCTCCCGGGAAAGTATCTTCAATTGCACTACTCTTTTTAAGTCTATCAATGAAATAAAAGAAAAATTGTGCTTCAGCCGTTGGAGCGTGTGAGATATAAAAAAGGCGTTGATTAGGCCCATGAGTTGAGAATGCTCTCCCTCTCAGAGTCTGACGACTGATCTCAGTGACATGAGAGAAGGTTCAAGAGTACCACAACATCTATCTTCATCCCCAGCACGAATTGTAGAGATCAAGGATACGAGAAGGTTCTTTCTGGAAGAATATATAGTATTATATGTCTATATCAAACATGTTGGTGTATGAAAGTATGCTCTCGTCTATGGGCCTTTTATCGCTCTCAGGCCGAATGTACCCTCTATCCTGCAAATGATGTATGATGACGTCCGCAGTTGAGGGTGCAAGGGTCAGGCCACTTCCTTCGTGCCCCGCAGCAACAAAGAGACCGTTGGTATGGGGCACTGGTCCGATAAATGGCCTGTGATCTTTGTGACCCAACGAGTATGGTCTGAGACCTACTCTGGTTTCTACTATTCTGGCATCTCTGAGTAACTCTGGAAGATATGAACGCGCTACACGTACAATATCATCTCTGCATTTTGGATTGACCTTTTGACTCCATTGTTCTTCCTTTGGGAGTTCCCTGCTACTTCCAATCATGAGGGTATTGTTCACAGCATTCTCTGTTGCTGTAAAAGTGATATCATAGTCCCTTGCGTGTTTGGCTGAATAGTGTTGTGTATAGCTCGATTCCATAATACCATGCTTGAGATTCCTAACGCCAGTCTTGCTCGTGTTGGATGGTTTCATGACAAGGAGGTGTCCTCTCCTTGGCACAATTGTGTTTGCCCACACATCTCTACACTCTTCTCCAAGCCACAAAGATAATGCCTGTCCACTCCACGCCCCTGCACATACAACGACAGCATTTGCTTCCATACTAGTTCCATTTTCTAATCTAATGCCTTGTACTTCGAGTGATGAAAGAGATTTACTGATACAAAGGCTCTCTACTGCATGACCAAATACACAAGTGAACCTATCCCCTTGCAACATGCATTTATCATAGAGTATTTGCATGCTCAATTTCCCATCAATTTGGCCATCTTCCTTCAACAGTATCCCAGCGGTAATATCAACTTCTGCATGTTTCAAAGCAGGTTCTTCTCGCTCCACGTCATCACGAGAAGAAAGGTATACGGGATGCATCCCTTGTTGGATCAACGCAGCAGCACGGGATGTCAATGCAGCCTTCTCTTTGGCATTATTTGCGATTAAAAGTGATCCATTCCTATCAAATATGTCCTTGACATTGTACTCTCCTTCATATGATGCCAGAAGTTCGTTCCATCGCTCCCTGCTCTGCTTTGCCATGTTCCATGCACCCACTGCCAATGGATCTCTATGACACATCCATATATATCCCTGACCAGCTCCTGTCGCACCAGCACACAGTGTGTCATATTTCTCTATCACAGCCACTCTATACCCCATATTTAGAAGTTCGTATGCCGTGTATAATCCAATAACCCCGCTCCCAACGATGATGATGTCATAAACACGATTCTTCTCTAGTTCTCCATGAGGGGTGAATATACCCATGTCCATGGATGCACCACCTGCATTGCCCTGTATGCGCAGGACTCTGCCTACCCTTCTTTTTTGTGTGGTAGATGATTGATACGGCGACACGAATCGCGTCGTGTGGGGACATCTACCTCTGCCAAAAAGCAAGCAGTATCCCCTTTTTGAAACCTTCATTTCGTCAGAAGAGAGAAAGGCTGTTGATGTATCATTCTGTTACAGTAGTTGCATTCAATAAAACAGACATATATTTCTGATAATATAAAATTGTGAAATGATTTGTATCAAGATCTTGACCCATACGCGTAAAGTGTGAAAAAAACGTTATAGAACGGGCTTGAAAAATGGATTACTATTTGGGGGGCACTGACTTCTCATATATGAGATGTGCATATCAGAGATATACACTGAGCCTTTTTATGACGTTTCTTTATGTCTGTTCTGTATACCTACAGAAAGAGATCTATGCCTTTGGGCATTTGGTAAACTTCCACTCAATCTTCTTTCTGTCCCAAGCATACCCAGAAATGTCATACAGAGCATCCTTGGAAAAGTCAACATTTCCCTTTTTGCAAGCCCATTTAGGGCAAAGGTCTACGATTTTGACAATAACCTTTTTCTTTGGAGCTCCCCTCCTGCGGTCCAAACCGACCACTTCCAGGCATTTCCCACAGGCACTGCTTTTGCCACCTCGCACACCAGCCTTTCTCCAGTCAGCCTCATTTAAGGCGGCATAGTACTTTCTCCACCTCTTTGGAAGCCGTTTGGCATTGAACTGGCAAGCATTTTTGCCAGTTTTGTCAATCTGGTTGTTCCCAGAGTAGGCTGTTCCCTGACCACGGTTACCAGCCAGAGCTGTAGAGACAGTCGCCAAGAGACACATGACGGCGATGAAATAGCGAATGGCAAACATCTTGGGGCACAAAAGGTTCTGAAATAATACGATGAAAGAAAGAAAACTGGTAGATATGCGAATATTGTTGTATTTCGTCTTTTGGATGTCTCAGTATTGAGTCAACACGCCTGGACGACTTGTTCAACGAATGGTACGATATGTGCGGTTAGGGCACAATGTACACGAAAGAATACTACTTTAATGAAATATAATGAAATAAGAGTGAGTGTTGATGGCTATCGACCTCGATATTTGATTCCGAGAGTCTTGCTGTGCCGTCGTCGTGATGACGGTCAGACTCGGATTTTACCACGAAAGCGTTCGCGATTGAGGTCAGTCAAAGATTGTGGACGTCACACGAATGAAAGGCTGTCGACCATGATCCGTGACTGACGTCTGTGACGTGGCCTTCAACGCGCCTGACGTGGACAGACCAGAGCTGCGTGACGCACCTGCTGAGTCTCGATGAGCGAGTGAGTCGGTCACGAGTCTCTCGACTCTATGTTGCTTCATCATTCTCGTACATAAAACTACTCGAAATCAATGATGACTTGATACCTAGAGTGCTACGATGGTCCCCAGTTACCTTGCCAGTACAATCATCAGCCAGTCTGATGGAGAGGATTGGCCTATGAATCCAAATCCAAGAAAGAATTGGACAGAGTCTTTCATTCAAGAGTATGATTACGGGTGTAGAGGAATTACACCTCCTGATTATCCTACCAACAACAAAATACAATGTCTTGATAAAGCGGTATCCATGCATGCAACGTTATTTGGACCTTGTTCCATTGGATTAACACCTTGAGGTTAATCTCATGAAATGAAAGGCTTCTTCAAGCCTGTGTTGGAAACAACAAGGCAAAAAATGCATGTGCTTTACACATCACCCATTTAATGAAATGGAATATACGTATTGAAATTTTGCTAGTGTTTTAGACATATGCCTGGTAGAGACGCATGCATGTCAATGCCTTGAATGACTCGACGAGTGCATATACACAAATCACAATACATCCTAGCATCTCTTGTTCTCTAGATCTGCACATAGAATGAATCGAAAGAGTATTGGTACGAAGCGACGTGCCAAGAGGGATGATTTTTTTGAGGAGGAGGAGGAGGAGGATGTGAATGGTGACGCTGGGTTTCTTGACAGCGACAGCGATAGACACGACGAGGATCTTGAAGAAGAAGAAGAAGAGGATGTAGAAACAGCAGAGGAAAAGCGTCTCCGACTGGCAAAGCAGTATTTGGACAGGATACAGCAGTTTCATGAGGATGATGAGCAAGGAATGGAAGATGCATTGAAGCAAGATGCTTTGGAATCCATGGGGCACTTCCGACGATTGGTTGCGGATAAAATAGTCGTACCAGAGGCTCCTATAGTATCAGAATATAACTGGAATGAAGGCAGTGGTACTATGTATAGAGGGCACAAGTTGCCTGTGACTGCAATTGCATTGACCAGTAATGACGCAACAGTCTACTCTGTATCAAAGGATGGTTCAATCATGGAGCTTGATGTGGAGAGTGGTGCACGACAGAAATTTTCTGCAGAAAATACATCCGCATCTCATGGCCATGGTGGAGCTCCCTGGATGACTCCAACAGCACGACAGGGAAGCAAGACCTCGTTGTTAGCTGCTGCTGTGTCGAGTGATGGGATGTATCTTGCAGTGGGTGGGGGAGATAAAAAGGTTCACATATGGGACACTCGGTCTAGAACTCTTTTAAAATCATTTCCTGGTCATAAAGATGCGATTTCTGCTCTATCATTCCGTCATGGAACGCATCAGTTGTTCAGTGCATCCCTGGATCGTGCTGTCAATATCTGGTCCTTGGAAGATATGGCATATGTTGATACCTTATTTGGACATCAGAGTCCAATTCTTGGATTAGATTCTTTACAAGGAGATAGAGCGCTGACATGTGGAGCAGATAGAACGTGTAGAATCTGGAAGATTCCTGAAGAGTCACAGCTTGTGTTCAGAGGCAACTGGGTGAATATTGAATCATGTGCATATGTGACACAGGGTGAATGGGTTACTGGAGATGGCCAGGGTTCTGTGCAGTTGTGGAATACAACGAAAAAGAAGCCAACATATACCTGTAGAAATGCACACATATCGGATGCGATCCCAGGAGATTCTGTGGATTACAGAGGTGCTGGAAGCATTGGTGGAGACGTTTGTAGTTGGGTTGGGTCTGTTGCAGTATCCCATGGATCCGACCTGGTTGCCTCGGGTGCCGGCGATGGACTGATCAAACTTTGGAAGGTTTGGGATGGAGGTAAAGGAGACGGGGGAAGAAGAGCATTGGAACATATTGGATCAATACCAGCGCGTGGCTTTGTCAATTCTTTGGCCATTGCAAAGAGTGCCACCTTTGTGGTTGCAGGAATGGGTCAAGAACCGAGGATGGGACGATGGCTCCGTGATCCAAAAGCTCAGAATGGGATATTTATACATCCTCTTGACACTGAGGAAGATAGTTCTGAATAACGTCATGTAATATATACAGCATGTCCTCGACTGCTTGTTTGATGGGCGATTAGCCTGGATATCTCGATACAAGCACCTAGGGCACTCTGGACTCGTTACCAAATCAATTTAATACATCGATTTGTTAGTATATTGTAAGAGTATCTGGATCGAATCAAAATGCCGCCAGCTGCATTGCCAGACCAGTCCCTTTCCAGTAAAGAGCAAGCTCTTTTCAGACAGCTTGTGAAACAGTACGAGGTATGTTCATTCTGCATGCCCAGATCACTCCATATAATAGTTTATGAACTGATCTGTAATGGGAACTCGTTGATTCTCATGGAGAATGACGTTGGCGTTCTTTTTGACATGGCATCTTGTTGTGGCTGACTGCTACAGCCACGGAACATGCATGTGAATGCGATCCATGGCTGTATCACTATATTTATACTAGACTAATCATGATTGATGCGTCATGTAATGCAGAGCAAGCTCTACAAGAAGGGTATCAAGACAGCAGATGCCATTCTGAAAAAGTGCCCAACTAATGGAGAGACCTTGGCAATGAAAGGACTGTTATGTAACTGTCTGAATAGGAAGGATGAAGCGTATCAGCTGGTGAAAGAAGGGGTGAAGAATAATCTCCGGAGTCATGTATGCTGGCATGTCTATGGGTATGTTGTTGCTGCATATATACATCATGCATTGTTTCTGTCCTCTTGACATCACTGTATCCATGGTGGGATTGCAGGTTAGTATACAGATCAGACAGAAATTATGATGAAGCAATCAAGTGTTACAAAAACTCCCTTCGAATGGACAAGGATAATTTGACTGTGTTGAGGGACCTTGCTCAACTTCAGATCCAGATGAGAGACATCAAGGGATTTTTAGAATCCCGGCAGAGATTGTTGGAACTCAAGCCAACTGTGCGACAAGGATGGGTGTCCCTGGCATTGGCTCACCACTTGGAAGGAAACTATGACGTTGCAGCGGTTATTTTAGATCAATATGAAACGACGATAGATGAGATCACTCGCAGAGCAGAACCTTATGAACATGGTGAAATCCTCCTATACAAGGTGACGATATTGCAAGAAGGCAAAAAGTATGAGGAAGCTCTTCAAGCGCTTGATACAGCAGAAGAATCTGGTTTGATCAAAGATAGGATTGGTGCTCTTGAGATTAGGTCAAAGATATTGATGTCTCTTGAGAAATTTTCTGATGCAGCAGAGATATACACCCGTCTATTGGATATCAACATCGAAAATTATCGATATCACGAAGGGTTCATAAAAGCGTTAGATTCTGGAGAAAGGGATATGAACGATGTGAATCAGCTGGATACATGCTACAAAGAACTCCAGGCAAAATACCCTTCAAGTACAGCATGTAGGAGAATACCCCTGGACTTTTTGACTGGTGATAGGTTTAAAGAGTCTCTCTCCAATTTCATGACTCCATACATAGAGAAAGGAATACCATCCTTATTTTCAGAGCTCAAACCTTTGTACACAGACCCCCTGAAGGTTGAGATGATTGGTCAAGAGTTGGACAAGATGGCACAGAATCTCCAAGGAAAGACATTATCTTGGGCATACTTGTGCCTCTCAATGCATTTTTGTGAGCTTGGGAAGCATTCAGAAGCGCTTGAGGCAATAGAGAAGTGCATGGAGATTCAGCCTGATTTGATTGAGGCATATTCCACCCAATCAAAAATATTAGACGCAGCAGGTGATGTGGATGGAGCCGCCCTGTTTGCAGACCATGCCAGGAAAATGGATCTTGCTGACAGATATTTAAATTGCCAAGCATCCATAGCGCTATTCAAATCTTTAGATGTGGAGAAAGCTGAAACAATATCCCATTTGTTCACCAAAGTTGGTGATCAGGGCAATAATTTTTATGACATGCAAGCTACCTGGTACGAGATTGCATCGGGTGACTGCTACTTGGCAATGAAAGATTATGGGCAAGCGCTCAAGCGCTTTAAAAAGATTGACGAACATTTTGCTGACTTTATGGAGGACCAATTTGACTTTCACGGATACTGTGTGAGGAAGCAAACCATGAGAGCCTATGTGGATGTGCTGAGAATGTTGGACAACTTGTATTCAAATAAGATATATGCTGTAGCAGTCGAATCAGCAGTGAAAATTTACATTCACTTGTTTGAAAACCCATACAAAACAGAAGAAGAACTCTTGGAAGAGAGATTAGCTACGATGACCTTAGAAGACGCCAAAAAAGAGCGACAGAAATTCCGGAAAAGGGCCAAGAAAGAGGAAGAGGTTGCAAAGACTACAGCAAATGCACCATCCAAGGATGCACAAGGCAGAAGGATTGATCCTGACCCACATGGTAAACTTTTATTGCAGACTCCGAGTCCCCTTGAAGAGGCAAGTAAAATGGTTAAGAAACTTATCATGGGTGCTCCTGATAGAATCAAGACGTATGCAATTGCATACAATGTAGACATTCGCAGAGGCAAGGTACTCCTAGCTCTGAAACATGTCCATAACGCTGTTCGTGTTGGGTCTAGAAAAAGTGCTATCGCCCACGAATGCCTTGTAGACCTTGCCTTGCGAGTATCTTTGGATGAATTCAAGACTCTTGTAGAACTGAGCAATGTCATCAAAGAGGAAACAGACGCATTGCTTCAAGGAGCAAATGTGAAGCAATATCATGAGGAATGGAAAAAAGAAAATTCAGGCGATTTCGACATAGAATCCGCATTTATCTGTGCCAAACTTGATGCAAGGTTGAGCGATACAAATAAAAATAGCATTTGGAAGGGCTTTATAGATTCTTTGGGAGCAGAAATGTTGTCTGGATCAACCCATGCACAATGTGAATTGATACTCAAGGAATTAGAAGATCAGATACAGGTAGACTCGGATGTACTTGATTCTTACAAAAAAGTGTGTGGAGCGACCTATCCTTATTCGAGAAAGTTTATGGGAAATAAATGCATTCCTATCGAAAATTTAGAATCCCGTTTGAAATCTGTGCCCTTGTAACATCCTACCCATTAGTCTGAGCAATCAAGAACACCTCCATCACCAATGACAAACGTCTCTTCTCCATCTGCAAGATGTGGAGCTTGGATCACCTTGATAACCCTTTGATCTTGCTTTCCCTTTCTGACAGACAGCCTGACTGTCGATGCATGAGCAATTACGTGCCCTCCCACTGGTTTTTTGGGATCAGAGATGAACATGGCACCTGAAGGATCGCTCATGACATGGTTGGTCATGAGAACTGCCACGTTGAATTCTTCAGAAATCTGCAGATATCATTCATATATAGAGATGTGAGAAAATGGAAAGAGTATCACACATGTGAGAAGCACGTGGACGTACCTTGCGTAATTTCGAAAGGTGGAGACCCAACCTCTGTTGACGCTCTGAAAGCTCTCCTCGGCCGGTGAAGTCTGTTCTGAAACATCCAGTGATAGAGTCGACGATGACCAATCTGAATTGATCTTCAGCCATCATGGCTGCAAGAGGCTCAAGAATGCTCATTTGAGATTCATACGTTGGACACCTGGCATACACGATATTGCCAAGCACAGTATCCCCATCGACATCAAAACGAGCAGCAATCTTCTTTATCCTGTCAGGCCTGAAGGTTCCCTCAGTATCAATGTATGCGACTTTTCCAGGGCTCTTGGCATGTATTTGAGCAGTGACTGCCATAGTATGACATAATTGTGTCTTTCCGCCCTTGGACTCTCCATAAATTTCAGTAATGGACTTTGTCTCCAACCCTCCAGCCAAGAGAGTGTCCACTGATGCAGAGCCGGTCGAAATGCGAACAATGCAGTGCTCCCTTTGCATATCCAGCTCTTTTCCGGTAATAAATCCAAATCCAGCACATATTTTCCTCGCAGACTCCAAGATCTTCAATACTTTGGCCTCACTGAGACCTTTGATCTCACTCAAGCTCTTGAGGGTGTTCATGAGCAGGGACTCCACAGTATGGTATCCAGCATCCTTGCACTTTTTGATGTCTCCTGCACATGAATGTTCACAGTATCCATTCAATAACACATCCACAACGCAATACCATGACCATCTTCCTAATGGCAAAACACGAACCTCTGTTCACACCCAGTGCCTCGAGCTTCTCAATCAATTGAAACTGCACACAAACCAACTCTCATCATCATACTGTAACATATTGACGTATGTACAATCATATCAATCTGACGCACCTCCTCGACGTGCTCCACCTCCTGAGCTTGCTCCTCAGCTGGAGCAACCACGTCGCTTGATTTCCTGCATCCCCATGTCATCCAAGGTCACACGAGTGATATACCATATATAAACAAACATAAAATATACAAATAGACATACCTCTTTTGCTTTGCTTCTTGCATGATTTGAATGACGGTTGTCGTTTCGTTTGAAACACGGGATCGCTGAATCGCACGGTTTGAATGAAAACACGCTATATGTAGATATTATATTGATGTATAAAATCAATATAATTATATAGTATTGTATATGGAGACGTAGATACATGGCGTGATTAGTAAAACATCCAATCCAGTGCCCATGATGTCCATGCAGGGGCATGATGCATGAAGTATCCCTCCCACTGGACATCGGCTTTGATAGGAGACTACGACATGGTAGAACTGCTGGTTGCATGAAAACGCATGAACCACATAGAGTTGAATATTCTCATGCTCCTGAATAATTTGCACATAGTTTTTACATCAATGTGGATATATACAATGATATATTCTTATTGTACGCCTACAAGAGACGGCGATTTGTGTTTGTTCGATCCATTGCTCTTGTTTGCCTCCGTTTCTGCTTGAACATCATGTCCATGCAGGGCACTTTTGACATCACACCATAACATGACTGTCGAGTCTTTTCCACCGTGTCACTGAATGTCCTATACATATTATCTTGTATATCAATACCTTCCGAATCAGAGTCCGAGGAATCTGTGTCATCTGCATTGTTTAAAATGTGATAGAAACTCTTGTGGTCCACATCATTTTCCTCGATTGCTCCACTCTCTATATCTTTTGCAAAATGTCGCATGCTGGCATCTTTCAGAGTTTCTCGAAGAATGGAACCTTCACTTACAATAGACTCATACTGACCTGTAAAACTTGAAGAGTCTATAAAATATCCCTCATCTATACGGGACTGAAAATATGCACGGAACTCTTCAACCCCATGCAAATATCCATCCAATATATGCACCAGAGAGATTGGGGCTGTAGAAAGAAGTCGACGATATAAATCCTTTGCATCAATTCTCCACAAACTGCATGGCGTCAGTGCAAAAGCAGAGACTGGCAGGTGTGCACAGAAACTAATCTTTTCAGCAAACAATGCAGATGCACCGAGGACACCAGGTGACAGAACACGATATGGAGAGCTATCACCTTCAATGATTGATCCGGTTTCACCTTCTTCAAGTAAAAAGACGTATTTGGATTCATCACCGGCCGAAAAGATCCTGTCCCCTGATCTCAAATGAACTGGCACAGCAGAAGCTGCAATAGCCCGAATAACTCTCTTGGCAATCCTCGAAAGAGGATGCAACTTTATCCCAGTAAAATGTTCCAAAGCTTCTGAATTTCCCATTATTGATTTCAAAACCTTTGTGCGTAACCATAGTGGGAGCTCATCAAAGTACTCTGCACCAGTATCTGCCTCTTGAGGAGTCCATGATGTGTAATAATATCTCCGAAGTTCTTGTCTAACCTTCTTGCCAAAACCGTTCGTTCTCATCCATCCTTCCATACCCCGAAGCTTCTCCAATAATTGTCCTCCATCTATTGTGCTTGATTTGGACATTGCCAGCAGTTCTGAAATACTTGAAATCACGTATCCAAAATACGCAACTCCAGTGAGAATAAAGATACAGGCCATGCCTATTTCTGCAACTGTCACTGGTGTGATATCTCCGTATCCAATGGTAGATATTGTACAGAGAACATAATATGCAGATACAAGCCAGCGGACTACATTATTTGTCGAGTAAAGGTCCAACTGTGGCTTGGCCTCTTCAACAGGAGCAACCCAGCTGTTGTCCAATCCCTGTGTAACTGCCACCCACCACCAGAGACACGCCATGAGATTCACGAGGACAGATACTGTAAAAGCTATTCTCAAAATAAAAAGACTGAGTGTGCTAAACTTACTGGCAAAGTAATACGACATGGAACCTCCCTGAGAGACTTGACCCATTCGAACAATCAAGTTGATCACCCTCAACAGTCTCAACAATCGGAGTAACTGCAACAACCGCACTGCACTGCTATTTGAACCATAGGTAGAATCCGCAATAAACATAATCTGCAATATGACTGGAATAGATGCCAAGAAATCCACCACGAAAGAACCCTCCAACACATAGAATTTAGCAACTTCCAGTCCATCCAGGATGGTTACATTCTCCGTGTCCCATCGTACCATGAATCCAATGTGAAACTCCATGAAAATATCAAGAACAAACACCCCGCTCCCAATCAGATCTAATATCGTCCATGTATTTACCTTGGTATAATCATTAAAAGCCATGGAAAGCGGAACGATAAATGAGGTGTATGTCATATCTGTAATGGTATTCACATAGGCCCAGAAGGAAGCTAGACGACTCGTCGGGTCAATCACGGGCAACCCAACAAGCGTTCTCCTAGGCTTTTTTGATGCTATACTGACATACTTGCCAAACTTACGACCATGAACCCTGATATTCCACTGAGGCACAACTGCAAGAGTCTCTCCCGAAGGACCTGTTGCTTCTGCAATAAAATCTTTTTCAGACTTGGACCTCTGGAAATCCCGAGACTGATCACTCATCCGACTCATATGGTCTTGTGAAGAATGAATCATGCTATCATCCGCCTCGGCAGGGAGATGACTCTCCTCTCGTTCAACGTTCCGAACCATTGAGACCTTGCAATGGCACTCAACAACAAAGCATTTTCAAACCATTCCCCATGATGTTATAATGATATTCTATTGTGCATTTAATAATAATGAAACTGGTTTGGTAGTTTCTATTTGATAGACGAGACGATTCCAATCCGATGGCAGCAGTTGAAATCAACCAGCCATGCATGGCCTAGTAGGGATAGGGATGGCTGATGAAATCTTAGATATTCACATTGGCGCTATGATATATCAGTCATTCATACGAAATACATGATTATTGAGTAAAATGTACTTGATTCATGTCACGTATAGGTTGTAACAGAATGCACCATACACCAGTCTTCAAGAGCAGTAGGAATACAAGGAGCTGTCGAATACAGCCACAAAGTCGAACACATTGCAGTACAATACACAGAACATATAGTATCAACAAGACAAACACCAATAGTATGGGCACGGACGAACCATTTCGTTCAGTGGAAGCACACGAGTTTGGTTCTTTTACAGAATGCTTGGACTGGTGTCGTTCCAGTACACGCCAGGATGGTGAACCTCTGAACATATTCTTCTGCCATACGCTGTGCCCATATGCAGAACGTGTATGGCTTGCGTTACTAGAAGAGCCATGCTTTCGAGAAAACTTTGTACTGGTTCACGTGGATCTATCAAACAAGCCCAGGTGGTACCTGGAACACATACACCCCAGAGGATTGGTGCCCAGTGTATGCGTGGATCATGGTGAAGGACCATGTGACGTCCATATTGAGTCTTTAGATATATGTAAATGGATTCTTGGGACCGGGAATGATACTGTTGGAGGAGATGTCAATGCTCTTATTTCAGCATCTCTGGATGCCATGGCTGGCAATGGAAGATATTGGGGGATTGGGACATCCATCAGCAAACGACAGCGAGATGACTTTGAACGTGCATGTGCAACAGTATTTGATCCATCCAGAAAACTATCCCAATTGGAATCAATATGTTTGTTTCCATTCATGTATAGAGCGTGGGTAGCAATGAAGTCAGCATATGGTATTGACATCCTGCCCATGTGTAGCGGGCGTGTGGGTGCATGGATGAAATCCATGATGTCACGTCAGAGTACAAGAATAACATGTGCACAAGAGGATGTATTGGCAAAGGCATTTCAAACACACAAATCACTCGATTTCTTTGACTATGTTTCCTACAGCAAATTTGACCTTCACCCACACCTGACGAGAAATGAACAACGTGTTTTCATGTAATTTTCCCTACATATGAATAGATTCTTTATTTGGTTTGTCATCGTCTGTATCACGGAGATACTACGCAAAGTCATCAGTCAGATCCACAACATGGTCCAACTCTGTCAGATCAATACATTCTTCTTCTTTCATATTCTTCTGTTTGTCACTTTCTTGGTCATCGATCTCTTTGTCTTGCTTCTTTTTTGTATTGGTACCATGTACCTTGACAAATGAATCTATCGTTTGCATCCCCTCGGGCAACATCCTCTTTTTCTTCCCATCCACTCCTTGAGTCTTGACATACATTCCCCCACAATACTTTTCATGCATATGCCAGCGACAATTCACATCTCTACAATCCGTATGTCTCTCTCCTACAGGCCTAGAGCTATACCAACGGCAATCTGCTTGCTGTGGCTTTCTATTCATTGCCCTCTTCACAACATCCCCACATTGGGGACATTGCCAGTGATGTTTCTTATAATATTCTACTTCTGCAAACATACTATGGTACACTGTGATAGCATACCCTCCTGGCACTGGCCTGAATGCATCCGGTTTCTGAGACATGTTGATTTCCTGCATCATGGACTTGAACATGGTCCCATGTCCACCTGCATCATCATCACGAATACGATGCACAAACATGTAGGCATGAATCATCTCATGCAGCAGAACATTCTTCAGATCCGAGCTAGGCCGAAGGCACAACAGAGGCTTTGACAGTCGAATGACAATACCCCCACCAGGCAATGCCTGGCAGATTCCACCACAAGAAGTCATACGAGAAGAACTCCATTCCACCATGACTCGGGATTCAAGAGTTGATTTAAAATACAGTGCATTATAATACATGAATAGTTCGTGGATATCCACGTGTTCTTCTTGAAACCAACAACCCTCCTCCTCTGCCATTTGAACTTTTTTCATTCATTCATTTGACATTTTGTCGTAGATTCATGGTACTTGATGCATTAAATCTATTATTTATGATGAATATACTAGGAAAAGCAATACTACTATCGGAGAAGAACACAATCACTAGTAATAAGCCACCAACTATCTGGTGTTGACCTTGTATATATTATATACAAGGCTTGACTGTACAACTACTGCTGCTGCTGCTGCTCCTGTACATGCAGATCAATAGTAGTAGTACCCGATTGGTTGATCAAGGTACTCATGAGGCATATGCTTCATGCATGCAAGATAGCAATGAGATGGAAGTATCTATTCAAGATGATCATGAAAAGAAAGAAAGAATGGACTCAACGACAATAGTCAATAATACTTCCTCTAGACGTACTATATAGTAGATTTGAATTAATGAAATACTTTACACACATACATGATCATTAAGACACACGTGGTGTGTTCCTGATACACATGTAGCTGAATAGCAACATTCTATGACAACGCCGTTGTGAGAAGACGCATTGTACTGTTTCATCCATATTGAGACAGTTTTTGAATTATTATTCAAGTAACGTATCATATACGTGGTTAAAAATACCAAGAGAGAAATTTCAACCGCAGCCCAATGTCTGGAGGAATGTTGAACATTGGCGGTGAAAATGCCGGGGATGCATTTTATCGTTATAAAATGCCCAAATTGCAATGCAAAATCGAAGGGAGAGGGAACGGGATCAAGACGAACGTCGTGAATAACGTGGATATTGCAAAGGCTCTGGAGAGACCACCAGAGTATGTGATTAAATATTTTGGGACAGAACTTGGTGCTCAGACGAAATATGATAAGAAAGCAGGGACTTCTATTGTGAATGGGGCTCATGATCAGAAGAAGCTGAGTGAAATTCTTGAATCGTTTATCAAAAAGTATGTTCAGTGTTATGGTTGTGGTAACCCAGAGACTGTGATTAAGATTAAAAAGGAGAATATTTACCTGAAATGCAAAGCGTGTGGTTTTGTGTCGACTGTGGATCCTATTTATAAACTTAATACGTTCATCATTAAGAATCCTCCGGAGAATAAGCTGAGTAAAGCAGAGAAGAAGGTTAAAAAGGCTGAAAAGGAGAGATTGAGAGGTCTTGAATCTGAAGCTTCTGGTGCCAGTTCCAAGGATGATAAGGGTAAAAAGAGTAAGAAAAAGAGCAAAAAGGAGAAGAAATCTTCTGAGAATGTAGAAGAGAATGTGGATACTGTTGCAGATGTTGTTGATGAAAGTGAGGAAGACGAGGAGGAGGAAGAAGGAGAGGATGTCGTGTGGATGACGGATACGAGTGATGCTGCGATGAAAAAGAGGGCAGAAGAGCAGCTTTCTGGAGCCACTGCGAAAATGGTCACGCAGGGTAACATTGAAGCTGAGCGCGCGGCTCTGAAAAAGAAGGAAAAAGAAGAGAGGAAGAGGGCAGAAGAAGAGGAGGAGAAGAGGGCGATGGAGGCAAAGGCAAAGGAATTGTCTCTCAACGATTCTACAGATCCTTTTGATATTCTTGAAAAAGCTGTCAATGCATCCCCAATGAATATGGATGCCATCAGAAGTGCATTTGTTGATGTTCCTGGAAACATGCCTGCAAAGGTTGCTGCCCTCTACAAAGCCATGTTCGGTGCCATTGTCCCTGGCGAGACTGGAGAATCTCTCTATAAATCATTCCAAACAAAAGCTCGCATTTTGCATGAATTTGCCAGCGATCCTGCCAGCCAGCTGGCACAGCTCATGGCTTTGGAAGCAACACTTGTTGATGCCCCATCCAAGATGAGGAAAGAAGTCCCTCTGATCCTCAAGTTTTTGTATGAAGAGGATATCATTGATGAAGAGATAATCATTGGATGGCACCACAAGGAAAGTGCCGCGTCTGTTCTTGGGGTGGATGCTTCTGTTGCAAAGGATGTTAGAACCAGTGCTGAACCAGTTGTCCGTTGGCTCGAAGAGGCAGACACTGATGAGAGTGACAGTGAAGAGGATGAATAGGCCCCCCCTATAAACTTTTGGAATATTCAAATATACCAATTTCATGTTTTTATTTCATGCCACGTCTTGTAACACCAGCTGAGGTGAATTGTCGTTGCTGTCTCATTGGTACACAATCGTTCATACGTGTCGACTCTTGGACTGTCAACGATGAAAAATGTCTCTAAAGATACAATAGTAAAGGTACGATGACAGGTTACTCATACTATACTGCGATGGAAGAGAGAAAAACACTCAACAAACTCATGTCTGGCGATTTCTTCAGGTTCTCTCCGAGGATGAAGATAGAGTCTCTGATATCACATCGTTATCATTGTTTCGTTCTCCATTCTTGACATTGAAGCATTTCAATGCCAGTGTATTAAAGAGTGCTGTACGGTCAGTCACTTGGACTGTAGCACATCCAGCAACTGTCTTTCTGGTGTTACCCATTCTTCTTGTCTATGGGACGTTGAAATCACTGGGATTGTATCATGATCTTATCTATGAGGTGGAATATACTAGTGAGTTTGTTGTCTGGTGGGTGGGCCTAGGTATTCTGTCATCAATTGGGTTTGGTTCTGGAATGCATTCTGGACTCCTGTTCTTGTTTCCCCACATTCTGAAACTCTGTCTTGCAGCAGAGAGATGCGGTCATGTAGACTTTGATGTGCGAGTGGATATGTGGTGGAGAAGTGATAGTTTTCATTGCGAGCCATCGGCAGGAGATGTCGGATTTTGGCAGGTTTTCCTGCTGGCATTGCCTTCTAGTATCTTGTGGGGTGTTGGAACAGCTATTGGAGAAATACCCCCATACCTGCTCAGCTATCAGGCAGCAAAAGCTGGCAAAGCCAGCGCCGATCAGTATCAAGAATTAGAAGTATTAGAAAGAAAGTTTTCGGTGGATTATGAACAATCCCGATCTATGTTGGGAAAAGTAATGGCACGTGTCCATGTGTTGACAAACAAGATGAAGCAGTGGATGCTCCATTTCATAGAAAAACATGGATTCTGGGGCATATTCATTCTCTCCGCGTATCCAAATGCAGCATTTGATCTCTGTGGTATCTGTTGTGGCCACTTTTTGATGCCGTTTTGGGAATTCTTTGGAGCTACATTGCTAGGAAAAGGAGTTGTCAAAGTTGCAGGTCAGACTTCATTTTTTGTAGGGCTGTTTAGAAAAAGCACGCGAGAAGGTGTTTTATCATTCATAGAAGTTTTTCTACATCGTATGATGGCACCTCTCTCATTAGAAATGTCTGCAAAGTCGATGATGCAGGCATTGCGGTCTAGAATTGATACATCCATCCAATCATTCCAGCAAGACGTGACCCAACAAGCAACATCTTTCTGGTCATCTCAGAACAGGGATGCCTCAGGCATGGTGACCCTCAGTGCCATCGTATCCCACTGTGTTCACAAGGTTATGGAAAGGCCGTGGCAAATCCTAGTCTTTCTCATGATTTTTGTATTTATCAAAAATGTCATTGAGCAAATAGCCATGGCACATTACAGGGATGTTCGCACCAAACATAAAAAATATACATGATGATTATTATTCCATATGTAACGTACACATAGTATCCTGATATATGTGCGTGTTGTGATCCGTCACATTTGTATCTGCCAATTCGAGATTGAAAAACTCTCCCTGAGGTTGGACAAAAAGTGGACCAGCATGCCATGTGCCCTTGTGTAGCTTGACAATTACACCACGAGGTATCCGGAACACCACGACATCTTTCTCTAAATCTGGATACTTGTTCACATCATACGATGGCTTGCTGACCCCTAGAAACCACTCTGGAATGTCACTTGATGACAAGCACTGGGTAACATTGCTATGAAATGTAATCCTATCAAATCCCAATCCCCTATTCTTCAACCGCATAATGTAGAATCTTGGAGTTCCCTGAGATAGATCGAGTTCAGAGTCAAATCGAGATGATGGATCATAGACAATTCCATCATCTCCAGGGTGAATAATGTCACCACAAGTCTCAAAGAGTTGGGTGCCCTCTGGAGATAGAATATCTATTGGGGTTTTTGATACCATATGATGAACAGATATATCCATATGTACTACGACGCGTCTTCTTACGTCTATTGAAAACTGTAGTAGAATATATACAACAATGGAATACATACGTGCTGCATCCATTTACATGCGCATGCGCATGCGCATTATGCGAATTTCATTCGATACCTTTTTTTTGACAAATTCGAGATAATGTCGAGATTCGATCGATGGAAAAGGATCCAAGACTCGATATGATGATACTTTGCTATACATAACAAATTTCACTAGAATATCGATCGATTATCAAGATGCAGACCTCCATCGCACGCCCATCCTTGGTTTCTGGTACGTGTTTCTAAAGTCCCATGACCATTCCACGTGTGACTGCATTTGTTGCTAGCATCGCCATCGTCATCTCAATAGATACGAGGACATTACGCTACATGTTGAAAAACAATGCCATCGTATCGTGTCATCGTACGATCTCATATGATGTCTTGTGTGTAGGTTTCAAGCCTCTTACTTCCAGAACCTCTTCCAGAAGAACCAATGCAGTCGTTGTTCGCGCTGCTGCTGACGGATACGAGTGGTTGAAGAAAGAGCCACTTGCTTTGATGATTGGAAGTGCTGGATGGTTCATCCCATCCAACATTGGAGTCAGTGCCTTTGGAGGAAAGTCCTTGTTCGGACTCTTCACTGAGAGCATTGGAACCAACTTGGCCAACTTCCCACAGGGACCAGCACTCACAGACCCATTCTGGTTGTACATGACAACTTGGCATGTGGGATTGTTCGTTACCTTGACTCTTGCCCAGATTGGAATCCAGGGACGCAAGCAGGGGTACTGGTAATCGATGCATTACATTCATTGTAAAATTCAATGTCTTTTTAATAAAGAAAAAAGTATACTGGATGCTACTTACTTGTTGGTGGCTGTATCGCTCTGTGATTGAATGTTGAAAAATTAAAACCCAGGCAACCCTGTCTCGGATAAAATCGCCTTCCAACAATGGAGCTTGGAATTGTCAACACCAATGTCTTCCGATACCATGTGTTGGTATCCAAACCCACTGTAGTCCCCCTTGATACACCCTAGAATAACAGTAGAAGATGCAGAAATGACATGCCACGCTCCTTGACGAATTTCCTCTGACAATTGGTACGGCTCCCATCCACTATATCCAGCCAACAATCGGAATTCTGAAGGAGCAACATGGCCTTTGAGTACCAAGTCTGCTGCACTTTCAACTCCTCCAGCATACACACCAGGTACTATTTCCATGGATCCTTCAACTTCAGGTCGACCATGCAACACGTGAAGCAAATTTCGTGTTACCGGACCACCAATATACAACGGGCATTTGCCAAGAGATACATTGATATGCTCCTCCAACCCTAGATTGGCTACATGCAGTGGAGTTGACATATTGAGCACGAGGCCACTCGATCCTACCTCATCATCATGTTCAGTCATCAGTATGACAGAGTATGAAAACATACCCAAATCTGGCATTTTTGCCACGAGAAGACATCCCCTCTCTGGGTGTGAAATAGGATGAGACCAGTGCAATGGGTGACTCTGCTGAATTCTAAACATTGCTTCTTCCTTATCGGAAGAGAGATTTTGTACATGCCTACTCAGTGAATCACTCACGTGATTCATAGTGAAAATCTTTTTCAATTCCTCTCCTGTCGCTCCATGACTCCATGGATGAGCCAACTGATCCTGTTCTGTGGCAACAAGTAATGCTCGAAACTCCCTCCAGTGTTCCAGCACACGCCTGTTGATGGCATCATCCTTGTGCTCGTCGTAAAAGAATGACGATTCTCCATCACCAGAGTATACCACGTGTCGTCTCTGTGATGCTACGCTGGTACTCTGGAAGCAACGGCCCTGCACAAGGCTACCTCCACGCTGCAGGCCCATTAAGCTGCTTGACAACATTCCGTTGAGTATCTACATGCATGAATTACCTTTATTATATAGTGAGGTACCATACCACAGTATAACAGCCCTTGTGCTATGAAGAAACCCTGGGTTGCCAACCGTTTGGTGGCGACCGATAGACAGACATTACCACGAAAGCACCCTTTGAGACAGACATATGTACGATTACCATGAAGTATCGTAACATGATCATCCCATTTAATGCCCCTTGTATGTATATACATGAACCCTTGTTGAGCATCCGTGTCGGATACCCGTCCTCCATTCTCGACCAACGAACCACCCAGGTAGCATGGGGGAACCGACAAGGTGGACAGATTGTCATAGCGTACCATTGAATGTAGTCCAAAATGTATTTATTTATACATATAGAATACTAGTATACTTGATGATGGATAGGTATCTTGTAGCCAAATCTTGTTTTGTTTCCAAGACACCCTGCATCCCAAAGAAAATCATGTCGAGTTGGGCTGAAAAGATCGTTCAGATTACCACGCTACAATACGTGTGGATCAGATGCTGACAGTACCATTTTGGATCAACTGATGGGAAGATGCATCAGATTGGTTCATGTTGCTCTTGCTACAGCAGACTATCAATACTAGGCTTCAAAACTATGCATGTAGATTGATACATAAAGAAATTCTCTCAGTCTGGTAGACCTATGCATCATCATCATCATCATCAAGTATGAGAAGGATACTCGTCAAAGATGCATGTTGATCTCTCTCTGTAACAACAGTCCCAGCTGGGACTCACAGTCTGAGTAGCTGAAACTCAACCTGGAACCACACCTACCAACAGGAATCCATTCTCTCTTCAATAGCATTATATACAGCAATATGAGACTAGAGAATACTATATTTTTTTATGGATCACCATTCATGGTCGAATACGTCAATACTCTATGGAGATGGCAAGTCGACAACAACAGCAACAACCCCGGGTGGTTGAGAATCATGTCAGTCGACCTGTCCACATCGACGCTTCTTCACGATATCGGGAGGAAGAACCTTTGAATAGACATTATTCTATCATAGGTCTTCGGACCTGGGGACAGAACTATTATGAAACTGTGGTAAAGAATACCATTGCTAGTTCTTCCAAGATGAATGAGAGAACAACCCCAAGCCCACAGAAGAAACCCATAGACCTGAGGCTATCCATCCCAGAGGATAGAAACAGTGTTCGTGACGTGATAGATGATATCGGTGCGGATCCAGCTGATGTGTGCACGACTCCTCTTGGTGCTGAGATTGAAAAGACAGATGGACAGTCCTTGCCTTCTACAGTCAGCAAGCACTTGAATGGCATGTTTGATGACATCATGAAGGAAGTCTTCCGTGAAGATACACATGATACTGGTGATATATCGCGTGAAGAAGAAGGGTTTCGTATAGCTGCATGTCCATCTCCAACAAGGGATGTACAGTCCTTCAGACAGCCTATGATTGAAGCAGGTCGCAAGGAAGACGTTGTATTGAATATACAAGATATGTCTCCTTTACTAGATCGTATGAGGGAAATAGATCGTGCGAGGAATGGCAACATTGCACTGCCAGTGTCAGCTCAGCCATCTGATGTAGTTGATGAGGCAGTGGATCTTGAAATGCAGCAAGATGCAGCACCTGCCAGGAAACAAGTGCCATCCCTTGTTCATTTCTATGATTCATATAACGGTCAAAAGAAACAACGAGCACCAGGAAAACCACCGCTTCCTACCACGCATGGGGCTGTCACATCCTTTGCAAGGCTCTCAACAATTCTTGGTCCCCAGTACTCGAAAAAGGTGGAGCAGATGATGCACAAGAACGTCTTGCCATTGATGCATCGTATAACACATGGAAAGCGAATGATATTCGCAATGATTGCCCTGGCCTATCTTGTTGCCATTCATGTCTACATCATCACATCCAAACTCTAATGATGATGAGACACCTGTTTCATTGAAACTTGGAAACACATGCTGTATACATTTCTATATTATTTTATTTTTGCTTCTTTCTATATATAGTGTTCACAATTACATGGTAGTAGTATTACCCTGGGCAGACATATCGCTGTTCTCTTGTTCAAAATCCTTGTCCCATTTCAAAACATGGAATATCAGGTGCAACCCCGTCATGATTGTTGGCTGCCACACAATCATATACCGAACCATATCAAGCATCTGTATCCACGACAAGTTCCGAGTTTCCCATGGTTTGTCAGAACACACCTGGCGCAAATCAACCTTTTCCTGACAAGACGGACACGTATCCTTCTTTCCTACAATCAACCACCCTTTAATACATTCAGGATGGAATATATGTTTGCAATTCAGTTGTATCGATGCCTGATCATTCTTCTTCTTCTCAGCATCAAATATATGCGTCATGGAATCTTTCAGTTCCATGCCACAGAGAGCACAGTCCCGTATCGACGTATTTTTTGCAACGACTTTATGATGTTTGGTGAACGACCCAACCATTCTATCACTAATCACTTCCGCACAATCTCTCGTAAGAATTCCAAAATACAATCCATACCATATCAGCAACAATGAAAATCCAGATTCCACCAAGGGAGCAAACAAGACTCCTCCAGAAAGTATGTCCACGAGCAATGTCACATACCCAGCCAGGCCAATCCCCACACTCGCCCGGAAAACACCAAGAAACCACGTATAAATATTCTTTGGAACATTCGTATCCCACAAATCCGTGAATACGCATTTGTACAGGTACATACCTGTAACCCCAGAGTACACTGCCCACACAACTAAAAATCTCCAAAACACGAGCTGGATACTAATAATAGCAGGAACCAACCACAACCCAATCAACGTCACAAGATCATACGATCGTTTATGCTGTTTTCTCCATCGAACCAGTGCGCTTTGCGCACCAATCATGACTATCAAAACCACATAGAATATCAGCAACGAGTGACGAAGCTCTTCCTCTGTCGGTTGATGGTGATGTTGTAGTATGGTAAGATTACCACTCGTAGTATTCCCATTCATCATCTCATTGTCAACCACGACAATCAACTCAGCTTCATCATGTCTCGATGATGCCATCGTGTATCTACCGATGTATATAGTAGTGCTATTTCTAGCAGTTTTTTCTCCACAGACAGACAGACAGACAGAAGTATCTAGCAAGTCCACAGTCTACATCTATGAGTGTATCAACAGTCGTATGATGGTGATCTTTTTTGACAGTATATTTCTCTTTTTGTTTGTGCTACTCGTCGTGTTGATGATGATGATGGTGGTGATTCAATATGATTGAAATCTGTCTGACATGGAACTCGTTCACTCACACGCCAAGGATGAATTACCAATAGAGTACCTCTTCTTCTTCAATAAAGTGCTATCACTACTACTTCTATTACTAAAATTTTAGAATATCTCATGTAGAATATGCATACATACTTCATGGTGTTGGTAACACCATGAGCCAGATGGAAGGCAGCTAGCCTCCTAGCTTAAAGGGATTTTGAATAGTATGATTCATACAGAGTCTCCTTCCCATACACTACATGAACCCATCAAATCAACGTATCAACTACCTCACTCACTCACTCTATGAGTGAATGAGTGAATGAGTGAGGGAGGGAGGGATTGCACCTCACATGCCATATGCACCCTGGCAAGGGCGGAAGCTGATCTTCATGAAGGTTTAAACATACCAGTCGATGCAACACTGCATTAATTCATTAACTAATACCATCATATATCTATTCTATATCATTAAATAGAGTAAAGCATTTGCAGTAGTCGGAAGATTGTTCTCTGTGCTGGTGTCTGTTGATTTGAACAACAACAGACTCGGGTCACTGTATATATTCATACATCACGTTTGGATTGTATCGTATTAGTAGCTTACTGAGAAAGAAGAAGAAATAGCGTCATGGTTTTAAATCCGCGTCCGGACAAAATAGACCTGGAGGACGGTTGGAAAGAGATTCAAGCTGGGATTGAAGAATTCCTTCTCTTTCTGGATGGGCGGAAAGAGCGGCCTGAAAGTGCATCGGTGAATATGAATTTGTATACCATGGTATATAATATGTGTACTCAGAAGATGTCGGATTGCTCTGCAAAGTTGTATGGGAGATACAAACAGGTGTTTGAAAAGTATATTGAAGGGGATGTGCTTCCAAGCTTGAGGGAATCTCATGATGCATTTTTTCTGAAAGATTTGGTGTATAGATGGAAAAATCATAAACTCATGACGAAATGGATGAAGAAGATCTTCAATTACCTGGATAGATATTACATAGTGCGTTATAATGTGCCAAACTTGGAGTCTGTGGGTATTGAATGTTTCAAGACTGCAGTGTATGAGGAGCTCAAGGTCAAGGCGCGTCAAGCAGTATTGAAAGAGATGGAAAAGGATAGGGAAGGGGAGATTGTTGATACTGATTTGCTGCGGGATACGCTGTCAATTTTCCAGGAAGTGGGCATGGGAAATATGGATGCGTATAAGAATGACTTTGAAGTGTTTATGCTTGTGCGTACGGGAGAATATTATGAAAAATGTGCCAAAGTGTGGATACAGCAGGATTCTACTCCTGATTACTTGAAAAAGGCGGAAAAGCGGCTGCTGGAAGAGGAGGCACGGGTGGACAAGTATCTGCATGTTGAAGGAAAGGCGAATCTGCTGAAGGAGGCTGATTCCAAGCTGTTAGAGCAGTATCAGGATGTTTTAATAAATAAAGAAGATTCTGGTATGCAAATATTACTGAATGATGGGAGGCATGATGATCTCAGTAGGATGTATAGGCTGTTTTCTAGAATGTCGGGTGGACTGGAGCCCATGGCAGCATTGTTCAAAGAATATATTATCGAATCAGGGCTTGCATTAATACGGAGTATGAATCAATCCGGGCAGACGGAGGAAATTGGAAAGAAGCCGCAAGGTTCTAAGGAGAGTATTGACCATTCATTCATGCAAGAGTCTTTGGCTTTGCATGATCGATTTTCTCACGTGTTGACGACATGTTTTGACTCGTCGACAATCTTTCACAAGGCTCTTAAAGAGGCTTTTGAGTCATTCTGCAACAAGTCGATTCGAGGTCATTCTGTTCCAGAACTTATGGCAGCATTTAGTGATGCAATCTTGAGAAAAGGAGGTGCTTCTAAACTTGCAGAGGATGATATGGATTCAGTTCTCGATAAGCTTGTCCAAGTCATGGATTATATTTCTGATAGAGATATGTTTAGTGAGTTTTATAGGAAAAAGCTTGCGCGAAGGTTGTTGTATTCCACCACCTGTGGAGAGGATGCAGAGAAGGCTATGCTTTCGAGACTGAAGCAACAATGTGGGCAGCAATTCACGAGTAAAATGGAGGGAATGGTGTTGGATCTACATTTGGCAAGAGAAAAGGAAAAAGAATTTGAGAAATGGCTCGATAGACAGGAATATGAAGTTCCGTTTGATTTGAATGTCACAGTTCTTACTACGGGACATTGGCCAACATATCAGCCACTGGAAATGAATCTTCCCGATTCTATGGTTCAATCTCTCGAGTATTTCTCAAGGTTCCATGATGAATATAATCAATCGAGAAAGCTGACGTGGCATCTGTCCCTGGGCAATGTCATTCTTAAAGCCACATTTGGAAAGACGTATGACCTTGTCATGTCTCCTGCTCAGGCAATCACACTGGTGTGTTTTGATCAGATTGAGGGTCCAGAGGCGACTTTTGAAGAGATTCAAAAGTTGACTCAATTAAAAGATGAGGATTTGGTGAAAATTCTGCATTCACTGTGTCTGAACAAGTACAAACTTTTGATCAAGTCGAGTCCTGACAAGAAAATTCTAAAGACTGATTCATTTGCTGTGAATGAGAAATTCGCAGATAGAGCAAGACGTATACGAATCCAGGCGCCTCCTGTAGATGATAGGAAAAAGGTCCGAGAAGATGTAGACAAGGATAGAAAGTTTGCAGTAGAAGCAGCAATCGTTAGAATATTAAAGAGTAGAAAGACCATTGCTCATGCAGATTTAATGAATGAAGTCATATCTCAGCTTCAAAAGATGTTCACCCCCGACATAAAGGTGATTAAAAAGAGCATTGAAAGTCTAATAGAAAGGGATTACTTGGAGAGGGATGAACAAAACCCACAGATTTATAAATATGTCGCCTGATTGTATCTACATGTTACATGTATGCAAATACAGTGTGAGAGATTCGTTAGCCTTGGAATACAAAGAGTAATCTACCTTGTTCAAACTTTTAATACGTTCTACAACCCTATCTGAAGCACTGGGATGTTTGTTTGCATTCAGTGATGTCTTTCTCAGCCCCTTGTATATGGAGGATATGCCTTTGAAAAATCTTGGGTATGATTGTTCCAACATCGCTAGGGTTTCCTCATAGCGTTCTTCTATACCAACACGATAGTGTTGTTTCATATTTTGCAGTCCAAGAGTTTCCTTCATTCGTACATCATTGTGGCAGGGGTGGCCCTCCCTGCCACAGAAGAAGCTTGTCTGGTAATTTCCAGGAATCTCACACACTGTGGAATATTCTGTCGTACCAGAGTAACACTCATCAATGCTAATATCTCCATGCTCTTTACTATAGGAGACTGCCCGATTACCCCGTGCATCTACGGATCTTAGGTAGTAAAAATCAGAGACTGTCCTGCTTACAGGATCTCTCATCATATTCATGTAGGACACTTGATCATTGTACAAGAGCTCGGGGAAAAAAAAGTGATTGACGATAAGTGTCCTCTTTCTTGATTTAATTGCATCGAAAATAGCAAGGAGCAGCTTGTCGTGTCTAAAGTATGGCTCTGGGGTCAACATTGTGAAATCATTCTCAACTGACAGTTTCTTGACAAGACTCATCAAGGTCGTCGAGCCTGCCTTGGGTATCCTATTATACACGAGAACGAGTGGGTCTTTCATACATTGACCATATGAATCTCGTTTCGGTTCAAATGTAAACGTGGAACCCACCGAAATACCCTTCAACATGGAGCAAAGTGTATAGCCAACGACCATTGCTATCCAACAAAGAAGACCGACATATATCACCTTCATTCTCATGTAATCGATTGATATATGATAAAGATTGAATATTTTCTATTTTCTAATCGAGATGGCACACGACTCTGTTGGCTAGAGCGTGGTTTGGCTGCAGTTGGCTAGCAGTTTGGGGCACGTTCAAATGTTGCACAGTACATTCTTTGCGATGGATATGAAATTTTCAAACGTATTATTTCACTCTATGTATGAATTGTATGTTATAATCTACAAGTATGGCCATGCAGATTTCTACAGCAACCTCTTGATCTTGCAATAGGCCATGACTGATGAAAACAAGGCAATGGCACCAAAACTACTCGTCACTGCAATGATCACAAACCACCTATAGGGAACTTCATCTTGTCCTGGTTGAAGTTCGACATTCATAGCAAACAATGCTGTCACAGCTGTAATGAGACCCATGCAAGCTGTAAAGCATGTAAGCACAATGTCTAAACGAATGAGCTGATTTCGATGTGAATCCAGTTCAATATTAATGAAATCCTCAGTATCGTCTACATACTCGGTTAGAGTCTGCAATCTATTCCATGTGTTATCTAATCTCATAAAATAACTCTCTAACAATTGCTCTACGACTTCGACATCCTCATCATCATCCAGTGATGTCTCAGAGGAACCAGATGATGACTTGGCAGTCATCGCCCCACCCTGTGGTGTCCCGCTTAGTTTTTGGAGATTCAAAGACCCTGAAATAGTCAGAGGCATATCAAATGGAGTCGATGACGATGCCCTCAAAGCCCGCTTATTTAAATTCTCCTGACTCTCTTCCTCTAGAGCGGACAGATTAAAGTCCTTCATATCTGAATCATCGTCCAGCGTCTTTTCTAGAACCTCCTTCAATGTTTCAATCCTTGTACTTAAACGAACCATCCTATTTTTAATCCGCCTGACCCGTTCTAGATTCGATGTACTAATGGTCTGTGTTAGAGAATCCAAAGCTGGGTGCCCTGCCGCTTCAACATCAGTTACCTGCTGTTCTAAATACTTTGATATATAATCCAAGGCGGTTTCTAGTACTCTTAATTCAAAAGGAAGTTCTGGTAGAGGATTTAAAGGTGGCAGCTGAGACATAGCGCCTCTGGGTCCCATAGTACCACGGCCTTGCTGTTTTTCCTGCCATCTCTCCCGTTTCACTTTCTCCTTTGATCGATATTCAGGAGCTGTATTCTCGGGAGAAGATAATGTAGGTCCATATCGAAGTCTATGCTGCAAATGTTCGACAAAATCTGCAGCATTTGGATCATCCAGATTCGTCACATAACATCTTTCCATACCAATAATCATTTTGATGAATTCCATGTTCACAATGATGGATTTCTCTCGAGCTAACAGGGCTGATGGATAACTGGTTGCAAGCATAGGATCAAGAATTCGTAAATCTCTCAGTGGTATCCCGAGTTGCTGCGTCACTTTTACCTTGCTCAGCTCCATTGAGCTTGCTTTCCCTTCTGGAGTGATTTCCAACCACTTTCGAACTTGTTGCACCTGTTTCAGCACTGGAGGTTTCAATGCCATTCCAGAGGCACCTTCTCCTTTTGAATTGCTTTTATTACTCGACGACGAGTGTCGTTTTGAGGAGATTAATGATCGTTTAGACCGCTTGGCAAATTTGCCAAAAAGGCCTTCCACAATACCTCCCACCATAACGGCTCGTAGACCCAACCACTTCCTGGTTAATTTACATTTTATTTCCAGTTTGATATCCAAAAATGTCCTACGTAGACCCGATTATCAAGTAACCATGGCTCCTTGGCCAAGGCTCCATGGAGCACTGATTTTCAGCATGTAACTTTTTTTAAATCTTGAAAAATAAAAACATTAAAATTGACATGCTGTATCGCATAACCCATACTATACTTTCGTAAACATATTCATTTACGTATTTCATTCATTTCCTGTCTCTGTTGCTGCGTGCGAAAACCCTGACATCGAACTTTCCTCAGGGCAACCAACTACAACTCTCATGCGCCCCTCGATATCTATCGGATTCCCTATGTAGGGAGAATATATTTGCATTATATAAACCATGGGATGTTTCAGGTCTGTTATCGTGCTCTTAAAATGTGCTAGTTGGTTTCTTACGTGGGGGAACTTTCGTTCCTTCTCTTGAACTCTTGTCTATCTATCCTCTATTCGTTTCGCTCATGGATGAAATCGTACCTTGTAGTTCAAAGCCTGTTTTGAATGAGAGTGAGCTGGTTGTGGAGGCTGAACGTAGGCCATCAAGCCACGAAGGGGCTGTGGAGGGTATTCCAGCAGCTGCTGGAGATGGACCATTGCAAGGAAGAGGGTCACAGTTCCAGCCACATTATTCATACCATGATCAGGTATCTCTTCATGCTCTTTCAAATGCACAAGATGTAGAGATGGCTGAAGATGAATCGAGGGTCCACCAGCTTGTAAACCTTGCTGCAACAAACCCAGATGATGCTTTTAATCAATTATTTGATCTGATAGAGAGTGGAATGTCTGTGAACGCTTACGATTGTCGTGGTGAAACTGCACTGTATGTAGCTGCGGAGAAGGGCCTGTTGGTGACGATGGAACAGTTGATTGCTGCTGGTGCTCCTGTGAGTGCTGTGAACAAAGCAACAGGTGACTCTGTATTACATGGAGCTGTACGGGGAGGTTCCCAGCAATGTGTTAAGAGTCTTTTGGGAAACTACAAAGTTGATATTAATTTGGAGAATTTTGAAGGCGATGCTCCCATTCATGTTGCCGTGCTGATGGTGGCAAACTCTGTTCAGGAAGCTGCCAATTCAAATAGGCAAACTAGAGAGAACATCCTGGACTTGTTCCTGGGAATAGAGCCTGCTCCAGGTAGAGAAATCAATTTATCGCTCTTGGGATCAAATAAAATGACACCTGTGAACGTGATGATTGCAAATGGATTATTGAGGCACGTGAAAAAGGCAATTGAGCTGCATAGAGAGTGCGTGCAATTTTCGGATGGTTTTGGGGACACGCCGATACACACAGCTGCTCGATGTGGATACTTTGATTTGGTTCAAAAGATGATAGAAATATATCCCGATGGACTGCAAGTGACAAATAAAGCTGGTGAGACACCCATCACTACTGCAGCCTGTTCAAACAATTCAGAAATATCAGAATTTCTTAGCAATGTGATGATGCTCTCAGCAGCCCATTCGGGAGATTTAGAATCTCTTGAGATTATATTAGACGCGTCACAGTCATCCGAAAATCACGCAGATGCAAATGGAGACACAGCAGCTCATTTGGCTGCAAGACAGGGACATGTGTCTGTCATTGAGAGGCTGGTTCAATCTTCTGTTTTTGAGATTGAAGATATATCTAGTTGCAGAAATGATGAAGGAGATACGCCCTTACACCTGGCAGCATGGAAAGGGCATGATGACATTGTCGAATTGTTGTTACAGGCTACAGGACAGGCTTACCAGGTTGCTGTGGGGTCTCTGAACAATGCTGGCATGGCTCCTGTTCACATAGCTGCGAGGCTTGGACATGAGAACGTTTTGTTGAAAATTTACCAAATCGAGCTAGGTCTATCTATGAAGCCTGAAGTATCAGTGATGACGAGCAAGGATGCCCGTGGTATGACTGCTCTGCATCATGCAACTATAAAGTCCAGATCTGGATTGGTGCAAGCATTGCTCATGCGTGGTTCAAATGCAAACGAGAAAGATAACCAAGGAAAGACTCCTCTGTATTGGGCTGCAAGTTCCTCCAACTTAACAATCATGAGATATTTGTTGGAATGTGGAGGTGATCCTTTGGTTGAAGATGCCAAGGGAAGAACTCCCTTTGATATTTCCAAGAGAGCTGAGAGACCGGTGCTGAACCTCTTGGCAGAATGCCTTCTTTTTAGATCGGTTGAGAGTGGTAGATTGTATGAAGTTCAAAAGGCAGTTCAGCAGATTGAAAGTGCTGGTGAAGATATAACTCATGTGCAAGATTTTGCTGGCTCATCTGCAATACACGTGGCTGCACGAGGAGGGCACGCTGAAATTGTAAAATGGCTGGCCCAAAGACCAGGATTTACAAGGATTTTAAATGACGTTGGAGAACAGCCAATACACGTAGCATGCAAGGCAGGCAAGTTGGACTGTGTAGATGCACTGCTGTCCACAGATGTCACCCTCGGAGATTCTGTATCATCAGATGGTGATACACCACTCCACATTGTAGCTCGCCAAGGATGTACAGATATTATTAAACTAATGGTGAATACATACAAGCTTCCAACAGAGACTAGGAACCAGCGAGGCAATACAGCCCTCCATGAAGCTATTTGCTCCATGCAATACGATCCAATAGAGGCTTTATTAGATGCAGGCGCTGATGCCAATGCCAAAGAAACATTTGGTGGAAACACACCACTTCATTTGGTGGGTTTATGGTGCTCGTCTATAAATGGCAGAGCCATTTCCAACCTTTTACTTCGCTACCATGCAAACCCTGCTTTGAAAAATGTGGATGGGCAGACAGCAGAACAACTGGGGCAGTCGAATGGAAACTCTTTCAAGCTTTCATTCAATCATATAATAGAGGCACCAGATTTGATAGATGTACAGGACGATGGATTGATAGTTGAGAGTGAAAATGACATGTTTGAAGAAGAGTTGGACTCTTTGTCAATGCCAAGCATTGCAACGTCTGCAATAATAGATGAAGAGGAGCAGCCTATTGAGCAGATTAATTTGGATCAAAATTCTAGTAGCATTATAAAGAGAGTTTGCGTAAAGGATGAGGGAATCACCAGGAGTCCTTTCAGTGCAGCTCTACAGCCACAGCCAATCATCCAGAAAACGTCCTCTATAAAGTCTACTGGAGATGATTTAGTCCCCGAGTCAGAGGAAGTAGAAGAACTTGAAGATGTCAGATCAAAGTATGCAAAACTTTATGAAGCTCTCTACATAAAGCCAGAGATGATCCATTTGTTTAAGAATCACATGCTTGGAGAAGGGTCCTTTGGTGTCGTATACCTGGGAGTTTTGCATGGAAACAAAGTTGCAGTGAAAATTTTCAAGCAGCAAAAATCATACAGTTTCAAGCACATTTCTGAGGATGACTTTGATTCCACAACAAGAGCATTCTTGGATGAGCTTCATGTCATGGCAGATCTCAGGCATGATAATATCCAGAGCATTCGTGGGTACACAAATCTTCCAGAAGGAAACGCAATCGTGTCTGCATATTACGACAGAGGATCTCTAGTGAATATTCTTCAAAAGGCTCATAGAATACCACAGTTAAAAGAGGAAATGAACTGGTCCAGGAGACTCAAGCTTGCCAAGGACATAAACAAGGGCATGATGTGCATGCATAATCAATCAGTCCCTCGAATCCATAGGGACCTCAAGGCAGCAAATTGTTTCGTAGATGAAAGGTGGACAGCATATGTAGGAGACTTCGGATTCACTTGCCTCGGTACAAGTTGCTCTCAGCCATCAAAGGATTCTGGGCCCACCAATCCTCGCTGGCTTGCTCCAGAGTTGCTTCAGGATTCTGAGGAGGCCGAGTTTAGTCCAGCCAGTGATGTGTATAGTTTTGGTATGATTCTTTATGAGCTTTTGACTTGGAAACCGCCATTCAAGGATAAGACCATTGAAATGTGCTACAATCTGATCAATGGAGGCAAGAGACCAGAGATTCCAAACCTGCTACCTGGAGACAAGGAAGATAATGACACATTCAAGTCATCTGGAGCATTAGAGCTATATATCGACCTAATGAAAGCATGTTGGAGTCAGAAAAAAGGGGACAGACCAGATACAAACGAATTGTACAGTGAATTAAGAGCCATAGAACGTACTTTTGTTCGTTTTAGTCAATCTCACAGCCCAACCAAACACCCGACATAACTCTTGTTCTAGATCAATACATTGATACTATTTTCATTTATTTAAACATAATGCAGTATAATGGAGTGATTCAATCTGGGGTGGCTGTACGTTTGACCTACTTTCAATAATGTAGTTGAGAATTCTCAGGTTGATACTGACACTACAAACCCTATATATTGCGAGTTTTGTAGGATATACCTGGTATTGTCGTCTTAGTGTTAGAAGTTGTAACTCTAATAATCGTCAGTATCATCCTTGACCCTAAGACGAGCCCATTTGTGACGTATGATGCTACAATTAGTCAAATATACAATCCTGACAGCTCCATTCCGTATTGGTTGGCAATTTTGATTCCTTTACTATCACTATTTATCAGTTTTGGTTTCTTTGAGTACTGTCGAAGGGCTTGGTCTGAGGAACAATCCTCTATGAGGCAACAGTTTGGAACTTGGATGATTTTCTTTTTGGACTTTGTTGAGGCTGGTGTCGTGAATGGGATCATTACTGATGTTACAAAGAATGCTGTTGGTAGATATCGACCTGACTGGCTGAGCCGATGTCAGCCTGCTATCGTAAATCCTGTGGAGATTCAAGGGTATGGCTTGTCCCCTGGAGAGAATCCAGAGTGTACTCGAACAGATCTTTCCAGTTCCAAGCTTGATGATGGTCACAAAAGCTTTCCCTCGGGCCACAGCTCGACTGCTTTCTGTTTAGGACTGTTTGTGTGTGGCTACTGTATCTGGCAATTATTCTCAAAATGGAAGGAGTACTCTTCTCAATGCACACGCACTCAGGCAAGGATGCTGTATAGTCTGAGTAGATCAATGGTATTCATCTGGATCTTGTTCCAGATTGGATGGGCGTGGGGCGTTGCTGTTAGTAGAATAATTGATAATAAACACCATGTCGGTGATGTCGTTGCAGGAGCAGTCCTGGGTAGTATTGTTGGTACTGTATTTGTCATCAAGTCTGTTCAGAGAGTTTCCCATGATATCCAGGAGAATGAAAGGCATACAGGACAGTGCGATAGCGATCATGAAGGCCTTTCTTCACTCCGTACTGGAGATCCATCTTCCTGTTAATTGATAGTTTACATTGTTTTGATTGTATAGTACAAGGTCTCAACCTTGATGCATGATGGAATCTCTGATATTGAAGCATGCCTCTGGCAGATCTCCACCAATTGCAGCACAGATATATCTATCTAAATCGTTGAAGGTGTTCCCAATCGCGGCGCCGTTTACGACAATCCATGGAACAAACGTGTGCTTTGGTACCAAAGCTTCTGTATCAGAACGAGCCAGTTTCTCCAGAGATCTCCCCTTGTCACCAGTAGCACACGTTTTCAAGCTCGCGTGAGACATGCCATTCTCTTTTGCACATGTCTCTGCCCGGCTTTCACCATCGTCCCGTCGAAGGGCGCTGAGATCCTGGGCCAGGCATGACACGTATCCAAACCAGGCATTACTGTCCATTTCCTGTGCACAGTTTATGTATCTGTTATACAAACATTCGAGTTCACCATGTTGGCATTGAGGAGTATCACCATTCATGCTTCGAACATTTCCCCATGCTATATATCTGAGGTCAATGAAAGGCCCCAGCCCATTGTCCATTATTGGTTGCAAGACGTCCAGCATCATGTGCCTGCAATCTGGACATAGACTCTCTCCATAAAAATCCACTATGACCTTCTCTTGAGAGGATTGTTCAGGAGAACTTCCTATAGTAGTTAGCACGAGAACAATGCTCAACACGAGAACCAAGACCAGAAGCAACAAGAAAGGGACGTCTCTGAGCCTGTTTCTCAAGGGACTCGGTGTTGCCTGCTGCGGTTGCAGCATGACTCGTCTCCCGTGTTTGTAAATGGTTAAAACGGTTCTATGTAGTAAAATTACCACAAAAATTCTATGTTCGCGGGATGTGGAGGTTCAAATTTGACCAGATTTGAAATTTCAAGATTTCCAGAAAAAATGTTACATTATGTAAACTTTTATTTTTCTGTCAGCCTTGGCATCTTTTGTTTGACCCGTGCTCTGGCTGTCGCAGAAGAATAACCAACTGAAAGAATAAACTAAATCAAACATTTTCTATCGGGGATCCTCCCAAAGACAATGGTGGCGGTGATGATAGGTAGAGGTGGGATCAGTTCATCCTCTTTCTGTGTGCTCCTGTTGCTGGTATGGATCGCTTTAATTGGGGGATCTTCTGCTGAGCAAGGAAGATACTATGATGAATTATTATGGTCAAAGAGGAATTGGCCAGAATTCACTCTCAAATTTCCTTTGAGAGGGTTCCTATTTGGAAAGTCGGGCTCAGAGTCTAGGGGTTTTTCAGAGTATATGATGGGATATCGTCAATCTCTGGAGAATGGACGATATGAAAGTACGATAATGGACGGTGGATATAAGAATGTGGTGGAACACCTCTTGAGGGATGGAGCTGAGAGTTTGAATAGAGGTGATGGTCAGGTACATGGAGGTGATGTTCTCCAGATTCAAACAAGCCCATTTGGGCAACAGCAGCGGGACTCCATGGTGAGTAAAATGTTCCATGGAGGGGCAATGATTTCGAGTTTACTTGAATGTGCTATTCAAGAGTCTCTCAATGAAATCCTGTGGCCTGTTGTGGCAAACTGGACACTCAGACAGGGCGCAATTTTGAAGGACGGTGATCTCTTGAATCTCGCGGAGGAAGCGTGCACATTAGAAGTTCCGACTGATATATTGAGAGATAAAATGTTGCTCCACATTATCGTCACACGTGCAGGAGATGTCACTCAGGCTCGTATATCTGGGACATTTGGGGATATGTTGGACTCGCTGAATGATCCTAGTATCATTGAGAGCATTGTAGAGATTATGAAACATTCTCCAGATAAAGAATGGAAAAACAAGCTTAGTGAAGTTTTAGATGTTAAAACCTCTGTTCTAGAGAATATGATGGAGAAAAAGGGAGCAATGTCTATGCAGCAGATTCTTGGTGCTAGCAATCAAGATCAGGAATATTACATTGCTCTGACAAAACGTGGTGCTGATAACGCGTCTCCCTTGGAAATCGCTACAGTGACATCCGCATGTTCGGATGTGATTTTGAATAAATCTTGGCGGAATGAAATCATGGATTCCCAGAAGTTATATTTATCAACCGCTTTGAGTATCATAGAGTATACAACTAATGATGAGAATAATGGAAAGTCTTTTGGTCCAAAATTGGATCGTGCCTGTTTAGATTTCCATCCTCAGTGTGAGTATTGGGCCAGAAAGGGGGAATGCATCGCTAATCCTAAATATATGGTTGGTTCGAGAAAGACTGGACAATGTAGATTAGCATGTGGTGCCTGTGAGAAGAGAGACTTGGAGGCACTTCCATCATATCTTAGTGCAAAGAATGCTCAGTATTTGGAGGATATATATATAGAAACTTCCAGTTCCTTTGTATCAAGGGGATGCGTGAAGTCTGACAAGGAACCAATGAGTGATCCAAAAGAGAGTTTGGAAGGCATCTTGAGAGAGCATTCATCATCCCATGCAAACATTGCAGATCAAATGATCGAGGCAAGAGGCCCAATCACGCTGAAAACAATTCATCCTGAATCATTAGATCAGATCAAGATTTTAGATAGCACAACCATAAATCATGAATCTTCCCACCAGGATGCAGTTGTTAAACTCCCAGAGACACTGTCCCACTACCCTGATGCTGTTCAACGCAATGATGTGGATGATTCCTCGCAGTCTCTCTTATGGGAAGCCCTTCAGGATAAGTGTGTTTACAAAAACGATGGATATTGGAGCTACCAGGTTTGCCATGGAATTTCTGTAGAGCAATATCATACAGAAGATCCATCCATACTGAAACCTGCATGGTCAATTCAATTGGGACATTTTGAACCAACAAAGTCATCATTTGATATCGTGGAAACTGAAGCATCTTTACATGATAAACATCACGTTCCCGCGATTCTGCATGTTTATGAGGGCGGAAGTGATTGTACGGTGGATGAAAAGGAGTATAACGAAGAATTTGACAAGGGACGCCCTGAACAAAGAAAGTCCATGGTGTACTTTTTATGCTCTCCGGATACGGAATCGCACATGACAGTCAAAGAAACATCTAGATGTGTATATAGAATTGAAGTTTATCTTCCCAAACTTTGCGAGTCAAAGGAATTTAAGGTTGCAGAACGTGATACAGAAGTAACCCAACCAGAGATGGATAATGAAGATGAGTACAGCAATACGAAAGATGGAGAGGTGTCAGAAGACACTGAGAACGAGGAAAAAGTCAACATTCTTGTTGAATAACTGATAATTTAGATACTGTAATGAATCAAATATGGTAAAACTCATTCAATGCCTATGTAGGAATGGATTTATGTCCCCATCAGACGCCTCAGAAGTGTGATGGGATGATGACCTTTTTGACTGACACTCTGAAGAAGTCCGCAGTCTATCAATCACCATTGATACGGTTTGCTGTTGATGTATACTATTTCCTGCCTTGTATGCGCTAACCACTGTACTTTTCTTTGCTCTTGAGTCAGATTCGATTGAAAAGAGCACTCTTGGCCGGGTGGTGATGTTGCCATCACCTTCTACACGGCCCTCTTCCATAGAGGACCTCGTCTTGATCGCACTTGATGCATCATCCAAATGTATATCTTCATTTTCATCTTTACGATAGATACTATTGGAGACAACTGGTACCACCTGCGACATCTGTGAAGCACCATTTGACATATCACTACTGCTTGCTGCACCATCATTGTGGTCGGCATGGGAAGATACAGCACGATGCCGCCTTCGTTTGAAATCACCTGAATCTATAGAACTGTGAATTGATAGTTCAGACTTCGCTCCCCGCTCAATATCAGGGATTTGAACTGCTGGAAAATACGTATTGATATCAATTGACTCCTGTTCACTGTCTGGCATACCACCAGCAGGTGTTTCCAGATAAACAGAGGCCTTTGGCTGGTTACTATTGACTCGCTGATCTCTAATACGATGTTCTACATGGAAATCCCAACTTGAGTGCCTGTTTGAACGAGCCACAGGAGATCCATGTGGAACAAGCATGGGTGCAACAATCTCCCATTGTGACAATCGCACTTTTGCCTTTGATCCTGCCAACATGGATCGCATTCCAAGGATTAATGTGGAAAGAAATAAAAGACATGCACCTACTAAAGCTGTGATAAAATACGTTCGTGCCTGAGCACTCCATGCATACACTGCTTCAATTGTTGTTGCATTGCAGATGCATTCATCTGACGTTATGAAACTTAATGCATCTAGATTGACACAAAACAGTCCAGGACAAAGAATTTCCGCTGCAGCGAGATTATCAAGAGATGATTGATTCAAGAAAGAATTGAATTCTTCCGTGATAGTGCGAATGTAGTCTTCAACTGCCTGCTGGGTCACATTTGACTCTCCTGACGTCCCGAGTATCTGTTGCACCTGTTCCTCTGGAGAAAGCGCTGGCTCTGTGATAGAGTGAAGATCTTTATACCACAAAACAAGACTCCATGTTGCTGATATCTGAATCACAAAGTAACAAGCAGAAACGATATACATGACATTCATCACCATGATGTACATCTTCATCTGCTTGGAACTCCAAAGACGCCCCTTGTTCGTTTCCAAAGTATTCCTTGCTCCATATCGATACACATCAAGCTTTTTCTCTTGAATGAGGAGAGTTTGGACCGAAACTATTGCCAACACTGCAAAAACTGCAGTGAAGCAGATACTAATTGCATACAAGATAGATTGCATGTCTTGAGAAGTAAACTCTGTGTTGATAGCAGTATCAATTTTCGCAGCGTAACGACGACCCACACTCGTTCCAACAACGAACAGTACAAAACCCGCGAATAAAAGTAACAATCCAATCACTGCCGTCCATGCGATCGACTGTGATCCACCTTTTTCTCCATCTTCTGTTGAAAATTTCCTCAGTGCCCTCTGGAACACATTGGGTCCAGAATCCACCCCGTCTTGCACCTTTTCAGCCTCGGTCGTGTTACTCCTCTGAAGTTTAACTGGTTCCAGATAGATGGGAGCAGTACCCCTATTCACTCCAACTTCTACGTTCTCACGCTCCGGTCGTCTGTGACCACGACTAGCGACAACGTCCCACAACGGCATGCTATCAGAAAGGAGGACTCGCTTCTCGAGAAGACTCTCAGTGAATGTAATAATAACTATTTCATTTATATATTCGCCTATCCATCCACGGTTGGGAGAGAACAATAAACTTCCTAGGGGAAGTTGAGCTCAACAGAAAACGTTTTAAAATCGTATTTAGATTGTCATGAAGATACATGAGATGGACGTACACCGGTTAATGCCAAAATTATATTTAAATAATCATATTATATCTACCAGATGTAATGCATGGATGAGAACAGACGTGATGGCTCACTTTTTCTTTGGACTTGTGAACGTCTCTTCATTTCTCTCCTGCTTTTGAGTTCTATCCGATTTCAGAGAACATATGATAGATGAACCTTGAAAAGAAATCAACAAATAGTACTGTCGTGTTGGTCGTGCTGTGTGGTTGGGCGGGTTCCCACGTAAGACATTTGAAAAAGTATGAATCTCTCATGGAGGAGCTGGTTGGGGAGGGCGTCACTCAACGTGCTTCTCGGTTCTCTAGAAAGATACGTGACATCTCAAAGCCACAAGTTGTGACATTGAGCTGTAGCTTGCCTGTGGAATATATATTTTCTCCGGTGGAATGGCCCAGGGCTGCCTGGACACGAGACACAGTTCTCAAGAAGATTCAAGAGCACGTGGAAGAACATGATCGGTGTGGAGTACGAACGAGTATCATACTATATGCATTTTCAAATGGAGGTGGGTTTGTGGTGGAGCAGCTGTATAAAATGCTGCGAGAAGAGGATAGACTTGGTCTCAGGGAACGGGTTAAAGGAATCTTATTTGATAGTGCTCCTGGGTATGATGTTGGCGGAAGAATGGGGAAACGTGTTCTACAGGAAGTAATAGGAACGTCACATTGGTATTCCAGGGTTGGGATAGAAATTGCCCACGGCTGTCAAAGGGTTTTGGCAAAGATCCTGAGTCCACAGAGACAGGAAGTGTATTGGGGTATCATGCAGGATATACACTGGTGCCCGATATTGTATTTATACAGCGAAGATGATCATCTCTGTGATCCAAATAGTTTATATGCATTGATTATAGAGAAAATTCGTCGGGGACATTCGGTGAAACGAGTATGCTGGGAAAAAAGCACACATTGTGCACACTATGTGCGGCACAGACAAGGATACAGGAATGCCATCAGGGATTTCCTGGCGACATATGATGTGGTTGGAGAAAATCACCATTCCAAATTGTAAATTATTTACTCATTCTTTTGTTTCCCTGAAGCCAATGTCCACAAGACACCGCCTGTTGCAGTGAGTATTCCAGAGCACATGGATGCAACTGACAGACATTCTGATATAGTATGCCTGCAAAAGGCGAGTGAAGCTACCACATTCGTGACAGAACCCCGCACAGCATTTACAAGCTGCACACCGAGGGCTCCATCAGATTGAAAAGTCAATCCTTGTGCGTATGAGTGGACTTGGTATGACATCCCAAATAACACCAACCACAGGATACAACCTAGTGGGTGAACACCACTTGCAGCCAAAGGACGTCCTATTAACTCATCCCATCGAGGAACAACATATACTATCTGAAATAGAATACTCGAAAAACTACCAATAATACTGGAGTAGAGCATAACGTGAGCATGGGGAGGCGCGGGAAACTCTTTTGTACCAGACATCACCAGAAGCTCGTAGAATACCCCCAGCATACTGTAACACAAGCTTGCCCCCATTAGATACAACAGGCCAACTTTAAAAGAGGTTCCATCGGCAAAAATTCCCAATGACCGCCCATTTTCTGCATCCATGGCCTTGACAACCACACCAACAAACACAAGACACACTGCAATCTGCCTCTTGCGTGGAACCGCCTTCTTCAACAACACGAGTGAAAAAAATGCCGTCAGTACCTGTCCCATCGCTGGAAGCATCAATGCTGTCGCATCAGAACCACAATATCCAAAACCTACGCAAAACAAGGCATATGCCATGGTATCCAGCAACCCCATTCCCACCATCAGCCTCTTTTGCTTTGCCGATACCTTGTGGCTCGTCTTCCTTCCAGCACCAGATATCATCCCAACCACGAGTGTTGACATAAATTTCACCGTAGGTATCAAATGCGCACGAAACAAAAACATCCTTGCATTCGTAATTTTCTGACCCAGAACACTCACCAGCACTCCAGTCAACAAGTACAAGAAAGGTCTAAACCCATCCATTCTTTCTCCACAGGTATAGTATCTACTATATGAGTATCATGTATATTATATATATCATCACATGCGTATGGAAGCGACTAGATCATGCCGTATACGTTTGAAAGCATTGTTTGAATGAGATTTCCTGTTTGAAATCCAACAGACTGGTGTTTCCCTGACCTTCACGTCAACTCATTCCATGTATTTTGTTTTATAATAGAGTCATCTATATATGTAATAATAATTGATATCCATGTATGTAGAGTCATTCATGGATACATGTTTTCAATCGGACTCAATATTTGAATTGAGACTTACTCAATGAGTCTATATGGCTCATTGAGTCTTTTTCATGACAATGGAAGTCTCTTCCTCCTCTGATGACAGAACACACGCAGAGAGAAAGAGAGAGAGAGAGCGTCATGACAAGTGAAAGTCATATATAATAAATAGAGTCTAATATTAGCAGCAGTAGAGTCATGACTGAGGAGAATCAATGTCGTCTCGAATTGCAAGATATTGATAGAGAGGGTCAGGTGGAGAAACGAGTGTCTCGTTTTCAAACCTTTATTGAGAATGCCATACGTGATGGAGATGTTGAACGCTGTGAATTATATATCGATCATGGTACGTAGATGAGAAGAGAAGAGGAAGGGATTGGTGATTTTCTAGTCATGTACCATGTGTTGCTTTGAATGCAGTATTGTCAGAGTCTGTCCCCTTGGTGGTGTCTAGAACTTTGATCACGCAGATGATAGAGTTCATGCGTCAAGGAGTGTCATCTGAGATGGAATCTCAGAAACGTTTGTGTGAATACATCATCGAGAAGATCCAGCCAAGGGCTGTGAGCTATGAGGAATCTCTGATGGTTGTCTGTGAATATCTGTCGAGGTTGTATCAAGAGCACAAGGCGTGGAGTGATGCTGCTGATACGCTGGCCCGTATTGATTTAGAGTCTGGTATGAGGGTTGTAGATTCGGGGTATAAATTAGGAAACTGCATCAAGATATCTAGGCTGTACTTGGAGGATGGTAATATAAAATCAGCTGATGCATTTTTGAAAAAAGCCTCAAGCTTGCTCGCGTCTGCAGCTGGGCAAGGGTCCCTTCTGCTGCAGTACCAGGAATGTTCTGCCATGATTCTAGATAAGAAAGGAAAATTCACCGAGGCTTCTACAAAGTACTATGATTTGAGTACACAACTACAGGATGGTGTGGATGTTGATGAGGAAGTCCACCTGTCAAAGCTGGATGCACTGGAATGTGCTATTCGATGTGCTATTGTGGCTGTCGCGGGACCTCAGCGATCTAAACTTCTCTCAACGCTTCACAAAGATGAAGAATGTGCGAAAAGTCCACTGTTTGAGATATTAGATAAGGTGTACTTGCAACAGCTAGTATTGCCAAGGGAAGTGGAGAGGTTTTCAACTCTTCTTTCAAAGCACCGGCATGCACGGATAGATTCTCAACACATTCTGAATGTGTTAGATACAGCTATTATTCAGCATAATCTTGTGGCATGCTCCAAGCTATACATTAACATTTCATTCCTGTCTCTTGCCAGATTGCTGCACATCACACAAGATAGGGCCCAAGATATTGTAGCAACAATGATTCGAGAGGGAAGACTGCCAGCAGAGATTGATCAGATAGATGACTTGGTCATATTCCATCATCACCAAGATCAGACTGGGGAGGTGGATCCTGTAAAGAATGCATCATCAGGTATGAATCAGGTGGAGGAAGCCTTGCTTTTGGCAGATCGTGCTCTCACCCTGGCCAAGGGTTTAGACAACCACCCTTGACCCTTTCTTAACATTATTTATAATAATTCTGCACTGAAAATGAATACTTTACTGGGTTGCTGTGTTTCTCAACCAAGAGCGTATCGACGACTTTCATCCGCGCAAACAACAAAAAGGTTGGTGCGTCATATATCTTCTTCCCGAGATGGACATGTAGCACATTCAGTATCGTCATCTGATAATAATGAATCGTACAAGGTGCTACCTGGTGGAGGAGGGTACTGGTGGTTGCAACAAAGTACAGCCTCAACGACCAGTGAGGAGTCTTCAAAACCACCACATGCTTGCTCGAATAATGGAACACAGAAGGGTGTGTATGCTATTCAAGGTGAACAGTTTGTGCTTCAGCGGGTCTTGACAAGAGAAGAGCAGACGATGGCTCTCTCGGTGTTCATGTCCAACACAGACTTGGTTCCTTTATCACAAAGGAACAGTTCTGCAAGTGCACAGATGGTTCTCGTGGAACAGCCTGATCGAGATGACCAAGAGATATCTGAATGTTATGATCCAAAAAGTCCAAGGAGAACTCAGCGTGTTTCTTTTACATGTAAACTCTGCCTCGAGCGGAATGTGAATCGGCCAGTGAACCCAGAGGCTTGGAAAACAGGATCTGTCTTCATACGATGCCACTGTGGGGCTGTTCATAAAATGAAGGATAATCTAAAGATTTTCCACGAACTCCATGGGGAGGTTTTCCCTCCTGTACATCACAGAGAAAGTTTCCTTGTGCAGGAAATATTAGACCGTATCAAGGACAAGAACTCTGAAATGGAGTAGACGAGGGGTTTGTATCCAATATATTGGGAAATCTATGTACTATTGTATATTTGTATACTATACATATTCTGCATGTAAAAAGATAAGGCATGAGGATGTGTTGTTCAATGCTCCAAACTCTCCACTTTTTGATTCTCAAAAAAGCAAAACCTGAAAAAAGCATTGTGAATGTATTTACTTTCGGCATGCATCAGTACAAGGGTCCGTATTCTCAAGGATCCTTTGCTCTGTATCATGCCATATATATATATATATATATATATATGCAGCAGTGTATATATCTACATATTTTTTTCATTTGAGACATTGGCTAAAGATATCATGTGAGAGTATTTGTGCTTCTATCTGAGGAA
>PJEL010000250.1_pt1 | contig 64483 bp, 54 predicted proteins | sample 1853271 | NCBI WGS metagenome assembly PJEL01 (sample SAMN08108733, study PRJNA415343) | Invertebrate metagenome, whole genome shotgun sequencing project. | host: Globobulimina | place: Sweden: Gullmar Fjord | collected 2015-08
CTGAAAATCCGGAAGTATCTGATTATCCATAATAAATTATCATGTCGTATAACATGGATATTCAATATCCATGTTATACGACATGTCCGATATCCTGCTATTATCGAGGTAATCGGACAGATTTTCAAGATAACTTATTAATGAAACACTATATTTTGTGGTTGTCTTTTAACCACCATACTAATATAATTGTTAAAATCCACAAAAAAAGACATGTCGCATAATAATTGTTATACATATGATTAACAAACATAAAATGCTAGCGATTAGCGGAATCATACTAGGTCTCATTGGCTTAGGTATGATGCAAACTGATAGTACAGCCCTAATGGGTATGATTTTATTTATAGTTGGATTGGCTTCACTGTTCAAAGCTGCTAGAGATAAAAACAAACCTAAAATATAAGGAAGATAAGAAAACGGCATTAAAAACATAAAAGGCAAAAAGGAACTAAAGTATAACAATTTAGTGCATAGAATGCGTGCCAGCAGTATCGATTCAGTTTGTGATTAGTTTGAGATTTCCAATCATTTATTTTGCATGTTTCATCTTTTCAGGCACGCATCTATGACCATGTCGTTACTCCCCCATAACCTGAACAAACAACTTCCTCTCTCTCGGCACAAGGAACAGTGCGCCCCGACCCACAGTAATGTAATAACGCTTGACAATATTAACGCTTTGCGTTATTATTATATAAATGATAAAGAGTTTTGCGGGTAAAGAGACTGAAAAGCTGTTCAAACGTGAATCATCACGAAAGATTCCCAATACAATACAGCAAATTGCCCGTCGTAAGCTCGAAATGCTGGATGCGGCTGAGGTGCTGCAGGACTTGCGAATACCACTGTCAAACCACCTTGAAAAACTGGCCGGGAAAAGAAAAGGCCAATACAGCATCCGTATTAATATCCAGTGGCGTATCTGCTTTGAATGGCGCAAGGGAGATGCCTACAGTGTGGAGATAGTTGACTATCATTAGAGGAGGTATTATGAGCAAGACAAAATTATCGCCTATACATCCCGGAGAGATCTTAATGGAAGAATTCCTGAAACCTATGGAAATAAGCCAGTACAGAATTGCCAAAGATATCAATGTGCCGGCAAGGCGTATAAATGAGATAGTTCAGGGCAAACGCTCTATAACTCCGGATACAGCACTAAGGCTATCTAAGTATTTCGGATTATCTGAGAGATTCTGGGTTAACCTTCAGGCACGCTATGATCTGGAAACGGAAAAGGATAAATTAAAAGATAAACTTAACAAAGAAGTTCATGTTTACGCAGCTGCTGTTTAAGCGAAGAACATGTAAACCGCTGTAATTATGTTGAACTGTTGCGCTGCTGTTCTGTTGCACTTTTTTTATCCTCACTCCCCCAAAACCTGAACAAACAACTCCCTATCTCTCGGCCTGTTTTTATAGCCAGCCATCAGAAAATTTACATACTACCAATAATTATGGTATTATAACCAATATAATTGGTAGGTGCTTATATTATGCTTGAAATATTATTTGGAAATCAAAATACAGAACGGATATTATTCACCGTTCTTCTTAATGAAAAATGCTACGCAAAGCAGTTGGCTGACCGCTTTGAGACTGCCTTGTTCGGCTTTCAAACCACTTTACAAAAACTGGAAAAGGCGAATATTCTTGTCAGCTTCAAAGAAGGCAATACCCGATTATTTCAATTCAACCCAAGATACCCTTTTCTGCCGGAATTAAAGCAGTTAATGCAAAAGGTGTATAAATATCTTCCCAAAGAGATAAAAGACCGATATTACGAACCGGTAAGCCGAAAAAGACCGAGAAGAACCGGCAAACCACTATTCACAAATTTAATTAATAAAGGAGAATAATCATGGAATGGGATATTTATCTATCCGGTGAGATACATACTGACTGGAGACAGAAAATAATTGACGGCTGCAGAGAGCATAACCTTCCTGTTGCTTTTTCTTCTCCGGTAACCGACCATGAATCAAGCGACGGTGCCGGAGATATGCTCGGAGAAGAGGAGAAAGATTATTGGCGCGATCATAAATCCGCAAAAGTGAATGCTATAAGAACCAAAACATTAATTGAAAACTGTGATGTTGCCATTATTCGCTTCGGAGACAAGTATAAACAATGGAATGCTGCATTTGATGCCGGTTATTGCACAGCTCAGGGCACACCATACATCACCCTTCATGGAGAAGATCTGATACACCCGCTTAAGGAAGTGGACGCGACAGCCCTCGCGTGGGCAACAACGCCCGAGCAGGTTGTTGATATCTTGAAATATGTTATTAAAGAGCAGTGAATACAGCCCTTCACTCCCCCATAACCTGAACAAACAACTTCCTCTCCCTCGGCCTGTTATCATGATCGATCAGAATTATCTGCTGCCATGTGCCAAGCACAAGCAAACCTTCTGAAACAGGAACGGTAAGACCAGGACCCATGAATGTCGCCCTGATGTGGGAAAAGCCGTTATCATCACCCCATGTCTCAGAATGCCTGCTCTTCATATCCCTTGAAGCGAACCACTCAAGGTGTTCCCTCACATCCTCAACAAGAGCCGGTTCATATTCTATTGTTGTAATCGATGCGGTTGAGCCTACAGCAAAGACATTGGCAAGGCCGTCATTTATATTTGACCTGCCGATTATCTCCTGAACCTTTTCTGTGATATTTTTTATGTCAGAAAAACCTTCTGTCTTAACCTCAAAATATTCACCGTAAACCATTATTCCTCCCTTCAAAAAAAAATTGTCTTGCCTAAGATATAATTTTAATCCTAATTCATAAAATAACCAAATCCCAATCATCAGAGTGTTTGGAGTCTGGAATTTGGAGCTTATTTGAGATTTGGGATTTGTTTTTTGGAATTTCATTATTATGAACTGTTAAAATACCCGGATGTCAGTCGATAAATTGATAATTAAGGGTGTCAAGCAGAACAACCTGAGAAACATAAGCCTTACCCTACCCCATAACAAGGTAATAACGATAACAGGGGTATCAGGCTCAGGAAAGTCATCTCTCGCCTTTGATACGATATTCGCTGAGGGGCAGTGGAGATTCCTCGAATCTCTATCAACATATGCCAGGCTCTTTCTGGAGAAGCTCGACAGGCCGGATGTGGACAGGATACAGAATATCAGACCTGCAATCGCGCTTGAACAGAGAAACCCTGTTAAAAGCTCACGCTCCACAGTCGGCACAACTACTGAGATATATGACTATCTAAGGCTTCTCTTCTCAAAGATAGCACAGCCCCACTGCCCTCAGTGCGGTGACGAACTCAAGGCATGGTCGCCCTCATCAGTGGTGAAGGAGCTGATCGAAGTTCATAATGAGAAGAAGGCGCTGATAATCTTTGACTCCAGTGAAACTGAACAGGATCTTCAAAAACGCGGATTCCACAGGTTCAGAAAGGGTGAGCCTTCTGGATTTGAGGTTATACTCGACCGGCTGATCATCAGAGATGAGCCACGCCTCTCCGATTCTGTAGAGACGGCATGGGAGAATGGAGGCAACAGCGTAAAGATCAATATCGTTAATGATAAAGGCGAAACACCCCTTATCTTCTCATCAAACCTTAAGTGCGGCAAATGCGGCATCGAGGTATCAAAACCCCAGCCGCTCCTCTTCTCATTCAACCACCCGCTCGGGGCATGCCCCGACTGCAAGGGCTTCGGCAATACGCTTGAATATTCTGAGGACTCAATAATTCCTGACAAAGACCTCTCACTTAAAGAGGGAGCCATTGACCCATGGAGCAAACCAGCATACCTATGGTGGTACGATCAGTTTGCCGAGGCTGCAGAGAATAGCGGAATCAGTCTTGACATACCGTACAAAGACCTTTCAGATGAAACAAAGAAGATTTTATTTGAAGGTAATGATGATTTTTACGGTCTGAACGAATTCTTTGCTGAGCTTGAAAAGAAGCGCTACAAACTCCATGTAAGGGTCTTTCTTGCCAGATTCAGAAAAGCTGTTGTATGCAGCAACTGCAGCGGAAGCAAACTAAGCCCGGAAGCACTCGCCTTCTCACTCGGCGGGCTTAATATTGCAGAGATATCAGGAATGCCCATATCAGACTTCAGCAGCTTCCTGTCAGAGCTTAAACTATCAGAACCTGAGGAAGAGATAAGCAGGGAGATCCTGAGGCAGGTAAAGCTTAAACTTGAATTTCTAACCCGTGTAGGTGTCGAATACCTTACTATCAGCAGGATGACCAAGACCCTCTCAGGCGGTGAAGCACAGAGGATAAACCTTGCAAACCAGCTCGCATCAAAACTGACCGGCACGCTATATGTACTGGATGAACCTACCGTAGGTCTTCATCCGCGCGACGTAAGCAGGATAGCCGAGATACTAAAGGAACTGGCAGAGATCGGAAATACCGTAATAACTGTTGAGCATGACAGGTCTGTTATCGAGTCATCAGACTGGGTAGTCGAGCTCGGCCCCGGCGGCGGTGAGAAAGGCGGCAGGCTCGTCTTTTCAGGCACTAAAGATGATTTTCTTACAAGCGGCACCCTGACATCAGACTATCTTAAGAACACCAGACTTATAAAGCCCTCCGCCCGTAAGAAGGGGGGCGGACAAAAGCTTACGATCAGGAACGCAAGCGGGAACAACCTGAAGAAGATCAATGTAAGCATCCCCCTTAAAAAGTTCACATGTATAACCGGCGTATCAGGCTCGGGCAAGAGCACCCTTATTGAAAAAACACTCTACAATGCACTTGCTAATATATTCAAGGCGAACTTTGATGCGCCCCACCCCTTCACATCTATCGAAGGAGCGGAACACCTGAACGGGGTAAAGATCATAGACCAGCAGCCCATAGGCAAGAGTCCACGTTCAAACCCTGTAACATATATTAAAGCCTTCGATTATATAAGAAAGATATTTGCTGCGGAGCAAAGGGCAAAGAACCTCGGCTACGGCCCCGGCCATTTCTCATTCAATGCAAAAGAGGGAAGATGCGACATATGCAACGGTGTAGGATACCAGAAGCTTGAGATGTACTTTTTTGAGGACCTCTATATAACCTGCGAAGAGTGCAAGGGGAAAAGGTTTAAGCCAGAAATACTCAACATCACTTACAACGGCAGGAATATCCATGAGGTTCTGAACCTTACTGTCGATGCAGCTGCAGGCTTCTTCAAGCGTGTGCCTGCGCTTGTAAAGAAATTTAAACTAATGTCCTCGGTCGGGCTCGGATATCTCAGACTGGGACAGCCTGTAACAACCCTGTCAGGAGGTGAGTCACAGCGCCTCAAGATATGCGCGGAGCTCGGCACATCAAACAGGACAGACTATCTCTACATACTGGACGAGCCTACAGTGGGGCTTCACCCTGACGATATTACTAAACTCCTGAAGGTTATAGAGCAACTCCTGGACGCAGGAAACACGGTGGTGATAGTTGAACATAACCTTGATGTTATAAAGTGCGCCGACTGGGTAATAGATCTCGGGCCTGAAGGTGGCGAGGCGGGCGGCCATATAGTCACCAAAGGAAAACCTGAAGATATCATAAGAAGCAGAAAATCATACACCGGACGGTATCTTAAGGAATACCTCAAAAGCTCTAAGTCCAATTAGTGCGGCGGATCATCAACACCTGAGTAATCAACCACAGGCTTCCAGCTAAACCAGTCCACCTTACCCTTGAAGATACTGTTATTTGCGGCACCCTGAACATCTGTATGACAGCAATTGTCACCGATAAAGAGATACCTGTCGAGGGTCTTCATCTCAATTCCCGGAAGCGCCGCCCATTTACAGCCCGCACTGTCTTCAGGGTCGGATTTTGCAATATTCTTATAACCTGTCCAGAGTTCTCCCGCACCGTTTCCATCCGTACCCTGGTCATCGCCGAAGATATCAACAGGGTTGCGAGACTTGTCTGTGTTGAATACGATCCTAACTTTATACCAATGGCCTGTCACAATCGGGTAATTATCAATATCCGAGCTTATCTGTTTCTGAGCCGAGCCGTTTACAGGCGCGCCTTCTCCGGTCGGATCATTCGGGAAAGTTCCATCACATGTGCCCTTGTCTGCTGTTATATATTTGAACTCTACACGCGCCTTATCCTTTCTTGCCTCAATATAGTCACCGGCGTAACTGGCCCTCATAATAGTAATGAGGAATGAAGCCTGCCTCTCCGCAAGCCTGTTGAATGTTGCGTTCCTGCCGTCACCGTTTGTAGAGTTTATATTCCCTTCTATTATTCCCACATCATAATCATCATCTATCCCGTTTGCCGGAGATACATCAACATAGTCCAGGTCCACATCACTCATATAGAATCTGGACTCCAAGGTTACCGCTCTCGGCGTCTTCAGGCAGAGATCAGCTCCCGTGCTCTTCACATCAACAGCAGTTGCATTGGCCTCAGTTACATCACCGGTATACATGCCGTCGCCAAGCATACTGACGCCGGGCACAATGACCGTACCGCTCAGCAACCCTGTATTGTCTGCCACGGTAGAACTCCCGGCAGACTCACTGAAGTTAAAAGTGGTCCCTCCGATAGGACAATTGTTGCCTGACAAAGTCACAGGGGTTGTGCTGACAGGACTATCAATGCTGTTATATATCCCGCTGGCCGCAAGCGTATCTGTCCCGATATCTGCAGATGAATCTATAGCTGAACTTAAAGTAAGAAGTGCACTTGCGGCACCTGCAGTATGATCAACTGCAGTTATTGTCCTAGTGTTGTCTGTATCTGTCAGCGCAAAATCAGAGGCAGCGAGTGTTCCCAACTGCCCTGTATCCGCGTATATTCCTTCGGAGAATAGTACCAGCACCTGGTTAAGGCCCACAGTTCCTTCAAAACCTGTAATGGTCGGGGTGGTCTGGGCGCTTATCGCCACCGAAGCCGTGCCTACTGGATGATCAACCGAATCAAAGATAGCCGCACCAGCTGCAGCAATTGAATCAGCTGCAACATCACCTGCGGCAAGAGGCGCACTCATTGTGACTATTGCATACGCATCACCTACACCATGCTGAACAGCCGAGATAGTCCTTGGGTTATCCCCGCCTGAATCCGTAAGAAGAAGATCTGAAGACTCAATAGACCCTATCTTGCCTGTGGCTCCATATACCCAGTGTAAAAAGTTCACCTTAAGCTTATCGCTTCCAACCGTTCCTTCAACTGACGTAATAGAAGAAGACGGCATGGTCACAACTATAACAACATCCGTAAAACCGGCTGTGTCGCCCAGCTCGTCATATACTGAACCGCCTGAGAATGCCAGAGAGTCTGTGCCGATATCATTTGTGCTGTCAAATGCTGAGCTTAATGTTAATGTGACGTTTGAACTTCCGGCAATGTGCTGCACACCTGTTATGGTCCTGCTGTTGTCACTGTCGGTAAAGACAAAGTCTCCTGCATCCAGCGCACCGGTGCCGTCTGTGTTAGAGTATGCTTCCTCAGACAATTCCACCAATAGCTTGTCGTAGCCTGTCTGCCCGACAACTTTTGTTATCATCGGGGGAATACGCCCGTCAAAGTAATCTGCGTCCTTTGTTATATACCAGAGCCTCGCCTCATCCAGTCTCCCTATAAAGTTATCATTCGGCGCAGTCCAGTTGAGTCCTCCAAGCGACAGTACTGATGCCAGCCAGCCGCCTGCCCTGCTCGGATACTTTTCACCAACAATAGGTTCCGGGGTCATAAACTCTTCATCATAGTTGAGCGGGTCTGACGGGTCCTGCGGCTGTGCCCATGCTGGATTCCCTGCAGGGATAAGGTCGCTGGTCGTCACATCCTCACCATTCACATAAATTCTTATCTTACCGGCCGTCGGGTCTACAAGATCTCCGTAAGGCCCGTTTGCATCAAACGTAGCCGCCACATGCGTCCACTCATTAAGCGGGATATCTACCGAACTGTAGGCACCCCGCAGGCCATTGGTGTTGTAGGAATCTGTATCCCATACGGTAGTCGGCCCGCCGTAACCCATGTTTGTAACATAGCCAACCCTGTACTGCCCGGAAACAGGCCTTAGTACCAGTGTGTAGCCGCCTGTCCAATAGGTGTTCTTTGCAGCGATCTTTCTCTCGCGGTTGTCTGAAGGGTCGCTGGTCGGATAGACCCACGCCTCGATCGATGTGTTATATTTCATTTCAGTCAGCTTTGATGTGTTTCCTTTGGGGCCGCCTGAATTATATTCGTTTGAGCCCCACTGGTATTCCTCAGTGCCGACCTCTATCGGCCTGTCATCCAGGACAATTGCATTGCCAACCTTGCCGGAGACATATGAAGCAGCCCCGTTGAACGAAATACCGTGGAGGTTCCATGTCCCGGAATCTTTAAGATTATTCTCAAACTTATAGTTAAAGACAAGTCCCGGCTCCGTAGTTACAGTCTGTGAGTTGTTGCCTTTACGCCTGTTCTCATGGAATGTCGCCCACTGCGCAGGATCGCTTAAAAGGTTGGTATCCCATACATAGGTACTTGAATGGCAACGGCCATAGCATTTATCATGTCCGAATGAAGGGTGATTGTAGGTCGGCGGCTGATGACACGGGCCGGTTGCACAGACATAATTATTATGCCAGCCAGGATTATATGAGTGCTCTCTCGTATTCTTAGGATTGTGGCATTGCATACATAAGCCTTTGGTGCCGTCGCTGGGAGAGTTATCAAGAACCTTTCTGTCATTGGTCAGCGGTGTATCAGACTCATCATATGCCCTGTTTAGTGCGAGACGAAGCATTGAGTAGTTGACCGAACCATGCGCCTCATGGCAGTCTGTACAGCTCAGCACATAATTGACACCTGCATTCCTTTCTGTCTGAAGATACCCTCCCTCAACAAATGCTCCGGTTCCAGCGCCGCGCGGTATGACAGGAAAGCTGTCGTTCTGAGATCCGCTCGAAGAAGGACGATCTGAACCCCAGTCAAACGCACGGCCGCACCCCTTCCAATCCGGGCAGTCCTTTGGCCCGGCATACCCGGTACCGTCAACACCGCCGCCGCTTATCATGCCGGAAAGCCCGGCCGTCTTCTTGCCGTGAGGATCATTTCCCCAGTTTTTTGCTGATATGCTACCGATGGCGCTTGAATGGCAGTCCAGGCAGAATGTTGAGTAGTCCGGCAGTTTGTCGCTGTTGTATGTATTGACAGAAACAGACGGTTTTTGATATTTACCTGTATCTGCATAAGCCTTCATTTTCTGATCCTGTGCTGCCCCCCACACCTGAGTATTGTCAGTGAATCTGGTAACAGGACTCTTGTCGCTGTCAGCTTCCCAGTACTTTCCTGTAATGATATGAACGTTATGACACGATATGCATTCGAGCGTGTAGTTCTTACTGCTATTGGTAAAGGATGTCCCGAGGTTATGCCTGTTGCCCAGTGCAAACGCGTCCTCTATATCATCTGCAAGCGCAGCGCCTGACACGGCATTGTTCATAACACCCCCGCTGTCGGAATGGCACTGATAACATAACGTCTCCTGATTGTTTTTTGTCATTGCAGGATTAGCCCCGGATGCACCGTGCACATCATGGCAATCCGAGCATTTTGAGGAGTTGTGTGCTGAGTTCTGGTAGGCGGCATATGTCGTATACCAGTCAGGGTCACTTTCTGCTCCCCCGGCCTTATGGCACTGATTACAGTTGCTGTTACCGGCATCATTGGCATATCCAGCTTTCAACCTGTCTGACCCATTGTTAAAGTGTTCTGTGGTCAGGTCATGGCAGTGACTGCATTTCCTGTTGGCTGCAGGGTTACCGGCTGCAGAATTATCCTGCCATGAAAGTGCTGAATAATTACCAGAGGCCTTACCATGCCCTGTAAAGAGAAAACCATACGTAGGAGAATCTCCGTCATTAGTCACATTGTCATCACCCATAACATTTAGAGCCACATCACCGCCTCCGTCAATATCAGTGTTGCCCTGTGTAACGTCATGGCAGCTGCCGCAGAAACCGCCCTCTCCCTTTGCAGTCATCCATGTGCCCGGATCTTCAGGCCAGTAGGTCTTTGCCATGCTTCCACCGTCGGGCCCTCCATGGCAGTTGTCACATGCCTCTGTATTTGCAAAGTTCTCTCCGTCCTCAAACAGCGGGTGTGCGCTGTCAGGCCTGAATGTTCCGTGGCAGCCGTAATCGTCTGTTGAGCATGTCAGTTGAGGGCCATGATCAGTGGTAAGATGAGTAGGATGTCCGCCGGTGGTTCCGCCGACCCCCTTAAACCCTCCGTCATGACCGTGGCAGACCATACAGTGGGTTCCGACATTATGTGTGCGGTTCCCGCCCTTTTTGTTCCGGTGATAGTTAGTGTCTGTATGGCATGCCTCGCATACACCGTCATACGCTGCATCACCATCAACACAGGAATTATCCCCTGTCTTCCTGAAGAACTTGACCATCTTCCATTCGGTCTTTGGAGTCATGGGATTCGATATCCTGGCCAATGATATCTGATCCCTTATCAACTTGCCGTATATGACCGCAAAGGTATCTCCGCTCTCTACATTGTTTGTATTGACCTGCCCCTTGATTGTCAGAGTATCCGCGTTATTGCCGGTTATCTTGTACACTTCAGGATATCTTGCGTCAACATTCGGGACTACCCTCAGATTTTCATACTCATCAGTCGTCCATCCCGGAGTTCCCTGTGCCTTTAGGGTTGAGGAACTTTCAGAGACTGTAACAGTGTCAACCAGAGATTTGAACTGCCAGTAATTATCACCTGTATCCCTATACTCGCTAAACTGCTTCTGATAGTGCGGGTCATGACAGTCCGTACACTGGACCTGCCAGGGCCCGTAAGGACTGGTGCCGGATACATATCCGAGCGAGTAATAGGAGTGTGTGCTGCGTGCGGATGTGATGGTATCGTTATGACACCCCCTGCAGAGATGGTTCAATGGTGTATCATCAGGGTCCTGTGAAGTATACTCCCCTGTCCAATCAGCCATGAGGTAAGGGTTGCTGCTAAGGAGATCATGACAATTCACGCAACCATAATAGTTTGACGGTGAATGGGGATAGTCAAGAGCATATGCAAAGATCGCCAATAACAGAACAAAAAATGATGACAGCAGGGCGATTCTTATGCCGGTCTGATTGTGCATAACATAACCATTAGTATTATTTGCAAAAAGAGTACCAATAAACAGACACGGTTTAACATCTCTCGCGGAAATTGCTTGTTGAATGAATGATTCTCTTTTATTTCAATGAGCTGTCAACATATGATACATAAAGCCCATTAAAAACCGTATCAGTACATCACCTGATTACGCTATAGGGAACTTACTGATATTAAAGAATTAACAAAGAGGTGTAATGACACTGCTTCTGTGATATAACACTTTTGAAGTGTTAAAGGGAGGTAAGTCCCTCACGAACAGCATATTTGGTGAGCCCTGCAATACTGCGTATCTTCAGCTTGTTCATAAGCTGCTGTCTGTGTGTCTCGATCGTCTTGATACTGACATTCAGATCACCGGCTATCTTTTTAGTGGTCTTGCCCTCGGCTATAAGCTGAAGTACCTCCCTCTCCCTGTTTGTAAGGGAAGAGAATGCCGTTATCTTCTTAAACGGAACATCATTCAGATATTCAGTCAGGATAACATCCGAGAGCTTCTGACTGAGATACATCTCGCCATCGAGTACAGCCTTTATGGCAAAGATCAGTTCATCAAACGCACAGTCCTTCAGCACATAACCTGAGGCGCCTGACTTCAGCATCTCGGTAATATACTGCCTGTCGGAGTGCATCGACAACGCAATTATTTTAATGCCGGGTTTTTTGGATACGATCTGCCGTGTTGCCTCTATACCGTTCATGTCCGGCATGACCGCATCCATAACAATCAGGTCGGGAGAAAGTTCCATGGCCATGCTGACCGCGCTTCTGCCGTCTCCTGCTTCGGCTATAATCTTAAGATCCTCCTGCTTTTCCAGCAGTATCCGAAGACCTTCACGCATTATCTTATGGTCATCAACCAGTAAAATAGATTTTATGGAATCAGTCATTGTTGTATTATGCTAATGTGGAACAAATATTTCAATCCTTGCTCCAGAGTTGATCTCAGACTTTATGTTTACCGTACCACCGAGATACTGTATCCGTTCCTTTATATTAAAGATACCAAAAGCCCCGCTCTCAGTCATCATCTTATCATGCATTGAAGCTATATCAAAACCTACCCCATTATCTTCAACGATAATTTCAAGACCTTCAGCATGTCTTTTTAAAGATATTTCTGCTTTGGTAGCTCGGGCATGCTTTACAATATTATGCATAAGTTCACGAACAGTCTTGAAGAGTATAACGCTCTTTTCCCCACTTAACTTATATATATCAGAATCAGAGAATATCTCAGTAACAAGACCGTGTTTATTATTGAACTGCCCGGCAAGCCATTCCAGGGCAGGAAAAATTCCCAGTTGATAAAGAACCGGGGTGCTCAGCTCAAAGGTCAGTGATCTTGTAAATTGAATTGAATCGTCAAGCAGGTCTATCGCTTCCTGCAGCCTTTCTGATAAAGCCGGGTTATCCTCTTTCAGGGTCTTTAGCCGTATCTTGGAGATGGCAAGGTTCTGGCCGATATGGTCATGTAAAACCTCGGCAATACGTTTTCTCTCATTCTCTTCCATCATAGAAACCTTGAATATCATCTTTCTGAGACGAGATTGAGATATCTCCAGCCTCTTTCTGGTCTCCCAGTTGAATATCTTAAGAATACCGCTTACAGCCCATGCAGCTGTCAATGCACACATGGCTCGGAAGACCTGGACCGGGACCTTGACTGTTGATATGAATAAATCAGTATTCAACCAGCTGGCAGGCACAAAATCACCTCTGGGTACAACAAGACCTCCGAGGAAACCGTATACATAAAAGGTCAGGCTTAAGATCAGGAAATATTTTTTAACACTAAGCGGCTCAAGCACCTCCTTATTGTCATTAAAATAAAAACAGAGGCCGGTCCCTATCATAAAGGCTCCGCCAAAACCGAAGAGGTATCTTGTCCATATACTGCCTGTCAGCCAGAAATCATAGGACATTACGCCCTGCATCAAGATAAAAAGCCCTAAAACAGGCGTAAGCCACCAACTCAGCAGATTTGCTAATCTCCTGCGCCACCCTGAATGTTTTTCAAGGGTCAAGAGCATAACCTTTCTTCCAAACTCAAACAGGAAAACATACGAAACGATCAGAATGAACCATCGAAGAAGGTCTACATTGGGATATCTGCCTTTAAGCAGCGCCCACATATCCAGATGCTCATTTATTCCGTGAGCCAACCCAAAGACCGCGAGGAGCCATAAAGAGTCAGCTATCCTGAACTCACTCCCCTTTTTGGGATGCACAAGTATAGTTATACCCATAACAATAAATCCGAAACCATAAATAAAATATATGATATCCAGATTATCAAGGCACCACTGCTGAATAATGTCCATTTCTCCTCACATAAAGCAGGTCAATTGTTCTCTAACATTATAAGATATTCAAGGAAAGTTATAGTTCGGATAGTGCTATAATGCTTTAATATGACACCAAAAAAAGATAGAAACAACAAAGAGAAAGATGCAGTTCTGACCTACCTGAGTAAAAAAGCCGCCAAGCCCGCAAACAAAAGGGAGCTGGCAAAAGCTCTCAAAGTTCATAAAAAAGGAATGCGCAGCCTCGGCCGGACACTGGACATACTCGTACAGAGGGGCAAGGTATTCAAGACCCGTTCCGGATCCTACGGGATCGTCGAAGAAATGAACCTGCTCACAGGCATCTTTCAGGCGCACAAGAACGGCTTCGGTTTTCTCCTGCCTGACAAATCCGGTGAGCGCGATATATTTATACCCCCGAGAAAGACACTCGGAGCCATGTCCGGCGACAAGATAGTTGTGAGGGTTGAGAGCGCTGCAAGAAGAGAAGGCTCTATCATCAAGATCCTTGAGAGGGTGCAGAAGAACATAGTCGGCAGGATACACAGTGAACGCAACACTTCTTATGTAACACCAAAAGGGAGAGAACTGCCCCTTGATGTCTTCATCTCACCTAATGATACTGGAGATGCGAAGGACGGAAACCTGGTGCTTGTAGAGCTGACATCATACCCTACCGCCACAAGGCCGCCTGAAGGCAGGATATTGAAGGTGCTTCCCGAGGTTGATGAACCGCGCCTTGAGATAGATATGATAATCGAGGAGCGCTCTCTTCCGCGTAAATTCCCTGAAAGGGTGCTGAAGGAAGCAAAAACCTTCAGTGAAACATTAGAGCCGCTTAAGAGAAAGGACTGCCGGGATCTTAACACCGTAACAATTGACGGGGAGGATGCGAAGGACTTTGATGATGCGATATCGATCAAGAAGATACCGGGCGGATACAAGCTCTATGTTCATATTGCTGATGTGAGCCATTATGTGCCGTGGGACTCAGAGCTTGATATAGAGGCACGGGCACGTGGAACAAGTGTATATTTCCCCGGAAACGTCATACCCATGCTTCCCGAGCATCTCTCAAATAATCTCTGCAGCCTGATGCCTAAGGTGGACAGGTTCGCATTCACCGCTGAACTTGATTTCAGCATGAACGGAAAGGTCACAAAGAAGCGGTTCTATAAAAGCATAATCAACAGCAACGAGAGGATGACCTATCATTCGGTCAAGAAGATCCTTGTTGATAATGACCCTGAAGAGAGAAGCAGGTACGGCTACCTTCTCAAAGACCTTGAGATGATGAAGGAACTCTACCTTATCCTTAAGCAGATGAGGATAGACCGTGGGAGCCTCGACTTCGACCTGCCTGAACCATTCATCCTGCTTGACCTGCAGGGCACCCCTGAAGACATCATAAAGTCAGAGCGCAATATGAGCCATATGCTTATTGAGGAGTTTATGGTGGCAGCCAATGAGGCTGTCGCATCATTCCTTGAGGGCCTTGGCGTGCCGTCGCTCTACAGGGTGCATGAAAAGCCTGATTTAGAGAAGCTCAAGGAGCTTATGCCTATCTTCAAGGTCTTCGGCCTCAAGACTAAGGCCACCGGCATCAAAGCCTTTCACTCCATACTGGAAGAGGTCAAGGGCACGCATGAAGAACCGCTGCTCAATACGCTCCTGCTCCGCTCCCTGAAGCAGGCAAAGTACTCCAAAGACAATATCGGCCATTTCGGCCTCGCGTCAAAAAGTTATTCACACTTCACCTCACCTATAAGACGCTACCCTGACCTTGTTGTCCACAGGATCCTCATGGAGGTCATAAGCAGAAAGAAGCTCTCAGACAATAAACTGAAGTTCCTCCAGAAGAACCTCCCGGATATAGCCCTTCAGTCATCAAACACAGAACGGGCTGCCGTAGATGCTGAGCGGGAGATCGTCAGCGCCATGAAGTCATGGTTCATGAAGGATAAGGTAGGCGATGAATTTAAGGGTATGGTTATCAAGATAAATCCCAAAGGCCTTGTAGTACAACTTGACGACTTCTTTGTGGAGGGCTTTCTTCCCGTCTCATCAATGGATGACGACTACTACAGGTTTGATGAAGCAAAGTACCGGTTGAAGGGCAAACGCTCAAAAAAGAGCTTCACTCTCGGGGATGAGATCACTATCAGGGTTGAGAAGGTCGATATCGAGAAGCGTGAAATAACCTTCGGGCTGGTCTGAAAGAAGAATTAACCAGACAGGCTCAGGGTTCCTATCTTGGAAGAGAGTTTCGGCACCATTAAGAGCCGTTGCCGATAAATTCCCTGAGCCTATCTGTTTAGTATTATTCCCCGTCAATAAGTATCTTCAGATGCGCTACCTTCTTTTTAGTCCTATTCTGCCCATGTGTCAAATTTATAATATTAATAAACCCTATTAATGTTTTTAATTATCTTTGATTTTCAGTAGGTTATTAGCACATTATGGCGTAACTGCCTACAATTTCCTGATTTAAAATGACAGAGGTTTTACAAAATGCTAAAATAGTCTTCCTGAAATTTCTTGATTGTGAGACCTGATTAACCTTGATACATCTTTTTCGTACACCTGCCTTTCCCAAGGCTAAAAAGAATGACCTCTTATCTGCTGCAAAAGAGCGCATATCCTCTGACATTGAGGATATAGTTACCGAATACTGCTTCAATATCGACTTGTCCGAAGCACTGTCCGCAGATGAATTAAACCTGCTCAAATGGCTGTTATCCGAAACATTTGAACCGGACGGTTTTTCAGACAATAGTTCTTTCCCTGACCCCGATTCCCTAGACACTAAACCCTGCATTATCGAGGTCGGACCGCGCATGAATTTCACTACCGCGTGGTCGACTAATGCGGTCTCAGTATGCCACGCATGCGGGTTAAAGAATATAAAGAGGATCGAGCGTTCCCGCAGGTTCCTTATCAAGACAGCCTCTTCTTTAGATAGCGGACAGAAAGACACTTTCATGTCCATGATCCATGACAAAATGACTGAATGCCATTATCCTGAACCACTCAGGACATTTGAGACAGGCATAAAGCCTGAACCTGTTTTTGACATACCGCTTAAAGAAGAGGGTAAAGCTGCTCTTCAGAAGATAAACAGGGAGATGGGCCTCGGACTTGATGACTGGGACATCAATTACTACTATGACCTCTTTGTGAAGGATATAGGAAGAAACCCTACCAATGTGGAGTGCTTTGACCTTAGCCAGTCAAACAGCGAACACTCAAGGCACTGGTTCTTCAAGGGCATACTGCAGGTCGACGGTGAGGAGATACCGCACACACTTATTGAACTTGTCATGAGGCCTCTGAAGTGGAAGCCTGCAAACAGCATAATCGCCTTTAAAGACAACTCCAGTTCAATAAAGGGATATGAGATAGAGGCTATAACCCCGGAAGAACCTGGCAAACCCTCACGCTTCAGAAAAGAGCGTCTGAATTACGACATCATATTCACAGCTGAGACCCATAACTTCCCTAGCGGAGTTGCCCCCTTCCCCGGCGCCGAGACCGGAACAGGCGGCAGGTTGAGAGATATTCAGGGCACAGGAAGGGGCGGGCTTGTAGGGGCAGGCACAACAGCATACTGCGTCGGCAACCTTCAGATACCCGGATACGAGCTTCCATGGGAAGATAAAGATTTTATATATCCCGGCAACCTTGCTTCACCGCTTAAGATAGAAATAGAGGCGAGCAACGGCGCATCCGACTACGGCAACAAATTCGGCGAGCCGCTGATACAGGGATATACGCGCTCATTCGGCATGAGGCTTCCAAATGGAGAACGTTCAGAATGGCTCAAGCCGATCATGTTCACTGGCGGCATCGGGCAGATGAGCGCCATGGATATTGAAAAAGGCGAACCTCAAAAAGGTATGTGCGTTGTAAAGATAGGCGGGCCGGCCTATCGGATAGGCATCGGCGGCGGAGCGGCATCAAGCATGATACAGGGCGAGAACCTTGAGGAACTCGACTTCAATGCTGTACAGCGCGGCGACGCAGAGATGGAGCAGAAGGTAGACAGGGTCATAAGGACCTGTATCGAGCTTGGCGACAGAAACCCTATCGTGAGCATCCATGACCAGGGAGCAGGCGGCAACTGCAATGTGGTGAAGGAGATAATCTACCCTGCAGGTGCAAAGATAGAAGTACGAAAGATACTGAGCGGAGACTCCACCCTCTCTGTGCTTGAGATATGGGGAGGAGAGTATCAGGAGCTTGATGCCCTTCTTCTTAAGAATGAGGATGTCCCCCTCTTTGACAGAATGTGCGCACGCGAAAAGGTGCCCTACTCTGTTATTGGCGACATAACAGGCGACGGAAAGATAATTCTCTTTGATGAGGAAGACGGAAGCACACCAGTTAACCTTGACCTTGAGAAGGTGCTTGGCGACATGCCCCAGAAGACATTTAAGATGCAGAGGACACCATCAGTGTCCGCACCCCTAAAACTGCCGGAAGACATATCGGTCAGGGATGCGCTTGACCGGGTGCTCAGGCTGGTCTCTGTCGGGTCAAAAAGGTTCCTCACAACAAAGGTGGATAGAAGCGTATCAGGCCTTATAGCACAACAGCAGTGTGCAGGACCTCTGCACCTGACCGTATCGGATGTGGCTGTTATAAGCCAGAGCCATCTCGGCATGACAGGCGCTGCTACAGCTATAGGAGAGCAGCCGATCAAAGGCCTTCTCTATCCAGCAGCTATGGCGAGGATGTCTGTTGGTGAGGCGCTCACAAATATCGTATGGGCAAAGGTATCCGCACTTGAGGATATAAAGTGTTCAGGCAACTGGATGTGGGCTGCAAAGCTTCCAGGTGAAGGAGCAAGGCTCTACGACGCCGCAGTTGCTATGAGTGACTTCATGATAAAGCTCGGCATCGCTGTTGACGGAGGCAAGGACAGCCTCTCAATGGCCGCTCAGGTGACCGACCCGTCAGGCAGCACAGAGACCGTTAAGTCACCCGGCACTTTAGTCATCTCAGCATATGCAACTATGCCTGACATAACAAAGGTAGTGACCCCTGATATAAAGAGGCCCGGAGAAAGCAGGCTCCTCTATATAGATCTTGGGTACGGAGATAACAGGCTTGGTGGAAGTGCATTGGCACAAGTCTACGGACAGCTGGGAAGCGATGCACCTGATGTAAACCCTGTGACACTCAAAAGGGCCTTCAAGGCAGTGCAGTCCTTTATTAAAGAAGATATCGTTCTTTCAGGACATGACAGGAGCGACGGCGGCCTGATAACCACCCTTCTTGAGATGGCCTTTTCCGGAAACTGCGGCGTTGAGATAAGTACAGAAGCAAGGGAGGCCGGAAGCTCGGAAACCCATTCCGCGTGCTCTTATCTATTTTCCGAAGAGCTCGGGTTAGTGATCGAATATATGCCTGAAGATGAAGACAGGATAACCTCTTTACTGGATAGGGAAGAGATACATTTCTCTGTGATAGGCAGAACGATCAAAGAGAAACAGATCTCAATAAAGTTTGCAGGCGAAGAGGTCCTGAATGAAGATATGAGGGTATTGAGAGAGATCTGGGAAGAGACGAGCCACCAGCTTGATAGACTTCAGGCAGACCCGAAATGCGTCGACGAAGAGAAGAAATCTATTTATGACAGAAGCGGGCCTGACTACAGGCTCTCATTCACCCCTGAAGATACCCCCGCAGAAGTTTTGAACAATAATAGCAAGTTCAAGGTCGCCATAATCCGCGAGGAGGGCAGCAACAGCGACAGGGAAATGACCGCCGCATTTTACCAGGCAGGGTTTGAGCCATGGGATATCAGCATGACAGACCTGCTTGAAGAGAAGGTGGATCTTTCCGGCTTCAGGGGGATGGCATTTGTAGGCGGCTTCAGCTACGCTGATGTTCTTGATTCCGCCAAGGGCTGGGCCGGTGTCATCAGATTCAACAAAAAGGTGTGGCAGGCGTTTCAGGACTTCTACAATAGAGAAGACACCTTCAGCCTCGGCATATGCAACGGCTGTCAGCTGATGGCGCTTTTGGGATGGGTGCCGTGGGCGGGCATCGAGAATGATCTACAGCCGAGATTCATACATAATACTTCCGGCCGATTCGAATCCCGTTTCTCTTCGGTAAAGATCCAGCCCGGAAACTCTATAATGCTTAAGGGCATGGAAGACTCTGTGCTTGGTGTATGGGTAGCACACGGCGAGGGAAGAGCCTTCTTCCCTGATGAGGCGATAATGAAGAAGGTGGATGCTGAAGGACTTGCTCCTTTGCGGTATGTCGATGATGCTAATGAGACAACCATGACATACCCCTTCAATCCAAACGGCTCCTCGCTCGGCATAGCCGGCCTCTCTTCTCCTGACGGCAGGCATCTTGCGATGATGCCACACCCTGAAAGAACTTTCCTTAAATGGCACTGGCCATGGATGCCTCAAGAGTGGCGGGATGAGCTGAAAGCATCTCCGTGGCTCAGGATGTTCCAGAATGCAAGAACATGGTGCGAGAAAAGATAAATTTCAAACAACAAGCACCAAAAAACAAATAAATCACAAGTTCCAACAATTAATTATTTAGCTTTGAATATTCGAATTTGTTATTTGGAGCATATTTGTGATTTGATAATTGAAATTTTTTAGTAGCTGAAAATGTTATACTAATTACCTGATTAATCAAATAAGTACCGTTTCTCCCTGAACTATATTGAGCGATAAAAGCAACAATATCCCAGACTTATCACTTTCCAAATGCTACTCATCCTTGTCTTCGGACAAGTTCCATGACGAGTGCGGTGTTGTCGGCATCTACAACCATACCGATGCGGCAAACCTCGCCTATCTAGGGCTTCATGCCCTTCAGCACAGGGGACAGGAAGGCGCAGGTATCTGTTCTTCTGACGGAAGGCAGCTCCATATTGAGAAATCCATGGGGCTTGTTGTCGATATCTTCTCTGAAAAGAGACTGAAACGGCTTCCAGGGGATATGGCCATCGGACACAATAGATACTCAACCGCAGGCATAAGCGCCCTGAAGAACGTCCAGCCTATAATGGTCAACTTCTCTCTCGGCCCTCTCTCAATAGCCCATAACGGAAACCTCGTCAACGCCAGTGAACTGAGAGAAGAGCTTGAAGCAAACGGTGCGATATTCCAGTCAAACTCTGACAGCGAGGTGATCATACACCTTATCGCAAACTCAAAGGCGGCAACATTTTACGAACGCGTTGTAGAGGCGCTTGCAAGGCTGCGCGGTGCATACAGCCTTCTCATAATGTCTGAAAAAGAGCTGCTGGCCATAAGAGACCCCTACGGGTTCAGGCCATTAAGCATAGGCAAGGTCAACGGGGCGCACGTCGTTGCATCAGAGACATGTGCATTTGACCTTATAGATGCCAAATACGTGCGGGATGTAGAGCCCGGCGAGATGATTGTGATCAATGAGCAGGGCCTGCAGTCATTCAAGCCGCTTCATGCTCCAAAGACAGCATTCTGTATTTTTGAACTCATATACTTTTCAAGGCCGGACAGCAACATCTTCGGCAACCAGTGTGTCGAGGGTGTCAGAAAAGAGTTCGGCCGCCAGCTCGCAAGGGAGTATCCTATTGAGGCAGACCTTGTGATCCCTGTGCCCGACTCCGGAGTACCTGCTGCACTCGGATATGCACAGGAGAGCGGGATCCCGTTTGACTTTGGACTGATAAGGAACCATTACGTCGGAAGGACCTTTATCGAACCAAAGGGAGCTATCAGGCACTTCGGTGTAAAGCTGAAGCTCAACCCGGTCAGAAAACTGCTTGAAGGCAAAAAGATAGTAGTTGTTGACGACTCAATCGTCAGGGGCACCACAAGCAAAAAGATCGTCAAGATGCTCAAGGAGGTCGGGGGCGCAAAAGAGGTGCATATGAGAATCAGCTCTCCACCGACCATAGGCCCGTGCTTCTATGGGATCGATACCCCCAGCAGGAAAGAGCTCATCGCTGCAACACATTCACTTGAAGAGATAGAAAAATACATCACAGCCGACAGTCTCAAATATATAAGCATTGAAGGTTTGCTGAAGGTTGTTGATAATCCTGAAAAATACTGCTCAGCCTGTTTTGATAACAACTATCCCGTTCTCATATCAGATGACAAGGCAGAACAGATGGCCCTCTTTAAAGGGTTCTAAAAAACACCCCACCGGTTCCGCTAACTACTCTTTATAAACATACTTCAATGCAAGAATAACGCTGTGCATCTGATGCTGAGTCACATCAAACCTGAGCGGTGCCTCGGCCCTGTGATTCATTATACCGCCAACAGCTAAAGGATCATCAGTCAGGTTTGCCATTATGAACGGGTTGTATCTCTGCAGCGGCCCGCCCACCTGCCATGAAGTGAGTTTTGCCATACCTTGATCAATAGTGTACTTAAGATCATTCAGCGCATCTTCATGCCCCAGCTCTTCAGCCAGCCTGTATGCATGTATAATTCCTTCATAAGCATAAGCGGTGTTGCGGTTGCGCTGAAGGGTATTATGAGTATGTATCATCCACCAAGCCATTGAGAGCACATAATCCCTGTAGATATCCGAGTCCTTCCAGCCTGCATCCTGGTACTCCCAGAATGCCATGCAGCTCCATTGAAAGAAGCCCTTAGTAAGGTTAGAGTCCGGGTCCAGGCTCCACTGATCCACTGTATATTCCTTTGCCATCACAATAGATGATTCTTCTATCATCGGGATCAAGTCTTTATAACCAAGATACTTGGCTGCTTTAATAAGACACAGTATGGCTTCGCCGTCAAAATACGGGTTTGCCTTTGGGTTTATGCTCCTGTCCTTAAGAAGCAGCCCGGATGAAAAGTGGTCATTCTCAAGTCGCATAAGCTTAAGGTGCTCGATATATCCGTCAAGATACTTCTTAAGCTCATTGCGGTAGCTGTCAGAGAACTCTACCGAGCCCTCTTCCTCAGCAAGAAGATACTCGATTATCGACAACGCAACAAGCGCATTGGTTCCTGTCTTTGATACATCATCACCCGGGTATGCTATCAGCAGTGAATCGTCAGAAGTCCCCTTCTCAGTATGGTCAAAGAAAAATCTCAGCCCCTTATCAAGCGCCTCTTTTGTCCCCGCCCCCTGATTATGGCGGAATATCAGGGAGAGTCCCCATAGGCCGCCTGCCTGCCTCACCTGGCTGTCGTCTGCCTCAAGCTCTTTTTTTACAAAGTCATACTGATAATTAAAGTTCCCTTCGGGCTTCTGGTTATTGATCATATAGCTGCGTCCGAGATCCAGTGACTCAAGCAGGATATCCCTGTTAAGTATCCTCTGCTTCTTATGTGTCTTCCATATTCTTGTATTCAGGTACTCATCCATAAGGGTGGATAATGTTTCAGCTTTCGATCTCCGTCTTTTATCCGTCTTTGCCGCCTCAGGTGAAACAACACCTGCATCTGTTTTGACCTGTACCTTCTCCTCTGCAGCTGTATCTTTCTTATCGGAACAGCCGGCAATTGCCAACGGCAGAATAAAAAGGATAATCACAACAAAGAGCCCTGCCCTGTTTTTTAAATTAAGACTGAACATTTTCCGCCTCCTGATGCTCATCAACATGCCCGCCTATCAGCTTCCTCACTTTTAACGCGACTTCACCGGGAGCAAACCCGGCATACTCTTCATAAGGAATCTCATCAAGAACTTCTACCCTGATCTTATGGCTTCCGTGAAAGTTGAGGCTCCCCTTCGGCAATGCACCCGATGCCCCGCTTATGGCTATCGGAAGGATAGGAAGCTTCTGTTTCTTTGCCATAATAAATGCGCCCGACTTGAATTCATTCATTACTCCGGCGTCAGAGCGTGTGCCTTCAGGAAAGAAGAGTACGGAATTGCCCTGAGAAAGCGCCTTCTCAGATTCCCTCATCACCTGCATGATACTCTTCCTGTCATCGCCCCTTAACCTGATATACCTGTTGAGGAACATTGCCCAGCCGACAAAGGGGATTCTGAATACCCATGTCTTTGAGACCCACTTGAACGGGACGAAGAGCAGGCAGAGGATAAGTATATCAAGCTGTGACTGGTGGTTGGATACTATCACATAGGTCCTGCCCTTCTTGATCTTCTCCCTCCCCTCGATGGCGACAGACCAGAAAGGCATGGCCCATATATAGACAGCTCCCCAGAATAATGTAAAGAGGTGGAGCGCAACAAGCCGCCTGTCAAAGAGAACTGTGAAGAGCCATATAATAACTGCAATGGGGAAAAAGAGCGCTGATGTTGTTATGAAGAAGAGAAGAAAGATTATGGCTATTACATTGTTGATCATATCAGTACCCGCGGCCTCTCCCCTGAATGAAAATATTGATAATTCCCTGAAGTTACTTTAAGCTAAACACTGTAAAATAACATAACATTTTGTGCTTCTCTCATGTTGACGAATAATATAAAGAGTCCTTTTATTATATGCTTATAAAACGCATACTCATACTGCTTCCTGTAACTGTCTTTGCCGTGCTCCTGCAGTCCTTCTTCTGGGTCCCCACATATGACGAGCAGGCAAAGGGCAACCCCGACAGGCTTGAGGAGTTTATCACCGCGTCAATAGGCGATGCCAAGATCCTGAACCCCATACTTAACGCCGATACAGCAAGCAGCACTATAGTAGACCAGGTCTTTGACGGACTTATAGATAGAGACGAGGACCTGCGCTTCAGGGGCCGCCTTGCTGAAGGCTGGAAAATATATGAGGAGGCATATTTCTATCTGAACCCTGACGCAGCAGTACGTGGTGAGCTCATCTCCGACCCGTACGAGATTAAAGACCTTATCCTCTCCCGAAAAAAACGGGAATCTGAAAATGATACTCCGTTTGCTGTCTCCCTTAAGAACATTAAGAACATCGAGGTTATCCCTGCTAATGAGGGAGAGACAGAGATGCAGGTTGCCGGGCCTGATGAAAATGGCGACGGCTTTCCCGACCCTCTAAATATAAAAGTGAACTATAACGCCCCGCCGAGGCTCAAACTGACACTGCAGCATGTTGACCAGAGTCTCTTCACCTCACTTGAGCAGATACTCGGCAGAGACTATTTTAAAACCTTTACTGCTGCCGGGCACATAAATATACTGACACCGGGCCACGACGACAAAGCAGCCTCCATAGCCGCTGAGATACTCCCTGCTATTGAGCATAACCCCGTTATCATCTTTGACCTTAAAAGGGGCGTTACATTCCATGACGGACATGAGTTTGATGCAGGTGATGTTGAGTTCACATATAACTCTATTATGGACAGCAGCAACCTCTCTCCACGCATACCTGATTATGAGCCTGTAAAAAAGCTTGAAGTGCTGGATAAATACGCCCTGAAGATAACCTACAAGAGGCTTTATCAGCCTGCCTTCGGCACCTGGGCTATGGGCATGCTCCCGGAACACCTCTTGAATGCTGAAAAACTGAGAGCAGAAGCAGAATCAAAGGGCGAAGACCCTGTGGGATTCACAATGAGAGATAGTGACTTCAACAGACACCCTGTAGGAACAGGGGCTTTTATATTCAGAGAATGGAAATCAGACCAGTATATAGTTCTTGATAGAAATAACGATTATTGGGAGGGCGCTCCGAATTACAAGAGCTACACATTCCGCATTATTCCAGATATTCTCACACAGGAGATGGAGTTTTACGGAGGTGCAATTGATAACTACAGCGTTCAGCCGCATCAGGTGGAGCGCCTTAACAATGACCCTGCATACCAGAACTTTTCAGGCCTGTCTTTCGGGTACACATATATCGGATATAACATGCGCCGCGAGATCTTCAAGGATAAGAAGGTTAGGCAGGCGCTCGGGATGGCGGTTGATGTCGAGAAGATCATAAAGTATGTGATGTATGATCAGGCTGAGAGGATAACCGGCCCGTTTGTTAAACAGACAGACTATTACGACCAGAACATACAGCCGCTTCCCTATGACCCGGATGCTGCGCTGAGGCTCCTTAATGAGGCCGGATGGAAGAAGAATAGCGAGGGCTGGCTTGAGAAAGATGGAAAGCGTTTTGAGTTCACCCTCATCACAAACGGTGGAAACGACCTTAGAAAAAGCATCCTCACCATTGCACAGGATGCATGGAAGAAGATCGGCATATATGTAAAGACAGATATCGTAGAGTGGTCCGTCTTTCTCGGCAAGCATGTAAACACAGGAAACTTTGATGCACTAATCCTCGGCTGGTCAATGGGCATCGACCCTGACCTCTATCAGATATGGCACTCAAGCCAGACCAACCCGCAGCAGCTCAACTTTGTAGGGTTTAAAAACGAAGAGGCAGATGACCTTATTGTAAAGATCAGGCAGGAGTATGACTATGACAAACAGGTAGAGTACAGCCGCAGGCTTCACCGCATAATCGCTGATGAACAGCCGTACACTTTCCTTTATGTAGGCAAGTGGACCGCTGTGCTGGATAAGAAAATCGTGACAAGAGAGACCCTGCCATCAGGAGAAGAGGTTGTCAAAAAGATAACCCCGACAAGAACGGGCAATTATAGTTTCTACTTTAATAAATGGATAAAACTGGCCGAAGACCCGGAGTTTAATACTAACGATTAACAATTATTGTCATTCCGGCCAGCGTGCCGGAATCTCAGGAGTAGAAAAGACATAAACAGAGAGATTCCGTGATAAACACGGAATGACAGATTTTGGCAACACAATATTAATTCGCGGAGCGATAAATGTTCTCATTTACAATAAGAAGCTTTTTCCAGAAACTGGCGACATTATTCTTCATCTCGATAATATCGTTCCTCGTCGTCTACCTTGCGCCTGGCGAGCCGAGCCAGATAGACCCGATGAACCCGAAGTTCACCATTGAGGACCTTGAGCGCTTCCGAAAAGAGTTTCACCTTGATGAACCTCTACATGTCCAGTATTATCTCTTTTACAAAAACCTCCTGACCGGCCAATCCAAATCATGGAAGGATAACCAGCCTGTTCTCGGCAAGATAATAGAGAGGTTCATGAACAGCCTCTGGCTCTTCATCGTCGGAACGATCATCACGTGGTGCCTCTCATTCCCTGTCGGGATAGGGGCTGCCGTACGCAGAGGCTCTGTCTTTGACAAATCCACGACCTTTTTCTCCTACCTGCTCATATCGATACCCAGCTTCTTCTTTGCATATATACTGATCATCTTTGTTGTTAATACATTCAATGTCCCGGTCATAGGCATGCAGACATTCGGGATGGAAGGTGCAGGAGTCATGAACAAAGTGATGGACAGGATATGGCACCTTGTGCTTCCTTCAGTCCTTGGCGCTCTTGGCGGAATCGCACTGCTCTCCAGATACGTGAGGGCTCAGATGCTTGAGGTAATACATCAGGATTACATCCGTACCGCAAAGGCCAAAGGCCTTTCAGAAGATGTGGTCTATTATAAACACGGATTCAGAAACGCCCTGCTTCCCTTTGTGACCATGTTCGGGCTTATCCTTCCGGGGCTTATCGGAGGCTCTGTCATAATCGAGTCTATCTTTGCATGGCCCGGCATGGGAAGGATGGGGTACGAGGCCATCCTTGCCAGGGATTACCCGATCATACTTACGATCAATTTCATTGCAGCGGTTCTGGTTCTGATAGGAACATTTATCTCTGACCTTTTATATATGGTGGTTGATCCGAGGATACGACTGTAATGACAACTGCAACTCAAAAAACGAAAGACCTTCATCTCGGAATGGGCGAGGAGGTCTCCCGATTTACCGAAGCATGGAGGACATTCAGGAAGAATAAGCTCGCTATGTGGGGGCTTGCCATCTTCATCCTCTTCTTCATAGTTGCGGTATCAGGTCTTATCCTTACTACCGGAGAGAACCCGATACTGGACCCTGCAAAGGTGCGCCTTTCTGAAAAATTATTAAAGCCCTTCTCTTCAGTTGATACAGAGATGATAAAGCCTGCAGACAGGCCGGCAATGGGCATATACCTGCTCGGCACCGATGACCTCGGCCGCGACATATTTGCAAGGATGATGCAGGGGGCATGGGTCTCGCTGACGGTAGGCTTTGTTGCGGTCGGCATCTCCGTATTGATCGGCATAATCCTCGGAGGTCTTGCGGGCTACTACGGAAATCTGAAGATCAAGTCAACAAGCATGATAGCCATTATTTCGCTCTCTGTCTCTCTTGTGTTTCTTGCATCCGGACAGGACGGGCTTGCTGCTAACTCATTTATTATCGCGCTTCTATTTCTGGCTCTCTCATATACATATCATCTCATCACCTCAAGAGGCACCGTCCTTCCAAGGGCGGTTGATGTACTATTCTTCAAGACGATATCCATAGATACATTTGTCATGAGGCTTGTGGATATAATGCTCTGCTTTCCGAGCTTCTTCCTGATACTTACGGTAGTGGCGATACTTCCGGCAAGTATCTATAACATAATGATAGTCATAGGCCTGACAAGCTGGATGGGCACAACAAGGTTTGTGAGGGCTGAGTTTCTGACGCTTCGTGAGCAGGATTTTGTATCAGCCGCTAAAGCCATGGGAATTCGCGACATGAGCATAATATTCAAGCACATGATACCCAACGCGATCGCACCTGTGCTCGTCTCTGCAACCATCGGTATTGCAATGGCGATACTTACAGAAGCCGGACTGAGCTTCCTCGGCTTCGGCGTACCGCCCCCGCACGCAACATGGGGCAATATACTCTCTGACGGTAAGCGCTTCATATTTGACGCGCCGTGGCTTACATTTATACCAGGGCTCTCGATACTCGTAATAGTCCTCTCCTTCAACCTCTTTGGAGAAGGACTGAGGGATGCGATGAATCCGAAGTTGAGGAAAAGATGAAAACAGTACAACAGTACAACAGTACAACAGTGCAACAGTACAACAGTGCAACAAAAACAGCCTCTTTTTCTGTGGAACTGTGGCTCTGCGGCACTGTGGAACCGAAACCTTGGAAGGTTTAATCGATGAGTAGAGATACTGAAAATAACAAAATGATTTTACAGATCAAAGACCTCCGTGTCTATTTCGATACTGACGATGGGCTTGTGAAATCTGTTGACGGGGTGAATCTTGAGATAGAGAAGGGAACAACACTCGGGCTGGTTGGTGAATCGGGGTGCGGTAAGAGTGTTACGTGTCTCTCGATCCCGAGACTGATCGAATCTCCTCCGGGAAGAATCGCAGGAGGCGAGATACTTTATAAAGGCAAAAATTTATTAGAGCTTCCTGAATCGGAGATGGAGGCTATACGGGGCAATGACATCAGCATGGTCTTCCAGGAGCCTATGACATCCCTGAACCCTGTATTCACAATAGGCGACCAGATCAGTGAGGCTATAATGCTTCATCAGAAGAAGACGGCTGATGAGGCGCGTGAGCTGACGGTCAACATACTGAAGAAGGTCGGTATTCCATCACCTGAGACACGCATCGATGAGTACCCGCATCAGATGTCAGGCGGGATGAAGCAGAGGGTGATGATCGCCATGGCGCTATCATGCAATCCTGAATTACTTATAGCTGACGAGCCAACAACAGCTCTTGACGTGACGATACAGGCGCAGATACTCGACCTGATGAGGTCGCTGCAGGAAGAGCTCGGGATGTCTATACTCCTTGTTACGCATGACCTCGGGGTAGTCGCAAGCATTGCGGATAATGTAGCGGTAATGTACGCATCAAAGGTGGTTGAGTACGGCACTGTTGAAGATATCTTCTCAAACCCGCGCCATCCATACACATTAGGCCTCTTCACCTCCATCCCTGTGATCGGCGGTGACAAAGAAGACCTCTATGTTATACCCGGCAATGTGCCTGATCCCCTCGCATTTCCAGAGGGATGCAAGTTCTGGCCGCGCTGCCTCTTTGCTGAGGATATATGCAGGAGCGAGGAGCCGGTCTTAAAAGAGGTGAATGATGGCCATACGGCAGCGTGCCACTTCAGCGACAGGGTCGATAAAGATGCATGGAAGGATAAGACAAAGGCCTCATCATTTCTATCATGAATAATAAGAATGGCAAGAATATATTAGAGGTGAAGAACCTTAAGAAGTATTTCCCTATAACAGGGGGGCTCTTCTCAAAGGTGACCGGCTCGGTAAAGGCGGTTGATGATATCTCCTTCTATATCAGAGAGGGTGAGACGCTCGGCATCGTCGGGGAGTCAGGCTGCGGCAAGACGACCGCAAGCAGGGTGATCCTCAGGCTCACCGATCCTACTGACGGCACTGTATCTTTTCAGGGTGATGATGTATTCAGCCTGAAGGGTGAAAAGCTCCGTGAGCTGAGAAAGAATATGCAGGTCATCTTTCAGGACCCCTACTCATCCCTCAACCCGAGGATGTCCATAGGCAGCATTATTGCCGAGGGAATCGGAGCGCATAAGATAGCAAAAGGGCCTGAAAAGAAGAGGCTGGTAGAGGAACTGCTTGAGAAGGTCGGGCTTTCGGCAGGCTACTACAACCGGTACCCGCATGAGTTCTCAGGCGGACAAAGACAGAGGATAGCCATAGCAAGGGCGCTCTCGCTCAACCCAAAACTGATAATATGCGATGAACCTGTCTCAGCGCTCGATGTCTCTATACAGGCACAGATACTAAACCTGCTTTCAGACCTGAAGAAGGAGTTCAACCTCTCATACCTATTTATAACCCACGACCTCTCGGTCGTCGAGCATGTATCTGACAGGATTGCCACCATGTACCTCGGGGAGATAACCGAAGTTGCAGAAACAAAGGAGTTCTACTCAAACCCGCTTCATCCATACACCATCGCCCTTCTGTCAGCAAACCTGCTTCCAGACCCAACAAAGAAGCAGAGACCGATAATACTCAAAGGCGATGTCCCGTCTCCTATGAACCCACCTACAGGCTGCCGTTTCCATACGAGGTGTCCGGTTGCTGAGGCTATATGCAGTAAAGAGTGGCCCGAACCTAAAGAGTTTGAGAACGGACATATGGTTAGATGTCATCTGGTAAAAGACAGGCACAGAGGCACAAAGTTTAAAAATAATATATAAAAATCCCTAAGACAGCTTCTTTTTGTGTTTTTAACTTTGTGCCTTGTACTTTAACTTTGTGCCTCTGTGCCTGTAGTTAAAACTTTGTGCCTATCCTTTAAATACTTTAAATATCTCTTCTTTGGTAAGGAGCGCCACACACGGAACACCGAGCTTCTCGATAGCCTCTTTGCCGCCCTCCTGCCTGTCTATGAGCGTAAGAACACCGACCACCTTGAGGCCGCACTTCTTTGCTCTCTTCACAGCCTTTATGGATGAGCCGCCTGTTGTGACGACATCCTCAACTATGAGAACCTTATCGCCCTTCTTAACATCGCCCTCTACCCACTGCATTGTGCCGTGCTTTTTAGCTTCTTTTCTTATGACAAAAGATTCCATAGGATCGTCTTTGAGATAAGAGGTATATGCAACCGCATTAGCAATGGCATCAGCCCCGAGCGTTAACCCGCCGACCCCTTTCACCTTCCAGCCCCTGCGACCCTTTATGAAATCATAGAAGAGATTGCCGATAAGGTACATCCCCTCGGGGTGGAGCGTGGTCGGTTTGCAGTTGAAATAGAAGCTACTCGTTTTGCCTGATGCAAGTTTGAAAGTCGGTTTGTCAGTGTATTTGAATGTCCTTGTGATAACAAGCTCAATGAGCCTCTTTTTCATTGTATTGACTGAACGATATCTGCGCATATTAATTATCTCTCCTATAAATCATATGTTTTCCTTTATGTCATTTCGAGCGGAGGTCGGTTCGACTCGATCCCGAGGAGAAATCTTGACTGCTTGCATACGGCTTAAGATTTCTCACCCCTTCGGGGATTCGAAATGACAGCATAAAGATCATCTGTATTTTTTTACTCATCACGCATTACGCATCACTGGTCACGATTCTTTACTGGCTACTCTATAACCCTCTACAAGTATCATGGCAAAGACGACCGTAAAACCAAAGAGAAGGCCGAAGGGGTTTACCGCTTTAAAATATATAAGGACAAAGATCACAGCCACCAGCCCCAGCAGCCTGAATATGCTTGAGATCAGGACTATCGCCTTCACCTGTTTTGAGGATATGAACCGCTCGACCGACTGCACAAGCCCCTTGAAGTTCAGCACGCCGAATATACCGCCTGCAATTATCCCTGCCGGCACCTTCTCCCACTTGAAGACGATCGCAATGATCACCGCTGGAAGAAGAAGTATTATGCTTTTTTTTATTACACCCTTTAATATATCCATCTATTTAAATACCAATTATCAAATCTCAAATCTCAAATAATATCCAAATAACAATTCCCAAAATTTCAGCAGGCCGCTTGGTGCTTTGTGTTTGGTGCTTATTTGTTATTTGGTGCTTGCGGCTTGGAATTTTCTTCATCAATATCATCATCTCTCAGGCTCAGCGCAACTTTCAAAAGGTGCTTGAAACCTGCGGCAATGCCGAGGAAGAAGAATATTATGGTAAACCATGGGTCTGTCCCAAAGAAAGGATCCAGAACCCAGTGCCCGATAGAAAAACCCACGACCATGCATGAGACAAGGTTTATCCCTACGAGCCAGTCACGATTCACAGAACGGAAAAGTTCCCCTTTCTCCTGCTTACCTTTCTGCTCCTTCCCTTCCGGTCCTTCAGACATATGAAAGTTTAGCAAATGAAGCTATAAAATTCATCTAAAAGAGCTCAAGCTGTCATCTCGAGTGAAAGGAGAGATCTTAGCTGCCTGAATATGCCACAGGATTTCTCAGTCGTACCTCCTTCGAAATGACACCAATGGATTCAGGATTCTTCCTTTTGCTATACTCCATCTATGTTTGAGGCAATTATATTAGGTATAGTACAGGGACTTACGGAGTTTCTTCCTGTCAGCAGTTCTGCTCACCTCATCCTCTTCCCATGGTTCTTAACGTGGGACGGTATCTTCGACTCTCTCTCTTTTGATGTAGCGCTGCATTTCGGAACACTTATAGCCCTTCTGGTCTATTTCAGGAAAGACTGGGTTAACCTGATAAAGACCCTGCCTCAAAAAGATGGGGCGATCTGGAAGATAGTGGTCGGCACCATTCCTGCCGGAGCCGCAGGCATGCTTCTGCATGACTGGATCGGGAGCTCTGCAAGGAGCCCTTACCTGATCGCTTTCACATTATCCTTTGTCTCGATTCTAATGATACTGTCTGAAAGGGGCTACAGTGACGGAAAGAGGCAGGGGATCGAATCTGTAAGTTTCAAGAACGCATTACTTATAGGCATTGCCCAGGCGTGCGCCCTTATTCCCGGAGTTTCCCGTTCAGGTATTACCATCGTGGCCGGGCTTACAATAAACCTCCGGAGAGAGGATGCAGCGCGCTTCTCTTTTCTGCTGGGAACTCCTGCTATTGCCGGTGCTACCCTGCTTGAGGCTAAAAAACTCATGGGAGCTGAAGACCTTCAGGCAGATATCTTCGCAGTAGGGATCATCGTCTCTGCAGTCACGGGATATTTTGCAATTAAGTATCTTATCCTCTTCTTAAAGAGCTACTCTCTCAGGCCGTTTGCTTATTATCGTTTTTTCTTGGCTTTTGTTATTATATTGACAATATGGATAAGGTCGGCAGGATAAAGGAAGAGATTGCTGGTGTCCTATACCTCCTTATAGGCCTGGTCATCCTTGTCAGCCTCTTCAGCCACAGCCCCTGGGACCCATCGCCTTTTACCGCCACAACCTCAGGATCTGCTGAAGTAAAGAACCTGCTGGGGCTCTTCGGTTCATACCTCTCTGAAACATTGATACAGATAATGGGATTAAGCGCCTATCTCTTTCCTGTAGTACTTCTGATATACGGAACAAAAAAGCTGCTCGGCAGGGCCGGGTATCACAAACCTGCTGTATTTGCAGCCATGTTCCTTGTACTGATACTCTCATCATCTTCTATATTTTCACTTACATTCGGCAAAGCTGCTGTGGGAAACCCTTCCGGCGGCACTATAGGCCTTTACATAACAAAGGCATCTGTAAAGATACTCTCGGTTCCCGGCTCATACATTCTCTTCATTCCGCTTCTCATCGTGACCCTTATGTATCTCATCCCATTCTCACTTATGGACCTTATGGCTGCGATAAAGGAGAAGGCAGCAAAAGGGACAAGATCCTTACCGACCATAAAGCCGTCATTCAGCAGGAAAACGAAAAAAGAGAAGAAGAGGCCGAAGATCAAGGAGGAACCGCTGCCTGAGATCCCTGACAAGCAGGGGCACCTTCACTTCAAGTATGCTGAGAAGAATGTAAAGGCAGAGAGGAAGGTGAAGGCTGTTGAAAAGAGAGGCGGAAAGTATGAACTCCCCACTCTTGAGCTTCTGATCGACCCTCCGCCTTCAAAATCAAGGCCTGAAAAAGAAGAGCTGCTTGAGGTATCTGAACTGCTTGAGAATAAGCTGCTGGACTTCTCTATTGAGGGCAGGGTCACCTATGTTTCTCCGGGTCCTATCGTCACCATGTTTGAGTTTCAGCCCGCACCGGGCATCAAAATAAATAAGGTCGTATCTCTCTCTGATGACCTTGCCATGGCATTTAAGGCCAACAGCCTGAGAATATCACCCATACCGGGCAAAACCACACTTGGCATAGAGGTTCCCAACAGGGACAGAGAGGACGTCTTTCTGCAGGACATAATAGCCTCTGAGACCTTTAAAAAAAGCCACTCAAAACTTACAATGGTTCTTGGCAAAGACATATTCGGAAGCCCTGTAGTAGCAGACCTGGGAAAGATGCCGCATCTGCTCGTTGCTGGAGCTACAGGTTCGGGCAAGAGCGTTGGAATAAACACCATGATACTGAGCCTTCTTTATCGGGCTGACCCTTCCGAACTCCAGATGCTGATGATAGACCCCAAGATGCTTGAGCTTACAGCATACCAGGACATACCTCATCTTATTATGCCTGTGGTTACTAACCCGAAAGATGCAGCCGGAGCGCTCAGAAAGATCGTCTTTGAGATGGAGCGGCGCTACAGGCTTCTCTCTGAGACAGGCTCAAGAAATATTGATGCATACAACAGAAAGCTTCGGAGCGGGAATATCCCTGAGAGCATCTCCACTACCGGCGCTGATGATGTCCAGAGAAAGCCGCTGCCGTATATCGTGGTTCTCATTGATGAGCTTTCAGACCTGATGATGATCGCTGCGCATGAGGTTGAGGACTCCATCGCAAGGCTGGCGCAGATGGCGCGTGCGGCCGGTATCCACCTCATCCTTGCAACGCAGAGACCCTCGGTTGATGTCATAACAGGAGTGATAAAGGCCAACTTCCCTTCCAGGATCGCCTTTCATGTCTCATCAAAGATTGACTCAAGGATCATCATTGACGCATACGGCGCTGAACAGCTTCTCGGCAAGGGTGATATGCTCTACATGAGCCCGGGCAAAAAGACCGTCAGGGTGCACGGCTCATATGTCAGCGAAGAGGATGTAAGAAATGTCGTCAACTTCATAAAAGCACAGGGAGACCCGGACTATACAGTATTTCAGGAACTTACCGCAGAGCCTGAAAGAGAGGCAAACCTCGAGGGGCAGGATGAGCTTTATCAGGAGGCAAGAGACCTCGTTCTATCAACAGGTCAGGCTTCCATCTCATACATACAGAGAAGGATGAAGATAGGTTACAATAGGGCTGCAAGAATTATGGATATGATGGAGGAAGAAGGAATAGTCGGCCCTGCCGGAGACGCGGGGAAACCAAGGGAGGTAAGAGGAATTTGAGGGATAGACAAGGCACAAACCTGCCTGCCTGCAGGCAGGGGCACAAAAACATATGGCACATATTTGCAGGTAATTTATTATCTGTCATTCTTCTTTTACTCATTACCCATCACGCATTACCCATCACGGCTTCTGCCGATTCCCTGGTTGAGGAACTTGTCGCCGCTGTTGAGCGGAAGGCTGCTGTTATAAAAGATATCAAGGGTTCCTTTTCACAAGAGAGCTTCCTTATAGACCTTGAGCGTACCGAGACGTACAAAGGGGACTTCTTTATAAAGAAACCTTCACAGGTAAGATGGCGTTATGCAGAACCGAGAGATGAGGAGGTCTATATCAGGACGGATGTGATATGGATACATAAAAGGATGGCCAAACAGGCTGTTAAGAGCAGATTTTCAGAAAATGCTTACGCTCAGGCCCCTATAGCATTGCTTGGAAGCCTTGAAAACATTAATGAAGACTTCATAATCACCGCTATTGATAAAAAGAATACCCTGCATCTTAAGCCGAGGCGCAAGATAGGATCAATAAAAGAGCTTCATCTTGAGGTAAATGAGGGGGATTTCCCTGTAAGATCATTCAGGATCTTTGATGTATACGGCAATAATGTGACCATTACTGTAAATAATGTGGAGACAAACACAGGGCTTGATGATACTGTCTTCACATTCACCCCCACCCCTGACATGGAAGTGTTTGAGTATTGAAAATATTAGGCACAAAGGCATAAGGCACAGAGGCACAAAGTAAAAGAAGGTTAAAAAGCAAGGTAGCAGGCACAAAGGCACAAAGTTTAACTAATAAAAATAAATAATTTCAAGGCTGTTTTTTGTGGTTGTTTTAAACTTTGTGCCTCTGTGCCTAGTCTTCGAAACTTTGTGCCTAATTGCTGCAATCCACTGGATATATTGAGGCATAATATCGTATTATCAAAAAAATAATGGGAGGCAATATCATGAAGAGCAATTTCATCTTAAAGACCGAGGATTCCAAGGCGGTTGATATCCAGAAGGCTCTGCAGGCTGCAGGCATAAAGGTGACCAGCATAATTGAGGTTCACAAAGAGAAGGCCGAGGAAGCTGCTGCAGAGTAACGGCATCACACCGACAAACCTATAAATTTATCAATTTCCATATCCCTACACCTCAGGTGGATGATCCAGGATCATCCACCTGAGTCTTTTTTGCATCAGTACATATTGTATAAACAACACAAAAGCAGAAGATCCAGAAGTCAGGAACAATAAGACTGAAAAAATAAAATGCTGTTCAACCTGTTAATTTTAAAGCTTTTACAACTCTCAACTCTCAACTTTCAACCCTTAACTCTAATTCTGGTCTGGTTTTTGCTATTATAATAACCGTTAGTAAACTGCTCTTTCTAAAATTTAAAATTGCAACTTGGTATATCAGGACACAGCACCTGATATCTAAAATAAGGCTATATTAAAAAAAACACTTGATAGAAATATAGCTTTGATGTTATAAAATATAATTCAAATTGCAGCAGATAACAGAGAACCCCGATAGATAAAAAAATAATCACAGGAGGTGATCAGGAACAAATCGCATTAAACCAGTAGGTTACACATCATAAAAAAACAACAACCTAAACAAATTTCAAAAGGAGGAAGTAAACAAGATGAGAAAAACTTTAGTATTTATCTTAAGCTTAGTGCTTGCAGTCGGTTTTAGCGCTACCAGCTTTGCAATGCACGGCCAGTATGATGGTTTTCAGTACACACCAGGCGAGGTTGTAGCACCTGCCTCAGACATTCACCTCAGCGGTTCTATCAGGATCAGGGGCGATTTCAAGAACAACACAGACTTTGATGATGATTCCGGTGACTCAAATTCATCATTCAACCAGAGGGTAAGACTTAAAGTCGAAGCCACTGTATCCCCCGGCACAAAGGGAGTTATTGAGCTTGAGAACAGCAGCGACTCTTCATGCAACTACAGTGGTGTAGACATTGACTCCAGCTATTTACGGATCAGTGCAGATTGCGGAAACGATCCTGGCAGCAATTCCAGCGACGGTTATAACTGGGGCACGCATCACGGTGCACAGGGATCCTCAAACCTCGGTAATGCCAAGCTCGGTGATGTAAGGATTCGCCAGGCATATATCTCACACCAGGGCACAGACCTTACAGGCGTTCTTTCAGGATTTAAAGCCGGCCACCTTCTTGTCAATCAGGGCAACGGCCTCTTCTGGAACCACTCACAGTTTGGTGACGATGGAGTGGTCTTCTTTATACAGCCCAACAAGAACACCGAGCTCACACTTTCTTACCTGAAACTCTATGAAGGCGATGGCTCAGAGAGTGATGACACCAACGTCTGGATCCTTGGTGCTGAGGCGATGGCAGGCGGAGCAAATCTTGCCGCTGACTTCACATATCTTGACTCCCAGAATGCTATGGATATTTTCGGCGGACTCATCGATGACGGCATCCATTTCTACAACCTCAGCTTAAGGGCTGACACAGAGGTTGAGGGCATCAAGCTCTATGGCGACCTTGAGCTTCAGGGCGGAGCCATTGAAAGCACCATCCTCTCAGATGACATCGATTTTGAGGGTTATGCATGGATGATAGGCGCTAATGCTGCCATACCTGATTCACCTGTAACTGTAAACGGTGAGATCGCATACGGAAGCGGACAGCCACTTGATGATGATGTTCTTGCTGGCGACAGCATCGGCCAGTTCATGAACACTCAGAGCGCAGGCTCAGGCATGCCGACGTTTATCTACAACAATACAGTCAAAACAGCAGCCGGTTACACCAGCGCAGGCGTTCAGAACACATGGTACGTAAATTTAGGCGCTTCTTTCAAAGCGAGCCCTGACATTACTGTTGGAGCAGAATACTACTACCTTGCAGCCTCTGAAGATGTTATGAACGATGAAGGCAAAGAGACTGACGATATTGGTTCAGAGATCGACGGTATCTTTAAATGGCAGTTAGATACAAACCTTTTATACTACATAGAGGGCGGTATCCTCTTCGCAGGTGACATGTACAACAAATCAGATGACGAAGCTGACAATCCTTACAGGATCAGAAACGGTTTGGTCTTAAGCTTCTAAGAAACTTTAGAACCTTTCAAAAGGCGCCCCGGATACCCGGGGCGCCTTTTTTTTTGCCCTGCATCTATTCTGATCAATACACCCCTCTGTATCTCCCCTTGTAAAGGGGCGAATTTTTCAATCCCTTCTTATCCAAGGAGGAGCCAGGGGAGGTTAATAATAGTGTCATTGCTGTTTCTCTCCCTTCATAAGGACAGGCAAGCAAGAATGACAAAAAGAAACAATTCCATTAAACTAATAAACTATAAATATCATTACCATCTCAAGGAGGACTTTAATATAAATGTCAGGACATTCCAAGTGGTCGAGTATCAAGCATAAAAAAGCAGCTACCGATGCAAAGAAGGGAAAGGCCTTCTCAAGGGTCTCCAAAGAGATAAGCGTAGCAGCAAGAATGGGCGGAGGAGACCCTGATATGAACCCGAGACTGAGGGTCGCTGTTGACAATGCCAAGGGCATCAACATGCCAGCTGAAAACGTCAAACGCGCGATACAGAAAGGTACCGGAGAACTTCCGGGTGTCTCATATGAGGAGATCACCTACGAGGGTTACGGCCCGGGCGGCGTAGCGCTTATCATGGAGGTCATGACAGACAACAAGGTGAGGACCATTGCTGAACTGAGAAATTTGATGAGCAAGAAGAACGGAAACGTGGCAGAGTCGGGCAGCGTTGCATGGATATTTGAGACAAAGGGCTACATACTTGTCGACAAAAAGGTGTGTGATGAAGATACACTCATGACCGCCGCGCTTGATGCCGGGGCAGATGACATAAAGAACGACCCTGAGGAAGATAATTATGAGGTGCTTACGGCACCTGAGGACTTTAATTCGGTTAAAGAGCATCTTGAAAAAGAGAATATTAATTGTAACCTTGCAGAGGTGACACGCATACCAAAGAACTATGTGAAGCTTGAGGCCGGAGACGCAAGAAAGGTCCTGAACCTCGTCGAGGCGCTTGAAGACCATGATGACATACAGAATGTATATTCAAACTTTGACATCCCGGACGGCATCATGGCGGAATTGGAGTAAAAGAAAGGCACAAAGTTTTCAAAACAGGCACATAGGCACAAAGTTAAAGGACAAAGCTTAAAAAACAAACCGATCATATGAAAAACTATAGAGACCTGGTCGTCTGGCAGAAGGCCATGCAAATGGTTACACAGGTTTACTCAAATACTAAGGAACTTCCCAAGGAAGAACTTTATGGCCTAACCTCTCAAATAAGAAGAAGCAGTATATCTATCACAAGTAATATTGCCGAAGGATATGGAAGGCGCTCAACAAAAGACTATATTCGTTTCTTACAGATTTCCATGGGTTCCTTATATGAATTACAGACCCAACTCGAAATCTGCTCTAATCTATCTTATCTTTCCAAACCTATCTTTGTAGAAGTTTACGAACAAAGCAAAGAGATAGAACGTATGCTTAGCAGTCTAATAAAGAAGGTGAAGGATAAATAATGTTTTTTTGCCTGAGATCCTTATCTTTTAACTTTGTGCCTCTGTGCCTCTGTGCCTTTGTGCCTATTTTCATAATATGAAAATAATCGGTATTGACCCCGGCACAGTATGCTGCGGATATGGAATATTGGCTGTTGAGAGCAAGCCATATATCCCGAAGTACGTAACAGCCGGCGACATACGGATGAGCGCAAAGAAGCCGCTTCCTGAAAGACTCAAGAAGGTCAGTGACACATTAAAAGCTATCATCCTCGAGCACAAGCCTTCCCACCTCTGCATAGAGAAGATCTTCTACCACAAGAGTATCCGATCTTCTATGACCCTTGGAGCTGTCAGAGGGGTAGTTATGCTGCTTGCAGCTGACAACGGAATGCCTGTCTTTGAGTACAACCCGACTGAAATAAAGATGGCGCTTACAGGCTACGGAAGAGCTGAGAAGAGGCAGGTTCAGGAGATGGTAATCAGGGTATTAAATCTGGATCCATCCCATGAAATGAGCGAAGACACATCTGACGCACTGGCCGTAAGTATCTGCCACATAAATTCCTCTTTTGAGTTAAAATAACTAACTACAAGGCACAAAGGCATAAGGCACAGAGGCACAAAGTTGAAAACAAAAAAAGAATCAGCATTAAATTTATTTATGTCTTGTTTCTAACTTTGTGCCTCTGTGCCTGTCTTTAAAAACTTTGTGCCTATTTTTTAAATATGATCGCTTCTCTTAACGGCACAGTGATAAGCAAAAAAACCGACAGGATCGTTGTTGATGTCAGCGGCGTCGGCTACAGCGTAGCGGTCCCGCTCAGAAGCCTCGGCGACATACCTGATGAAGGAAGCACGGTCTTTATCCACACCTACACACATGTAAGAGAGGACACCCTTCAGCTCTTCGGCTTCATGACAGAAGAGGATAAAACCCTCTTTTCAACCTTGCTCGGCATTACAGGCGTAGGGCCCAAACTCGCTCTTGCGATTTTATCGGGCATGGCGATAGAGCGTTTTACCGATGCAGTTTATAATGAAGATGTATCAACTCTCGCCACCATACCGGGGCTGGGCAAAAAAACAGCATCCAGGCTTGTTCTGGAGCTGAAAGGCAAACTGCAGTCCTTTGGCGGAGCATACGCTTCAAAAGAAGGAACCCTATCGGACGATGCCATATCAGCTCTTGAGAACCTCGGCTACAAACAGTCTATATCTGAAAAGGCGGTTGCATCAGCCATAAACAGCGGAGCTTCTACCATTGAAGAGATAATAAGAGAAGCCCTGAAGAACCTGACGGAGAAGTAAGCACAATGAATGATATTCCTGAAAGAGATATAGCTCCTGAGGCAAAGACAGAGGAGCACGGCTTTGAACAGAGCATGAGGCCGAGATCCTTTGATGAATTTGTCGGACAGGAGCAAATAAAAGATAACCTCAAGATATTCATAGAGGCTGCAAAGCAGAGGGATGAGGCTCTCGACCATGTACTCTTCTGCGGCCCTCCCGGCCTCGGCAAGACCACACTCGCACATATAATAGCGCTGGAGCTCGGCGTTGATATAAAAGTAACATCCGGCCCGGTGCTTGAGAGGCCGGGTGACCTCGTTGCCATTCTGACGAATCTGGGCAAAAAAGATATCCTCTTCATAGATGAGATACACAGACTGCCGAGAATAGCCGAAGAGGTGCTCTACCCTGCTATGGAGGATTATCAGCTCGATATAATAATAGGACAGGGGCCGAGCGCAAGGACTGTCAAGCTGAACCTGCCTAAGTTCACGCTTGTGGGCGCAACCACAAGGACAGGACTCCTGACATCACCCTTAAGAGACCGTTTCGGTGTTATCAACAGGCTGGATTTCTATGCACCGGACGACCTCAGGCATATACTCTCCCGCTCCACAAAAATATTGAAGACTGAGATAGAGGCAGGTGCTGCGGCTGAGATAGCCCTCAGGTCAAGGGGAACACCAAGGATAGCAAATCGCCTGCTCAGGCGCATAAGGGACTTTGCCCAGGTAAAGAACAACAGCGTGGTCGACCTCTCCATCACAGATGAAGCGCTCAAGGCAATGGAGATAGACAAGAAGGGCTTTGACAGTATGGACAGGAAGCTTATGCTCACAATAATCGAGAAATACAGCGGCGGCCCCGTGGGGCTTGAGACGATCGCCGCATCGATACAGGAAGAGAAAAACACTGTAGAGGATGTATATGAGCCTTACCTTATGCAGGAGGGCTTCATAGAGAGAAGCCCCAGGGGCAGGATAGCCACAAGGCTTGCATATGACCACTTCGGATTAAAGAAGGATGAGGGGCTTTTTTAAAAGCTAGGCACAAAGTTAAAGACTCAAGAATATAATAAATTATATTTGTTAAAGCTTTGTGCCTTGTCCTGAACTTTGTGCCTATGTGCCTTTCTGTTAAACTTTGTGCCTAGTTTTTAAAAACTTTGTGCCTAAGTTTTTAATATGAATATACTTCTCCATACATGCTGCAGCAACTGCTCCATTCTGCCATTCAGGCTCATAAAGGCTGAAGGGCATAAATTTACAGGTCTCTGGTTCAACCCTAACATCCACCCCTTGGAAGAGTACAGCCTGAGACTCGACTCACTCAAAAGACTCTCTTCCCTTACATCTGTTGACATGCTGTTTCTTGAAGATTACAGGCCTGAAGACTACTTTAGAATGCTCGGGCTTGAAGATGAATTTCCTGAATCAGATGAAGAGGTTGACCCTGAAACAGCGCCCGGAAGCCCTGAACGATGCAGGGCATGCTATGAGCTGCGTCTTGGAAAGACCGCCGAAGAGGCATTAAAAAATGGATTTGATGCATTTTCAAGCACCCTTCTCATAAGTCCGTATCAGGATTTTGAACAGCTTAAGTCCACCGGCATGGAGATGGCTGAAAAGCACAATATAGAGTTCTACATGATGGACTTCAGGCCTTTCTTCAGGGACTCCATGGATGCTGCCAGAGATATGGACCTCTACAGACAGAAGTACTGCGGATGTATCTTCAGCAAAAAGGAAAGAGAGTTAAAAAACAAAGGCACAAAGACACAAAGGCACAAAGTTTAAAACAATAAAACCAGCCTTGCACTTATTTATGTCTTGTCCTTAAACTTTATGCCTTGTAGTTGAAACTTTGTGCCTTTGTGCCTGTTTTTAAACTTTGTGCCTTTGTGCCTGTTTTTAAACTCTGTGCCTTTCCCCTGATATTTGCAACCTGAACCGCAATAATTGTAATATTAAGTATCCCATTTTATTTATCGGCAGGAAATGAAACGCACTTTAAATCTCTTCATCTTTTTTTTAATACTACTGTTATTCCCAGGCATATCCGCGGCCGATGAAAACATAAGGGTGCTGATACATGAAGACCCTGCAGTGCCTGCCCCTTCCGAAAAGACCGAGAAAGTAGAGCACCTTAACGGCAAGATCTTTCTTAACGGCAGCACATATACCGGAGATTTTGAGATAAAGAAGGGTGAGAACGGCCTGCATATAATAAGTACCGTCCCCTTTGAAAAGTACATCGAGGGTGTCGTCAGTTCAGAAACAGGTAAAGACTGGGAGGTAGAGGCGCTTAAGGCCCAGGCAGTCATCTCAAGGACATACGCCGTCTTCCATAAAGAGGCGAATGGTGAGAAGGAATTTCACCTCACCTCAAGCGTGCTCCACCAGCTATATAAAGAAGAGAACAAAGACCCGCTAGTCACTTTTGCCGTAAGCGAGACTGAAGGAGAGGTCCTGACATATGACGGCGCTCCTGTAGAGTCATTTTATCACTCTATATGCTACGGCAAGACCGAGGTGCCTGAAGAGGTCTGGGGTAAAAGCTACCCATATCTCACGCCTGTTGAGTGCAACAGCAAAAAGACCCCTTACGAGAACTGGCAGAGAAGATTTGCCGCTGATGACATTGAAAAACCCTTTAATATCAGCAAAGTCACAGGTGTCAGCATCGCCTCGCTTACTGCAACCGGCAGGGCAAAAATAATAAAGATGACCGGCGATAACGGGGAGACCCTGTCCGAGGTCAACGCAGTTGAATTAAGAAAGAAACTTGGATACAAAAGACTTCCGAGCACCGACTTCACAATAACCAAAGAGGGTGACACCTTTATCTTTCAGGGAAAGGGATGGGGCCACGGCGTGGGACTGTCCCAATGGGGAGCCCTTGAGATGGCAAGAACGGGCAAAGACTACAGGGAGATACTTGCACATTATTACCCCGGCACATTGATCGAAAAACAGCCCGGCCATAGCATTCTGCCGCCTGAAGCAAGCAAACAACACAAAAGCAATAATAAGGGTTCAGACTCCTGAGCCTCTCCACTTCCGATATCTTGAAACTCTCAGATTTTGACTACTACTTACCCGGCGCCCAGATAGCACAGTATCCGCTTCCGGAACGTGACTCTTCCAGACTGGCTGTACTTGACCGCGGGGAGCAGACGATATCACACCGGTCCTTCAAGGATATTGTTGAGTACCTGAACCCCGGCGACCTGCTGATCCTGAATAACACCAAAGTCTTTCCCGCACGCATCATAGGCTGTAAAGCATCAGGAAAGAAGGTAGAGGTGCTTCTGGTCAGAGAGGTAGAGAAAGACCTGTGGGAGATACTGGTCAAGGGGGTCAAGAAAGGGGTCTTAAGTTTTGACGGCGGCATCAAGGCTGATATATCCCGTTCAGACGGAAGGACGCTTGCAGGTTTCAGGGCTGAACCCGGCAGCGTATCAAAAGATGTATCCATAAAAGAGCATCTCTTCAGAAACGGTTCCGCCCCGCTGCCATTCTATATAAAGAGAGCGTCTGAAGAATCTGATTCAGAACGTTACCAGACAGTATATGCTGACAGAGAGGGTGCTATAGCAGCACCGACAGCAGGCCTTCACTTTACAGACAGCATCCTCACATCATTGAGGGAAAACGGGGTAGAGATAAGGTTTGTAACCCTGCATGTAGGATACGGGACATTTAAGCCGGTAGTTGCCGAGCATATCGAAGAGCACTCAATGGATGAGGAGTTCTATGAGATAAGTGAAGGAACTGCAGAAGCGATAAACAGGGCACGGACAGAAGGCAGAAGGATTGTCAGCGTTGGAACAACCGTCACAAGGACACTTGAAAGTGCCGCAGAAGCCGGAAAAGGCAGGGTTAACGCCGGAACAGGAAGGGCTTCTATCTTTATATTCCCCGGGTATGAATTCAAGATTATCAGTGTATTGATAACCAATTTCCATCAGCCGCGATCCACCCCCATGATGCTGACATCGGCATTCTCCGGTCTTGACCTTCTGAAACAGGCCTACCAGGAGTCACAAAAAGCGGGCTACAGGTTCTTCTCCTACGGCGACTCCATGGTTATAGTGTAAGGCTGACTTGCAACCCCTTGTATTTATTTATTTTTTCTACACTTAACCCCGTCTTATCCGGCATTCTTTTTTCTTTTTATAATTTGTAAGAATTATGTATAATGTACATGGTCTTTTTTTCTTGCAGAAAAGACCAAAAAGTAATATATATAGGTATATGTAATATATGCCATATATAAAGGAGAAGGCATACGGTTAAGCTAGAACTGGATCTCGGAGAGAAAAGAGATCTTTCATCCACATATAACAGTCTCGACAAGAGCCTGAGGATCATAGAAAAGACCCTCGGGATCGATACCTCTATCAGGGGGCACAAGCTCTTTCTCCACGGCGAGGAGAAGGATGTAAAGCGGGCTGAAAAGTTGATAAAAGAGCTGCAGGCTATCGACTCTAACGGCTTCAGGATAAATCCAAGGGATATCCAGTACCTGCTTAAAACATCTGATGAGGCCGCTACTAATGATACGTCAATAAAAGACATCTTTTTAAGCACCATCCCCGTATCATCAAAGAACAAGTTCATCGTCCCGAGGTCAGAAACCCAGAGACATTACATCGAAGCTATAAAGCACTACGACATGGTGATCGGCATAGGCCCTGCCGGCACCGGAAAGACCTATCTGGCGATGGCGATGGCCATAAATGCGCTCATGAAGAAGCAGGTCAGCAGGATCATACTTGCGAGGCCGGCTGTAGAGGCAGGGGAGAGGCTTGGATTCCTTCCGGGAGATCTTTACGATAAGGTCACACCATACCTGAGGCCTCTCTATGACGCACTCTACGATATGATGGAGACTGAAAAGGCTCAGCACCTTATTGAGCAGGGTATAATCGAGATAGCACCGCTTGCTTTCATGAGAGGGCGTACGCTGAATGACTCCTTTGTTATACTTGATGAGGCACAGAACACCACCCCTGAACAGATGAAGATGTACCTGACAAGACTGGGATTCAACTCAAAGACCGTCATAACAGGGGACAAGACACAGATAGACCTGCCTGCGGGAAAGACCTCCGGGCTGGTAGAGATAGAGGACATGCTTAAAGACATAAAAGAACTGACCTTTATACACTTTTCTGAAAAAGATGTGGTCAGACATAAACTTGTACAGAAGATAATAAAGGCATATGAAAAATTCGAAAATAAATAACGGCAATACTCCTAAAAAACCACTGGTAAGCAAAGAGACATCCATAAAGCTGTCAATTCTGCTTTTGTTTACCGGCCTGCTGTGCGCTTCTATCCTTATAGGCCGTGAATTTATATTTGAAACAACGCTTGGAGTCCTCTTCATAACAGGGCTGCTGCTGCTGATATTCTACAAAGACCTTAACCGTTACACCCCCGCCATTGAGCAGGACTATAAAACAATAATACTTGTCGGCATCCTTATTACAGGTAATTTTATTATCGCCCGGGCCTTTTTCTTTATATATGAGATATCCACTATCTCGCTCGGAGGAGTAGATCCTATGCTGCCAATATATCTTCTCCCTCTTGCCATAGGCCCAATGCTTGCCGCGCTGCTGATCGATATACATACAGCTATCCTGCTGGCCGTAGTGACGAGCCTCCTGGCAGGCCTTTGGCTCAACAGTCCCATATATCCGATTTATAATTTTGCGGCAGGTATAACCGCCGCGTTCGGTGTGATCAGATGCAAGAGGCGGTCAGCTATATGGAGGGGCGGGCTTTATGTAAGCCTTGTAAGTGCATTCACTGCAGTAGCAATAAGCCTCCTGAACAATACGTTTTTCAGTCTGGATACGCCTGTAATATTAGCCCTCTCGATCCTCAACGGCCTGCAGGTCGCAATTCTCGTATCAGCCCTTCTGCCCGTATTTGAGAAGTTCTTTAAACTGAGCACAGACATAAGCCTCCTTGAACTTCTTGACCTGAACCAGCCGCTCATGCAGGAGCTTCTGGCAGAGGCCCCGAGCACATATCATCATAGTGTAGTTGTAGGAAACCTTGTAGAATCCGCTGCTGAGGCTGTCGGGGTAAATCCGCTTCTGGCAAGGGTCAGCGCATACTACCACGATATCGGAAAGATAAAGATGCCGGAGTATTTTGTTGAGAACCAGACCGGCGACATAAGCAGGCATGAGAGCATCGCACCCCGCATGAGCGCACTTGTGCTTATATCACATGTAAAAGAAGGTGTAGAACTGGCAAAACAGCACAATCTGCCGCAGGCATTGATAGATATCATAGAGCAGCATCATGGAACATCCATACAGAGCTACTTCTATCAGAAGGCCAAGGAGATACACGAAAGCGACAACACTACCCCGCCGGTTCAAGAAGAAGACTTCAGATACCCGGGACCAAAGCCGAAGACAAGGGTAGCTGCGCTTATTTATATGGCGGATTCTGTAGAGGCAGCATCAAGAACCCTTGCTGAACCTACGCCGCCCAAGCTATCTGCACTGATCGACCGCATAGTAAATAATAAGATCATTGACGGCCAGCTCGATGAATGTGAGCTGACCCTTAAGGACATACGCGAGATCAAGACCCATTTCGTATTTATACTGAGCAGCATATACCACAAGCGGATAAAATACCCCGACTTTGAAATTGAAAATGAAGATACTGATACAAAACCGGCAGCGGTACCAGAAGCTGGAGACAAAAAGAATAACGGCGGCAGCCGTAAACATCCTAACCATCCTAAAACAGCCTGAGGCCGAACTTAGCATCCTGTTTGTTGGCAACAAGAAGATGCAGGAGCTCAACACCGCCTACAGGGGCATCAAAAAGACCACCGATGTGCTCTCTTTTGAAGCAGGGATACCTCTGGGCCACGGGCATGATACTGTCCTCGGAGATGTTGTGATAAACATATACCGCGCAGCTTCCCAGGCAGAAGCAGCTGGCATGAGGCTATATGATGAGATATACCGACTGCTACTTCACGGAACACTTCACCTTCTCGGATATGAACATGAAAAAGGCGGGCCTGACGCAAGGAAAATGGTGAGGAAGGAAGCAGCAGTACTGGCAAAGCTGCAGGATATTGAAACCTGAACCTCTTTGACCTATGCCCTTACGAAAGTTCATAGACAGTGCAAATGACGCGATAAACGGTATTCTGCATGCCGCCAAGACAGAGAGGCATATGCGGTACCATCTCTTTGTGGCCATATTGCTTCTTGTCCTTAGCCTGGTCCTCGGCATAAACTGGACTGAATTCGCCGTTCTCGTTGTGCTTGCGATAATAGTTTTATCTACTGAGATGCTCAACACAGCGCTTGAGAACATAACAGACATTCTCTTTAAGGAGTACGACACAAGGGCAAAGATAATCAAGGATATCGGTGCCGGTGCCGTGCTGATCACTGCAATGGGCGCGGCTGTTATCGGATACATAATTCTTTTTGACCCGGTTAAAAAGGTCTTCCATGAGGGCATCTCCATCGCAAAGCATGCAGGTGAAGATGTCGGAGTCATTGCGCTTGTAGTGGTGCTTATAATGGTCGTACTGATAAAAACATTTGTTGGCAAGGGACGGCCCCTTAAGGGCGGCATGCCGAGCGGCCATGCGGCGGTCGCCTTCTCCATATGGACTACCGTCACATTTATTACAGAGAGCTTTCTCCCCTCCCTGCTCATATTCTTCATGGCTATACTGATAGCCCAGAGCAGGGTAACTGTCGGAATACATAAGCCGTGGGAGGTGGTTTTAGGCGCTGTAGTCGGCATAATCACAACCTTCTCCATATTCAGCCTCTTTTACTAGTGAAACGCGAAAGAAGGCATCCGCCGCCTGTGCCGCCACTCTTATTCTGCCGCTCAGCCAATACTGCCGAAATAAGGTGACAGGCTTGATTTTTAGTCATATTTTATGATAGATTATCCATTACAAATCGAGACTCTTTGCTCCTATCCTGCTGAGATAAGGGCTGAATTTCTAAATGATACTCAAGTAAAATCATTTAGAAGAAAATCCAAAAGGAGATAATAAATGAATCTTTACGAAAACCTTTTCATTCTGGACCCCGCACTTGACGACAAAGTCAAAGAGGAGCAGATAGCCAAAGTATCAAGCCTGATCACTGAAAACGGCGGCGAGATCCTCAAAACAACAAACCTCGGCACAAGAAAGCTTGCCTACGCAATCAGGAAACAGGAGAAAGGCGAGTACATACTCATTGTATTTAATGCCCCTTCACCGACTATAGCAAAACTCGAGAGACTTTCGAAGCTTGCAGAGCCCATCCTCAAGTTCATGTTTATAAAGATCGAGAAGAAGAAGCATATCGCGTCAGTTATAGCAGCTATAAATAAAGAGGCCGCTGCTGCGGCTGAACCTGCTGAGAGTGCACCGGCAGAAACAACAGCAGAACCTGCTGAAACCGCACCCGAAGCAACAACGGAGCCTGCAGCAGCACCTACCGAAACAACACCCGAAACAACAGAGGAGACAAAGGAAGATGTTCAATAAGATAATTCTTATGGGAAATCTCACAAGGGATCCTGAGGTCAGGTACACACCGCAGGGCACCTCCGTATGCAATTTCGGAATCGCCGTAAACCGCAAGTATAAGCAGGGGGATGAGCTCAAGGAAGAGGTCACCTTCATTAATATCGTGGTATTCGGCAAACAGGCTGACACATGCGGCCAGTACCTTAATAAGGGCAGCAGCATTCTTGTGGAAGGAAGGCTTCAGGAGAACCGCTGGGAGACAGATGACGGGCAGAAGAGAAGCAAACACGAGGTAGTTGCCCAGCAGGTACGTTTTCTCTCGAAGAAGCAGAGCATGGATACAAGCACAGCTGACAGCGGCTATGACAGGTCAACGCCGCCTGATGACACATCAGACCTTGAGCCGTTTTAAACAATAAAAACCAATTACAATAATAAAGGAGTTATAAATTGCGACCCAGCAGACCAACCAGCAGACCAAGACCAAGAAGATTTCAAAGAAGACGATTCTGTAAGTTCTGCGCCGACAAGGTAGACTTTATCGATTATAAAGATATCAGGGTGCTCAGGCATTATCTTACTGAAAGAGGCAAAATGATGGCCGGAAGGATGACCGGCAACTGCGCAAAACACCAGCGTGAGCTTACACAGGCTATCAAGAGAGCAAGAAACATCGCTCTGCTGCCTTTCATTGAGAAATAAGATATGAGGATCCCAAAAGGCTGGATAACTGTTATATCCAGAGAGATACTTAAGACCCTTCTTGAAAAAAAGTTCGTAGAGCTCGATGTTTCTCAGGAGAAGGCAGAAGAGATCATCTACCAGACCATCCTTGAAGAACTGATGATAGAAGACACCCTGAATGATGAGGTGAGACAGATCCTGCTGAAATTCGACTCAGAGATAGAGAACGGCAACCTGGATTTCCGCACCCTCTTTGATATGACAAAAAGGAAGCTTATAAGGGAGAGGGACATCATCATATGAGACTTTCAAACGACAAGATAAGCCACTTAAGCCACCTTATATTTAAGGACCTGATGGAGAAGGATGCCATTGAGATATTCACCGATGACGGCCCTATAAGGAAAGAGATCAGGAACGTTATAACAAGCGAGCTGAAGCTGGCCGACAATGTGGACAAAAAGGTCTCAGCCAAGCTGGAGTCCTACTCCAAAAAGATCTATGAAGGCACTGACGAGTGGGAAGTCATGTACCAGAAACTCTACGACGAAGAGATGGCCAAACTCGGCAGAAGTGACTAAGAACCGCTCTTTCTATTTTTTAGGTTCCATTTATTTGTACTTACCCTTCTTACACACATAACATGTCTTTCCTTGATAGCCAGGCTGAGACTTACCAAAAGGACTTTTTGAACCCGCACACCCTTTACCACCTGAGCCCGTACTATTACATCTGGCATCTCCACAATTATCACAGACACGAACTGTTCCTGTATTTGTACCACATTTAGGACATTTCATATTACCCCCCCTTTTTTTATTAATTCACCTTCATCCACGTCTCTTTGAGACAATAACTGGCTCTAATTTTCTTTCAAAGAAATCTTCTAGTGCAAACGCCCAGTGAATATCTTCCAGGTGTTTTACATTAAATAATAGAAGGATTACACCTGAATCATCCTTAAAAGAACCCATCTTATCTCCAGTATTGTCACTAATATGTTCTAATGCTCGTTTACGGGTATTTATCAGATGACGCCCAATTTTATACACCTTATTACCCTTCATCCATACATAAACCCCACCCAAAACAACTTCAGGGTCCTTAGAAGAATAGGCTTCATCAATTGATAACTGTTTAATAATAAATTTACTTTGAATAAAAGAAAATTCTTTTCTGAAAACATTCTTAATTTCATCAATCATTTCAACAATCTCCTTTACTCTTTCAAAGCTTGTCATTTCACCACCGATTTAGTATTGATTTCGCATATCAACATCATAACCATGCTTAATAACTCTTTCAATTAAATCCTTATGTTCGGTTGTCCTTAAGAAATCAAGAATATCAAAGGCCTTTCTTCTGCCGATTCTTCTGATGGTTCTGATAGCCATCTCCTGAACTCCCAAATCTTCGTCATAAAGGGCTATATTTTGAAGTTTGGGAAGAGCGCTCTGCAGTTTTCTTTTGCCAATGGCCCCTAAACCTTCATAAACTTCATTGATATCATGGCTTTCAAGAAGGGCTATCAGTTCTTTTTCATTATAGTTGTCGGCATGTTTTTCGCCTTCTTCAAAATAATATTCGTTGAGATCGCTCATGATTATATTATATATCCCAAAACTGTCAAGAGCCTGTCAGTCTAAGCTCAAGGGGATTGGAGTAGCCTCTCCAATAATGAATTGCGGTTCCTGAGGGTCACTAAGAGAACCAAGAATAATTATCTCCTGCCCTTTTTCATATGGAGCATGAATGTTTTTATATGTGTCAGGAAAAATAGCAATGTTCAGATTCGATATGTCTTTAAGCTTAATAAATGCCATCTCAGAGCCACGCATTGTTTTACTAACTTTAATATCTGATATAATGCCGCGCATCATAATACTGTCCTGATTAACAGCTTCAATCACCTGCTTAGATTTGTTATCCAGCTTTGAATCAATGACTTCAGATACAGTAAACCGTTGCTTAAATATACTATGTGTACCAGTTAGATAATATTTACTTCCCTTTTTTAAGCCAGTTGCAGCATCTGGAAAAGTCTCACTATCTATGGTAATAAACCAGTTAATATCTTCTTTAAGCTTAATATAGAAACTCCCGTCAAATTCCTCAATCTCTTTTATGGTGCCTATTATTGATGTAGTTGTCATTTATAGCTCCTTAATTACAGATCTCATTTAATTTCTCAACAATTTTCACCATTCCTAAAGTATCCAGCTTGCAATACTCAAGAAGGTCTTTCTTGATCTTCTTTTTTTCATCTTCATCTTTAATTAAATGCAATGATCCATAAACCCTCATCGCTTCCCCGCCATCACCAATAACCATACCCTTGTAGCTTAAATCTGGAACAAGGGCCGGCAAGACTTTTTTTATAGAGTAGCTTCCCTTGAGTTCTTTTGTGTAAAAATGCTTATTCTGAAAAGGCTTCATGATATCAAAAAAATTATTCTGGATCTTTGTAAGCTTATCAGCGTATTCAGGAAACGCCCCCCCAAGTGCTTTAAGAACTCCCTTTTCAAAACTGCTGTTATATGTAACCACACAAACATCATCAGGAATTAGGCGTATTAGTTCTTTGGTCAGTTCAATACGCGGCTCTATGCCCCCTTCAGCCAGGAACTCATAATGCTTTGGTTCAGCACCTTCAGACTCCTGCACATGAATAGAGAATTGGAAAGGAATCTTTTGAAATGGCTTTGTGTTGTCAAACGGCGGAACGGCAGGGTTAAATGTTTCGAAGTCCAGATAATAGAGGGGGTAAGATAATGTCTTCAGAAGCTTTCTGATCTCATCACATTTTATAAATTTTGTATCGTTTAATTCCGCTTCAACCTGTAGCCATTGATTGCCTGAAAGCCCATAGTCTTCAGGGATGTCTCGCAGGTCAATAATCCCTTGATTATACAAATCGAATTTCTTTTTGGTAAATAATCCGGCAATATCAAAAACTGAATATTCAGGAATATGTGACCAGCAATGAGCAGAAAAATTACATTCATATGGAGAATCACAATGCGGCCCTATGTCAATATCAGGACAGTCCCCATTAAACATTGAACGGATCCCGGATAACTTATCTACAATAAACGCCTGATTCTCTATTACATTACTTGTAATATCTTGAATCGTAAATAGCTCTGAGATATTGAGCTCTCCATTTCGCAGATAGTTATTATTTAGGTGAACCAGAGAGGCTTTGGATAATTCAAGGCCGCTTCCGGTGATAACATAATACTGCACAGATATATCATTCAGGTATACCTCTTTTAATTCCGTAGAACCTTTGACCTCATAAATCTCCCACCCATCGCTTCCTTTGTGTAAAATATCGACCATAACGGTAATATTTTCATATGTAAAAGTTGCTTCATAGATAGTTTCCTCTCCGCTGTCGATTAGCTCCTGCGTCAGCCTTACATTCCCCCATGGAGTACTGCCTTCAAACCTTATCTCTTTCCCATCAGGGAATAATCCCTGTGCCAATATACCGACATCTGTCCCGCTGTCAAAGACAGCCTGCTGGGACTCATCAGGCTTTGTCCTTAGTTCTGGTTTGTTTTTGTAAAGCCATAAGGATTTATGGCACTGTAAACCTCTTATGAAAGATGATTTTGAAAGTGATGTTTTCATAAGTGAAATATTATTCTAAAATCCCCCCTCGCCCCCCTTTGCTAAAGTGGGGATATTAAATGTCATAAAAACTTCTTTACCGCTTTATCAAGGTCAGACTTGATCATATTCTTTAGTTTTTTCGGAGAGACAACCTCAACATGAGGAAGCCATCTGTATATCCAGGGCTTTATATCCTCAAGACCATTGATATTGAATGTGACCTCTAGTTTTCCATTCTTAAGCTCCTTCTCTGTCTGGCTCTTATGCCATATTTTCCTTTTAATTAATGGAATGCACTCTTTATCAAATCTCAATACAACCTCTACAGGTTCACCATCAAGCCATGTGCCGAAGGATGATGCTATCTCTTCATCTGATGAGATGCTTATAGGAAGAAAATTGTCATCAGTCACCTTCAGATCCATAATACTATCTAAAGCAAAGGTCCGCATCTCTTCTCTGAGATGACAATAAGCTCTTAAATTCCAGAAACCATCAGGGTAATACAGATAATACGGGTCAACTGTTCTTTCGGTCTCTTCTCCGGTATATAGTGATCTATAATGGATCTTGATCTTCTGAAAACTTACTATTGCAGTGTGGATCTTCCCAAGATAACCTTCGACTTCAAGAGAAGGCCGTTCGGCTTTAAGAACAATGTGTTTGGAAATGTTGCCCTGCTTCAAAGAAAGCTTTCCTTCAATACTGTTCAGGCCTCTCTCCATCCCAGTGCCGAAACTCTTCAGTGCTCCTTTAGCAAGAGCAAAAGCAAGACTTTCCTCAACAGAAAAATTAGGTTTGCTGAGATTATACCCTTCATAAAATATATAGCTTCCTCTCTGCCTGTCAAAATGAATAGGGAAACCTGCTACCTCTAATGTTTGAAGATAGCGATAGATAGTCCTCTCTTTCACTTCAAGCTCGTCCATAAGGGAGTTGACCGTAACCTTCTCCTTCCGGTCAAGTTTATTCAGGATTATCATTAATGAATCAAATTTTTGCGACATTTTTCACTCCAGATCATTTATTTGTAATTTGAGTATAGTATAACCGCACTGACAGCGTCCTGTCAGTCTAAAAGTAGGTGATTAGCAACTAACATGTAGTTGCAATGTGATCCGAATTATGCTATCTTTAGTTATGGGAAAGGCTGAAAAACTCATGCAGCGGTTTTTATCCAAACCAAAGGATTTCACATATAGTGAATTAAAGAAATTACTAACAGGCTTCGGCTATGAAGAGAACAGAAAGGGCAAGACATCAGGCTCAAGGGTTGCATTTATTAATAATAAAACAAAACATATTATCAGGCTACACAAACCTCATCCGAAACCGGAACTTAAACGCTACCAGATAGATTATATTGAGGAAGAACTTACAAAAACAGGGGTGGTAAAATGAAAGATATTTTAACTTATAAAGGCTTTATAGGTTCCGCACATTTCAGTTCAGACGATTCTGTCTTTTTCGGCAAGATAGAGAGCATAAACGACCTTATCACTTTTGAAGGAAATGATGTTGATGAACTTATCAAATCCTTCCATGAAGCAGTCGATGATTATATTACTCTTTGTAAAGAAACCGGCAAAAAGCCTTTAAAATCCTGCAAGGGAAGCTTCAATGTCCGAATAGCTCCTGAAATACACATGAAGGCATTAGAAAAAGCTACTCTGCTTGGGGTATCACTTAATCAGCTTGTCCAGAAGGCCATAGAAAAAGAGGTTGAAAAAACAACTTCTTTGTAGGAAGTTGGAGATTAAGCTCCATATTAATTAAGCCTTCCCCTTCATCAAATACCCCTTTATAAATTCATCAATATCACCGTCAAGCACGGCATCCACATTACCCTTCTCAATATCCGTCCTGTGGTCCTTTATGAGCTGGTAGGGCTGGAGGGTGTATGACCTTATCTGACTGCCCCATCCTATATCTTTCTTCTCACCCATAATGCCCTCCATCTTTTTATCATGCTCTTCCTTTTTAAGGGCATAAATACGTGCTTTGAGTATCTTCATGGCAGTGGCCTTGTTCTTGATCTGTGAGCGCTCATTCTGGCAGCTTACAACTATGCCTGTGGGCTGATGGGTAAGCCTTACCGCGGAGTCCGTCTTATTGACATGCTGGCCTCCCGCACCGGAAGCCCTGAATGTATCCAGCCTGATATCATCGTCATTGACCTCTACCTCGATGTCCTCACTTACCTCCGGGCAGAGAAGGATCGCAGCAAATGATGTATGCCGTCTCTTGTTTGCATCAAAGGGCGATATCCTTACAAGCCTGTGAACGCCTGCTTCACCTTTAAGGTAGCCATATGCATAATCACCCGACACAGTGATCGTGGCGCTCTTGATCCCGGCCTCATCACCGGGCTGAAGCTCTATCACGCTCACCTTGTAGCCGCTGCGCTCAGCCCATCGCATATACATCCTCATAAGCATCTGCGCCCAGTCCTGGCTCTCCGTACCGCCGGCGCCGGGATTTATCGTCATGATGGCATTATTGATGTCCTCAGGTGCGGAAAGGGCGCTCTTAAGCTCAAGGTCATCAAGCTCGAGGCCCATCTCCCTGACATTCTTCAGAATATCATCCCTGAAGACATCCTCTTCTTCAGATAGCTCTATAAGGACAGAGGTGTCATCAAGCTTCTTCTTAATTGAATACAGGGGCTGCAGGGTGTTCTCAATGCGTGCCTTCTCTTTCAGTAGATTCTGGGCCTTTGCAGTGTCATCCCAGAATCCTTCAGCGACAAGCTCCTTCTGCATAGATGCGAGGCGGTCTTCTAATGAAGGGACTTCAAAGATACCTCCAAAGGGTATCTATTCTTGATTCTATCTCTTTAAGCTCTTCCCTTGTTCTTTCATCAATAACCATATTCTTCAACCTTTCTGGATTATAAATTTAGTATCCATTCCCCTTCTTATCCGGGAAGATACTGTTGGCTCCGAGTATCACTGAACTAATTATACACAAAAAGGCAAAAAGGTCTCCAAATTTTGTATAAATGGTTCTGCTGCCGTCCCCTACAGTTATCTCCTCTGTCATGTCAGCCTCAACAAAGATACCGCTTCTACTGATGATCCTGCCGCTGCGGTCTATGAAGCCGGAGACGCCCGTGTTTGCAGCCCTGATCACCGGTACCCTGTTCTCAACCGCCCTGAATACAGCCATTGAGAAATGCTGATAAGGAGCCGGAGTCCTTCCAAACCATGCATCATTTGTTATTGTCACAAGCACATCCGCCCCTTTGCTGACAAACTTTCTGGTAAGCCCGGGGAAGATGATCTCATAGCAGATAAGGCTGCCTATGCCGGCTGAGGGCATCTCCATCACTGTATGCTCCTTGCCGGGCCTGAAATCGCCAATCGCTACAACCAGCTTCTTTATAAATGGGAAGAGGCTGCCCAGAGGAACATACTCTCCAAACGGCACAAGGTGGATCTTGTCATATACAGATTTCACCTCTCCTTCCGGAGATATCATTATGGCGCTGTTTGCGTATACTGAACTTCCATCATCCAACTTCTCTGTTACCCCGCCGGTGATAAGATGTATACCCACCTCCTTCTGAAAAGAGAGCATCTCCTTTGACATCGGTGATGTATCGCTAAATAAAAAAGGCAGCGCTGCCTCAGGCCATACTATAAGGTCCGGGGAGCTTTCGGCTGCCTTCAGAGTGAGCCTTCTATATGTATCTGTTATCTCCTGTCTGGAAGAGGCCTCCCATTTTTTGTCCTGTTCTATATTCCCTTGAATGACACTTACACTTATCTTCGCTCCGCCCTCCTGCGGCGTGCTGAGTTTCCAGTGTCCGTAGGCGAGTGATGCAGTAAGAAGCAGTATGTAAAGCAGCAGGCCGGCTGTCATATGCGACCTGCCGAATAGCGGCATCCTGTTCATCCTTTTAGGCAGAGACACAGCAAGGTCATATATAGCACCATTAAAGGCAACTACAAGGAAAGATACCCCGTATATCCCGGCAATGTCGGCTATCTGTATTATCTGCAGGAACTTGTACTGGGAGTACCCGAGCAGAAGCCATGGGAAACCTGTAAAAAGGTATGATCTTAAGACCTCAAGCGACACCCACAGGACAGGTGCTATAAATAGCGCCGGAAATCTGGAGCGCTCAGATATAATTGAGAACAACATTGCGAATGTTCCTACATAAAGGCTGAGAAAAATACATAGTGACAGAACTATAAAGACACTGGGGACAGCAGGTATGCTGCTGTAGTAATAAACAGAGTTGAATATCCAGTAGAGGCCGCCTGAGAAGAAGACAAGGCCTGTAAGGCAGCCTGTATAGAAAGACCTCTTTGCTCCGGTATCCCTGATAGCCATAAAAAGAGGAGCAAGTGCAAACCATGCTGCCGGGTAAAAATCAAAGGGCGGAAAACCGGCCACAAGCAGCACCCCGGCTGTAATAGAGAGCAGAACAGACCTTTTTTTATACATAGAATATTGACAATGAAAGAAAGTATAAGTTATAGTTTTTATTCACGGGCAGTTAGCTCAGTCGGTAGAGCAGAGGCCTGAAAAGCCTCGTGTCCGCAGTTCGATTCTGCGACTGCCCACCATTTTTTCTTCTTTTTACCTTTCACCAGTTTTTTCACGATCCATTATGCCTCTTATAAATTTCTGGTCCTTACACCTGCTGCAATTATGGAGGCTCGGATTGTGAGGGGTTACTTTACTGATAATATGGCACATACTACTGTCATCCGGAAAAGGCCCGACAGCCAATAGGTTTGAGATCTGGCCCATACATGACAGCGGCCTTCAGAAAAGGAAGGCCGCTCCTGAAAACAGTTTACTGATCCATCTTATCAAGCTTACCAATGACCTCATCAGTTACATCTGCACTTGGGTTAAGATATGCTATTGTATTGCGCTCCTTCAGGATAATGCTGTATCCTCTCTTCTGGGCTATCTCCTTAAGTACTGGGTCAGCCTTTGTAAGTATCTCCACCAGGTGCTCATTCGCCCTGACCCCTATCTTCTCCTTTGCATCATCCACAAACGCCTTGAGGTCCTTGTCCTTCAGCTGTATCTCCTCAAGCAGTATCTTCAGCCCGGACTTGTTAGCATCCTTGTCCTGGCTCTCCGCCCGAAACTTCTCCTTCAAAGCATCAAGCGCCTTGTTCCTTTTACTTATCTCAATATTCTCAGCCTCGCCCATCTTTTTGATCTCTTCATTTGCAACCTTGCCCATTGCTGAGTTTGCAAGCAGTTTTGGAACATTGATAAATCCAACCTTATCAGCCGCATAAGCATTAAAAGCTGTAAGGAGCAATACTGCAGTAACTACGGTAATGATCTTCTTCACGAATCAGTCCTCCTTTAGATTAGTAATAGCAGATATAAAAAGGCGGATAGTCACCGGAAGGTGGCTATCCGCCTTATCTTCATTCTTAAAACATTACTTCTTTTTCTTCTTCTCCTCAGGCTTATCCATCAGCCCTCTCTCTCCAAGAGGAGTTATCATGGAGATATCCATCACCATGTGAGGTGTGAGGTAGAATGTCCTGTACTTCCAGGCCTCATCGCTGAGCCTGAGCTCTTCGGCAAATACGCCGGCAAGGTTGTTGATGTAGGTGTAGTAGGCCTCAGAGAGATTTCTGTCACCCTGACCATTATTGGCCGGGTTCTCAAAGTACCAGTTACCTATCCTTACAACACCCGGAGCGTGCAGGTTGTTTTCGTATCCCGGCCCAGGAGGAGGATCAAACACCCTTATCTTTCTCTGGTCATTAAGCCTTGGACCCCTGAGTATCCAGCCTGACCTTCTGTCCACTCTTTCAGTAAGCACCAAGTCTACATATTCTGTGTTGAGCACAGGAGTCTTATCAAGGCCTATCGTCTCGGCCCTTATTACAGCCCTGTAGGCATCCACAACGCCCTGACCCATATCCCAGTTATATACGGTGTGCCTTGTGCCGCTGAAGTCCACAACACCCTCAATGTCGCCTGTGAGAGCGGTCAGGTAGGCTGTGTCAGTTGCAATAACATCTTCAATAATTATGTCGCCGCCGGCAGTAGCTGTAAGGTATACATCACCTTCCTGGTCAGTCTGCTGGTACGGGTCATCCACCATTCCGAAATCGCTTGTTGACTCAAAGAGCGCTGCGGTTATCATATCAACATCTCCCTGGTCTGCAATTATCCTGAATATGTCATCTGCATCAAATGCATCATCATCATTACCCCTGAAACCATTTTCTTCATCATTGAGCCAGTCAAGTATAAGGCCTCTCGGGTCTTCTGACATACTGTCAGTATCAAGAGCTGCCACAAATGTAGAGATGATATCACCGTCATTGTTTGCATCGATGTCCCCGTCAAATGTGACCGCCGTCAGGTCAAGCTCATAGCCGCCTGTCTGGTTATAGTAGATGTTTGTGCCGTCGTCACCAACATCAGTGCCGCCGTAGCCGCTTGAGATAAGAGATACCTGAGTGTCACCTGTAGCAGCGTTGTCAATATCGATATCAGCATCCTCACCTGTTACATTACCTCTGACATCGAGACCGCTTAAGTGAAGCACATCCGGATACGGGTTATCTCCAATGCCTATTCCTGATGAAGCATTAAGGATTATGGTCGGAGCAAATATCTCAAGCCCCGGTGACCCTAAATGGTCATAGGCTGTTATCCCGCCTATTCCGTCTGCAATGCCGTTTGAGTCGCCCGGCACGAGATCGTAGTCGGTGTTATCGTCAGCCGTAATTCTTACCGTTCCAGTCTCTGTCCTTACACCGCCTGCTGAATGGCTGCTGAGGCGTACATGGTCTGTAGATGTCATTGTTATGTCACCCGCGTCGGCCAGGATCCTTGCAGTCTGCGCCATTATTATGTCGCTGTTGATGAACGGGTCAGGGTCATAGGCTCCGGTCCTCAGGTTACCCATATTGTAGTCAACACCAGCGTGGTAGTTGATATTGCCAAGCCCTTCTGCCTTTACGGTTACGTCTGCTGCCTGCATAATGTCATCGCCTGCGTAGAGAGTGATATCTCCCCAGCCGTTGTTGTTGCAGTTTGTAGGATCATCACATGCGGCTGTGACATCAGCATTAAGCAGAATGTCATCTGCCTCAGTCTGTCCCTCTGCGATAAGTGTGATATCGCCTGCTCCGTTGAGGCTGTCACCACCGAAGTTCATTACCTCAGCGTCGATCGTAAGCGGGCTCTGGGCTATGATAGTTATATTGTCCTCTGCAGCACCGTCAGTAATGGTAACGCCATCAGGCAGTGTTGCATTGCCCTTAGGTCCTAAAGCAGTTATGTAGTCACCCTGCGCAGCTGACATGTCCACTACAAAGAGGCCGTCGGTGATAACATAATCAACGTCGCGGATATGTATGTCACCGTCAACCGTTGTTGCCGCCACCTCTCTTACCGTGGTCTCGATCCCGTCTGCGTCAGTGCCTATTCCATGCTCGGCTATCAGAGCTACGGAGCCGAACGGCTGGTCAACCTCTATGTCAGAGGTCTTAACCGATGTGTCAGAGAGATCATTGCTGTCGCCGGCATCCAGTATGGAGCCGCTCACACTCTCGATCACAACCTCTATCTCATCAAGCGCAGAGGTTGGATATGATGGGGTATAAGCAGAAGAGAATGTAGATGTTCTCTCTGTGTCATTGTGTGTCGTTATCAGGCGGCCAATGGTTATATCCTCATCAGCGCTCATCCTTATGAGGCCTGAACCCGAATCGATGACAGCTGTGTCAGTCCCGCTGTCCTCCATTATTATTGCTCCACCCTCTGTTGTGTCTGCAGGGCCCTCACCTGTTGCTCCGCCGAAATGATCAAACAGGTCAGAATCAGCCTCAACCGTAACAGATCCTGTATAAGGTGTGAACAATGCATCTGAGCCTACTGTGTCGGATATCGTTACATCACCCTCTGCACTAAACACTACATCATCGTCAGCCAGTAAAGTGATGTTTCCTGTGTCAGTATTTGTTATAGGTGCATTGACGATAAGCTTGCTCTGCCTTCCCGGATCATCAGCGGGGTTTGTATCGTTTGCGTCGAGCAGGATATTTCCGTCTATCGCATGCACGCCTGACCCCACATCACCTTCAAGAAGCTCTATCGTACCGTCAAGAGTGGCAAGTGTTATCATGCCTGTGGTAGCTAACTCATCGTTGGCAACACCGTTGATGAGCTGTGCAACATCAATGTCAGTACTCTCTATTATGTAGATGTCCCCTGCTGCTGTGTTATTGTTCAGAGGCCCTGTATCAACATTCTCGGCATCCACTGAGTCACCGTCGATGTCTATCGCAGTATCACTGGCAAGAGAGTCGGCAGGATCACCACCTGCTCCAAGCGCCGGTATTACAAATGTAGAACCAATGCCTGTCACAGCATCCATCACGATACGGCCGTTAGGTGCAACAATATCCTCTGTCCTGCCTGTATCACCGGCTGTGTCACCGTTGTCAATGATGTCTGCGTTCTTGCTTGTTATCTGCACAGCCACGTCTGTATCATTGGTCGTCCTGAGCTGGCCGAGAGCTACATATCCGTCAGCGGTCATTGTTATGGTGCCTGTGCCTGAGTCTATTTCAGCAACATTGAGGCCTGTGTCATCCTCCATGTATATCTCACCGCCTGCTCCGAGCAAGTTGTTGTCGCCGTCACCATCAGCAGTTACCGTTACATCGCCTGTCACTGAGGTCACATCGCCGTTATTGCCATAAAGTCCGGCTGTTGTATCAGCCCCGAAGACAACATCATCGTCAGCTTCAAGCACTATGTCTCCGTCTACAGACTCAACCTCTGCGTTTACAGTGAGGTCCATGTCATCAAGTGCAGCCAGGCCGTTAGCATCGAGAGTGATAGTTCCGTCACCCTTTGTGCTTACGCCGCTGTCCGCTATAGTCGCGCCGTCTGCCGTCTCGACCGTCAGATCGCCGTCTGCGGTGTTGATATTTATATCACCGTCATCCGGGCCATGCGGGTTGTTATTGATGGCATGATCAACTATAAGGTCTGTACCTGTTGCTATCTCATCGATCCTGATATCGCCTGTGATATTATTGTCAATTGCTACCTCATACATCTCTGTCTCAAGCGCTGCATCATCAGGATTTGTGCCCAGACCCAGATTGAGAGGATCGATAAGCTCAGAACCAACTCCCTGCTGTGCATCAATAATAGTCTTTGCGCCTGTTGCATTGGCATCGATGTCAGTCAGAGTGTCACCACCATCTACTACAGCACCACTTGTTGTCTTGATGTCCACGGCTGCCTGCAGGTCACCTTCACCGTCGGTGCTCTCGGTAAGAAGTCCGCCGAGAGTTATGTCCTCATCAGCGTCCATATCGATATATCCGGCTCCTGCATCGATCAACGCCTCGTCATGCATGAATATAGCACCGCCGTCACCGTCTGCCTCGCCGTTCTGATCAGCAGTCACCTGCACAAAGCCTGTACCTGTGCCTGTAGGACCTGCGAGCACGTCAGCTGTGTCATCCTCAAACCTGACATCATCATCAGCCCAGATCGTCACGGTCTCGTCTCCGCCGGTCTCAATTACTGCATATGAGAGGACCGACCCGTCAACACCGTTTGCATCGAGGAATATATCACCGTCAACAGCTATTACACCAAGTCCTGCATTCGGCGCTGCAACAGCCTCATCGCCAATCGTTATGGTACCGTCATCTGTGCTTAAGTTAATGTCACCATGCTCACCGCCCGTTTTGAGCGCATCGTTGTCGAGCTGGACCACATAGACATCATCTGTCTCATCGATATCTATCTTGCCTGTAGGTGTCGGGTTACCGCTAGCAACATTGTCAACATCAAGCATACCTGCCGAGGTCTCTATCGCCTCATCAGCTGCAGGTGATACAAGTGTTGAACCCACGCCTGTTACCGCATCTATAACTACCTTGCCAGAGTTGGCTACTATGTCTATTGCAGTGTCACCGCCGTCAACCACATCAGCGTCATCTGAATTGATATTCACAGCCTCAAGGCCTGCTACATCAGATGTGCTGGTTGTGACGAGTCCGCCGAGGGTTATCCTCTCATCAGCATTAAGGTCGATGGTATCATCACCTGCATCAATGACCGCTGTATCAGCAGGTACGCCCGCTGCTGCAGCTGCTACAGAATTATCTGCCATGAAGATGACACCGTCACCATCCTCAGATACAGCATTTACCTGCACTCTGCCTGATATAGTTGTTACATCACCCTCTACACCGAAGAATACGTCATCAGACTCTGATGTCAGGGTCACTGTGCCGAGCTCAGCATTTACAACATCGTTTATCACAAGGTCCTCATCAAAAGCACCTGCGCTATGGCCTGCCACGAGAAGGATCGTGCCTTCATCAAATGCATACACACCGTAGTGGCCGTCGTAGACCGTCAGGTCGCCGTCCTCTGTCTGTATATCTATGTCGCCGTTATTGTCAACACCGTGTGCGCTTGAGTCTGCCTGCCACGCGCGGTTGACCCAGAGGTCACCGCCGGACTCATCCTCATATATAACGATGTCGGTGGCCACATCGGTTGTCCTGACAGATGTGGTCACATTGTTAATCGCGTCGAGTGAGGTGATGTTGGTCTCTATGTCATTGTCGCCGCCGCCATGTCCTATACCTGATGCAGCGCGGAGGATTGCTGTCTCGGCAAT
>PJEL010000251.1_pt1 | contig 64345 bp, 48 predicted proteins | sample 1853271 | NCBI WGS metagenome assembly PJEL01 (sample SAMN08108733, study PRJNA415343) | Invertebrate metagenome, whole genome shotgun sequencing project. | host: Globobulimina | place: Sweden: Gullmar Fjord | collected 2015-08
GTGTGAGGCCGAGCTCGTGGAGATGGTACAGGGGCCGAAGCGCGGTCAGCTCAGCCGTACGATACCGCCGGCGCGGCGACGGGCAGTGCTCGAACGGGACCGCCGACGCTGTGTCGTTCCGGGCTGTCGCTGCAGGCTGTGGATGGATCTGCACCACCTCGATCGCTACGCAGCCGGAGGAGATCACAGCGAGGAGAACCTCGTTACAATGTGCACTCTGCACCACAGGCTCCTGCACGAGGGGCGGCTCGGACTGTCGCGGGAGGGCGACGCCCTCGTCATCTCGAGGGCTGGCAGCGTGACCCACGCATCTGCTCGTTCGAGATTGACCTGTTGCCGGCGTTGACACGTGCCGTCTTTGAGGGTTCGCGCCCATGCGCCGGTCCAGCGTAGAGGCGCGAAGTCTGCAAATGGATCACTGACTGAAAAGCGGGACAAATGCTAATACACTCCCGTACCGGCCGAGAGTCGAGATCATGCTGCGTCTGGCCATCGCCCTTCGTGATCTTCCACATGGCCGTGATCTCGGAGATCGGCGCTCATGTTCCGAGAACCCAGCCTGCCCCGGCTGACCTCACACCTCACCACCAACCCCATCGCGGCGACGAGCGACGAGTGGCGGGGGACGGTCGGGATCCTGGATTAGTCGCTGTGCTGCGTGCGCCACACCTGAAACCTGTCCGGCGCGCGCGGGTCGTGCTGGCCCTCGAGCGCTAGGCGGCGCGCACGCTCATTGCAGAAACAAGCGGCGGGTGTTGTTGCCCTCGTTGCTTTCGTAGACGATATGGTCGGAGTCGACAACGGCGTCCCACCAGCTCGCTGGGTTGGGAGGCACCTTGAAGAAGAAGGCCCGCTTTTGGCCAACGCCGAGAACGTCGTTGTACCACTCGGCGTGTTGGGAGAAATCGCCGACCTCGGCCGGCTGGGCCAAGTCGACGAACAGGTCCACCCAGAAGTCCTGGGCAGGAGCGTCGCCCTCGTTGGATACACGGACCAGGATCTCCCAGGTAGGACCTTTGTCGTTGACGATCTCGATGTCGGTGACGAGCAGGTCAGGCTTGCCGGCGAATGCCGAGCTGGTGGCGAACAGGAAAGGGAGAAGGACAAGGCCGCGCATCGGGGGCTCCTGCAAACAATGTGGCAGGGACCATCCCCGACACTGCAAGACCTATAGGCGGCCGGCCGTGTCCCAAGTGTCTCGGCCCGTCCCAGTTCTCGCGGTACGGTGCCCCAGTCGGAGGCCTCTCGTGAACCGTGTCGCGGTGACGACGGACTACGACGGCTTGCCGAGACCGGCGGGCGCGGCCAGTGACATCGGCGCCCACGAGCTCCAGGAATAGCGGTCGCCGAGCGCATTGATGACGCCGACCTGCCTTCCGGGAAGCTGGCAGCGCGGATCAGTCCTCGACGGCGTACAGCACGTTCGGCGAACACTTCCTGATGTCGGTGTAGAGCCAGACCACCAGCTCGTCGCGACAGTCGCCGCAGGCCTGCTTGTTCTGGAAGTCGATGTACTTGAAGGACCACTCGGTGCCGTCCTCGAAGACCTGCCAGGCCTCGCTGTCCGCGGGCCAGATGTGGGCGGAGTTCGACCGGTCGGCCGGTTCAATCGCGACGTCGACGGTCGCGCCGAGCAGGGTGATGGTACCGTCGTTCTGCTTGGCGGTGTCGTACTCGGGGAAGGACCCGTCGATGACCAGCTCGCTCTCGAGCGCGTCGATGAAGGCGTCCGAGCAGCCGGCGTGGTTTCCGGACCAGTATCCGTCGAAGGGGTAGGTCCCAGCTGCATCGTAGCGAGGCAGGAACTGGGGTCCACAGCCGGCGAGCAGGGCGGCGAGAGCGAGCGGCGTCAGGTTGTTCGTGTGCATGGCCCGAGGATGTGCGCGCGGTTGCGAGCGGGATTCGTGCGCACTTCGACACCATTCCGGCCGACCAGGCGCTGGTGTGTGTGGCCCGGGCCATCGAAGATCCCGAGAATGCAGCACCGCATCTCGCAGATCTGGATGAGCTGCGGCCCGCGCTGAGCGCGAACGCGACGCTGCCGTGGATGCTCGACAAGATCCTTGCGGCTTGCCTCGGGTAGGGGTGGTTCGCGGTACGCTCGGTGCCCCAGTCGGAGGCCTCCCGTGAACCGTCTCGCGCTGCTCCTGCTCCTTGTCTCGTGCTCGAAGACGGATCCGGTCTTGGACTCGGCCGTGGAAGGCGACACCGATACCGACGCGGACACTGACACCGACACCGACGCGGATACCGACGCGGACACCGATACCGACGTGATCCCCAGCGCCCTCGGGCCAGAGATTCAAGGCGGCGGGCTGATGATGGTGGTCGAGGTGGATGCCCCTCCGACGGAGCCGCTCAATCAGCTGTCCGTGGTCGCCACCGATCCCGACGACCTGGGCGCAACGCTGACCTGGAGCGTGGTCGCTGGCGTCGCGAGCTTGGACTCCGGGTCTCCGAGCGCTTCGGGTGACGCAGTCCAGTTCAGCACCGGTCCCCACGGTAACGCGGGCCGGTTTCAGTTTCGGATCCGCGTGGAGGATGCGAGCGGAAACGCCGACGAAGCGGACGTCGAGGTGGTTGTGAGCGACGGGATCTACTGGGTGGATCCGGCTGGAGACGACGCTGGACCGGGGACCGAGGCTGATCCGTGGCAGACCATCTCGCGGGCGGCCGGGGTCCTGGTCGCCGGGGAATCGGTCGCGGTTCGCACGGGCACCTATCTCGAACAGGTCGAGCCGCAGAGCTCCGGCACGCCCGCCGAGCCCATCGTGTACTTCGCGCCCCAGGGTGAGTCCCCGGTGCTGGATGGCTCGACTCAGCTCGATGGTTCGCCAGAGGCGTTTCGGCTCGACAACACTCAGTCCAACGTCTTCATCTACGGCTTCGAGATCACCAACTACGACGAGTCGGTCTACGTTCTCGGCGGGCCGCACACCGGGCTGTGGATCCATCACCTGGACGTGCACCACAACGGCCGCGGGCTGCTGCTGCGAGCGCTCTCCGACTCCGTCATCGCCGACTTGACCATCCACGAGAACGATGGAGAGGGGCTGGGTCTGACCGACTGCGCCGACGTCCGTGTCGAGCGGTCGGACAGCTGGGGCAACGACGATGGCGCCGGCATCTACGGCGACGCGGACGGCTTCCACGCAGAGGCTTGCGACAACCTGGTCTTCGAACGGTGTCGGGCCTGGGACAACAGTGAGGACGCCTTCGATCTCACCGCCAACGCGGAGCTGCATCGATGCCTGGCCGCGGGTTCCCAGGCTGCGGGAATCAAGCTCTGGGTTCGAGACTTCGACGGCTACGCGCCCAAGAACTACGTCATCTCCAACACCATCGTGCGCGACAACGGAGAGGCGGGTCTGAAGGCGACCAACGGCCCGAACGCGGTGATCTCTGGGAGCGTGTTCGCCCACAACAACGAGCAGGGGCTGTGGATCAAGAACGACGACGTCAACGGCGTCGGAGCCCTCGAGATCGCCGACAGCTTGATTGCCTTCAACGGTGGGGATGGCCTGTCCATCGGGGCCTCGTACACGCGCACCTCCGACAACAACGGCTACTGGGGCAACGGCGGAACCGATACCCCCGAGACCGAGGCCTCATCGGTGTTTGCCGATCCCCTCGTGCGAGACGCTGGCAACCGGGACTACCACATCGACGCGGCCAGCCCGCTGCACGACGCCGGTGCCGGGATCGCGGTGACGACGGACTACGATGGCTTGCCGAGACCCGCGGGTGCGGCCAATGACATCGGCGCCTACGAAGTCCAGGAATAGCGGTCGAGACGCGCCCGGAGAGCGAGGGCATGCTGAAGTATGCAGGATCCGGGTTGCGTTTGTTGAGGTCCTCCGGTCGGCAGGGCAGCGGAGAGCGCCCACACGACGCTATAGAGTCGTGTGCTGATCGCCCTGCTCCTGTCCTGCTCCAAACCGAGCCCGCCGCTGCCGCCGGTGACGTGGAGCCTCGATCAGATCTCCGTTGGACAGGGCCTCTCTGGACTGGGCCGCGATCCCGGAGGCGGGCTGTGGGCGGTCTCCGAACGACTGGGAGAGCTCGTTCGCCTCGATGCCAAGGGTCGTATCGCGCTCGAGGGCGTGCCGGAGGGGCAGGAGACCGAGGCTCTGACCTGGCTGAGCGCCGACCGCATCGCGCTGGGAACGGAGTCCCACGACGACGCCCGCCTCTCGGATCCAGTGCATGTCGCGCGGCTCACGGGTGGGAAGGCCGTCGTCGAGGAGACCCTTGAACTCCCATTCGCCGTGCTCGGCGTCACGCCGGAGGCCAACCGAGGCCTCGAGGCCTTGTGCGTAGACGGAGGGCGGCTTCTGGCGATATCGGAGCTGATCATCGAGGCGGATGGAGCGCGCTGGGCGCCTTTCGCCACGCGAGCGTTGCGTGGAACGGAGTGGACCCCGGGTCGCCTCCGTCTGTCCACCGAGACCGGCAAGATCTCCGGCGTGGACTGCTCCGACGGGAAAGCATGGGCGATCGAGCGCCACTATGGGGTCGCCAGGATCCTCAACTGGGAGATTCCGGCGGCCGGCGGGGACGTGCTGCCCGTGGTCGCCGTTCCCGTGGACGAGCTCGTAGGCGGCACGCTCCCGAACTTCGAGGGCATTGCGGTCTCCGCGGAGCTGATCCAGGTCATCACCGACAACGACTACCGTGGAAAGACAGGCCCGAGCTGGCTCTTCGGGATCCCTCGGGACTGACTGCGGCGCAGCTGTCCCGAGGATTCAGGCTTCACCTGGGGGTTTCGAGGAGGACTGGCTCGCCAGACTGGATCAGGTCGTCACCGTCTTGGTATCGGGGTTGGCCAGCCACCCACGATCTCGTCGGAGCTGTTCAGGACCACCGCCCAGCCCTCCACGACAATCTGAGATCGGCCGTCCAAGAGGAAGGGCGAGGGCTCCAGGCCATCGAGAGCGTCGGCATCCCAGTCGATCGGCACCGGGTAGGGGTATGGGGTGGGGTTGGCGCCGACGGGGTCGACGATCATGGCAATGTCCACGTCGGCGAGGCCAACCAGGGTGGTGCCCTCGAAGGTGATCGGCACACCCGACATGCCGCACAGCTCACGGTCATCCAGTTTGGTTGTGGGCAGCCACTCCTCGGACACGTCCGCCGCGGTGAGCGTCGGGCGCGTCGGTGTAGGATCCACGAAGTCCAGGGAGCCGTTCCGCACCAGGTAGGTGGGGTCGATGAGGCTGACTCCCGCGGCCGTTAGCGCGGCCCGATCCGCCCCAGCGGCGTCGATGAGGACGACGACCGCGAGGTCGGGGTCGAGACCCTGGGCGTTGAGCAAGGTGGGCTCGGTGGCGGTGGCGGCGAGGGCGAGAAGAAGCAGGGACATTGAGTCCTCCGGGTTGTTGTCTGCCCCCTCAACGCCAACTGTCGCATTCACTCTCAAAAAGGAAGGTGGATCGTGCTGGGCGTGTGCGGCAAACAGCGCGGTGCCGGGTCAGCGAGGACCTGCTGATTGTCTCAGAGCGGCGGGGTGAGGGTGTAGGCGTGGTGGTTCCCATCGAAGCCCGAGAACGCGTGGAAGTGCTCGACGAACACGATCCCGTCGTCGGTCTTGAAGGCGGACGGAAACGACACCGTTCCCGTTCCCGCACCCCGCAGATCGTAGGTCCGCTGGGTTCGGTAGAGCACGTCGTCGCCGCGGCGGATCTCACCGACCACGGTCCGTTTCATGGCGTCGTCGTCCACCTCGCCCTGCTTCGTGGTGGTGGTCAGCGGGACCTCCACCGGTTCTGGCTTTCGCCCCAGGTCGAGCCCCACCGCCGAGATGCGAGCCTTGGCCTTGGCCAGCGCCGCCTTGGAGGCCTCTTCGGTGAGGCAACCCTCGGCGTCCCACGCAGGGGCGTACACCACGAAGGGCTCGATGACGCCCGTAGCCAGCTCGACCACAGCCAGCACCACCCCCGAGGTCGGCCAGGCCTCCATGCCCCCGTAACCGCAGCTGTGTGGGGTGGGATCCGGCTCCTCTCCAGTGTGGTGAAAGATGACCTTCACCGCGGCATGTTTGCCGTTCACATCCAACACCTGGAACAAGTCCGTCTCGGCCCAGCCGACGGTGGGGGCCTCGGGCCCGCGCTCAATGGTTTCCGCCGCCGCGCTCGAGTACGCCAATATCAACGCCCACAGCATGGGAGCTCCCGTGTTGGCCCGACTCTAGCTCAGCAACCGCTGTCGGCCCTTGCCTCACGGGTCTTGCTGTACCCAGAGACAGTGCTACTGCTGCTGCTCTTCCTCCTCGATGATCAGCAACATCATCCGTGAGCTCTTGTAGGTCTCGGTCTCGGTGCTGATCTCGAGCCCGCCCGACCACGCCATGTCCTCGAATCTCGCCCACAGACCGATTGGGGGGCGACGCCATCCCTGGGGTCGTCGAGATCCATTGTGCCGCTGACCCGGCCCGGACCTGTCAGGTTGCGGGTATCGACATCTTCAAGGCCGTGGAGGGATTCCACGCCAATGCCGCTCCGGCTCTTGGCGACGCGTCGGATGAGGGGGTTGCAGCCTGGCTCACCGCGCTCAAGGGCGATCTGGCGGTGGGAACGCTCGCCGGGCGGGCGGGCCGATCTCGCTACGCGGTGTCGCGCTGGCTGGCGGGGCGCACGCGGCCCCGGGTTCCGGACTTCCTGCGCCTCATTGATGCGATTACCGCGCGCCTTCCGGACTTCGTCGACCAGCTGGTGCCCATCGAGCAGGTTCCCGTGCTGCGGGCTGTGCACGAACGAACCCAGCGTGCGAGGCGCCTTCTGGCGGATGAACCCTGGGCTGTGGCGGTGTTGGCCCTGCTCGAGACGCGCGAGTTCTCGGATGGGAGCTGTGCCGACGCCGATGCGGCCGCGGCACTGGGGATCGATCGGGCCGTCGCGGGACGCTGCATCGACCAGCTGGTGGCGGCTCGCGTCTTGTCTCGGGTCGCCTAGAAGCGTCACTGGTCTGCGGTCGCCATCGCGCGAATGGCCACACGGACGCCCTCAGACGCGTTTGGCTATTCAGTATTCGGTGTCAGCCGGGACGATCTCGCTCGTCTCCGAGAGCTGCACGTCGCCTACTACCGGCAGGTCCGCGCCATCGCCGCGGCCTCGAGCCCACGGACACGGTGGCCCTCCTCAACGTGCAGCTCGTGGACCTGAGCCCGGAACGTGTCCGGGCGGAACGGTCGAGCGGTTAGTCGTCCTTGCCTGCTGGGCTCCAGTTACAGCACCAGTACGTCTGCCACGTAGTCCAGCCTGTCTGGCCGTTGTCGACATCGTCCAGTGAACCGGAGTCTTCGAGGTGCACCGCCTCGTCTTCCGCGCATTCCGGCTTTGGCAAAACCTCTACGACGCGGTACGGCTCGCTGTGGGTTCCTTCAGGCATGGGGATCATCCTGACGCTGCCAGTGGCGATGTAGAGCCCATGGCAGTAGTAGCCGTTTTGTTCTGTCACCCAAGTCCATTCGCCGAGATCAGGCAGCTCCTCTTCGATGTCACCGCCCGTTGCGGGGGCGGCGATGAAGAGCGCGGCGAGCGCCCAGTACAGGTTCCGAGTCATGTTCGACCTCCGTGCAGATGCTGCGCATTGTATGCGGACCAGGCGTTGGCGGGAGGGCGCGGTACTGAGTTGGTACACACTCCTCATCCGTGGATCGAAGGGCCAGGGGTGCGCGTCCGCATTATCTTATTTGTCCCCCCAGACGGGTTGCGCTTTCATGTGCTATGCACCCAGCGGTCCGAGCCGCGTCGAGTCCGAGCGAGTCACCTCCCGATGGACTCAGACGGGTCCGCGATCACTGCTGGGTGTGGTACTGCTGCTGCTCGCGCCCGCTGCGCTCGCGCTGCCTGGGCCGCCCCACGATCTGGCCGCCGGCATTGGCTGCGGCGACTGTCATGTGCCCTATGGGGGAATATCGGGCGCCGTGACTGCGTTCTCGACTGCGGGGGACGTCACTGAGCTCGAAGACCTGGGCTCGGGCTGGACCGACGAGGCCTGGATCGGTGGCGTGGTGTCCTTCACCTCGGGCCCGAACCAGGGCCTGTTTCGTTCGGTGGTGGACAGCGACGCCGACACGGTGTTCTGGCTCGAGCCACTGCCCGTCCCGGTGGTCGCGGGTGACGAATACTCCCTGGGACTGACCACCGAATACGACATCGAAACCCAGTGCAAGACCTGCCACAACCCGACCGGTCTCGCCTCCCACATGTCGGATGTCGGGCTGCACGAGGTCCGCGGCAAGATCATCGGCTGCGGCGACTGCCACGATCCTCACAACCTCGATCCGAACTCCGGCCAGGGTGCAGCGCTCATCCGAGAAGAGGTGCGATATCCGACGTCTGCGGGTGTCGTGCTGTTTCCGTCACCCAACGCCAGCAACGACTTCATCCGGAGCACCGCGCCCTTTGACGGGATCTGCGAGACCTGTCACACCGAGACCGCCTATCACCCAAACGACGCTGGCGGGATCCACGACCACGAGAGCACCAGCACATGCACCGACTGCCACCCCCACCAAGATGGGTTTTCCGCGGCGGAGTGTTTTGCCTGTCACAACCCCACGCCTCCGGCCGGCTACGAACTCGCTCCCGATCTCAGCGGCATGGGCTGGGACGGCGTCTATCCCAAGGGCGAGTCCGGCACTCACACCCTCGGCTCGTCGGACGACTGTCGCACCTGTCACACCCTCGACAACCACCAGGACGGGGTCGTAAACGTCGCCCTCCAGCCCGATCCCAATGGGGACGGCACCCCGTGGTCCAGCTACCGCTGGGTTGCCGCGGGGGTCGAGGCGGCCGATTGGTGTCTGGAGTGCCACGACGACAACAACGGTGGCCTCTCCTATGGGCCTGGATCGCTGCTCGAGGGCTGGATCGACAACCTGCCTTCCCGTCGCCTGACCGAGGGCGTCAACGGCACCATGAACAAGGGAGACTTCTACGAGGGCATGTACACGCCCGGCACCGACCCGCTCCCCAACAGTGCCTACCCCACCTATGTGCACGCGAACCGAGGTGGCATTGGACCCTGGGGCTGTCTCGACTGTCACTCCGGGCCCCACGACATGCGGTTCGGATTCCAGGGTGCCGAGGACCGCACTGCCTGTTTCACGTGCCATGGCGGTGGGGCAAGTACTGACCGAACCGACCACACCGGCGCTGCCACCGGTGACAAGCTCGACTCTACCTATCTGCGCTTCCAAGGCGGGGGATTGTTCGCCATCGAGTCGACCCACGAGGATCTCAGCTCCGACCTCCTGGTCTGCCGTCAATGCCACGATCCGCACCGCGTGAGCCGCCAGCAGGACGCACCGGACGGCTGGTCGCTCTTCGATCCCGCCTTTGCCGATGCTGCGGGGCGCTCTTCCACGCCTTTCCTGGGCTCTTTCACCGACTTCTGCCTGGGTTGCCATCCCACCTATGACGTCGCCCACACCGGTGGCGGGGCCTGCGAAGACTGCCACGTCTACCACGGCTCTTCGCTCCCGAGCTTGCTCTGGTTCGACCCGGTGGCCGAGGGGGTGTCAGTGGTGGTGACTCCCGATCCCGCCGCCGTACCGGACGGGGGTGCGGAGGTCTTCACCGCCACCGTGGCCAATTACCCGGCCTGGCTCCCCCCATATGCCCAGTGGTCGCTGATACCCACCGGCGGCGGAGATCCGGGTTCGACTTCCACTCAGGACGAGTTCCCGGACATGGCCCTGGGACCTCCCACTGTGGTCGTGTCCGACCTGGAGGTCACCGATCTAGCGCTCATCTCGTCCCTGAAGGTGTACATCGACGTGCCCCACTCCTGGCGTGGACTGCTCCGGGTAGAGCTCACTCACGACGGCACCACGGTCCTGCTGCAAGAGGAGAATATGTTCGATTTCTTCTCCGACCTGGTGTTCGAATACGACCCATTGTCCACGAACGTCGAGGGCGATCTGGCGTACCGAACCTCGCCGGGGCCGCGCCGACCCCACGGTGACCTCACTGAGTTCTACGGCACTTCAGTGACCGGAACCTGGACGCTCACGATCACCGACACCAACCCGGGCTTTGGAGGAGTTGGCTACCTGGACTACTGGGAGCTGAGCGTCAACGCCGGCGCCATCGGCACCCTCAACCCGGTCATCTACAGCTTCGACGCCAACTTCCAAGCGACCTACACCGGGACCGGGGAAGTGAGTGCCGGGATCACCGGAGGCCGGATCACCGGATACCCGGCAGTTCAGCAGCGCGTGGACTCGACACCCGCGGCGCTCACGGTCACCCCGTGAGCGTGGTCTTTCACTACTGCGGAGTCCGCGCATCCTCCAACCACCACTGCACGACTTGGTGCTCGAGCCCGGCGCCCACGAGGCTCGGAACGATGGCGGGGTTGGAGCCGACCAGGGTGATGGCGGCGCTGCCGTTGCAACCCGCGAGCGTCGACTGAAGATCCTTCGGTTCGACCTTCGCCAGCTCCGTGGGGAAGTCTTGGAGTTGTTCGGCCTCTATGCCGTGAGCAATTGCGTTCGTGACCCAGTTGCTGAGGGCGGGAAGCGGCTGAAGCGTCACGGTCATTCTCCGCGAGAGGCGAGATATCTCCTGCTCTAGTTCTTCGGGGTCGATGTTGCCGGCCGCTGCCTCCTCGACGATGCCTCGCACCGCGGAGATGGCCTCTGCCGACCGGTGTGGGTCGGCGTTGGCGCCAATGCGGAGGACGGTGCTGCCGCCTCGTGATGTCTGGATGGACACGTGCTGGGTGTAGCTGTGGCCGGTCCGCTGGCGCAGTTCCTTGTGCAAGCGCGCGTCCAGCCACGCCTCGATGACCGCGAGTTTTGCGGCGTCGCCCGGTTGGGAGGCTGGCAGCGCACACTCGTATCCCAGCTTCGACTGCGCGGTGTTTCGGTCGTCGAAGACATAGATGGCCGCTTCCTTGGAGGGCCCGGGCGGTGGTGGATCAGCCACTCGTCCCGGGTTGCGCCCGGCGGGCTTCCAAGTGGCGAAGGCGCGCCCGAGCCCTGCAGCGACCTCTTCGGGCGGGTCGGGGCCCACCGCCACGATCGTGACGTTGCCGGGTTGGTAGTGGGTTGCGAGGTACTCCTCCATCTCCCGGACGCTGAAGCGAACCTGCCAATCGTCTAGCTCGAGGGAGTGGGAGAGCACGTGCCCAGCGTCGAGGTGCTGTGCGGCAGTCGTCGCCGCCCACTGCTCGGGGTGCTCCCAGCTGGAGAGGGCCCGCTCCTTTCCGCGGGCTGCGACGGTCGCCGTGCTCGCCGTGGAGACCCAACGCTCGGACATGATTTTCCGCATATTACGCAACATATCGGTGTCGTCGGCGGTTCCCCGGAGGGTGTGTTGAACCCAGGTGGAGTGCAGTGAGCGCGAGACCTTCGCCCGAGAATCGAACGGCTGTGGGGGGCCCCCGATCATCGACTCGGCGAAGGCGGTGAGCGCATACGGCTCGCGAGCGGTGCCGCCGTACACGATGGCGTCGATCTCCGTGTACCGAGTGAGGCCACTGCGAACTGCGACAATCTCCAGCCCATTGCCCAGTGTGACCTTTTGTACGTCCTCCGCGGGCCAGCGCAGTGGTTCGGTCTCCGACACAGGTGCCGGTGCAACGTCGCGCACGGCGACTGGATACCTCTGGACTTGCGGCGACGCAGGCTCCAATACCGCCACGATCGCCCGAGATGCTCTCAGGTATTCTGAGGCGCGATTGCCCAGATCTCGCGGCCGCACGTCCGACATTGCCCGCTCCGCCGCGGAGAAAACATCGGGATCGCCGCTGTAGAACACCGATCTCGCAATGGCTGCGCCACGGCAATCCGGCCCCACTCCCAGATCGTCGAACACGGCCAGGGTGTTCAGCGTGAAACGCAAGCTGGCGCCGATCGTATAGCGGGCCAAGTTGGTGCGGCTGACTGGGCTCCACATCCACTTCGCCTGTTTCAAGGCTAACTTCGCGAGTTGTGCGGCATCCTCGCTCGAGCTGGGAATCGTGCACACCAACAACATGTCGTGCTTCGACCGTGACAGCCCACAGCGAGTGTCCCGGATGCGCTCCTCGCTTCGCAGCTGATACCGGATCAGCGCTCCGACCAAGGCGGGCATCAGCTCTATGTTGGGATCTGTGGAGGCAAGGGTCGGTGGGAGCCGCCAGCCGAAGGTCGCAGTGGTCGTATCGATGGGGGCCGAGACTACGGCGACGTCAGGTGATCTTGCGGCTTGGTCGGGCTCGATGAACTCCATAGAGCTACGCCAGCCGTCGGCGCCTCGGGTTGCGGTGCCGAGACGCTCCGCGAGCATGGACGCGACCGTCCGTGGGTCGAAGTCGCCGCCAATCACCAGGATCGTGTTGTCGGGCCGATAGTGCAAGTCCATGAAGGCCTGCGCGCCGCCCGGTTGAAGCTGGCGTAGCACCTCGGGAGTTGCCCGCCCCAGCCTGCTGTAGGGGTGTGCTTTGCCGTAGAGCTTGGCGGAGAGCACTCGGCGCGCGGCTCGTCCGATGCTCTCGCTCCGGTAGTGACTCTCCCTGACGATCACCTCGCGCTCGACTTCGAAGACCCCGTCGGGCAAATCCGGCAGGGACTCTTCGACCCGCGACAACTCGATATCGACGAGCTCTGAGAGCACGTCCGCGGGGCACGCGGTTCCGAACAGCGTGTAGTCCGCGGTTGTGAAGGCGTTCGACGAACAGGCCCAGGAATCGAGGGTGGAGCGAACGCTGTGTTCGGCTTGCGTCGGGATCTCGAACCAGAGGTGCTCGACAAGATGAGCTGTGCCTTCGGCCCCCGCAGGATCCGCCGCGGCCCCGGAGCCGACCAACATCGCGGTGGACACCACGCCGACGCCGTCCACCGGATCGAGCACGACCCGCAGTCCAGAGTCATACGTGAGCGCAATCGGTTCGGAATGTGGGATCGCGGGCGTCGGCGGAGCCCCTAAGGCAACTTGCAGCCAGAGAATGATCATCTGGCTAGCTATCGCGTACCAGGTAGCGGTGCAGGAGGATGACAAGCTCGTCCTCCAGCAGTTCGATGGGGTGGCCCGCCCCGTGGCGCAGTGCCCAGGTGTGGGTGAGCAGCTCGACGATCTGCACACAGGCGGCCGCCGCCAGAGACAGATCCGGAACCACCACCTCGGGATAGTTCGCCAGCAATCCCTCTACGACCTGGATGATCCGGGCCTCCATCTCCATGATCTGCGCCCGCACACTCGGCGGGAGAGGAGCCTCCTCGAAGAGCACGCGGTGCAGACGCGGCCGGTTGGCGTGCATACCGAGCATGCCGGCGACCAGCTCGTGCAGCGCCTCGTCGAGGGGTGGACGCTCGACTGCGATCGCGGCCAGGCGCGGCCCGATCATCGACAAGCCCTCCTCGAAGTGGCGCTGCATCACCGTCATCAACAGCGCATCCTTGTTGGGAAAGTACTGGTAGTAGGTGCCGATGCTGACTCCGGCGCGCTCGGTGATCCGCCGGATGGTCGCCCCCCGGTAGCCGTGTCGGTCGAGAACCTGAACAGCGCCCTCGACGATGGCGTCCACCGTGGCGCGAGATCGCTCTTGAACCGGCTTCTTCCTGGGTTGTAGAGGATCGATAGTCGAGGCCATGGTCCGTCTGGGATGCGAACGGACACGAGGTCCGAAGCGGGTTCCATTGTTTATCTAATGGAACCTGGAGGTCCTCGTGTCTGGTCTGTCCTCTTTCGCCCTGCCCGTCGTCTTTGTCGTCTTTGTCTTTGTCGCTCTCGCCTGGCCACTGGTACGCCTGTGGATGGGTACAGGTGTCTGGGGGATCACCGCCTGGCGATCTCGATCCTGGACAGAGCGCGCCGCCGTCTTCGGTCTGCTCGCCGGCGGAACGGTCCTGGGGGCTTGCATGACAGCGCCAGCCCTGGTCGGTTGGGAGGTCCTGGGTGTCGAGGCCCCGGGAACCGCACAGTCGCTGGTGGGCTGGCTGCTCTGTGCGGCGTCGCTCTTCCTGGTCGTTCGCGCCCAGGCCGACATGGGTGCATCATGGCGGATCGGCGTCGACAAAGAGCCCACCGACCTGGTCACCGGAGGCGTCTACCAGTGGATCCGCAACCCGATCTACACCGGCTTGTTCGGGCTGTTGGTGAGCGTTGCGGTGCTGCTGCCCTGGTGGCCCGTCCTGGTCGTCGGCGCGCTCACGATGATCGGCGTGCGGGTGCAGACCCTCCGTGAGGAAACTCATATGCGGTCCACTCACGGCGAAGCCTGGGCGAGCTGGGCGCGGGATACCGGTCGTTTTGTGCCCGGTCTGGGACGCATCGCGTAAGCGGAATGCAACGGGAGATCGACGCGTTGTATCTTGACTCACCCAGCTGGTGAACCCATGATTCTTTTCGCCGCAGGCGCCAAGGCCTCCCTCGCTGTGACCGCCGTGCTGGCGGCCGGCGTCGCCGTGCTGATGCTGATGTTCTGGCTGGCGCTCGCGTGGGCTGCCTTCAAGAAGATGCTCTCGGTGATCAAGGTCCTCGTCATCGGCTTCCTGATCACGACGACCCTAGCGGTCGGCGCCGTTGCCGCTCTCGGTGGAGGCTTGTTCATCGCCGGGATGGGCGGCTAGCGGGTCTGCTCCTGCGTATGATGCGCCAAAGGAGGCCAGGTGGAGCTGCGTCGCGACGACCTCGTCGGCTTGGAGATCGGGCCGCTCCGCCTTGTCGAACCCGCAGGTGCGGGAGCGATGGGTGAGGTCTGGCGTGCGGTGCACACGTCGGGTGCGCCGGTCGCCGTAAAGCTCGTCACGTCGAGTGCCGTGGCGGCCAGGCCCACCTTCGTCCGGGACTTCCGCAACGAGGTCCGCGCCGTGGCCGGCCTGGATCACCCAAACGTAGTCCGCGTCTACGACACCGGTCGTCTCGGTGCAGAGGTCGAGCGCCGCACCCACGGCGCGCTGTCGGCCGACAGTCCCTGGCTGGCGATGGAGTGGGCACAACAAGGTGTCCTCGAGCCGTGCGACATCAATGACTGGTCGCAGCTGCTGGACGTCCTCGGCGCCATCCTCGGCGCCCTCTCACACGCCCACGCTCGCGATGTGGTGCACCGGGACGTCAAGCCGGACAATGTGCTGCGTTTCGACGGTGGAGAGTGGAAGCTGGCGGACTTCGGCATTGCCCGCTTCCTGGACGACCGCGGAGAGCACGACGCTTCGCCTGGCACGCCGTTGTTCATGGCGCCCGAGCAGATCCGCGGCGAGGCCCACGCCCAGGGACCTTGGACCGATCTGTACTCGCTGGGCTGTGTGGCTTGGACGTTGGCCAGTGACCTGCCTCCCTTCGTCGGAGCCAGCCCATACGAGGTGCTGCAGGCTCACCTGTTCGCGACGCCTCGACCCCTGCGGCCCCGGTTCGACGTGCCCGAAGACTTCGCGGACTGGCTGGGCTGGCTCATGGCCAAGGACCACCGCCTTCGGCCGAGCTTCGCTGCCGACGCACTGACAGAGCTCGAGGGCCTCGGACCCACTGTGATAGCGGGATCGGCGTCCAGCTCGGCGAGATCGGACTGGCAGGATCGTACACTTTCCCTGTCGGAAACCGCGTTTTCGGACTGGACGGACGAGGTCGTGGCGCCAGTGCCAGCCGTCGCCCCACCCCGAACCCCACCATTCCCGGCCAGCTGGCAGACGCGACAGCCTCGGAAGCGGCGTGATTTGGCCGCCACAGGTCTCGGTGTCTATGCGCTGCGGACCGTGCCAATGGTCGATCGCGACACCGAGCGCGGGCTGCTGTGGGACCGGCTCGCCGCCGTGAACGAAGGTGGCTCCGAGGCGCTGGTCCTGCGGGGGGCGTCTGGGTTTGGCAAGTCTCGACTTGCACGCTGGGTGCTCGAGCGGGCCATCGAGACCGGCGCTGCCCACGGACTCCGCGCGACGCATGGGGTCATCTCCGCCCACCAGGATGGCGTCGGGGCGCCGCTGGCCAGAGCGTTGGGCATCGCTGGCGTGTCTGATGACGCCGCCGTGCGTCTGCTCGCCTACGACGAGCGGATCCGCGACGGTCGCGATTCGCGCGTCCTGTGCCAAGTGGCGCTGCATGGCGGTGGCGCGCTCCCCACCAGCGTACGTCAGGCTGCGATCTGCCGGTTCTTCGAGGCTTGGACCATCGAGCGGCCCGTCCTGTTCTGGGTCGACGACGCTCAGTGGGGTGCTGACGCGCTTCGGCTCGTGAGCGCGCTGCTGGAGTCCTCCGCGAGGGTGCTGTGCGTGCTCACTGTGCGGCAGGAGGCGTTGAGCGAGCGTCCGGACACCTCGGATCTTCTCGCATCCCTGGTGGACAACCTGCGGGTGCGCTCCATGCCCATCGGCCCGCTGCCAGCCACCGAGCACGAGGAGTTGGTGGGCCAGCTACTCGGGCTGTCCGGAGAGCTGGTGGGCGCGTTTGCCTCTCGCACCCATGGCAACCCACTCTTCGCGGTCCAGCTCGTTGGTGACTGCGTCGATCGCGGGCTGCTGAGCTCCTCGAGCGATGGCTTTCGGCTCCAACAGGGTGCCCATGCGCAGCTGCCCGAGGACCTGCACGCCCTGTGGGCGACGCGGGTGCAGCGGCTGTTAGTCGGCCACGAACTCAGCGCTCACACGGCCCTGCACCTCGCCGCTCTCCTCGGGCAGGACATCGACGCCGAGGAGTGGACTCGGGCCTGCGCGGCGGCCGGCGTCCCAGCCTCGGAGGCCATCGTCGACGACCTGATGGCAGCCAATCTCGCCGAGCCCTCCGACACGGGCTGGCGCTTCGCCCACGGCATGCTCCGCGAGACCCTGGAGCGCGACGCCACCGACATCGCTCGCCTGCATCGCGCCTGCGCGGCGTCTGTGCACGATCTGGGAGGTACTTCCTTCCCGATCCGCCGCGCCGCCCATCTGCTCGCTGCCGGCGACCTGGAAGAGGCGCTCAAGCCCATTCGGGAGTCCATCCGACGCCACGAGCGCCGTGGGGAGTTCGAGCAGGCGCTGAAGCAGGTCGATCTATACGACGCCACCGCCGAACGCATGCTTCTGCCGCCTTCGCACCCGGTGCCGGTCGGGTCTCTGGCCACTCGCGCGGGAGTCCTTCGCATGGCGGGTCGTCGCGCCGAAGCTTTGGCCGTCGCACACCAGGCGCTGGAGTCGGCGGGTGAGGGGACTGACTACGCCGTGTCCAGGTTGCGCGCGCTGGACTGTCTCGGCGACATTGCCCTGATGGAGGGCAGGCTCGAGGACGCGGGCAAGTGGTTGCAGCTCGCACGCCAGGCCGCCGTCGCTGACGGATCGCCAGAGCGCGTGGCGGCCAGCGAGCTCAATATTGCGCGATGCCTGTACATGCAGGGCCGGTACGCAGAGGCGGAAGCCGTGCTGCCGACCTCGAGGTGGGACGACGAGAGTCTCGATTCCATCCTTCGGGTCGATGTCGAGCGCACCCGGGCTACCCTGGCCATGCAGCGCCTGGACCACAAAGCCGCCCTCGACGGCTTTCTTCACGCGGCCCAGGTATCGAAGGCCAGCGGGATGATCCTGGGTCACGCGTTCTCGCTGCTGGGTCTGAGCGACGCCCATAGAGGTCTCGGTGATTACCGCGCCGCACTCTCCGTACTCGACGAGGCCAGCGTGGTCATGCGGACCTTTCCGGCGCTGCGTCTCGCCCAGCTCGATCTGCACCGCAGCCTGGTACTGCTCGGGATGGGGGCGCTGCGCGAAGCGGGGCTGTCGGCAAGCTCCGCTCACGAGGTGCTCTCCGCCCAGGAACGCCCCGAGGCGCTGGTGGCGGCCGCGGTGCTGTCAGCGGTCTACGCGGCCGAGGGGCGCCGAGACGAAGCGGTGGCTGCGGCCAGCGAGGTGTTGGCGCTGCACGAGACCGTTCCGGTCATGCTCGCAGAGATCGCCTCCTGCCTGGCGCGGTGTGCGGCGTCACTACCGGACTCGTCGGAGAGGGACGAGATCCGCCGGGTCGCCTCGTTGATCGCTACCCGCAGCAAGGGCTGACGTACCGAGCGCGCTCAGGGGCACTGCGTCGGAAACGGGCCGGCCACATCCTCGAGGTACTCGGAATCTGGGCTGAGTCCCATGAACTCGATGGCGACATCGGTGATGCCAGGGCCAGCGCTTTCTGGTGACAGCACGAATTCCCAGGAGGCACCGTCGGCAGCGATTCCGCAGACGTCACCGGCACCGAGTGGCTGCTGCGCCACTCCGTCCGCATTCAGGGTGCAGCTATACGAGCCATTGCCACTTGCAACTGCGGAGAGAATGACATCATCGCTTACATCCGCTCCAGTAAAATGGGCGCTGCGCCCGTGGAAACCGGTCGGATCGGGGACCGGATTGCCGCCTGCGACCGTGACCCGAACCGTGGTGGTTCCCTGATCACAGGACACGGCCACGTTGGTGATGTCGATATCGGGAAAACAGGGTCTGGGAGCCATCTCACTCGTGCAGTCGTCGACTGGATCCTCTTCCCCCTCGGGAACCGTGGGATCCGTGGGATCCGGGGAACCCGAACAAGTGCACGTGAGTTCGCAGGTTTGATCCGCGCCGCAGTCCCCGTCGAAAGCGCAGGTGGCGCCGTTGAAGTCAATATCGCAACCACACTCACCCCAGCCAGTCGTGTCGATCCCGATGCAAGTCTGAGCACCTTCGCATTCGTCCGATGATTTGCACCACTCCGCGGGGGGCTTGTCAGGGGGTAGTGGGTCGTCGGTACAAGTGGCAGCGGTGAGAACAAGAAACGCCACGAGCGAGCCCCCAACAAGAAATGGAAGCTCGTTGATCCTGTTCATGGTTGGTCTCCGTGTTGACTGGAGTCTATCGGCGACCTTTGGCGCGCGAGGATAACAACTTTGTGATTGGCCAAGTCACTTGACACGAGCGAAGGAGGTAATCGGGCTGTCGTCGTGATAGGTCGGCAGCGATGGTCCTCCACCTCGCCGACTGCATCGTCGATCTGAACAAGCTCTGCGTCGTCCGAGACGGCGTCGAGGAGTCCCTGACCGCCACCGAGGCCAAGCTGTTGCGCCACCTCGCCCAGCGGCCCAGCGTGCCTGTCACCAAGGGGGATCTGTTGGCCGAAGTGTGGGGATACAGCCGCCGCTCGCGTTCCGAGACGGTCCGGACGACGATCAACAGGCTCCGGCCGAAGATCGAGCAGAACTCACGGGCGCCGGCACACCTGGTCACGGTCAAGGGCGCCGGCTACTGCCTGATCCTCGATGAGCCCGAGCCCTCAGGGCCGTTCGTGGGCAGGCAGGAGTTCCTCGCCGAGCTGATTGAGCGCATCAAAGAACCCGGGTTGACATCGATCGTTGGCCCGCCCGGCGTCGGCAAATCCCGCCTGGTGCGCGAGCTTTCCGTCTCGCTCAAGGGCATGGCGCGATTGGTCGAGGTCGCCAGCTGCAAGACAGTGGTGGCGCTGTCCGGGACGGTTGCTTTGACTCTGGGCCTCGCAACGGACGACCTCGCATCCATCGGCTATGCCCTCCGAGAGCGCACGCTGATCCTGGACAATCTGGAGCAGTTGGCCGACCTTGCACCGGCCTGGCTCGCCGAACTTCGCCTCCAGGCCCCGTCACTGGCGATCGTGACAACTTCACGAATACCGCTCGCCGGCCACGAAACGCTCACGCTGGAGCCTCTGTCCACCGAGCAGACGGCGTCGCTGTTCCGGCAACACGCCGAGGTCTCCAGCGACGACGCCATGCGGATCGTCGCCACGCTCGGCGGTCTGCCTCTGGCCGCGGAGATCGCCGCCGCCTGCCTGGCATTCCTCGAGCCCGATGCCCTGGCCCGAGAGCTCGCCAATCCAGCCGAAGTGCTGGACATCCCCGGCGGTCGGGATGGCTCACTGTCGGCGGCCCTGGCGAGCAGCTGGCGGCTGCTGTCCGCGGAAGACCAACGGTCGCTGTCGGCGCTCTCGCTGTTCCAAGGCGATATTCCGCTCACGGGGATGCGGGCGCTCACCGGCTCCAGCCCCCTTGCACTCACGGCACGCCTGCACGCGCTGGCCTGGATTCGGCGGACACCCGCAGGCGTGGTCCTCCTCCCGCCGATTCGGTCCTGGCTCCTGCGATATCGTCCTCCAACTGCCCGGGTCCGGGCGGCCTATCTGAGCTGGGTCGAGGCAGCGGGTGAGGGCGTTGGCACCGCAGATCAGCGGCACGCCGTTCGGGAGCTGCTCTCCGAGAATCCGCAACGGGCCGTGAGCATCGCGCTCGCCGCCAGCCCGCGGCACGGCGGTGAGGGCCAGGAACGCGTGGATCTCGAGCTGCTCGAGGAATGCCAGGTCGTAGCGCTGCCAGACGAGCTGCGCGTCGAGTTGCTCACGACCTATGCCGAGACCGCGCGTCGAAACGGGCTGAACCTGAAGACGATCGAGGCCGCCGAGGCCGCCCTGGAGCTTGCGGCGGATCAACAACGCCCTCGCGCCCTGCTGGCTCTGGGGTCCGCACAGCGCCACCTCGCGCTTTCGGGGGCCGCCGAGACCCTTGCCGCAGCGAGCCGGGGAGATTGCAAGGTCGCTGCCGAAGCCCTGCGCCAGCTGGCGATCCTCCACGGCTTCCACGGTCGCTTGCACGAAGAGGCCAGTTGTCTGGAGCGCGCCAGGGTGCTGTGCGAGCAGTCCGGAGCGGTGGGTGCGCTCGGGCCGGTTCTGCTGTCAGAAGGGCGGCACCACATGCGCAGCAGGCGACTCCCAGAATCTCAAGCCAGCTATCGAAGCGCCCTCTCGAGCCATCGGCGACCGATGGGCCGAGCGATCGCCCAGCTCGGGCTGGCCGCCGCCCTCATCGAGACCAGCCAGACCGATGAGGCATTGGCGCTCCTCGAGGACGCCATCGCCTTCTTCTCGAGCAAAGCGCTGCGGGAGCACGAGGCTGCCGCGCGCCTGCACATCGCCGAAGCGCACCTCACGGCTCGCGATCCCAAGGCGAGCCTGGCCGAGCTCACCCGCGCGATGGCCGTCGCGCGCACCCTAGAGCTTCCTCGCCACGTCGCCGCGATCCTCAACCAGTTCGCAGTGACCTACACCCAGATCGGGGACTCGTCGTCAGCCCTGCGGCACGCGCACGCTGCCCACGCTGCATTCGCCGCACTTGGGGAGCGGCACAACCTCGCGGTGGCCGAGGAGGTGCTCGGCCGGGCACAGCACCAGGCGGGGGATCTGGACGCGGCCGCGGCGACCTATCGGTCCAGCGCACATCGGTACGAGCAATCTGGGATCCTGCACGGCGGCGCCATTGACGTCCGCGGGTGGCTCGCGCTGTGCCTGGCCGAGGCCGGTGACGTGGACGAAGCCCGCCGAGTCCTTCCAACTGCGGATGAGGCCGCCGGCCATGGATCTTCGGAGCGCGCCGCACTGTTCCTCGCCGCCCTCACTGATCCCGCTGCGCTGGAGCGGATCCGATCCGGCGACGACCCCGAGTCCGATCTGGCAGTCCGGCTCATCTCCAGGGCAGGGTCCCGCCAACTCGGGTGATAGAGCCTACTGGTGGGGGACAGCCCGTTCCGGTCCTCGGAGGAGCTGCGCTGCCCTACCTAGTCGAAACGCGCCTCGTGGCCGCGGCGGAAGGGCGGGTCGAAGTCCTCACGACCTCGAGGCCCAACCCAGAAATCCAGAGGTTGATGGCGGAGAGTCTAGCGGCCCGCGGAACCGGGGGCGTGCGGGTGAAGTCCTTCCGCGAGGATGTCGTCGCCGCGGTGACCACCGACCCGAGAACGCTCATCCCGCTGCGCATGGAGGTCACGCGGGATGTGCACACTCACGCGATCGGTCCGGATGGTGAGGAGTCCAAAGTCCAGCAGCGCGAGGACCGGATCTGGTCCTTTGAGCGGATCACTTGATGGCGTAGGGACTCATCAAGACACTGGAGGGCTCACGGCTCACGGCTCACGGCTCACGGCTCACGGCTCACGGCTCACGCCTCCGAACCAGTGGAGAGCCTAAGAGGTAGGAGCTACGACGCGCTGCCGCTCCTCATCCCACGTCCTATGTTCGGGAGTTCCCTGTCGCCCTGATCTGCTAGTCTGGCCCGATGCAATGCTCCCGACTCATCACGCTCGCGTTTCTGGTCGCCTGCGGCCCCGCGCCACCGACCAACACCGACTTCGACACTTCGGACGACGATGACGACACCAGCTGCAGCCCGGTGATTCCGGCCAACATCAATGTCTACATCGCCGACCGCACGGTCGATGCCGTCGGAGACACCGCGTGGATCTGTCCGGGCGTCGAGGTCGTAGTGAACGGCAGCAGCGGCTTGTTCTATGTGGACTCGTCGGCAGGACTCACCGAAAACGGCGGTTCAGCGCTGATCTACGGCCGTGCTAACTCCAACCTGGTGCTCAACGGGGAGGGCACCCAGGTGTTCGCCGACCCGAGCGCGACGGTCACCGAGGGCAACACGGGCCAGTTGGTGTCCGAGTGCCCCGGCCTGTCGTTCGACTACACCAACTGGTCCGAGGACACCTGCATCTGATCGTCGGGGGCAGGGATCGCCTCGATCCCGGTCGTCGGACGGGGGCATGCTATTGCTTTCTTCTCGGGGGGATCACGTAGAAGGTCTTGGAGTCCAACGACCTGCCGTCTCCGGTCACCAGACCGACGACCAGCGGTTTCGCGTCGGGATCGTCTTTCTCGGCTGCATAGCCGCGCACCGTGATCTCGAAGGTGTAGTCTCCGGCGCTGACGTCCTCGAGGACCTCGGGTTCGACGCTCAAGGCGACATCGTGCGTGTCGCTGAAGATGATGAGTTCGATCTGGTCGATGGTGCGCGCCTCGACGGCTTCGATGACGGCACGGGAGACCACCGACTGCAGAGCTTGATCCCCCTCCGGTGTCCAGGTCACGACAGCCGGCTGGCCGTCGGTGAACTTCGATCCCGTGAGCTCCGCCAAGCCTCTCATCTGGGAGAGGATCGCCTGATCGTCGCCGTTGGAGTTGACATACACACCCACCAACAGGCCGCCCAACGCGTTCACGGCAGCTGCAGCGGTGTCCATGGATGCGGGGTGGCAGGAGTTGGGAGGGACACCGTGTCCCGCTGGCGTTCGAAGCTGGGCATCGGTTCCGTAGACCATGATGGGTAGGGCGTCGGCGCGGAAGCCCATGCCTCCCACCTCTCCACCGTCTGGCAAACCAACGATGCCGCTTCCATAGACGTCGTCAAATAGGTCGCTTGCGTCGGCGCTGAAAGGTCGTACGTCCCGGCGTCCGTCGAATGTGCGGTCGCAGTTCTGATCGTAGCCAAGTCCCGCCGCCGCTTGGTGTATGGCCTCCACCGTGGACTCGGGCTCGTCGCCGCCGCCATCTGTCACCAGGGAGTCGAGTGCACTCTGGACCACGAAGAGATCGGTGGTCTGCTGCTGCACCAGATAGAACGGTTTGTCAGCGCCATTGCCCATGAGGCGGTAGTTGAAGTCTCGATAGGCCGCGACACCGAAGCTGATCTCTGGCAGCTCGTCGGCCAGACCCTCGGCCAGCTCGGCGAAGTCGCGCTCGAGGGCGTCTGCGAGACCCGCCATGGAGCCCGTGGTGTCGAGCAGGAAGCTCACATCGGCTCGAGAGTAGTCCAGCTCCAGTGACATCGTCACGACATCGATGGGGACCTCTGTCTCTGGCTCTGGTGGCACGACCTCGTTCAGGCTGCTGAAGCTGACTTCGGAGCAACCTGCGATGCACATCATGATAGCGAGCGGCAGAGCCAGGTCTTGGATGCAGATGTCGGCGCGCATTCCCTTCCCAGGAGCGCTCGCCACGGAGTGTCCTACCCGGGCGGTCGCCTCTCAGGTCATCGCACTCAGCTACGCCCGACCTTAGCTTCATGCAATTTCACTGTGAGCTGGAGCTCGCTACCTTTGGCTTCTACCGACGCCCGAGGAGCTTGCGGAGCCGGCTCACCGCCACCTTGAGCTGACGCCTCTCCTCATGGCCGGCGGGGGCGCGCTCCAGCACCAGCCCGGGAACCGTGCCCTGCCGAGCAAGGACCCGTGCCGGGAAACGATCTCCGCCCACTGCCAGAACGATCTCTCCGTCGTCGATCGACTCGAGGAACACGCCCCGAGCGACTGCCACCCCCGGTGCAATCGGGGCGAGGCGCTGTCGTAACACCGACGCCGGCCAGGCCCGTCGCTGCAGCCTCTCGGTCAGCTTTTTTGCACGAGCCTCGGCCTCGAGAAGTGGAACCGGCGCTGCCGGAGGATGGGCGGCGACTTCATCGAGGGCCGCTTCGAGGATGTCGACGGGCTGCTCGCCGGTCGCACCCAGGGCCTCGATGCAGCGAGTGACCAATACATAGACTAGCTCGGATGCCGGATCCGCGAAGCGCCACGGGACCTCGCCGGCGCTGTAGCCGAGCTGCTGGCGCACGACTCGCGCGAAGTGCTCGGTTTCCCCCAGGAGCCCCTCGGCTCGAGCCGAACGATACAGCGGTTGCCAGCGGTGCATTCGCAGCCTCGACCACACCGCCTTGCCCGCAAATCGCCAGATCTCCACTTCGCGGAAGCGGCGCAGGTTCTCCCGCAGATCCGCTGGTGTCGTCCACGGATTGTAGAGGATGAAGCCGTGGGAGCTGTGCCGGGTGGCGCTGAACGTGCCCCGATATTGGTCCTCGAGCTCCAGAAGCCAGCGCAGGCCCGAAGCGAGCTGTTCACCGGTGATGCCCTTGTTGTAGCGCCGCAGCTCGGCGTCTGAGAAGTTCTCGATCCCCAGGAGATAGCAGACGATCTCGAGGTTCGCGTCCCGCGCGACATCCAGTGCGGCACCGAACCGCTCCCGGTTCTCCAGCAGTCCGTTCAAGCGCGCTTTGATCAGCAGGCGACCGGGGCGCGCCTCACGCGTCGCGATCCGCTCCAGCAGCGGGCCGAGGAAGGTGAAGGCGGCCTCGTCCGCGAGCACCATGTCTCCGCCGGGATCGCGCTCGGCGAGCCAGATCAGCTGGTCCACGAGGAAGTCGAGGTAGCGGGGCACACTTGGGCGATAGTCCCCCCCCATCGGGCAAAATGAGCAGCCTCTGGACGTAAACAGTGGGTCTTCCTCACCTTCTTCGGGAGGCAGGATGTCGGGAATGGGCGCGCTATAGGGGCACCCCCGCGCCGTCACCATCAGGTGCCGTGGGAAGATCCGCCGCTGGCCACTCTCCAGGTCCAGGCAGGTCATCGCCGGCCAGTACAACCGCGGCTCGCAGAAGGCCGCGCGCACGGGCTCTCGGACGTGTTCCGGCGGATCGAAGCCACGGGCCAGGGCGTCGACGAGACCGACGATCTCGTGGCGGCGACCTCCATCGGCCACCTGATCGTAGTGTCCCGCGGGAGGCTGACGACCGTACTGTGTGGAGACGATGAACAAGGTCGGCGCCTTGATCTCCGCCGCAAAGGTCTCGTCGAAGTGGACCCGCATCCCCACCAGATCGGCGTCGGCCACGGCGTCGATGAGGGCCTGCCGCGCCGAAACGAGATGCTCTCCCGAGAGCCCGATCACCGCTCGGATCACCGTGGCGGAGTGGCCCACCCGGCACAGATCTGCCGCCGCGAAGCGCACCTCCTGGGCTCCGGAGAAGTCCACCTCCCAGCGCTGGATGTCGAGGAGTCGCACGTCGAGGGGCCGGCTGTTCACAGGCTCCGAGAACTGCAGGATGTAGGGGCGGATCGACCACTCGCGGAGGGAGAAGGTGTCCTCGCCGATCACCAGGTCGGCACCTTCGATTCGCGCTGGCGAGGTGCGCCTGCCCAGAGCCTCGAGAAGCTCGCCGAGGTCCCAGTCCTCGGGGAGACGAGCATTCGTGGAGTCGGGCCCCAGGCGTATCCAGGCGTCTTCGGCCAGGACGAGGACCGGGTCCTGGCAGCTCTCCGTCGCCAGCGCCGCCGATGCGGCACAGTCAAAGGCGCAGGGTGCATGTCCGAGCTGCGGTGCCGCCGGACTCAGGGCCGGAAGCGGTACGCCGCGAGTTCGCGTCAGCCGGGCCTGGAGCGCGTCCACCGGACAGGTGCCAGCGGCGTCGAGGGCGGCGGCCGCTGCACAGCAATCGGGAGCCATTGCTCACTCCTGGCGGATTCGTGCGGGTCGATCCTACAGGAGTTTGCCTCCCGCGTTGACCTCGGCCTGAGGGGGAAGGCCCGAGCGCGGCAGGTCCTCGACCCCCTCCTGGAGAGGCCATTCCCAAGGAACTTTGCCGGCATAGCCGATCATCCACCGCTGCGGAGGAGCCCCGAGCGGGCCGAGGGCGAAGACCCCGATACCGCGAGCGAGCCACTGCACGGACCGACGTCCACCCTCCTCGCCGACGAGCGCGATGGTCTCGACCTCGGTCTCCGAGTCCAGCGCTACCCTGGCCGGACCGGCGTAGAGCAGGGTCACCCGGGCGCCAGGAAGCGGGGTGTGCCACGCGCCCACCGTCAGCGTTCCGGGGAGCTGGATCGGCTGGACGTGGAGGTTCGGACCGTCCTGGCTCAGGTAGCGCTCCGCCTCGCTGAACAGGCTGTCGTCCACCACGAAGACCGTGCGATCCACCCCGCGGGCACTGTCCTCGCCGAGGCTGAAGCGCTCGGTGGTCAGCCGGGAGCCCACCCAGGTGTGCACGTGGAGCCAGCGCTCCCGCCCATCCGTGTGCAGGCCAAGGGCGTCTCCTCTGGGCATGTACTCCGAGATGCGGGCGGTCTCCCTCCCTTTTCCGAGGCGACGAATCTTCAGGGCAGCTCCCAGGCCGCACAGTAGAGATCGACCCCCCGGCCGCCGTCCTCGAGCGCGGTGGCTGTGGGCATGACACGACATCGACGGAGCCCGACGACCTGCTGCAACAGCCCTTGGAAGGCCGGGGATCGTCCAGCCGAGGCGAACAATGCCGCCGCGTCCCGCCACGGAGCACTCGCATTGCCCTCGGCCAGGGCGACGTGGTCGTAGATCTTGTTCACCGCGTACCGGACCGAGTCGTCGAGCCGGACCGTGACGTAATACCAGCCCGGCCCGAGGGGGCTGTACCGGGCCATCCGTCCGGCGAGGTTCTGGACCTGTAGCGGAGCCCCGGCGGCGGCGAGCTGCGGCGTTGCACCTCCCACATAGGCCTTCCAGGACACACCTCCACCGGGATGCAGGTTCGCCGTCAATACGTGGATCCGCCCAGACAACCACTCCGGCAGCTCCCGACCAATGATCTGCGCCGCGTCCGCGGAGTCGAGCACGCCGACTCCCCAGCTGTCCTCCTGAAAGTAGAGCTTCAGGCGGGGAGGGGTGTCCGGCCGATCAAAGCCGACCCCCAGCGTGAGCACCCCGCCGACCTCGTCCCAGCGGGAAGAGACCTCGTCCCAGGCGTACTCGGCCGGCAGGGACCCCACGAAGCGCTCGATGTGGGGGAGCACGCCGCTGCCCTCCCAGCGGGAGTTTATGGTGAAGCCCCAGGCGACCCGGTCGGGTCCGCGAGACAGGTAGGCGTCGTACTTCAGGCCGCAATCGCCGCTCTCGGGGAGGTCGGCGGGGCGGTCGATCAGCTCGCGGATCGCGCCGGACCAGGGGCTGCTCCCCGCGAGGCCCTCGAAGAGCGTCAGGAGCCGGAGGGTGCCGGCGAGGTGGGCGCGGGGCCCGGGCAGCAAGCTGCTTCGGAGCGGGGAGAACTCGTCCGGCCCGTACCGTTCGAGGTAGGCATCGGGCACACCCACACAGCGGTGTCGCAAGGAACAACCTTCGCAAGCTGGCGGATAGCTTCGGTGGGAGGACTGGTAGGTGTACTTGTCCACCACCCGGCTGAAGTGCTCGCTCCGCTCGTTGGCGGTGATCGTCTCGGTGCGCTCTCCGCCGTGCTCGACGCTCCCGACGTGGTCTGGGAGGGTGCAGAACGGGAGGTTTCCGATCCGCACTTCGATCTGCGGCGCGTGCTCCTCGAAGGCCGCGAGCATCGCGACAAGCCCCTCGGAAACCAGCTTGTAAGGCGCCAACAGGGCGTCCAGCTCCTTGGGGGTCCGGTCTCCCACGCTGTGGGGACGCACCATGTCGGCGTGGTAGCCGCTCACCCCGAGCCGCCCGAGCACCGCGGGAAGCTCCCGGAGCGAAGCCACATTAACGGCGTTGACACAGGTGTTCACGGTGATCCGCTGACCGAGTTCGTTCAGGGTCTCCAGGCCGGAGAGGACCTTCCGAAAGGCGCCCTTGCGCTGGGTGACGTGATCGTGGACCGCTTCGGTGCCCCCCTGGATAGAGAACCGCCACGTGAAGTCGCCCAGGGAGCTGATCTCCTCGAGAAGCGCGCGATCTTCACCGCGCGCGCCGTTGGTGAACAGGACGATCTCGCCAAAACCCAGGCCCACCGCGTGCCTGAGAAAGTCGATGATGCGCTTGTGCAGGGTGGGCTCGCCACCGAGCACGGTGACCGTCTCGACTCCGCGTGCGGCGGCGCTGTCGAGCTCGGCGACGAGTCGGTCGTAGTCGGCGTAGCTGGTCAGGCCTCGCTCGGTCATCTGCCCACTGGTGCAGAACAGGCACCGGTTGTTGCACACATGTCCGATGTTGAGCTCGATCTGGACGCTCAAGGGCTCTCCAAGTGCTTGATGTTAGCCGGCTCGAGCTCGCCCGGTAAAGAATCCGCCGAGCTACAGTCCTCTCATGTCCAGCTCTGCCAAGACCCCCAAGACCTACCAGGATTGTCGCATCTGGTACGACCGCGGCTCAGAACTGGCGCATGGAATAGCCGGCTCGGTCCAGGTCATCGGCTCAGATCGGGCCCTGGCACTGCGGATAGCCGCGGCCTGCGGAGGGGTTGCCGAGATCGATGTCGTCGTGAAGATGGGATCAAAGCTGGGCGCGGTGGCGGAGGGCACCAGCGTCCTGCTCGAGCTCGGGGGCGTCCCCTCCCGTGAGGACCTGCACGAGGTCCTGCAGGAAGCGGTCGGTGGCCTGCACGCCACCGAGGCATCACCGGAGAGCTGCACCGGCGTCCCCGCAATCCTCGGCATCGCCCACCAGTCCCGCCGGGCCGCCTTCGGAGGCACCAATCCCCACTGGACCCACTGCCTGTATCCCGGGTTCGTGACAATGTTTTCGTCCATCAAGGCTAACGGGATTGCCCTGGACGTCTATCGCCTCCCCCTCGAGTACGACCGATTCCGCATGGGCCTGGCGCAAGACGGGCTCCGCAGCCACCTCGAGGTGCAGCGCGACGCGAACATCGTGCTGTTGTCGATGATGGAGACCGACTTTCCGGAGATCTCGAGCACCGCGGCCCTGGTCGAGGAGCTCACAGATGCCTGGGTGGTGGTCGGCGGCCAGATGGCGACCGACGCGCCCCAGCACACCTTCGTGCACATGCCGGCTGCCCACTTCGTCGTCCGGGGACTCGGGGAGGAGATCGTCCCGATCCTCGCCAGGGTGCTGGGTGATAGCCGGCCCTCCACCGGTCTTTCCCAGGCCCGGATCGACGCCCTCCGCACGCTGCCCGGTGTCCTCTTCCACCACGGGGACCGCGTGATCTGCAGCCACGTCGACCAGGTGGCACTCGCCGATCAGGACGCCATCGAGATGGACTTCTCGCTTTTGGTTCCCGACGAACTCCGGTCCTTTCTCAAGGTCTTCACCTCCCGCGGATGTCCCTACGCCTGCACCTTCTGCTCGAGCTTCCCCTGGCAGCGCTATCACGGGTCTTCTGCCCCTCGGGTCCGGCGCCACTTGCAGGCCTACAAGCGTCGGATCGCCGAGGTCTTCGCGTCCGAGCCAACGCCCCCTTTCGCCGGCACCGTCGATCTGCGGGACAACGACATGATGGTGAACGGCGTGCGGGCGGCCGGGATCTTCGAGGCCATCCGCGACGAGGGCATGCAGCTCTGGACCTTCCAGACCTCCATCCGGTCCCTGATGGGGCCCAAGGCGTCCGTGGCGCTCGACGCCCTGGACCCGGCGCTGTTCCATCCGGAGTCCGTCGGGATCAGCATCGGCACCGAGGCCTTCTGCGACAGCCTCGTCCGCCTCTACGGAAAGGGGTTCACCATGGCGCAGCTCGACCAGGCGACCGAGCGGCTCTTCGACCGGGGCCTGCGGCACCTCCACTACTCGATCCCGGCCCACAAGGACCTGGACGCCGTGCAGTTCTGGAACAACCTCACCGGCATGGTCCGGCTCCTGCTGAAGTACGGAGCGCTGGCCGACGTCTCTGGGGGCGGCTCCGCGCTCATCGCCTTCTTCGGCACCGAGACCCACCTGCAGCGGGCGCGAGCGGGCACAGTAGACACGGACCGGATCCTCACCACCCTGAGGGCCGAGGGCTACCCGGAGTTCGACTATCCCTGCGTGCGCGAGGACCGCGTGCACTGCGGGCTCACCCGACGATTACTAGCCCGGATGGTGGGCTTTCCGCGGTCGAGCGCCGGAGAGCCGGCACCGCGCGGCGATCTGCTCCGGTTCTACCACCAGCTCTCCGAGGAGTACGCCGAGTGGGTGCGAGGCGCGCCCCTGGCTCCCCATCGCCTCGACATCGCCGACCTGCGCGCTCTGGCGGCGGACTTGCCGCGACGCGTGGACGAGCTTGCAGGGCTGCAGTCCCGCCCCGCTCCCGAGGGTCTGGCCTGGGGAGGTCGCGTGCAGACCTCGCATCCGGACTGGCTCGCCGAGGGGCTGCAGCTCGCGGGCTGGAAGCTGGAGCGGCTCCTGCGGGGCACGGGCACCGCCGGCGGCGACACCATCGCCGTGTTCGCGCGGGACGCCATGTCCTTCCGGCTCGGGGTGGCTCCCCGGGACGACAGCGCCCCCCGGTTTGGCGCGTCGAAGAGCTACAATCTCTATTACCAGCTCCCACTGGGCCAGACCGAAGCCAGGGCGCTGGGAGCCGAGGCCCAGGAGCTGATGGCCGCGGTGGAGCAGTTCTTCAACGCCCACGACTTCTGAGCACAGTGTAATCTTCCAACAGTTGCACCCCGCCCGATGGAGGCCTCGTTGCGCGAACACCTGGTGCTCTGCCAGATCGACGCCCCATCCGGGGGAGGCCCCTCCAGCCCGTCTCTGGCGCCCCGGACCCTCGCGTCCTACCTGAGCCGGAGCCAGCTCGCCGGGTCGCTGCAGATCTCGGTGGTAGACCTGCCCCTCGGGCGGGCGCCGCAGCAGCACGCCGAGCAGATCGCTTCCCTCGAGCCGGATGTCGTGGGCCTGTCCATGTACCTGTGGAACGCGGCGGCGACGAGAGCACTGTGCGCCGTCCTGAAGGAGGTCCTTCCCCAGGTATCGGTGATCCTCGGAGGTCCTCAGCTCTGGTACGACCCCGACGATCTCGCCCGCTTGATGCGCGAAGTGGACCATAGCGTCATCGTTGTCCGCGGTGAGGGAGAGCTCGCACTCGAGGAATACCTGCAGACGCCTCCGTCAGAGCGCCCTGGTGCGGGGACCGTCATCGAAGGGCGTGCACTGCCAGATCTGGCCGCCATCGGTGCGCCCATCCTCAGCGCCTATCCCGACCCCCGGCCGGGCAAGACGATGCTGCCTATCGAGACGGCGCGGGGCTGTCGCTACCGGTGCACCTTCTGCGTGATGAACGAGTACGGACATTCGTCCAGGATGCGCCCGATCGAGGCCGTCCGAGCGGAGTATGACTGGGCCAGGGACCACGGTATCGGCTTCATCCTGTATGCCGAGGCCTACTTCAACATCTCCTCCGAGATCACCCACCAGCGGGTCGAGGCCATCCACCAGACCGGCATGGCCCATCGGGCGCTCCACCTGATGTGCATCGACTATTTTTCCATCACCGAGGAGGAGGTCCGGGCCCTCGGGGAGATCAACGCCTGGTTCGACATCGGTCTGCAGACCATCAATCCAGCCGCACTGACGCTCTCCAAGCGCGGATTCCATCGGGAGCGCCTCGAGCAGGTCATCGCCTGGACCCACAAGTACGGCGTCGGTGCCGTGGTCGACCTGATCATCGGGCTGCCCGGAGAGTCCCTCGACGACTTCGCTCGATCGGTGGACTACGTCGCCGGCCTCGGGGTGCTCTTCGTCGCCCACAAGCTGTCGGTCCTTCCCGGCTCGGAGCTGTACACCAAGCGGGAAGAACTCGGGCTCCACTATGATGAAAAGACCTCGAAGATCCTGCATACCAAGCACATGACAGCCTCTGATATCCACCGGGCCCACCGCATGGCCGAGGAGCGGATGAAGCGCACCTTCCTGGACTGCTGTCGGGCAGAGATGAGGGGCGTCACATCAGATGTCGACGCCGAGAAGATCTTCGAGAGGCTCTTCCGCGGCTTCACCCTCGGTGGCAAGGATGACCCGCGGTATCAGCGCTTGTGGGAGGCCTGTCGGTGAGCCGACCATGCGCGGAATGCGCCGGCTGCCGGGTTATACGGGGTAAACGCGGGAGTTTCTTGAGGCACTTGCACACTGTGGCCGGTTGGCGTGGGATGGCCATCGCCTGTTTCACGTCAGCGTGCTCTCCTTCTGCCCCTGCCCCCGAGCCGGCCCTCGAGGGCTTCACCGAGGTGGCTGCCGAGGCTGGGGTCGACTTCCTGCACTGGGACGTTCCCGAGGATTTTGCCGAGTGGAACCAGGACTGCCTGGGCATCGAGACGCACTCGGCGGGCGCCGCGGCGGGTGACTACGACGGCGACGGTTGGACCGATCTGTTCGTGACCCGACCCCTCGATGGCAACCTCCTCTTCCACAACCGCGGCGGCCACTTCGACGAGGTCGGAGAGGAGGTCGGCCTGCGTGGCGAGCCCTATGGGTCCGGCGCGGTGTGGGGCGACGTGGACGGCGATGGAGATCTCGATCTCGCCGTGGCGAATCTCGGGCCCTATCCAAATCACCTGTACATCCAGAACGCCGACGGGACCTTCACCGAGGAAGGTGCCGCACGTGGCATCGCGGTGGTCCCCGAGAAGTGCAATGTGACCTTCAGCCTGAGCCTCGGAGACCTCGATGGTGATGGCGACCTCGATCTCCACACGGCACAGTTCTCACAAGAGCACTCGTTCCCCGACTCTCCCAGGGCAGGCTCCCAGATGCTGCTCAACGACGGGAGCGGATTCTTCACAGACGCTACAGACAGCCTCGGACTCTCGATGCCGGAGGTGGCGTCCTTCACCTCGGCGATGGCGGACTTCGACGAGGACGGCGATAGCGACCTGTTGGTGACGGGAGACTTCGGCACCAGTCGGCTCATGCAAAACGATGGCGGCTCCTTCACCGACGTGACCGAGCAGCTCGGCGACTGTCTCGAGAAGCTGTACGCCATGGGCCTCGCCGTCGGCGATATCGACGCTGATGGAGACCTGGACGCCTTCATCACCGAGATCAGCCCCCTGTTGGGTGGGGCCACCAGCCCCTGCGCGGGGAATCGCCTGCTCATCAACGATGGTGCCGGGAACTTTGTGGATGTGGCTGTTGACTGGGGCGTGAGGGACGGGTGGCTCGGCTGGGGAGCCGGCCTGTTCGACTTCGACAACGACGGCGACCTCGACATCGCAATGACCAATGGCGGCGACTATACCTACTTGGGAGACCGGGGATCCGGCCCGTACGATGCCGACTTCTACGCAGACGATCCGCTCCGGTTGTGGCGCAACGACGGTTGGAGCGAGATGGTCGAGGTCTCCGAGGAGATGGGTTTTGTCGACACCGGCATGGGCCGTGCTTTCCTGCCCTTCGATATGGACAACGACGGCGATCTCGATGTCTTCATCAACAACCGCGGTGACCACCCCGTGCTGTTTCGAAACAACGTGCAGTCCCAAGGCTGGCTGCGCGTTCAGCTGGTGGCTCCGGCGCCCAATACACGCGCTCTGGGGGCGCGGCTGTTCCTGCAGGCTCGGAGCGGCGGCGAGGTCCAGCGACGCGACATCCACCAGAACGCCACCTATCTGGGGACCGTGCCCGCAGAAGCGCACTTCGGGGTGGGCGACATAGGGCAGATCCGCCAGCTGCGGGTGGTGTGGCCCACAGGCGAGGAGCAGATCCTGGACGACGTCGAGCCGAACCAGATTCTCGAGCTCCATCAGCCCTGACGCGATGGTTCGACACTCGCGAGGTTTGCACGCGATATCATGTCGGTCGTGCACGTCTTCATCACCGGCATCGCTGGTTTCCTCGGCAGCCACCTCGGCGAGCGGCTGCTCTCCCGCGGGCACCGCGTTTCTGGGTGCGACAACCTCTCGGGCGGCGAGCTCCAAAACGTCCCTCCAGAGGCTGAGTTCTACGAGATCGATTGCTGCGACCTCGGCGCCATGCGCGAGGCGGTGCAGCACGTAGACGTGGTGGTGCACACTGCGGCTTCGGCCCACGAGGGGTTGTCGGTCTTCAGCCCGGCCGCCATCGTCCGTGACAATGTGCAGGCCTCGGTGAGCACCTTCACCGCCGCTATCTCCCAAGGAGCGAAGCGCATCGTCTACTGCTCGTCGATGGCTCGCTACGGCGCCCAGTCGGTCCCGTTCACCGAAGACATGGCTCCGATGCCTCAGGACCCGTACGGAATCGCCAAGGTAGCCGCCGAAGATCTCCTCCGAAACCTCGCAAAGGCCCACGGTGTCGAGTGGGCCATCGCCGTTCCCCACAACGTCATTGGCCCAAGGCAGAAATACGACGACCCCTTCCGAAACGTCGCCAGCATCATGGCGAACCTCATGCTCCAGGGGCGGCAGCCGTTCATCTACGGCGACGGGAGACAGCGCCGCTGCTTCAGCCCGATTCAAGACGTCATCGGCTGCCTGGAGAAGCTGGTGGTCGACCCAGAGATGGCGTCCATGCTGGTGAACATCGGTCCAGATGAAGGCTTCATCCCGGTCCTCGAGCTGGCCGAGCGGCTGGCGAGCATCATCGGATTCGAGCTGGAGCCGATCTTCGTCGAGCCTCGACCGCGAGAGGTCAGAGACGCGATGTGCTCATCCAGATTGGCCAGGGAATTACTGGACTACGCGCCCATCACTTCACTCGACGACTCCCTGCGCGAGATGGTCGACTACATACGCGAGCATGGGCCACGACCGTTTTGTTACCATGTCGACCTCGAAATCATCACCGATCAAACTCCAAAGACCTGGCGCGACCGCCTGATGTAGGCTCCCCTGAACGTCACCCTCATCCATCCACCGGTGCTCCAGAGTCTCCGAACCGTCGGCGCCATGAAGCCGACGCTGCCGATCGGGCTCGCCTATGTAGCGGCGGCCACCAGAGAGGCTGGCCACGACGTGCGGGTGGTCGACGCGGTCGCCATGCAACCCGAGGTCAGCTGGCACTCGGGCTCCGAGTATCGAGTGGGAGCTGGCCTGAACGCGATCGTCGAGGCCGTGCCCGAGGACATCGATGTCATCGGCGTCGGATGCATGTTCTCGTTCCAGTGGCCCTTTGTCCGCGAGCTGATGCAGACGCTGGCCGTCGAGCGACCGGGGGCGCTCTTGGTCCTCGGGGGCGAACACGGCACTGCCCTGCCAGAGCGATGCTTGCGTGAAGCCCCAATCGACGCGGTCGTTCTCGGCGAGGGCGAGCGGGCATTTGCCGAGCTGATCGCCGCCGGTCGGGACTGGGATGGAGTTCCGGGGGTGGCCTGGCTGCGGAACGGGGCCTTCACACGAACCGAAGGCGTGCGCATCTCCGACCCGGACTCCCTGCCCCGACCGGCCTGGGACCTGTTCGAGCCGACCACCTACCGCGAAAACGGCTTCTCCTCTGGCATGTTGCACGGTCAGTCGATCCCGATCTTCGCCACGCGAGGATGCCCCTACGGCTGCACCTTCTGCACGTCGCCGAACATGTGGGGACGCCGCTGGATCCCGAGGGATCCCATCGATGTGGTCGACGAGATGGCATGGCTGCAGGCCGAATACAACGCCACCAACTTTCCCTTTCACGATCTCACCGCCCTGGTGAAGCGAGAGTGGATCGTCGCGTTGGCAGAGGAGATTGTGCGCCGCGGCATGGACATCCGCTGGCAGCTCCCGACGGGCACTCGCTGTGAGGTGATCGACGACGAGGTCGCGGCGTTGCTGTACCGATCGGGCTGTCACTACCTGTCCTTTGCGCCTGAGTCCGGCTCCGACCTCATGCGCACCCACCTGGACAAACAGCTGGACCGCGACGCGCTGTTCAGGGCGGTCCGCTCTGGGGTGGCGGCGGGACTGCACATCACCTGCTTCTTCATCATCGGCGCCCCGAACGATACCCGGCACGACATGGTCGAGACCGAGCGAATGGCGAGAGAGCTGGCGAAAGCGGGGGTCGGAGACATCTCGGCTCACTTCTACTACCCAGCCCCCGGCAGCGCGCTCTACGCTGACCTCGGGGCCAGGGGACGCCTGCGGGGAGATGACGAGGAGCTCATGGCCCCGCTGCTCATCACCTCGACCCTCAGCGAGCGCCACTGCTATTGCGAACACCTCACCACCGGTCAACTGAACCGCTGGAGATACAGGATCTTCGCCTCTTTCTATGGCACCCGTTTCGCGACACGACCCCGACTGGCCCTGCGACTGGCCAGGAACGTGATCGCCGGCCGGGAGACCAACAAGCTCGAGGCCTTCGCTCGCGAGTTCCGCGCCCGGCTGATCCTGCGGACGGGCTACTCGGTTCGAGCGTAGCGATGCACGTGGTTGTACACATCGAACGGCACGTAGCTTCCCTGATGCACGTAGCTCATGTGGGAGTTCCTGGACTCCCCGATGTCGAAGGCTCGACGCCCCTGTAGCTGCTGGATGGACAGCACCATGGTGTGCCCACTGGGGGCTCGACGCTGATAGTCGACCAGGGAGCGCATGGACCGAAAAAGCCGGTAGGCAGCGCGGGGATAGGCGAACCCAGAGGGCCTCAACAGCCGGCTGACGGGTACCAGGCGATCCCTGTCGAAGATGATCGGGAGACTGACCATTGTCGGCTTCTGTCGGTAGTTCGCACGCCGCGTGATGCGCGCCAGCAGCGAGAACAGCCGGGAGGCGCGGACAAAATCCGTGGCTCGGACGGCTCCGCGCGTCTGTTCTTCGAGGGCGTGCAGGACATCGGCCAGGAAGATCGGACGCTGGGCGGTGCGCTCGATCTCGGCCAAGGGGTACAGGGAGATCCAGAACACCCCGGCCTCTCTGGCGGTCTCGATGATCTGCCCCAGCTCGTGCAGGTTCTCGCTGGACACCGTGACGCCGAACTGGACCCGGACACCGGCCCGTTGGCACTCCCGGACGGCGGCCATGCAGACCTCGACCATCGGCCGCCCTCGGATGCGGGCATTCAGTTCCTCGTCATTGGAGTCGAAGTGCAGGAAGACCCAATCCAACCCGGCGTCGGTGAGAGAGCGCAGGTATTCGGGGTCGCCGAGCTTGATGCCGTTGCTCGCCAGGCGCGGCACGAAGCCCCGGGCCTTCGCATCGCGGATCATCGCTGGTAGCTCCGGATGCAGCGTGGGCTCTCCTCCGAAGAACAAGACCTGCGGGGCTACCGGCAGCCTCGATGCTTCGGGCAAGTGTCCGATCAGCTCCGAGACCGACGCAAAAGGGGCCGGATTCTTGGCGTCAGACCTGGACAAGCACGATGCGCAGGTCATGTTGCAGTTGTTGGTCACGTTGACCATGTAGATCAGCGTGTCGTCGACCCGACGGGTGCAAGGGCCGCTGACGCAGTCATAGGTGTCGCAGCAGGCGACTTGGTTGGCTCGCGATGAAAGCGCGCGGTAGAGCTCGAGATCTCGATAGTACAAGTCGGATTGATGCCCGTGCTCGGGACAGGTGCGCTCCAGGAAGACGTCTCCATGCCTTCCGACCAGGCGCCCGGGCAACACGGCAGAGCAGTGCCCGCACATCGCGGCTGTATGTTCGACCAGATCCATCAATCTGTTCCGAAGGCGAGGTCCGGGTCCAGCTTCAGAATGCCAGTCACCGACGACACGTAGAGAGCGTCTCCCACTCGGACGATACCATTCGGCTTCCGTCCGACATCGACGCTGCGGGACTCGCCAGTCGCGACATCCACCCGACGCACCTGGTGCTGGAGCCAGCCCGTCACGAACACCTGGCTCTCGTCGGCGCTGACCTCGATACCCCTGCCTCCACGTAGGCCTTTGCCGAGCTTGACCACCTCGCCGGAGTCGACGTCGATGCGGAGAACCCGCGATGAGAACGCCTGCTGCAGGTAGAGGTATTGCTCCGAGGGTCCGAGGATCATGGCTGTGGGATAGTCGAAGTCGTCCGAGGCATAGGCTCGCTCCACCTCCAGGGTCTCGGGGTCCAGACGCACCGCCATCGTGTCGCCAAAGGCCACTCCGACGTACAGGACCTCGCGGCTGGCGGACCACAGCAGACGCCAGGTGCCAGAGCCAGCGGGAGACCAGGGCTCCAGATCGACCATTCCGAGCCAGTCTCCCGAGGTGCGATCGACCCGAATCACCGCCGGAGCGATGTCGTTGGCGATGAAGAGGTCCGTCCGGCCGGGCGGAGCGACGGTGGTCATCGGCTCCCAATAGGAGAGGTGCTCGAGGTGGGGAAGCTCGAGCCGACGGGTCTCACGGAGGTCGTCGGCGTCGATGACTTCGATCCAGGCTCGGTCCCAGGAACAAACGAAGAGCTCGGGACCCCTGGGGTGAGGTTCGATCTCCCGCATCCGACCCGAGAGGGGCGCTGGGGTCGCGGTATGTCTCCGGGGATCGACCCGGAAGAGGTAGGGCGTCTGCTTATGGTCGACCGCCTCCCTGAATAGGGTGTGTCCATAAGCCGCCAACAATCTCCCATTTCCATCCTCCGCCAGAGAGCGGGGGAACAGCCCGACGAAGTGATTGACCTGCATTCCAGCGACGCGCGCACCTTCGAGCAGCTTCTTTCGGCTCACAGCGACCTCGACTCCAGGTTGGCTGGTGAGGTCCTCCTCCGACTCGGCGAACGGCAGGGTATCCAGATAGAAGCCCTTGAATACCAGGAATCCCCAGATCGATGGAAGGACCACCAGAAACGCGATCCGCCCGATCCTGAACCGCGTCCAGAGCACGCCGTAGAGCACCGCCACCGGGATCCAACCGACCGCCAGCCAGCGCCACATCGGGAAGACCAACCACGCCGCCATTGACCAGAACCACGGAAGAAACACACGAATTGGGGTCGAGTTGTTGGAGTTACCGCTGGGATAGTCTGCCGGGTCGATGGCTGCTGCCGAGACCGTCGTCACCCACAGGAATCCCCCCAGGAGGAGCACGCGTCCCAGGGTCACGGCGTACCACCACTTCGGGAACCGGTGGTGGCGCCCCTCGAGTCCCGCTGCCACCGCGACCTCGCTGGCAACAATCAGAGCGATCCCCACGACGATCAGAGCCGAAGACCTCTCGAGTCGGATGGCCTGATCCACCAGCAAGGCCCATGCGCTGGCGGCGGCGACCAGGTGCACGAGCGGGAGAAGGAACGCGAGTGCGGCCTCTCTCGCCTTTTCAGGACCCACTCGCGCCACCGAGTATAGCCGACAGTACCGGAGCTTTGAGCAGGCGAATCGCCGGATCCATGGCCCTGTGGAGCACCATCCCTCGCACAAAGAGGTGCTTGGTGCGGAGCCGAGCGATGGGCCGATAGGCCTGGGAGAGCCTACGCATCAGGGGAGAATCCGCCGCGTATTCCTTGGTCTTGTCGTCCATGAAGAGGGAGGTGAAGTACAGGCGTTCGTAGAGCTGCCGCCGCTCCGGATAGAGCTGGGTCGTGGCGTAGTCCCACGCAGACCAGCCCTCGAGCGTGTCGGGGACCCTCAATCCCGCATTGACCGCCGCATCGAAGGCCTCGGTGCCTGGGAATGGGCTGAAGTTGTATAGTGGCGAGACCCGCACTCTGGGGTTTCGCTCCAGGACATCGAACATCAGGTCGACGGTTGCGCGGAGGTCTCCGATTGTCTCGGTGGGAAGGCCGCATATGAAGCTGTAGTACAACGTTATGGGCCAGGCAGCCAGGCGGCTGGTGATCTCCCGGATGTCGTCGATGGTGCCCTGCTTGTGGATGGTCCTTCGGATCTTGGGAGACCCCGACTCGACGCCCACGCTGAGGCGCGAGCATCCGCTCCGGAGGATGAGGTCGAAGTCGGCGTCGGTCATGCGCTTCAAGCTCGGGATGTCCACGCCTTGCACCTGCCAGGTCACGTCCAGATCGCAGAGTCCCCTGGCTATCTCTCGGCCGCGGTCCAGGTTGATGAAGAAGGTGTCGTCGACGAAGTAGAGGTCTTCGGCCCCGTGTTCCGCCACCAGGCGCGCGACCCGCTCGAGCACCAGCTTTGCCGGCAGGGCGCGCCACTTCCGATCGTTGAAGACCACGTTGTAGCAGTAGCTACACTCCATGGGGCATCCGCGAGAGGACTGGAAGTACAGGGACTTTCGGCCCAGATACCGAGGGAGGTATTTCTGTACGTCCACCAGATGCAGGGGCGGCTCGGGCATGGATGCCAGCTCGGCGAACCCAGCGCGGGGCTGGCCGCAGACCTCGCCATTTCGCTTGGTCCACAACCCCGGCGCCTCTGGTTGTGCGCCGGCTGCGAGGGCCTCGGCAAGGGCCAACAGAGGCCTCTCTCCCTCCCCCTCGACCACAAAATCGACCTGGGGACTCCGGACGCTCTGGTGGGGGAGCAGGCTCGCGTGGATGCCCCCGAGCACGATGGGCACCTCGGGAGTCTTGGCCCGAACAACCTTGCACATGTCCAAGGCCGCGCCGATCGTCGTGCCCGTATAGGAGGTCGTGCCGACCAGGAGGAGGTCGGGTCCGAGGCGCCCGACGAGGGCCGCCCGCCAGTCGCGATGCAGGCGCTGGTCGAAGATCTCGACCTCGAAGGACTCCGCCACCATGCTCGCGGCGTGGAGCAGCCCCAGGGGCAGGGCCGGAGCCGAGCGCATCGTGTCCATGTGCCCCACCGAGGGCTGCATCAACAGGATTCTTCGCCGGCTCAAGCGCCCTCCTTGCCGTTCACTGTAGCCCGGGTCAGGATTGCTCCTCACCGGCATGCCACCCATCGACGAGCTTTCGCCCGGTGAATCGCTTCGACAGGTGCAGCCCCGTCCGCGCCAGCCACCCCTGCCCAGCGGCCCGGAGGCATCCCAGCCCGTAGCGGATCCCGGTTCTCAGGGGCATTGTCTGCATCTCATCGAAGTAGTTGGCGGGGCAGGACAGCTCGCCGATGCGGTATCCACGGATCACTGCGAGGGCGAGGATCTCGGAGTCGAAGACAAAGCCATCCGAGAGTCCCGCGATGGGGAGCTCCTCGAGTAGGCGGCGGGAATAGGCCCGGTAGCCGGTGTGGTATTCGGAGATATGGGCTTGCAAAAGCAGGTTTTCGGCATGGGTGAGCACCCGATTGGCGAGGAGCTTGTACAGGGGCATTCCCCCGCGGAGAGCCCCGCCGTCGAGCATTCGGCTGGCGAGGACCACGTCGTAGCCGCCGTGGCGGACCATCGACGCCATGGCCGGCACCAGGGATGGATCGTACTGAAAGTCCGGGTGCACCATGATGACGATGTCGGCGCCACCCAGCAGGGCCTCGCGGTAGGTCGTCTTCTGCGCGGCCCCATAGCCCATGTTCCGATCGTGAGAGAAGACCCTGATTCCCAGGGAACGGGCGACCTCGACGGTGTTGTCACTGCTCCCGTCGTCGGCGAGCACGATGTCATCGACCCAGCCCCCGGGCAGCGCCTCGACGGTGCGCCGAAGGGTGTTTGCGACGTCGATCCCCGGCATCGTCACCACGACGCAAGCGCCGTCCAGCATGTAGGCCTCCACCGACAAGCGAGTCTACAGTGTGTGCTCGACCTCGGCGCGCGAGAGCAGGGCCCGGAGCGCGCGCAGCCATCGCCGCTCGTCACCGGTGAGGGGACGGCTGACCTCGAACTTCCAGCGATCGCCCTCCATCCACACCGAGATCCGCGCGTCGGAGCCCGCCGCGGGGCGTGCCAGGACGACTCCCGAGCCATCGGACTCGACCTCGGCGAAGGGACTGTCCCGGAGTCCGGCGAGCACCTCGAGGGACTCGTCGAGCCCGACCTGCGGCGGGGGCTGGCGCAGTCGCCCGGTGCCCGCCAGCTTCCGGAAGTCGCCGGGATCCAGGGGCGCCTCCAGCTGGAGCAGGACGGCGTCGTCCGCGGCGCCGAGCAGTGCGGGCAGCACGTCGAGATCTTCGCTTCCAACCACCACAATCGAACCACCGGTTGCAGCGTGGGCGCGGATCTGCTCCGCCAGGCGCTCCACTCGATCGGAGGCGTCGGGTTGCGACTGCAAGCGGTGGCTGACGACCTGGTGGCGCTTGTCCTCGATGACGTCCTCGAGGAGCTGAGCGGGCCACATGAGGTGGCGATGGGCCAGGTTGCGGCCCGACAGCACCGGCGCGTCGATGGGACCGCAGTCCCTGCCTCTCGAGAAGCGCTCGAAGCCGTGCGCAAAGGCATGTCGATCGGTCGGAAGCGAGACGTCTCCGGGCACTCCGGCCCCCACCACTGTGATTCCAACGGCGGTGGCGGCTTCGACGAGGTCCGGAGCATCGGCGGTCAGGACCATGGTGTCGACACCGTGGTCTTTCATGGCGTTCGCCCAGGTATCTGTGGGTCCGGAGGGTTCCTTGACGTAGCTAGCGCGATGTCCGACGTGCAGCAGATCGCCGGCGAGGTAGCGGGCGAGCTCGTTCAGCGCCGGGATCGCCACGTGGGACACGCACTTGCCCACCGGCTGATCATCGACCTCCAGAAGCAGCGGCACCAGCGTGTGGGAGCGCGTGTCGTGGTCAGCGAGCAGCGCGCCATCCTTGTAGACGCGGATCCAGGGACCCTCCACCACAGCGCGATCCCCCTCGTCGAGGTGCTCTCGGAGGGACCTCCCGGCGTCGGTCGACGGTTCGCCGATGTGCCAGGCGCGCTCGTAGGCCACCTCGGAGCTCGATCCCGACCCGGCGAAGATCGTGGCGCCCCGGTCGAGGAACAGCACCGGGTAGTTCATGGCCGGCGCAACCCAGGCATGGGTCTCGGGAAGCAGCCGCTCCATCGCATCGAGGATCCGCAGGTGGGCGCGCTCGGTCTCTGCGCAGTTCAGGCAACAGGGAAAGTGCCCGAGGGGACGCAGGGTCGGGTGCAGGGCCGGGGAGACGACGCCGCGGGTGGCCTGCCAGGTTCGGAGCAGAAAGGTCTGCTGGTGGGGGTTGATGGTGAAGCTCGCGTAGTGGGCCGAACAACACGGCGGGTAGCCGAGCAGCCGGCCGATCTCAGAGGCGCTGTGTTCCTTGGTGGCATCCACATCTGCGGTCTTCTGCAGCCGGTCCACGGCGAGCATCTCGTCGAGGCGCTCCTGGGTCTTCGTCACGAACAGATAGAACAGCGAACCCTGCCCGGTGAAGTCGTAGAGGCCACGCTCGTCGATCTGGAAGGCCTCGTGGCAGGGAGCCGCGAAATAGCCCATGTCCCGATACCGCTTCAGCTCTTCGGCCGTCCGCTCGGAATCCAGGTTTGACACCCGAAAAACCGGCTTGATGCCCTCGTCCAGGAGCATGGTGCGAAAGGAGGGGTCCAGGTGCAGCCGGGCCATGCCACGGGCCAGTTCGAACGACTGATTCACCAACAATCCTCTCGATTAGAGCGCATCGACTTGTACGGACCCCCTATCCTGTGAGCCAGCGGACGGTGCCTCCCTCCTCCAGGCGAAGCCGCCCCTCACCGTGCAGAGCCGCGTTGCCAGTGCCAAACAGCGCCGGGACGCCGTCTTCACGCGCAACCAGGGCGGCGTGGGAGAGGAAGCCCCCGCGGGAGGCAACGACCCCCCCGAAACCGGCGAAGCACGCGGCGAGCTCGGCGGTTGGCGTGTCGATGACCAGGATGTGATCGGGAGCGGGGTTCGTCGGGTCCGAGGTCGCGGTTCCCTCGATGGGGCCGCTTCCAGATACCCAGGTTCCGCCGCCGGGTAGATCGGGCCTATCGAAGGGCAGACCGACGCTCTCTACGTCCAGGACAGTGAGCCGGTCGGTGCTGGGGGTCGCGCCGGCGTGGGGCTCTGCTTCGCGCCAGTGGGGCTCGGCGGTCCGGAGGCGCGCGATTTCCCAGGTCAGGCGGTCGTGCAGGCGGTCGCGCAGCAACGCGCACCAGCGCTGGTCGACGATGACTGGCAGATCGTGGTCTTCCCAGGCAGGCGGTCGATCCGGAGGGGTCCACGACGGGTCTGTGCGCTCTCCGTAGCGCGGGCAGGAGGGGTCGAGATCCCAGGTTGCCCGATGAAGCCAGCGAACAGGCAGCTCAGCGGGCGACGGAACGTCCCGAAGGGCATTGGCCAGGGCGATAGTGGGCGCCATCGGCGGCGGGTCTGCATGAGTCGATGGCAGATACGGATCGAGCAGGCGCAGGGCAATGGAAGAGGCCACGGCTTCGCGAAAGGTCTTGGGTTCACGGGCGGCGCGTCGGGCCAGCCCGCTCGCGATGCGGTCCGCCGCCAGGCCGGGAATGCTCGCGGGCAGCAGCACCCTCAGCTGCAAGGCTCGCATCATGACCTCGACCTGATCGGTGAGGGACCACAGCGCCCCCCAGGCCGGCAACACCACCCGCTCGGGAGCCAGCAAACGCGGCAGCCCCAGCAGGGAGAACGCGTCGCCAAGAGCGTGGTCGCGTCGCCAGCAGTCCGCCCACAGCTGGGTCGCAGCCACCGGGGCCAGCGGAGGCAGGCCGTCGACCGGGGCGCGGAGCAACCAGGGCCTCGAGGGGTCCGGCGGCGCCTCGCTCAGCAGCAGGGTAGAGAGCGGGTTCGGGGCTTCTGGGGCCTCTCCGGGCACCGGTCTCTCCTGGACCAGCCACACATGCCCCTCGCGGGCCAGCCACTCGAGGTAGCGCGGGGGGCCGGGAGGCAGCGCGTCCATCAGCTGCGCCAGCGCCCGCTGTTCGGATCCGACCGGGTCATCGCCGAGCCAGCGGTGGCTGTGACGTCCCAGATGGCGCTGTCTGCCGCCCTTTCCCGAAGTCACGGTGTCGTAGCCCGGCGCCTCTTCGACCAGCAGGGAGTCGGGACCGAGTCCCGGGTCCTGGACTACTCCGGCCAGGGTGCAGTCGACCCGGGGCATGACCAGCACCGCTGGAAGAGGTCCGGAGACCTCGCCATAGCTCCTGATCACGGTGGTGATGGCGTTCTGGAGCTCACCGATGTCGCAGGCCACCGAAGCGAAGCGGCCTGCGGCGGTGGCCTGCAGGGTGTCTTCGGCCATGGATGTGCTGCGGACTAACAGCGGGGTCTGGCGCATGAGCCGGCCCACGGCCCGAATGGAGGCCTCTGCGGCCCGCCCCTCCCTGTCGGTCCACACGACGATCCCAGGAGGTACGGGCAGGCCCTCTCGCCGGCGCGCTGCCAGCTGTCTGGCCTTGTTGCCGGCCGAGGCGACGCCCTCAATCCATTCGAGCAACGCCCAGGATGGCGCCCGTCCGGCCCGGTTCGCCGTGCGCCGCTTCGCCCACCAGAGGCCGCCTCGCTCCAGGAGCCATCCCCCACCGAGGCCGATGGCCACGACATAGAGGTGCAGAGGCAGGGGATGCGGGCCTTCGATCACGCCAAGCGCGCACTGCAGCAAGAACACCACAGTGCCCACAGCGGCCCCCAGTCGATACCGGCCGGAGTGGTCTGCCACCCGCACCCAGAGGGCGACCGCCACCAGCCCCAGCCAGGCCATGCAGAACCCCAGGGCGGCTGGACCTGCCATCGTGGGCGTGATCCACACAGCGAGTGCCGGCGGCACTGCGAAGCCATCCAGATGCCAGGCCACCGCGAGGCAGGCGGTGAGGGAGAGGACCTCGGCAACTACCCGTAGGACGGGCCCCACTCTTCGACTGCTGGCTGCGTGTCGAACGTCGGATCGCCAGGCCAAGTGCCGACAGAGCGCACCGGCGAGAGCGGCGAGCATCGCGGCGAGCAGGCCCCACCCCGCCAGGGCCGCCAGCGACAGCTCCGACGGATCGCGGCTCGTCTCGGGTGCCTCTCCTCTGGAGAGCGCTATCAGCTCCACTCCCTGGGACGTCAGCAGTCGGGCGGCGGCGGCGAGGTCGAGTGGGTGCGACGCCACCACGACAGCCGGGGCGCCCCGCCAGTCATCGAGACGCACCGTCGGCGTCTGAACGACCTCCGACGCGGAGATCTGGCGGATCTCCGGTCTTTCTGCCAGGAGCCAATGCACGTCGGCAGGGCGCAGCAACGGCGCGTCGCCGAGCTCGAGAGGTGCGGCCGGCTGTACCCCGTTGATGATGGCCTTTGGCACGAGCGTGCTGTACAGCAGACTCAGTGGCGGGCTGTAGCACAGCGAGCCGTTCTGGCGCGGATCGGGGAAGACCTCGTCGAAGCTCGCTACGTGAACGCCCGTGCGGTTGCCCAGCGCGTGGCGGGTCGGCTCCACCCGGTCGTCCATGGCGACCAGCAGGATGACAGGGGCGTCCAGGGCGTACAGCGAAGGAGCGGTGACCTCCAGATCGGCAGGGCGGAGCAGGCTCCCGACCGGAGCGCGACAATTGGCGAACGCTTCGGGCTCCCCGAGGTGCACGAGGTGTGCTGGGCCAGCGCGCAAGACCTCCAGCTGCGCTCTGGGCAGTGGTCCGACTGGCTGCTGCGCGGCGTCGAAGGCGGAAAGGGACGGTGGGGTGCCGTTCGGTGCCACCAAGGAAACTCCGTACAGGACCGTGAAGACCAGTGCGAGCCAACCTCCGCGCCAGGCCCAGGATCTTGCTCCAGCGGCCGCGGCGAGGGCCATCGCGATGCACGCCACGATGATGTTCGCATTGAGCGTGAACAGCAGGCCGATGGCTGCGAGCACGGCCCACCGCCATCTCGAGCGCTGGAGCTGGCGAAGCAGCCGCCCGCCCAACCAGGCCACCAGGATCAGGACCTGCACCACCACCGCGGCCACCGGAACCAGCACCTCGGGTCCGGGCAAAGCCAGCGCGGTGGACGGAGTAAGGGCCAACAACAGCAGCAGGCCGACCGGCACCGGGACGACACCCCCGCCAGCGAAACCCATGGCCCGCCGCGAGTTCAGGGGCACTCTCGAAGGGTGAGAGGCCAAGGCGCGGGCACCGAAGGGCACGCCAAGCAGCTGTCGTCTTCGACCCGCAAGACGAAGACGGGCTCCGGACCGTCACAGACAGGTGTGCTCAGCACATAGGGAGAAGGGGGATCCATGGGTCGCTGGTCCAGGCCGTGCACGGCATTCCCGGGGGTCAGCAGGATGGCGATCTCGTACATCTTCCAGTCCTCACCGAGATAGACCGGGCGGTCCTGGTCCCCGAGTGTCCCATGCACCGCGAAGACCGCGGCCCGCTCTGTTCGAGAGAGTACTGTCGCCCGGACCGTCAGGGCGGCAGTGGCCAGTGCGAGCAACCCTGCCACGACCTGCAGGCTGCGTGTCGGGCCGAAGCGCTCCCGGATAGCCCACGCCAAGGGAGCGCAACCGGCGGGAAGCAGGAAGACGAAGACCTTGTTTCCGCCGGGAACCAGCCCCAGAACCAGGCCGCCCAGCATCGCCGCTACGGCCATGGCTATGGCGGCCCCGAGTGGTCGCAAACGCGCCTGGCGCAGGAGCAGCAGTGCCCCGATGGCGGCGGGGTAGACGCCCACGTGCGGAGTGGTGTTCATGCCAGGTCGGTCAGTTGCCACCGCCTGGAAGACAAACAGGCCCATGGCCAGCCCGAGCACTGAGGTCCACACCAGGACGCGTCCGCGAGCGACCGCAGCAAATCCCAGGAGCGCGGCCGCGCAGAGCGGGTTGTCCAGGGTCGCCAGAGCGAAGCCCAGAAAGGCCATCCGGGGAGACTCGCGGAGGACTCCCAGCAGACCCACCGCCGCGCCTAGAGAGAAGGTGGCGTAGGAGCGGTATTCCTGGAAGCGGAAGATCGCCTCCTTGTCGAGGACGGCGACCACCGTCAGCAGGACCGCGATGCTCCGGTCGACGCACAGAGCCCGTACGAACGCATAGGTCACCCCGACCCACAGCACGTACAGCACGCAGTGGATACCGAAGAGCACGTCGAGGTTGCCCCAGGGCCGGATTCCCAGGAAGAGCAGGTTGTGCAGCAGCGAAGGAAGCCCGCTGTCAGCGACGTAGAACTCCAGGGTGCTCTGGTCGGGCAGGGGCAGCGAGGTGTACTCGTCCGATGTCATCCCCCCTCGGCGCAACACCATCGAGACGACGCCGAAGGTCGCAGTTGCCCCGATCGCGATACCGTCCTGCCGATCGAGGGTGGGACGCCAGTCGCCCGCCTCGAGCCTCGTCACTCCAGCGGCCACGACCGCCCAGGCGATCGCTGCGGCAGCTAGTAGCCACATGAGCTCATCCGGAGCCGGAGCACCCTCCAGGCGGCCTCCAGGATGATGCCCGGAGCGAGCTTGGAGTGCCCTTTGGTGCGATCCCGAAAGACGATGGGCACCTCGAGCACGTGCAACCCAGCGCGCTGAGCGAAGAACTTCATCTCGATCTGGAAGGCGTAGCCACGGGATACGACCTGCTCCAGCCCGATCCGCTCGAGCGCATCGCGTCGATAGCCCACGAAGCCCGACGTCAGGTCGAGGGTGGGAAGGTCGAGCAAGGTCCTTGCGTACAGGCAGCCGGCTCCGCTGATGAGCCTTCTGGATACGCCCCAGCCTTCGACGGCCCCCGCGGGCAGATACCTGGAGCCCACCACTACATCCACATCGTCGAGCAAAACCAGGAGCCGGGGCAGGTCAGCGGCGTCGTGGGACAGGTCGCCGTCCATCTGCAGGATCTTGGTCCAGCCGCCCTGTAGCGCAAGCTGCATCCCGGTCTTCAGGGCCGTTCCCAGCCCCAGCTTGGCTTCGCGATAGTGCCAGCGGATGTGAGGGTCGGTCGCTGCGAGTCGTTCGATGGTATCCCGCGTTCCATCTGTGGAGTGGTCATCGATGAACAGGATGTCGATCGCCCCGCAAGCCGCCCGGATCTGGTGAACGAGGGTCTCGACGTTGGCGCCTTCGTTGTGGGTGGGGGCGAGCACGATCGATTCCCCGGTCATGGCATGTCCCGCAGCGGGTTGGGTCCACCACTTCGCAGCAACTCCCAGGATTTGCTGGCCAGGGCGGGCAGCACGCTCGGGTCGTGACGCAGGTCCGTGAGCAGTCGATGGGCCACTCGCGGGTGTGCAAAGAAGGCTGCGCTGGCGAGTCTGGCCAGCCTGTGGCCGCCGCTCTGCTCCCGCTCCCACGCAGCACCGGGCAGCGGAGAAAACGGCATGAAGTTGGCGTCGTCCAGTCCCAGGGTCAAGGCCTCTCGAATGCCGCGCAGTGTAGCTCGGCGCCCCACGCCAGGAAGCCCGACCAGGAAGTACCCTCCCACCCGCAGACCCGCTCTTCGTGCGGCCGCGACCAGGCCGGCGGCGAGGGGAGCCGGGAAACCGAAGGTCCCATCTCCGCAATGGAGATGCTCGAAGCCAAAGACGATCCTGCGGCAGCCAGCAGCAGCCATCTCCTGGAGCAGCAGCCCGTCCACGTGCTCCGGACGAATGCCGTTCACCAGCTCCCACACGACCCCGGGTGGGGCTGTCCTGGCTGCGTCGCAGAGCTCCAGGACCCGGCCGCGGTCGGCGGCGAAGGCGTCGTCTTCGATGTGCACCGAGCGCATGCCCAGGCGGGCGAGGCTGCGCATCTCGTCGAGGACCTGCTCGGGGGGGCGGGCGTCGAAGTGTCCCCCCTTCAGGCGGGGTACGGGGCAGAAGGAGCAGGAATCGCCGCAGCCCCGGCTGGTGAAGGTGCCCGCGTACGGAGTCTGTACCGCTCGCATCGCGTGGCTGTACCTGCCGATCGGGAAGACCTCACGGTCCATCAGCGGGAGCGTGGCCAGCGCGGGAGGCGTCGGATCGGTGACGATAGCGTCGGTGGTGCGTCCCTCGGCGACAGCGGTGACCAGGCCCTCGGGCGTGCCGCTCAGCGCGACGTCAGCGCCACTGTTGCGAAGTGCGCGCTCTGGATCGAGGGTGGCCCACGCTCCCAGGACGAAGCTGCGCGGGGCTTGCGCGAGCAGGGGAGCGACTTTGTGGGCATTGGCCGGGAGCACCGAGGCTGCGATGCAGTCGAGACCGTGCGGCAGCTCGGGAGGGTCCAGCTGAAGGTCCAGTCCCACGACCTCGTGGCCAGCTCTCCGCAGGATCGGCACCAGGGAAGCCAGCGCGAGCGGATACGCGGCTTCGGCAGACTGAGGAGGTTGAAGGAGGAGAATCTTCAAGAGCCCTCCACCGGAGCAGACCACAGGAAGGCGACGGCTGCCACTGCACCCACGGCGACCTGCCAGCCGTGATGCAGGGCGGTGGCAGTGGCGGGACCGGGCAGGGAGGGGTCGATCAAGGCTGCCGCGCCGACGATGGACCAGTGGGTCAGACCCAGGCTGGCCAAGGGAACAGGCACATAGGAGACGAGCTCGACCATCGAGATCGCGCCAGTAGCGACGTAGAGCCCCATGGCGGGCCCTACTGCAGCGGCAATTGCTGCGAGCCCGCACGCCTCGGCTGCCAGCTGGGCCAGGGCCAGCACCGCGTCGGTCAAGGGCAGCGTTTGCCTCAGATAGAGGGCGAGCCCCCCCACGACGCCCACTCCCACGACCATCAGGGTTGCGCCCGCCGCGGGCACCCGCAGCGTCAGTCCCAGACCGCCAACCAGGCACAGACTCGAGACCGTGACCGCCATGCGGAAGACCAGGATCTTGAGGGTCGCGGCTTTGGTCTCGCCCAGGCCCGCAGAAAGCGCCAACACCTCCCACAGATCGCCGGCAGTCGGCAGGAAGGTGTTGATGGCGTGGGCTGTCAAGACCGGCCGGACCACGACGCCGAGTCGGTCGCGCCCGCCGAACCACAGTGCGGTGCGGATCGTCTGCAGGCCCACCATGATCGGCAGGCCGAGCATTCCCAGGAGCAGCAGTGGCCAGCGGATCTGGGACGGCTCCACCGCGAGGGGGTTGTGCTGGATCCACAGCAGCAGAGAGCCGACGCCCACCAGCAGGCCGATAGCGGTGGTGATCGCCCGGGTCCTGGTCATGCGTAGAACCGGCGGACGGCCGCGCTGATCCGATCCATGTGGCGAGGCCTCAGGCGCGCGTGGTTGGGCAGATACAGCACGCGCTCGCTGAACGCTGGCGGGCCGAACCACTCCATGTAGTCCAGTCGGGTATCGATCCCGCGGCGAAGTAGCCACCGGGCCAGCCGAAGCCCGTCCGGGGCACGGATCGCGACCGCGTTGAAGCTGGGGACGGTGTCGGGCACCAGGGACTGCAGGGTGGTGGGCGTACCCTCCAGACCGGAGCGAAGACGGGCAGCATTCTCCCTGCGACGTGCGTTTCTGGCGGGCAGGGCCTCGAGCTCGAGCGCTCCCCACGCACCTTGCAGATCCGACAGCGGGCTGCTGGCCGCCCCGGGGTCGTAGGGCCGGTGCTCCTCCACCGCCATCGCTTCGAGACGGTTCGGATCCGCCGTTGTCGCCGCCAGGAGCGCCGGCCACGCGAACAACGAGAAGGGCAGCCGTGAGGTGGCGACCCACCTCAATAGCCCCTGGCCGAGGTCCGCCCGGCTGGGAGACCCACAGAGCGACGATCGAGCCCGGCCCGCGAGCTGTTCGTCGTCGGTGAGCAGCAGCCCGCCGCCAAAGGTCTGCAGGTTCTTGCCAGAGACCATCGAAAGGACCCCGGCTGCCCCGCGACTGCCCACTCGACCCACCTGGTCAGCGGCACCGGCGGACTGCGAGGCGTCCTCGATCAAGGGTACGCCCCCACATCGGTCGAGCAGTGCATCGAGTGGAGCAACCTGGCCAAACGGGTGGATGACGACCACTGCCTGCACATCGCCCACGTCGAGCGATTCCGGATCCAGCGCCAGGGTCGCGGGGTCGATGGGCTTGAACACTGCTGTCATGCCCAGGGCGCGCACCACTTCGACCAGGCCGTAGAAGCAATAGCTGGGTAGACCGACCCGGCTCCCTGGGCCTAGCCCCAGGCCTTCCAGGGCCAGGTGCAGCATGGCCCGGCCCGAAGCACCGGCAATGGCGTGGTCGACTGCGAAGAACTGCGCCGCGTCGCGCTCGAAGCGAGCTCGGCCCCCCGAGGGCTCCGGATCGCGCCGGCTTCGCAGCAGCAGCGCCGCCTGGTGGCGATTGAAGAGCAGGCTGTGGCGGGGAATGGCCATGTCAGGCGTTGGACGCCCCGCTGAGTCCGCGGCGACCCAGCAGATAGCGCAGCGTCGAGGCCACCAGCCTCCACTCCGCAGGGTCCGCGGCACGATAGAGGGCGCGGCGCCTCAGGTAGCGCGAGAGCGTGCGAGGCTCGAGGTAGTACTCCAGGTAGAAACGCCGCTGAAGCCGCTCCAGCTCCTCATTGGGGATCTGGCTCGGGTTGGCGTGCTGGGTCTCGTAGTGGTTGAGCTTCGCCGGGTCGTGCACCAGATCGCTGAACTCCTGCCAGCTCTCGCTGCCCGGATAGGGCGTGTGGAAGGCTACCTGGATCATGTCCGCGTCGATCTCGCGCGCCAGCTCGCGGGTCTGTGCGACCTCGTCCAGCGTCTCGTCGGGATGGCCGAGCATGTAGTACGCGGTGAGCGCCATGCCCGCTCCCTTCACCGCGCGGGCACCCGCCAGCATCTCGGAGGTGGTCGCGTTCTTGCGGATGCGCTTCAGAACCCGCGGCGAGCCAGACTCGATGCCCATCTTCACCGCCACGCAGCCGGCGCCTTTCAGCGCTGCGCACATCTCGGGGTCGACCAGATCCGGGCGGGTCTGCACCACGAAACGCACCGGGCTCTTGCGGCGGATGAGCAGATCGCAGATGTCGAGCACCCGCTGTCTCTTCAGGGTGAATACGTCGTCTATGAAGTAGTAAGCGTTCACGCCAAAGTCTGTGTACAACCGGAGCATATCGTCGACGACGCGCTCGGCGCTCTGGGCTCGGAAGGCGGTGCCGTGGGTCTGGCGCAGGGTCGCCGAGCAGAAAGTGCACGGGTAGGGGCAGCCTCTGCTGGTGAGCAGGAACCCCCAGCGGTGCACGCCGAAGTCGGGCACCGTCACCGAGCGCATGCGGTAGCGATCCATCCGGATCCCGGCAGGGGAGAGCGGCGGTAGCGCGTCGACATCGTCAACGAGCACCTTCTCTTCGGGAAGTGGGTCGCCCGCGAGCAGGGCCGGCAGCGCAGCCTCCCACTCTCCGAGCAGGACGCCCTCGAAAGGGGAGTCCGAGCCGAGTAGATCCGTGCTTCGCTCGGTGGCGTGCTGGCCGATGCCGAAGAAGCGACCCTGGGGCCAGGCATCGAGCAAGCGCCGGGCGGTGGCCTTCGCCAGGGACGCCGTCGGGGTCATGGTGTCGACGAGCACCAGGTTGTAGCGGCGCTTTGCCATGCGGTCGAGCAAGGCCGGCTCGTGCAGTGGTTCGACGTGCAGGTCCACGATGTCGGCTTGCCAACCGGCGTCTCTAGCGATCGCTTTCCCGTAGAGCAGAGAGCAGGGCCACATCAGGTCGTGGGGATGTGTGTTGCGAAACGTCATCCACGGCGCGAACCGGATCAGCAATAGGCTCGACATAGAGGCGGACGATAGCACTACGGGTGCCCTCGCTCTTCGAGCCGAGACAACCCGGAGCCGTCATTCGCGACGTAGGTGGCTGTCAGCGCTGTCCGTGAAACAGCAGTACGTCGCGGATCGAAGTGCTCAACGGCTCCACGTCATCTCCAACGATGGACACAAAGACGCGCCAGATCCCCACTTCAGCCTCTTCGTGGTCCGGGAAGCGCTGAAGGATGATCCCCTCGTAGCCAGGCAAGACGAACCCGGCGGCAGCCCGCACCTCGGGGGGACCAGCTGGGTCGAAGTACTGGAAGCGAACCGACAGCGACACCCCGTTGGACTCCCAGGCAGTCCGGGTCGAAGTGGGCGGCGAGATGAAGTGTCGCTTGCGGTGATTCCCGTCGGAGTCCTCTGCTGCCCGTCGCGCAACCTCGGCATTGTATGCGGCTAGCTGGGCATCGTACTCGTCGTTCGGTTCCTCGGTCCGGCCCCGCTCGTAGTGCAGCAGCGCGCCGTCGAAGTGGACCTTGCCCAGGCCAGAGAGGTGGGGGAAGGTCCGCCCGAGTCCGGTGATGTCTCGAGCGATTGCTGCCGGTTCGACGGGCACTTTTCGCTCGAGCACGTCGGCGAGTGAGGCCGTCAGGGTAGTCCGCTGGGCGTCTGTCGGTATCTCGGCAACCACCAGGTCCACCTGAAGCATCAGGGCCGGAGACAGGGACAGCTTGCACGGCCCTTGGCTCTCGCACGCCTCGACCTTGGGGTCGAAGGGGAGCAACTGGAGGGCGGGATTGGCCGCGACCACCTCGGGCCACAGGCCGCCGAGTCGGGCGCGCAGGCCGTTGATCTCGTGGTTTGCGGTCTGTTTCCAGCTGTTGTGAAAGTCGGACTCGCTCTGTGGATCAGTGGCTATCAGGTTGACCGATGCCATCGTGAGGGAGAAGTCCGCGCTGGCTGCCGTAACGGTCGACGTGCCACTCACGTGACCCACCTGGGGCCAGGCCAGCGCCAACACCAGCGCACCTGACATGCAGATTCCGCGGACATGCATCGTCCCTCCGAGACCAGCGTAGCAGTGGCGGCTGGCGACCCAACGCGGTTGAGGTAGGCTCACCCATGCGTTCCACATCAATTGGTATCGGTGCTGCGCTCGTTGTCGGCTTGATCATGGGTGGGGTGATCGGCCGGTTCACCGCACCATCCCCCTCGGCGACACCCTCGCCCAGACGTCCGCTGTCGCCATCGATGGCCTCGAACCCGACACAGGCCTCTGCACCCTCGAGGCCCCTCGCGACGGGCGACTGCGCCGACATCGAGGCCGAGCTGGTCGAGGAACGGGCCTACCGGGAGAGCCTGGAGTTCGAACTGTACGGCACGCCGATCCCCTGGCCGGACGACACGCCGCACCAGGACACGGAGGAGGGGTTCTCGGAGATCATCGAGGCGGTTGTGGAGGACTGCGAGCCGGGGTGGCTCGTCCACGGGTACGACTGCACCGAGCCCCCCTGCATGGCCGTCATCTTTCCCGAGGAGGGAACGAACCTGTCGGTCGGCAAGTGTCCTGCCTGGGTCGAGCCCTTCGGGAACGCGGCGTCCAATGCGAGCATGTCGATCAAGTGCGCGGACGGCGAGGAGAAGCGCTTGCTCTTGCTCTCGCCGCCTCCCGTTCAAGTCCAGAGCCGCGACACGAAGAACCTCGATGTCGACTACAACAGCCCGGACTGGCAGAACCGCATGAAGCGTCTGAAGGCCAGGTGGGAACGGCTGAAGCAGGACACTCCCTGTCCCTAGAAGGGCCCGATCCTGTCGAACTCTTCGAGAGAGTCCGTCAGGCGCTCCTCCTCTTCCTCGGTGAAGCACCGTACGTAGTCGGTCCACGTCGACTGGTAGAGCGTCTCGAAGTCTCCGCCGATGAGGTCGCACACCGTGTCCCCATTGGGATCGCTGATGAGGTCCTCCTGCACATGCCAGCCGGCGCGCCCCTCGGCTGAGCTATGGATGGCCCCCCAGAACCGGGTGTCGCCGTCGGTACTCGCTGGGAGGAAGAGGTAGTCGCGCTCGTTGCCATAGGGGCACCAGCCGACGCCGAGCTCGCTGTCGGGCACAACCACGGTGAACAGTCGAATGTTGCCGTAGCCGATCTCGAACTCGTAGCGGCGGGGGACGCTGCCCCAGCCGGTGTTCACCTCGATGGTTCGATCGCCGCTGGGGCCTATGTCATAGCCAGTGACGATCGCGTAGTGGCTGACCCAGGTGGGAGCGCCCAGACCCTCGCGGTTGACGATCTCCGGATCGACATTGAGGAGAACGTCGATCTCGGCGCCGTCCTTGGGTTGGTAGCCGAGAATGAGCGGTCTCCCGGCATCGATCTCGTTCATGATCGTGCCCCAGGCATTGCCGGCGGTGGAGGCCTTGAACTTGTCCCGGGTGACGGTCATGTCGACCCCTCTATCGGCGGCGTATTTCATCATTCCGTTGCTCAGCCGTTTCGCGGTCACCGAGGTCGCCCCGGTCGGCCAGCACATGCCGTGCAGGTAATGCGGCCTTCGTAGCTCCAGGGACATGCTCCCCCAGGAGTACTTGCCGGCGTCGGGATCGCAGGCGACGTCGCCGGCACAGTCGGGATCGGCACAGTCCACGAGGCCGTCGCCGTCGCCGTCCACGCCGTCGCTGCAGATCGCACTCGGAGCCTCGCCATGGCGCCACTCGAAGTCGTCGGACAACGCCGACACTCCGCGACCAGAGTACCAGAGCATCATCTCCGTTGCGACGATGGGTCCACAACCCACGGAGACCCAGTTGGGGCAGAAGCCGATGACATCCTGTGGGACGATCTTCTGCTGGAACAGATCCAGCACTCCGCGGACCTCGGTGGGTTCGTTGGTCACTCCCTGGCTGATGCCCGTGCACTCGCAGGTACACACATCGACGCAGCTCGGATCGTCGGGAAACTCACCGTCCACCCATTCGCAGCACTCGACCTCGTCGCAGTCGTCGACCGGCGCCGTGAGCCCGTCTACGTACTGCAGCTCGCAGTCACAGGTGTCAATCTCTTCGACCTGAATATCGTCCATCCAGGCCAGACCTTCCGCTGTGGCGTGCACGGCGTTCTGTGGCAGACACGTGTCGCAGAGCCACGGTCCCTGCTGGGGGAGGGCGGCGCCGGCATAGGCCAGTGCCACACCCCACTTTGGAGCTTGTGCCGACGCGGCGAGCTGGGCGGCGGTCCATCCAGGGGTGCCCTTCGTCTCGTTCAGCTCCTGTGCGTAGTTGTCGCGGAGCTCGTCTCGAAGCGACCGATACTCCAGGTATCTGGCGACATAACCGTCCGGGAACAGCGGACTCGGGAGGACGTAGATGAAGGTCTCCGGGCCGACATCGACCAGGGCGCCCCACTCTAGTCCCATGGGCATGCGCGGCTCGTGAAAGATGCGGTCCAAGGTCGCGTTTTCGTTGCGTTCGGCCCCCACTCGCGCAACCGCCAGCGGCCCCATGGCACTGGGAGAGAGTCCCTGGTCCGCGCTGATGAGTCGGATCTGGTCCATTCGAACGCCGGTGATCACTGTCTCGGTCCTGTCGAATCGGTTCACGGCCTGGATATAGGCGTCTGTGGCGCCCAATTCGCCCTGGGCTACTGCCACGGCGAGTTCGTTGGCCTCCTGCCAGACCTGGTTGCCCTCCAGGGGCTCTCCCTCCGCAACCCAGGTCAGCGCCAGGGCGGAGGGGTCGCCGTCGAGATCGCGGAAGGCGACGCCGGCGACGGGCTGCATCTGCAGGTCGATGTCGCGGCTGTCACGGGCCAAGACGCGGTTCAGATCCCACAGATGGCGGACCGAGAGGACGCGCTCTTTCTGTTCGAGGGCGAAGAGGTCCTCGCCCTCGGAGGTCCAGGCCATGGGCAGAGCGTGCTCGCCGGCGGGGTGTTCGACGGTGGCCGCCTGTGCGGAGTTAGCGAGTGCTAGCAGGGTGAGCAGCGAGGTCATGGTGCATCTCTCCAGGTGAGTTCACCTACTCAAACGACCCGACCTGAAGATCTGTCTCACCGATGCAGGGTCGCCGCCTCGCGTGCCCGTCTCGCTCGGTCCCCGTGTCCGGCCTCCTCGGCGATGTCGGCGGCCAGGTCCAGACAGCGCCCCAGCCGCAGCTCGGTGGTGAACCGCTCGGCTTGCTGCACCAGCATGCGCGTGAGGCGTTCGTCGAACTCATTCCACTCGCCAGCGTCGGCCAGGGCGGGGAGGAGCAGGCCATCGATCTGGGCGGACAACCCCTTGTTTCCGGTGGCCATCACCGCCGTTTGGGCCAACTCCAGCTCGAGTCTTCCCTCGGCGTGCCGGCCCTGGAGCGAGAGCACGCTGCCGATATTCGTCCGCACGATGTGCTGGGCGGCGGAACCGATGGCCAGGGTCTCCGCCAACGCTGCCCGGTGGGACACCAGCGCGCTGTCGTAGTCTTCTCGTTCGACGGCGACGTCGCCGAGGCCGGAGAGGTTGATGGCCTGGCCGAGGCGCCTCCCGTTGGCCCGACACAGCGCGAGGGCCTCGGTGAAGGCCTCTTCGGCACCGTCACAATTGCCCCGACGAAGCAGCGAATGGGCGATGACGGTGAGGCACGTGCTCAGGCCCTGCCGGGACTCGCTGTTTACCGAGATTGCCGAGGCGTCGCGGACGCAGGACTCGGCCTCCTCGACCTGGCCCTTTTGCAGATGTGCGACGGCTTTTGAACCGTACAGATCGATCCGATCGCGGATCGAGGTCTCTTTGTTGACGTACCCGAGGGCACGGGCGCACAAGGCCAGCGCCGGCTCGGGCTCGCGGAGGATGTTGTGGACCGCCCCGAGGCGGAGCAGGGCGGCGATCCGCTCCTGGACCCAGTCATTCTTGTCGGCCATCTCGAGGGCACGGGCGGCCAAAGCCTTGGCTTCAGCTAGCTTTCCGACGATCGCGAGCACACGAGCCAGGTAGATCAGGAGCCGGGCAGTCTGTCGATGGCGCTTTGGCCCCATGGTGTCGAGCGCTAGGTGGGTGAGCTCTTGGGCCTCGTCGTAGTCTCCGCGGATCCCGGCCTCCATCGCCGCGGACTGCAGGAGATCGGTGGCGAGCTCGACCTCCCCCGCGCCGAGTGCGTGGCGGCCGGCGCGGGCCAGGTTCCCGCGGACCTCCAGACCGGGGAGAGTCACGGCACAAGCCCGGTGAATACTGGTGATTCGGCCGGCGTCCTCAGCTTTGCGCTCCAGGCTCTCCTGGAGGAGACCGTGGTTGAAGCGCCGCTGCCCACGGGGATCGGAGGCGCTGATGAGCCGCTGCCGTACGAGCGCGTCCACCAGATCGTCGGAGACCGCCAGCCCAAGCTCGGCGCACACCGCAGCCCACTCCTTCGGATCGATGGTCACGCCCAGCACCGCGGCCACCTCGATGGCGAGCCCGTCCGCCTCCGCCCGGTCGGCCATCAGGCGCGCGATCTGCAGATCCCACACCGCACGGATGTTTGGGGGCAGGTCCATGGTCGCCCCATCTCGCAGCTGGAAGCCCTTGTCTCCGGCGACGAGCAGCTCGCGGTCAACCCAGTCGCCGACCAGTTGAACCGCGAACATCGGGTTGCCCGCCGTGCGCCGCTCGACTTCGGCCGCGAGCGCACCCGACAGCCCGAGCAGGTGCCGGACCAGCGTCGGCCTCTCCGACGGGGGTAGGGGCCCGATCTCGTAGCTCCTCAGGTAGCTTTCCACAATCTCGAGCTGCTCGGCGATCGCGGATTCCGACTCGATGAGGTCGTCCCGTACGGTGAGGGCGATCATCAGGTGCAGCTCGGTGTGCTCCTCCAGCAGGCGAACCGCGAACTGGAGGGCGTCCAGGCCCCACTGGGCGTCGTCTATCCAGAGGATGACAGGGCGTTTTGCGCAGACGCGCTCCAAGAAGGAGGCCAGGGCTCCGTGGCGCTCGCGGGCTCCTGAGAAGCGAACGAGGGGGCCCGGCGCGTCCTTGGGCGCAGGGTGGGCGATCTCGGTGAGGGAGAGGACCTCGTTGTCGTCGCCGTCTCGGAGCCAGGAGCGGGCGCGGACCTCGGTCCTCGGGCGATCCAGCCCCTCGGCGCCCAGGTGTCTGGCCACCATGCCGCCGAGCCCGGTGCGGGGCCCGGCGATGCGCTCGTGTTCCACGGTCAGGATCGTCGCGGCCCCGACCTCGTGGGCGCGCTCGCACAGCCACCGGGAGAGTCGACTCTTGCCGACGCCGGCGAGCCCTCGCAATACGGCACCGCGAACACCGCCTTTGACGGCAGCGGCGAGTTGTCTCCACAGCGCGTCCCGGGTGTGGGTACGGCCGACCAAGGGGATGTGACGCATGCCGTAGAGCCCGAGTCCGGCGCCCAGCAGGGAGCGCGGCGATGGGCTCGGATCCCGGCGCCTCCAGGTCTCTGGGAGCGGCGGGGCGATGTGGGCGTGGCCTCCGGGTACGAGAATCGGGATCTCCACCTCGGTGGTCGGGTCGTCCCAGATGAGAGTTAGTGGGCGATTAACGGCCTCATCGGTCGCCAACTCCGGCTTGAATTTGGTTCTCCGCGAGGGCAGGCCCAGCTGGCGGAAGGCCCACGCTGCGTCGGCGGCCCGTTGGTAGCGGTGGGCGGGGTCCTTGGCGAGGAGATCGCGCAGCCAGCCCTCGAGCCCACGGGGCACGGAGATTACCGGTTCGAGAGGAGGAATCGGCCATGACTTGTGCGCGTTTCGCATCTCCATCCACGACCATCCGCGATAGGGAGCCTCCCCGCACACCACCGACCAGATCAGGCATCCCAAGGCGTAAAGATCGGTCCATGGGCCGAAGTCCCGCCACTTTCCGTCGAACTGCTCCGGCGCCATGTACGAGGGTGTGCCCGACCGCAGCTCGGTGGTCCGCTGCTCCTGCCAGAGGTGGGCGAGACCGAAGTCGGTGAGCTTGGCGCCGGGCCTCTCTCCGCCGAGGAGGACGTTGCCTCCCTTGATATCGCGATGGATGATGCCGCGGGCGTGGGCGTGGGCGAGGCCCTCCAGCAGACCAACCGTGATCTCGCGGACCTGGACCCAGTCCAGGTTTCCGCGGTGAGGGCTGAGGCACCCTTCGTCGGCGTACTCCATGACCAGGTAGGGCGTGCCGACGTGCAGCCCCCCGGCGCTCGCCGCCGCGTCTCGGTCCGATATTTCTCCGTAGTCGAGCACGACCACGATGTGCGGGTGGGAGAGCGCGGCGACCGCCCGGACCTCCGTCCGGAAGGACTCGACGGTCCTGGGATTGCTCATTCCCTTGTCGGAGAGCACTTTTACGGCGACTTTGGCTCTGGTGGCGACGTGCTCTCCGGCCCAGACCTCACCCTGGCCCCCCTTGCCGATGGGCTCGTGCAGCGCGAATCCGTCGAGGGAAAACGCCACCTCAGGCTCCAGCCAGCTGCGCTGCTGACACGTGGTCTCCTCAAGACTGTGGCCGATCCAGCATGCCACAACGAGAGTTCGATCGGATCCTGGCATACGAGGGCAGCCAGGAGAACCGATGCCAGCTACCAAGAACGTCGTCCTCGGTACCGTTGACGTGCCCTCGGGAACCCTGCTGATCCTCGATCCCGGTCTCGGGGACTGGTATCGCCACGACGAGGATCCGCGTCGAACCGGAGAGAAGGAAAAACACGACTACCGGATTGTCGGTCCCGACGCTGCCGCCGCCGCCGCAGAGTGGGGGATCCCCGGCGAGGACATCGTCTTCGATCGCCCCGAGACCTTCGGTGTCCGCTGGGGGGAGTTCTGCCAAGAGCACGGCTTACACGCCGAGATCGAGACCCTTCCCCGCCAGATGACACACGCTGAGCGGGTGGCTGCCATCGCGAACGGGCCCGGCGTGGGCGTTGCCTACTATGACTTGATCCTGGTGCCCGTCATCAGCGGTCTTCCAACGGATCGGCCCCTGCAGGTCACCGGTCGTGTGTTCGAGGACGGCGAGTTCGCGGGGCGCTTTCGCTCCGTCGCCATCGAGGTCTCCGACGCTGCCATCGTCCGCAAACACGCCTTGCGAGGGCCATATGTCGACAAGGGCATGTTCATGTGCGTGGACAGCTCGGCCATCGCCGAGTTCAAAGCCAGACAGTCCCGGGACGGCCGCGCCGACTTCGTGTTCTGGGGCCCGGACGCCGACGCCTTGGCCACCCGGTTCGGAGCCCGGATAGTGCCCGGTGCCCTCGGGCGCGACGGCGACGGATTCGGCTGGAAGGACGTACCTGTCGAAGATATCGGCGACCTGGCGAACCCCGTCCAGGAGTACGTCCAGGAAAACGAGCTGTCGGTGGGTTTGGACTATCGCCCGCACTGCCGCCTCGAGGAGCTCACCCACCACATCCGCACAAGTGTGGAGCGCACCGGGACCATCGCGCTCGAGGGGGCTCGAACCACCGGTTTCGACAACCGCTGGGGAGACGGTATCTTCGACGTGGTGGTCGACTACGACGCCGCCGACAACATCGTTCAGATCCGGATGGATGTGGGGAACAAGGCGCGCCAGAAGTTCCATCGCGCCGTCCTCTTCCATCGCGCCATGATCATCGTCACCAAGCTCGCCACCGACGCAGTTCCGATGCTGGCATACCGGTCGGAACCCGCCTTTCCCCAGGACAGCGGCTGGCTCCTCGCGACCGGTGCCGAGGCGCCTGACGACCGGACCGCCTTCGAGCCGTGGACGATCGGGCTGGCGTTGAAGCGCTGGCCGGAGCTCGCGCAGATCCTCGAGACCAAGGGCCCCTGTGGGTTCGCTCGCGAGGGCGGCAGCTGGGTGGAGATCGACCCCTAGATCGTCGGCCGAGTGGAAATGAGCGACAATGGACGCCGCTTCTTCCTGAGGGTCCGATGTTGCTGTTCTTGCTCCTCACCGCGCTGGCGTCGGCGGCCGGCGTGTCGAGCTGGCATCCCGACCGACTCGAAGAAGCGCTGCGGATAGGCTTCGTCGACAACAAAGCCCCGGTCCTCGAGGTGCGGGGCTACGATCTGCGGCAGGCCGGCGCCGTCACTGGCCTGATCGTCGGGCGCTCCAAGGAGAAAGCCTCCGCGCTCGTGGTGCCGGTGTACCAAAAGGGGGGCGAGGAACGCATCGGGCCCGGGGTCCGACTGATGGGGTCGGAGCGGGTGCTGGTCGCCGGTCTGCTGGACCTGGAGGCCGACGGAGAGATCGCGCTCGACTATCGGTGGGCGAGGTCGGTGGTGGTGGAGCCGGAGGCCCCTGCCCGTCGGCCCGTCCTGGTGGTGCAGAGCGAACAGCGCTTCGGGGACGGCTCGAACCGGGTGTCCGCAGTCCTGTGGGACCTCCGCGATCCGACGGCGATGGTCGAGCTGGCCACCATCGTCGTGAAGACACTCTCCGCGGTCGAGCCGGGAGCGCCACCTCCGCCGTCGCTGGGTGTCGAGGTCCGCAGCCTGGCGGTCCGAAAAGGGGCGTTGGAGCTGACCGAGCGTCCCATCCCCGGCCCCAAGACCGGCGTGTTGATGCCGGATCGGCTACGCCGGTTCGTGCTCGAGGGCAACCGGCTGGTGGAGCCCCAGTAGGCGCGCTCAGACGGCGATCGCCAACGTTGGAGATCCTGATTCACCACGGAGGGCACCGTGCGCGGCGGATTGATGGGCGGCCTTCCGTGGGTGCTGCGGCGCTCGCGACGGATTGATGGGCGGCCCAGGATGCTTGGGCCGTGAGGACTGGCGCATGCACGGCTGCCCTCATGTGGGTCGTTGGAACTTTCGAGGCATGTCCAGCTGCCCTCATGTGGGTCGTCACGAGCGCTCGAGGGACCTCGCGCTGCCCTCATGCGGGTCGTTGGAACTTTCGAGGCATGTCCAGCTGCCCTCATGTGGGTCGTCACGAACTCTCGAGGGACCTCGCGCTGCCCTCATGTGGGTCGTTGGAACTTTCGAGGCACGCCGAGCTGCCCTCACGTGGGTCGTCGGAACTTTCGAGGCACGTCTCGCCGCTCCCCGGGTGGGTTGTCTGGAAGTTGCGGTGTGCACCCGCTGCCCTTATTTGGGACCGGCGTTCAATACGTACAGCAACTTCGCGCCTGTGTAGGGAGCGAAGGAACAGTTAATACGCCCCTGACCAGGGTTGTTCATGACTGACGACAACGGCACCGCCCAGCGCCCCTGCGGTTTCGAGCGGGTCCGCGCTCTGTTGCGTGGTGAGTCGTTCGACGCCCGCGTCGATGGGTCTCGCAAGATGATGGGATTCGTTCTCGGCGGCGACGGGTCGAACACCAGAATCACTCGTGAGTCTGTCGAGCTGCAGTTCGTGGGACAGGTTCGCAGAAGACCGCACTCCTATTTTCTGAGCCTCGCACCTGGGATTGTGATGGACATCATGGCGCGGCTGGGCGTTTCGGAGGTGCTGCAACCGACCGTAGGGGTGTTGGAGCCGAGTCGCGCCGTTCTCGAACCGTGGCTCCCGCAGCGCGGGCTCGAGGAGGAGGCATGCTGGATAGTGCCATCGCCTGAGGCAATCGACATTGTTGTGCGCCCGCTGTCGATCGAGGAGCGGCCGGCGACCGGACCGATCCCGCGGGGAGGACCCTGGAGGCTGCCCGAACCGCTGCGGTGGGTCAAGCCCGAACCTGTGTACGTCAGTTTCGACGGCGGCCTCCGCTGTCCACGCTGCGAATCGATGTCGCCGACCTTCAGATCGCTTGGAGACGGTGTCTTGGTTTGCGGAATCTGCGGGCGCTCTTTCGAGAAGCGCGCCCACTGCCCCCCCTTGAACCAGGGCACATCTCCCGCGATAATGCCTGTATGCGCAACGTCGGGCAAATCGCGATGACTATCCGCAGCCTGGTCTCAGCCCTCCTGCTCGCCAGCTGTACTGGACGGCAGACACTCGACGTTATTGCTGTCCAAGACGACCTCGATCTTGATGCGGCCATTGAGGCAGCCGAGAATTTGGCTGGCGATGTTAATGACGGGTTGGAAATGGACCTTGATGA
>PJEL010000252.1_pt1 | contig 64330 bp, 50 predicted proteins | sample 1853271 | NCBI WGS metagenome assembly PJEL01 (sample SAMN08108733, study PRJNA415343) | Invertebrate metagenome, whole genome shotgun sequencing project. | host: Globobulimina | place: Sweden: Gullmar Fjord | collected 2015-08
GACACCGACACCGACACCGACACCGACACCGACACCGACACCGACACCGACACCGATACCGACACCGATACCGGAGGGCCCGTAGACTCCGATGGCGATGGGCTCACCGACGCCGAAGAAGCGTTTTACGGTACGAATCCCAACAATCCGGACACCGATGGTGACGGCCTCACGGACGGCGACGAGGTCGACTTCTACGGCACCGATCCCCTGCTTCCGGACACCGATGGCGGAGGCGTTGGCGACGGTGCCGAGATCGCTGCGGGCACCGATCCCCTCGATGCCGGCGACGACTACGTTCCGCCAGCGGACACCGACGGCGATGGGCTCTCCGACGCGGAAGAAGCCTTCTACGGTACGAATCCCAACAACCCAGACACGGACGGCGACGGGCTCTCCGATGGGGATGAGGTCAACACCTACGGCACAGATCCGACCCAGGGCGACACCGATGGCGACGGTCTCTCGGACGGTTCCGAGATCAACAACCACGGCACGGATCCAACCGTCGCGGACACGGATGGCGACGGGCTCCTCGATGGCGCCGAGGTCAACAACCACAACACCGACCCCCTGAATCCAGACTCCGATGGCGACGGGCTCAGTGACGGGGTCGAGGTGAATACTCAGGGGACGAATCCCAACAACGCCGACAGCGACGGCGACGGGCTCACCGATGGGGCCGAGGTGAACTCGCACGGGACCAATCCTCTCGCCTCCGACAGCGACGGCGACGGGCTCTCGGACTCCGACGAGCTCAACACCTACGGGACCGATCCGAACGTCGCCGATACCGATGGCGACGGGCTGGTGGACGGAGCGGAGATCATGGTGCAAGGCACCGATCCGCTGAATGCCGACTCGGACAGCGACGGGCTCTTGGACGGTGCCGAGGTGAATACTCACGGGACCAGTCCCATCCTCGCGGATACCGATGGCGATGGCCTCGACGACGGCGCCGAGGTGAACACCTATGGGACCAATCCGAACAATCCGGATTCGGACGGGGGCGGCGTCGGGGATGGCGTGGAGATCACCAACGGCACCGATCCCCTCGATCCGGTCGACGACTTCGGGCCGGTCCTCAATGATCTGGTCGATACCTGTGGAGAAGCCGTTGCTCTGGGGCCCTACGGAACGGGCGTCTACAATCTCGTCGGCGACCTGTCGGTCTTCAACAACGACCACGATCCTGGTGGGCTCGGATGTACCGGCTTTTCGGCGCCCGGCGAAGAGGGTCTGATCGAGGTCGATATCCTCCCCGGTGAGACGCTACAGGCCACCTACACCAACACCGCAGATGCCTCGTTCTACCTGCTCGATACGTGTGGGGACACGAACTCCTGCCTGGTCGGTGCCGACGACACACTGACTGGCGCCGCCGAGAGCATCCAGTGGAACAACGGCACCGGAGCCACGGTCACCGCCTACCTGATCGCGGACTGCTACTCGGCGCCTTGCGGGTCCTACGTCATCGACCTGAGCATCGCCTCGCCAGACACCGATGGCGACGGCCTGAGCGACACCGACGAGATCACCATCTGGCTCACGAACCCGAACCTCGCCGACACGGATGGTGATGGGCTCTCCGATGGGGACGAGGTCAACGTCTACGGCACCAACCCGCTCCTGTTGGACACGGATGGCGGTGGCGTCGCAGACGGGGATGAGGTCGTCGCGGGTAGCGATCCACTCAATCCCCTGGACGATGTGGTCGTTCCCGACTTCGTCGACACCTGCGCGCAGCTCGCTGCCCAGGGTCCGTTCACGACCGGTGTCCACAACTTCGCCGGAGATCTCTCGACTTTTGCCAACTCCCTCGATCCCGACATCCCTGGACCGAGCTGCACCGGCTACGGGGCTACTGGCTACGACGCGGTGATCGAGGTCCTGATCCAAGACGGAGAGCAGGTCAGCATCGACTACACCAACAACGGCGATGCGTCGCTGTACGTTCTGGGCGTCTGCAACGACACGTCGACGTGTATGGCTGGAGAGGACAGCACCCTCAGCGGGGACACTGAGAGCATGGTGCTCGAGAACACTTCCGGCGTACCGATCACGGCCTTTGTGGTCGCGGACTGCTACTCGACCTCAAGCTGCGGTGCCTTCACCCTCGACATGACCATCGAGGCGATGGCGGCGGTCTATGTGGGACCAGATACCTGCGCACAGGCGATGGCGGACGCGCCCTATACGACGGGTAGCTACTTCGCAGATCCGGCCACGAACGCCGGGCTTGTCGACAATCTCACGGGCTACAACACCTGCACGACGTACTCGACCGACGGTGGCGAGGCGATGATCCCAGTGGAGCTCCTGGCGGGCGAGATCCTCGATGCGACCTATGACCAGCTCGCCGACGACGCTTCTCTGTACGTGGTCACGGACTGCAACACCGCGGCCTCGTGTGTGACCGGCTCGGACACATCTGTGAGCCTGCCCGAGGCGATCTCGTACACCAACAACACTGGTGGAACGCAGACGGTGTACTTGATTCTGGACTGCTATGGGGCGACCTGCGCCGACTACACGCTGACGATGGATATCTACTAGGCGCCCGGGGCGAGGGGTAGGCTGCCGGAAGGAACGCGGAGTTCGACGTCGTGCGAGACGTGGCGTTTGATGTTGCGTAGGCTCGGGAGGTAGTCGCGGACCGTGAGGGGATCGGATTCGGGGACCCGGGACTGGCGACAGCGGCCGCGGGTCGATCTCCGAGCGCCCCTGTCAACTCACACGCCCATGTCTCCAATTATCGGGGGCGCGCTGCGCTGTCCCCCTCGCCTTCGGCCCTACGTCCAGCCACGTCACGAACGCGCAAGCGACGAGCAGTCGAGGTGGACTCGTTGCTGTGATTGGGCGCCAAGGATGGAGGCTGGAGCTCGACCGGCGCGCGACGTGGCGTTTGATGTGGCGTAGTCGCTGACGGATTTACCGGTCTCGGTCTTTCTTTCGCTGACGGATCTCGTGGCTGGCCTTGGCCTGTTGCACGTCGCTGGCCAGACGCTGGTGCTGCTTGAGCTCTTGGGTCATCATCGGGCTGACCTGGGCGCGCATGATCGCGAGCTGGCGAACACTGAGCCCGACCACCATGCAAACCAGGCCGAGGATTGCGAGCACGCCTGGCAGAGGAACCATGGGAACCACGTCGAAACGGGCGATTGTCCTCGCTAGATCGGCGGAGAGGATCGGTGTGACCAGGGTCGCGAGAGTGCCGATGCCGAGCGCCACCGCCACTGCTGCGCTCATCCTCCAGACGAGCAAGAGGGGGTGGTAGGGGGCTTCTCGGTCGAGTCGCTTGATGAACCCCGTCCCCGATACGTTGTCCTTCATGGCGTCGAGCTTGCGCTCGGCATCCGTGAGGTTGCGTTGGATCTCTTCGGTCTCGGACATGACGCTTCTCCGTTGTCGCTCAGACGACGAAAGTGTAGTACCCGAGGAGGCCGAGAATGGCGACCTGGGCCAGCGCCCCAATCCCATAGGTCGCGGTCCGGAACGATTGGGGTCCATGGACGCCTCCTGGTCGGTCGAGGATAACTACCCCTCGGTTGGTAGCGGCTAATTGACGGGTTCCAGTCGGATCCGGGTCGCTTTCAAGCGAGTCTGCTGGGAGTAGCGACACCGATCCTCGCTCCCGGTCACATCGTTGAGGAACAAGCCCCGCTCGAGCTCGGCGCGGCTCTTGTGGAAGCTGCTGTAGCAGGTGTCGCCTTTGACCCTTGCATTCACGACGACGGGCAGGATGATGCTGCCGCCGTTGGCGTGCATGAGCCGGACCTCGCCGCCGTCTGTGAGGCCGCGCCTTCGAGCGAGTCCAGGTGAGACGTGCAGCGGGTTGATATCGGGCATGCCCAGGGTCGGAGTGGATTTTCCGGAGTTGAAGGAGCTGGTGGCGTAGTGGATTGCGTCCCGGTCGTCGCGCAGACAGGCGCGGCCCGAGTTGAGGAGCACACCCTCGGGCACCTCGAGATCGTCACGATTGGGCACGAAGAAGCTGAATTGTCTAGGTATACCGTACACATCTCGGAATGGGGCGGTCCCGGGTTTCGAATAGTCCAGCACGTAGCGCGACGTGCCAACGCCCCCGTACCAGAGTGAGCCTCGCTCCAACAGATCCGTCCAGCTGATCGCGGTGCCATCTGGATGGGTCGGCAAGCAGTACAGCGGTCCATAGCCACCGCTGAGGTAGGAGATCACGCGCTCCCAGAGCACCGGCCGGCTCACTTCGCCGTCGATGCGGGGTAGAGAACCGCCGTCCTCCTCCGAGCAGAAGCGCGCCCGCAGATACCCGGACTCGCTGTGGACGTGCAGATCGGGATGAGCGGTAGCCACCGCGGGATCTTCGGCGATTCGATTGGAGATTGCCGCCATCACGTCGTAGAGAACCGTCGGGTCTGACCGCTGCCCCGGAGCTGGTTCTTTGGTGGGAAGAGACAGACAGATCTTCCACTCGCCGTTCTGGTAGACCTTGCCAGTCGCTGGGTGAGGCGGTGACGGGATGATCAGGTCAGCGTGCTCGAGGGCGAATGGGTCGGGGATGGGGTCGATGACCACGATTCGGGTTCCCGCTGCCCGCAGCTTCTCCATCCAGCGTTTCCGGCCCATCATCGTGGTGGAGAACTGGGTGCCGAGAAAGACCATCAACTCGGGTGTGCCGGTGTGGTCTGCGTAGTCCAGGACGGCTCTCGGAGCGTCTAGTGAGAGCCTGGCATATGCGTGGTTGGGCAACCCCATTCGCGCCGCGGCCTCCTCGGCATCGGCGAGGGGAATGCGACCCATGAAGTAGTTTCGTGACACCCCCTGGCTCTCCGAAGCGGCGTTGACCTGGCCAGTCAGCCGGAGCGTGCCTCCGCGAGGGCGGCCGTCGGGGCGCAGGCCGTATTTTCCAAGGGCGGCGAACAGGTTGCTCCACAAGCACAGAGCGACCACCCCGGAGGTCTGGGCGAGGCCCATGGAGGAGATCTGGAAGGGTGTGAGATTGGGATCTGCGAGCTTGGCAGCGATGCCTTGGATCCCGCTTGTGAGCTTGGGAATCAGCTCTGGCTCCGGCGAGATTCGCTCGGCCACGGCGGCGGCACTGAAGCGCTCTGACGACGCCAGCCTCACCCAGGCTTCAAGGGTGTCTCGGTCTGCAAAGTGCTCGACGAAGCGAGGTTCGAGCGCGCTGGAGTGGTTCCGCAGGACCTCGTTGGCGACGGCGAGGGCCAGGTGAGGATCGGAGCCGCTGCGCACATAGAGGACGCGATCCGATCCGAGATGCTCGGCCACGGCGTCGGCGCTCTCGGTTTGCATCACGTCGATGATGTACCCGTCAAAGGCCTCATTTCGCGTGATCGCCCTGAACACCGGCGGGTGCGTGATCCGGCCGTTCCAGCCGTTGAACAGGAAGAAGCTGTTCTGCGTCTCCAGGCACTGGCCCACCGTCAGGTACGGACCTTCCTGACCCGTCTGCAGCTCCTGGTGTTTCGCCTCCGAGTTCAGACAGTGCTCGGCATTGCCGCCGATGTTGCGCACTCCCAACAGGCGGAAGACCTCCTGCATGGCGAAGACGGTGAAGTAGTCGATCTGTCCACAGGCATAGGTCAGGGTGCGCCCCTGCGGCGGCCTGTGTGCGAGGAGCAGGTCCGCAAAACGCTCGATCGCCGCGGGGTATGACAGGGCGGTGCGGTGGCCGTCCTCCAGAACGCTTGGTGTGAGGTGGATGGGGAAGGGCCCCGGCTCCGACATGCGGGCCTGCCGGAGCTTGATGCATCCCGTGGTGGGAACCATTGTTGGGGGCTCGTCTCCCTCGACGCACAGATGGCTGTCGCCGATCCCACAGAAGCAGCAGCTCCGCATGAACTCGATGGGCACATCGGTGCGGTGCTCGGGATCGAGTGAGCCGGGCCGGTGGGTGCAGTCCGCCAGCAATCCAGCGTGGGGGAGGGTCTCCAGAGGCATGGCCTCGGCATCCTACCGTGTCTGGGAACGATTAGGCCATTTTACCGACGTCGGCGGTGCTTGCCATGCCGTTGACCGCGACACGAACGCGATCGCGACCATCCTGCTTTGCGGCGTACATCGCCTGGTCTGCAGTGTGTATCAACTCGTAGAGACCGTCGTCGCCCTGCCAGAGGGTCGTGACCCCGACGCTGATGCTGACTTTGATCCGGTGGCCGTTTGCTGTCGCGATCTCGCTGTCGGCGATGGAGCTTCGCAAGCGCTCGGCAACGATCCGCGCGTGCTCGGTGTGGGTGTTGGGCAGCAGGGCGACGAACTCATCACCACCGAAGCGTATCAGCGTGTCGGCCTCTCGAAGCGCGCGCACTCCGCGTCCGGCGACCGCTTGCAGCACCTCGTCCCCGGCTTCGTGCCCGAACGAGTCGTTGATCTGCTTGAAGAGGTCGATGTCGAAGATCAGGAGGGAGAGAGGTTGCCTGTTCGTGCGCGCTTCGTGCATCACATCTGGTGCCGTCTCGACCAGGTGGCGGCGATTGAAGAGGCCGGTGAGGACGTCGACGGTTGCGAGGTGACGCTCGCGATCGACGCGGGCTTCGAGCTGGCCGATCAGCGCGTTCAGCTCGTCCCCGGCGCTGTGGATGCGCTTCAGGTCGGTCAACAGATCAGGGCGGTCATCCCGGAGCTCCTCTTCCATCATCTCGGCGTATCCGAGGATCGAGGCCAGCACCGTCCGCGCCTGACGAGTAACGTCAGTGACGAACTCCCTCTTGGGAGCTGGGGGAGGGGTAGGGGTCCGAGGCACAGCAGCTCTGGTGCAACTGTGGATACGATAGCTCAGCTCGGTTCTGTGTGCCCGTTGTCCGATGAAATGCCGACCAGTACCGCGATCACGTTGGAGGCCGGGCGTTACTATGTCGGCATGCGCAGATTTTGCCACTCGGTTGGCTGGGCTTTGTGGATCGGGATCGGCGCTTGCGATGTCGATCCAGACCAGTCCCACTCCCGACCTGCAACAGTTCCCGGGCAGCCGGGTGTCGAACCCGAGTCCAGCAACTTCCTGTTGATTGTCTCCGATGATCAAGGTGTCGACTGGGTCAACGCCTACGACGCTTTCGTGGAGGAGCCCCGCACGCCGAACCTCGATGGCCTCGCTAGCGAGGGGCTCCTGTTCCGAAGGGCCTATGCCTCTCCGACCTGCTCTCCGGGGCGGGCAACCCTGCTCACCGGCCGCTTTGGTTTTCGCTATGGGATCGGGATGGCGATCCGAGGCGACGAGCTGTACGAGTTGCCCGAATCCGAGACCATCCTGCCCGCCGTCCTGGCGCCCTCCTATTCGTCGGCGTTGGTTGGCAAGTGGCACCTGGGAACTGTCGGCCTCTCCGGCTACGATCAGCCACTGGAGATGGGATTTGGCAGTTATACCGGCACGATTGGGAGTCTGTCGAACTACTACAACTGGCAGCGGGTAGAGGCCGGCGAGTCGAGCTGGGTGCAGGAGTACGCCACGGTCGTCACTGCGGACGCCGCCATCGATGCCATCGAGACACTCCAGGAGCCGTGGTTCGTAATGGTGACCTTCAATGCGCCACACGCACCCTTCCACGAGCCCCCCGAGGACCTGCATTCCTATGAGCTGGGTCCTGGATCGAGCGATACGACGCGCTTTGCCGCCGCGGTAGAGGCTCTGGACACCGAGCTGGGGCGGATCCTCGACGCATTGTCGGAGGAGCAGCGTCAGGACACCTATGTCATGTACCTCAGTGACAACGGGACCATGCACGAAGTGCTGCAGCCGGCCGAGGGCTATGGCGGCAAGAACAGTGTGCGGGAGACCGGGGTGCGAGTTCCCCTGGTTATCCGCGGTCCGGGAGTGGCGATTGGCGAGACGGATGCGATGGTTCAGACCGTCGACTTCCTGCCGACGATCGCCGAGATTGCGGGAATCGACGTGCCGTCCGAGCTCGAGATCGACGGTCGCAGTTTTGCCTCCGTCCTCGAGGATCCGAGTCTATCCGGTCGAGATCTCGTGTACTCCGAGCGCTTCGTCCCCAACGGGTTTGGGCCCTACGACCTCCACAGACAGGGAATCCGCAACGAGCGCTTCAAGCTGATCAGGTCTCACGACCAAGGCGCGGATGATCTATACGATCTGCAGGGAAGGATCCGGGAGGGAGATCCACTCCCTCAGCCCTACAGTGGCGCTGCTCTGGCCGCCTGGGAGGACCTCGTCACGGCGATGGAGGCGCTGGACGCACCGATGTGAACGGCTTGATTGCCGTCAGCACCCCTTCAACCACCCGGGATGTACGACGCCCCATATTAGCGTGCTAGAGGGCGCTATGTTGATTGATACGGACTCGCTGGTGGCCGGTGACGCCCTCAGCGCCGACCTGTGTATCGTGGGTGCCGGCGCTGCGGGCATCTCGATGGCGCGGGCGCTTGCGCATTCATCGTTGAAGGTGCTTCTCTTGGAGGGTGGGGGCTTCGACCCCAGCGGTGCCAGCCAGGCGCTGTACGTCGGCAAGGTGCGTCATCCGGAGCGCTTGAGTTCCTATCTGGGCTCCAGCCGTCTCCGGTTCTTTGGGGGGGCGACGAATCACTGGGCGGGCTGGTGCAGGCCGCTGGAGCCCGAGGTCTTCGAGGAGCGCGAGTGGATTCCCCACTCCGGCTGGCCGATCACACGATCCGACCTGAATCCTTGGTACGACCTGGCTTGTGATGTTGTACAGATCCGCCGATTCCCCCCGGATGAGACGCCCGTGGCAGTGAAACCGAAGCTGCTCAGGACCGACCCGGACCGGCTGCTGACGCGGTTCTTTCACTTCTCGCCGCCGACCCGATTCGGGCAGGAGTACCGCGACGAGATCGTCACCGCGGAGAATGTCGACCTGGTCCTGGACGCCAACGTGCTCCGGATCCGCTGTGATGCAAACGCCAAGACTGTGCAGCACCTCGAGCTGCGGACCATGGATGGGCGTCCTTTCACAGCGACGGCGAGGGCGGTGGTGCTGGCGGCTGGCGGCATCGAGAACGCCCGCTTGCTGTTGCTGTCCGACTCCGAGCAGCCAGGGGGACTCGGCAATGGCAACGATCTTGTCGGGAGGTTCTTCTGTGACCACCCTCACATCCAAGCGGATCACGGCTGGTTGGCACCGGATGTCGGCGAATACCTCGACGCGAACCGCGACACGAGAACTCGGGCAGCGCTGGTGCTTCCCGCGGAGGTCCTGAAGCGAGAGCAGATCCTGTTCGGCAGCCTGCACCTCGATCGGTTCGATGCCAAGCGCCCGCTGCCGCTTCAGGATGGTGTGTCGCAGCTGGTCTCCGCGACCTGGAGGCCAAAGAAGGCGCGCCGCAAGAACCCTCGCGGCGGGCTGTACCGCGCACGCTTGATGACCGAGCCTGCCCCGAATCCAGACAGTCGGCTCGAGCTCGGCTCCGATCTCGATGCCTTTGGCCAGCGCCGAGTGGAGATGAGCTGGAGGCTGTCGGAGCTCGACGCCAAGACCCTGGAGAGGATGCGGGTACTCATGGCCGACGAGCTCGGGCGGATCCTGGCCGGGCGCTTCCACTTCACCGACGGGGGTTGGGCGCGAAATGTCATCGCTGGACAGCACCATATGGGCGCGACACGCATGGCCGACGACCCCATCCGTGGGGTGGTCGATGCCAACTGTCGTGTTCATGGCGTCGACAACCTGTGGATCGCTGGCAGCAGTGTGTTCCCCATCTGCGGCTACGCCAACCCGACCCTGACGCTGGTGGCCCTGGCCCTTCGTCTTGCCGATCACCTGAAGCAGGAGCTGACCTCGTGACCACCCGCCGCGAGCTCCTGGTGATGTTGACTGGCACGAGTCTGGTCTTCTCGCTCCCCGGCTGTGGATCGGGGAAAGTTCTCGATCTTCGCCCGATATTTGGACGCGAAGTTCACGCCATCGGTGCGGCGTGGCGAGCGTTGCACCCCCAGGTCACTGAGCAGCAGCTCATGGACGACCTGTTTCCAGACGGCCTGCCTTCGGACCCAACAACCTGGGTGATCGAGCGGATTCAGGCCGACTTTGCGGCGGCGAACATCGTTCGACTCCGGGGCTGGAGGCTCGCCCGCACCGAGGTCCGCGTGGCCGCGCTCGTGGATATCGTGGCCCCTGAGAAACCGGCGGAGCACCACGAGCGACCCACAAACGAGTGACGCCAGAGCTACGACGATCGACGTAGCGCGCTGCTGGCGCACATCTGCAGCAAATGGATGCTGTCGGTCAAATGACCGACGACAAACCTACGACGAATGGCCTACATGTTGTGTAGTCAAGCCGAGGGTGTCTGAAACGCGCCCAATCCCAGGAAGCGGAGGAACGGAAGATGACGGTTTTCACAGTGGGCACACTCTTCAAGCTCCTGCCCGAGCTCGTCATGGGGATCACCATCAAGCTCATGATCGACAACGGTCGATTGAATTGGCGTGACCTGGTGAATGACTTGTTCTTCTGGGTCCCCGGTGTCGAAGCCGAGGACGCAGACGGCCTCACTCGCCAGATCGAAGCGCGCGACGTCGCTCTCGACGAGGAACTCTCCGAACCCGCACTCGCCGCCAAATAGGAGGGGATCATGAACGCACACGAAGACACCAAAGAAGAGCCAACTCACGCCGATCTGTGGGCCAGGAACGTGTTCATCGCTACCTTGGTCGGGGCGGTGTTCTTCCTCGCGGCCTGCTACCAGAACTTCTAGACTGGGCACGACCACCCCAGGTTGATCATGTCTTCAGAGCTCGCGATCCTCAGAGTCGGCTTCGATGGACGGATTCGCTCGGCGACCTCCGAAGCGCTTCGTCTGCTCGGCTCCTCCATCGGTCAGGCCTGTTTCTCGGTGGTGTGCGCGCAGAAACCCGATGGTGGCACCCCCTGTCAGGAAGGGTGTACGCAGCGTCTGCTCGAGTCCCGTGTCGAACCCAACCACGCGGTCGGGGTGACGATCCGGGGTCAGCGCTACCGTCTGTACTGCAACCAGGTGGGGGAAGAGGTCATCGTCGTCCTGCACCCCAGTGCCGGAGTCGTTGGAGAGATCTCGCAGCTGACCAACCGGGAGATCGAGGTCCTCGACTGCACGGCGCGTGGTTTGAACAGCCGAACAGCGGGCGAAGAGCTAGGGATAAGCCCCGCTACGGTGCGCACCCACGCCGAGCGCGCTCGAAAGAAGCTGAATGCGGTGACCCGTGCTCAAGCCGTCGCCCATGCGATCAACCTGGGGCTCATCTCATAGTGGCGGTTCGAAGCCGTGCAGGAGTGCTTCCTGTTCGTCCATGAGGTCGAAGTAGCGCCGCAGCCAGTCCTCGAAGTGGTCGCAGGTCTCGACGTCGATGGACAGCCAGGCGGCGATCTGATGGACTCGGCTGCGCTCCTTTTCCGAGTAGTCGTCGTCGATGCAGGCCATGAGGATGCAGTCGCGGATCACCACGCGCCGCGTCACAGTGCCGACCTCGTCGGGCACCGGAGGCAGCTCGACCAGGTCCTCGGCCCACAATGGTCTGGGATCCACGCCGAGTAGCGCCGCTCGCGCATCGACGTATTGGCGCTCGATGTCCTTGATGCCATCCATCTTCACGACAGTGATCAGGGCCTGCAGATAGGTCTTGGCGTCGAAGTCTTCGAGCAGGGACAGGGAGGGGCTAATCACGAAGGTGGCTCCTGGGGGCGTCAACCAGCATACGCTGGGCCCCGTAGAGTTATTACGCCACTCCGCGAAGCTCCCCCATGACGGCCGCCCAATCCAAGGTCGGTCGCACCCAGTCCGGGATCGCTGCCCCGGGCTTCTGGTTCCCGAACAGGTACATGTACTGCACTCGGCCGCGGAGATGCCGCAGCACGTCGATCCGGTCGTCGATGAAGTGGGTGAGCTTCAGCTGGTTCGCGTGGATCCGTTTGTCCTGGCGGCGCTTGCAGAACCGCAAGTGAGTGCGGGGAACACCGGTTTGACGGTAGAAATCTTGGAAACGCAGCCAGTCTTTGCTCCGCTTTTGGATGCGGTCCCCGCACTTACTCACCAGCCAGATGCGCCCCTCGAAGATCTCCACCAGCTCGCGAATGCAGGCAAACGCTCCCTCGCTCGGAGGGGTTCGCATGGCGGCGTCGTGTCCGCCACTCAGGAACGAGGTGTCGGCGCGTCCATCGGTGTCCGTTGGGGCCATGATGACCCGTCCAATGTCGATTCCCAGCTTGTGCATGTTCTCTCTCCTTGATGAGAGAACCTCACGCGGTCATGAATAGTATACCATTAGTATGATGAGATGAACTATAGTATGGCACTATGAATCTTGATCACCTCCGTGCTTTCGACGCTTTTGCCGCCACCCTGAGCTTCACCCGGGCCGCCGAGCGCCTCAATCTGTCTCAGCCCGCCGTGCACGTTCAGATCCGCAAGCTCGGTGAGGAGCTGGGTCAGACACTGTATGTCAAGGAGGGAAGGACGCTGCGGCTCACGGTGGACGGCACCCGGGCCGCCGCATTTGCCAGAGAGATCTGTGAGCGCTGTGAGCGGCTCGCCTCCGGTCCCAGCCAGAGCATGCCCGTGACGCTGGCGGCTGGGGAGGGGGCCTGCCTGTATCTGCTGGGGCCGGCGATCCAGGCCTTCTCCGGGCGGCTCGAGATCCGGATCTCGAACGCCGCGGACTCCGTTTCCGCCGTTCGCGCTGGCGAGGCCCATCTCGGGGTTGCCGCCCTCGACACGCTGCCCGCCGACCTATGCTGCGAGCAGATGGCCGCAGTGGATCTCGTGCTTGCCATGCCACTCGATCATCGCCTTGTGGAGTGCGATCTCATCGAATTGGAGGATCTAGCCGGGGAACGCTTGGTGGTTCCTCCCGCCGGACGTCCGCTGCGAGAGCTCCTCGCCAAGATGCTCGCCGGGATCGATTGGCGGGTTGGGGTCGCCGCCCATGGCTGGCCGCTCACGCTGCACTTTGTCTCCCTCGGTCTCGGCTGCGCAGTCGTGAACTCTTGCTGTCGCCTTCCCAATGGCGTGGTGGTTCGCCCGCTGCCAGGGTTGCCAAAGGTGCGGTATTACCTGATGTATCGTGACGGCGCACTCCATTCCGACGAACAGCGGGAGCTGCGGCACTTGTTGATCTAGTGGCTCGAGGCATCGTCTTGGCCTGTGCTAGCCTCCGCTGATGGTCAGGGATGCCGACAGAAAGGCTGTGGCGGACAGCTACCAGAGAGTGGCCCCGGCGAGTGCGGTTGTTGCCGACCACTTCTATCGCCGACTGTTCGAGCTGCGTCCCGAGTACGAGAGCCTCTTTGGAACCAAGCTCAAGCGTCAGAAACGCAAGTTCGAGAAGATGCTGCGGCTCATCGTCGAGACCATGAGCTGGGATGAGTCTGACTGGCGTGAGGATGTCGATGTGGAGGCGGACCCGTGCCTGATCGTCATGGCACTGGGCAAGCGGCATCATCGCCTACACAAGATCCCCAGCGACTCGTTCGAGCCCTTTGGCCAGGCGTTGCTCTGGTCCCTGGAGGCCAGTCTCGGCGACGACTTCACAGCGCGGGAAAAGCAGGCGTGGACGCGGATGTATCGCGGTCTCGCCCTGACGATGAGGATGGGCGCCTATAGCAAAGTCGAGCTGGAGTTGGGGGACGGGGCGTGAGCCGGGGCGGAATGACGCTGATGCGTGGCTCCTTCGACACCTTCACGATCGAGGAGGTGATGGCAGTCGCAGGCCTTAGTCGGCAGAACCTTGTGGTCGAGCTGGTCCGTGTCTCCGAGCCCGCGGGTGAGATCCAGGTGAAGGCGGGACGAGTTCTTATGGCGAGTCATCCCGACGGCACCGCCGGCCTCGATGCCTTGCGTGCGCTGCTGGCGGATCCGGGGGACAAGTTCACGATCCTGCGACTGCCGCCGCCGCTGGAGTACGGCGAGCCTCTCGGCACGGTCTCGGCTCTGGTGGCGGGCTCCGATCCGGAGATCTCGGATGTGGATCCTACAAAGCTCCGGTTCATCCTCACAGATGAAGAGGACGAGGACGACTACGACACCGACGAGGAGGACGATCTCGACCCGACCTTCGTGTTCAGCGATCTGGCCAGGGCAAAGCGGGATCTGGACGGCGCGGAATTCATCATGCGAGAGGTGACGCCGGTGCCCGCACCGCCTCCGGTCGAGAGAATGCCAGTTCCGGGGTCCACTCTTCGCGAGAAGCAGGCGGAGGGTGCTCCTCGAGAACCCGCTTCAAATCAGCATCCGACTCGGGACCCAGCGCCTGAGCGCGCTCCAGCTCCAGCGCCAACGCCAGCAGATCCAGAGCTGGTCGAGCGGTTGGCCCGACTCGGCGACGCGGTGGAAGAGCTGAAACGAAGGCGGCCATCTTCATTGGATCGGCTGCTGCTCGTCGCACTGCTCTTGATCCAGGGGGTGACGCTGGTTGCGGTCCTGGCGGTGTTCTCGGTCGCCTGGAGTCAGTGACTCAGCGCCGCATGGCATTCCAGGTCGGAGCGTCGGGAGCGCCGGCCTGGAGCCAGGCGAGCAGGACCTCGTAGTCGCCCTGGGTGAGCGCTCCTCCCGATGAGCGAACGCCACACTGGAGGGGCTGGGGCATGTCGAAGGCTTCGACGCGCTGGGCCGCGCTGAGAATCGCCGGCACGCCGAAGATCTCGATCTGCCAGTCCGCGAGGGTGTTCACGCGGAAGCCGTTGTCGGGAGGTGGCAGCACCCATTCCTCGAGGTCGTCGGGTCCGACGGTGTGGCAGCCACAGTTGGCCTCGATGATGTGGCCGGGAGTGCTCGGGATCATGCCCGCTTCTTCGCCGTACACGACGGGATTGCTCACCACCTGGCCCGCGCCCCAGGTCGAGCAGTCGTTGACCTCGGCGGGCACCACGTTTGTGGTCGTGCCGGTGTCCGTGGTGGGGATCGTGGTGGTTGTCGGGGTTCCAACTGGGAGCTCGGCTCCGCTGATCCAGCCGAGGATGATCGCCACGTTCAAGCTGTCCTGGTCGCCCTCGCGGGGCATCCGGTCCCCCTCGATCACGAAGCCGTCTCGGCGCTCCTCCGGAAGCAGCTTCAGGGCCATGTAGCTGCCGTGCAGGTTCCCGAACTCGACGAGCGGAAGGTCGGGCCTCTCGGAGGCGGCGCGCCCGATGATCGACCCGCTGGCAGCTGCAGTGAGGTCGAGAGCGGCGGGCGGGAAGGGGGACCCATGGCAGTCTTCGGAGGCACAGCTCTCGTCGAATGCCTGCTGAACCACGGTCGGGATCTCGGATCCGGAGTTGGCCTTGCCCAGGAAGGTCAGGGCGCCACAGCCAGCGGCTCCGAGCAGCAACACCGCCAGAGATTGTCTCATTTCGACGCTCCCTTCTTCGAGCGCGGCAGCTTCCACCAGCGGCTCAAGTTGAAGCCGAGATAGAAGTTTCCGCCGTCGCTGAGGGGGTGGCCAAGCTGGCCTCCTGGGGCGACGAGGTTGGTGTGGATCTCTCGGTTGTTGGTCAGCATTACCTGAAACACGTGCAGGCCGACGTGGTTCGATACGCCCAGGCCCCAGTGGCCCATGGTAGCGCCGCCTGAGTCCGCGTCGCCACCCCGATAGAAGAAGGTGTTGGGGTCGCCTCCCTTCACGGGCCACAGGTATTCGCCGTCCATGCCCCAGCGCCGGCGGGGCCCGAACCAAGCGGTCGTCGCCATTCCGAGTCCCAGTGTTCCTCGGGTATCCTCGGCGCGGACACTGTTCTTTCGTTGGTCGATGACCACGTCGACCTTGTGATTGGTCCGCGTCGAGTAGGTCACCACGAGCTCCGCAGACCACTGGCGCACGATCTGCCGTCCCGCCAGCAGCTGCAGGTTGGCCACCCATGGATTCGCCACCAGGTCTTTGTCGTCGAGGTACTCCACCGAGGCATAGGCCCCGAGGCTGAGAGGCGCCCCCTCTTCCTGACGGAGCGGCACGTACTTGGTGCCGAGCTCGTAGTCTTTGTGGGAGCCGGTTCGTCGCAGCAGCAGATCCCAGCCGTCGATGATCCCGTAGCTGAAGCCCAGGCTCATCACTGCGCCGTCGTCGAGACCGCCAAAGCCGCGGGGCTTGCCAAACCGACCGAAGCGGTGATGCACCCGAAACCCGAGGGTGTGACGTCCGAGGGTTGTCGGCGTGTGTAGGGAGATCTGGTGCGTGCCCGCAAACGGTGGTCCCACGTCGGGAGGAGGTGGGGGTTTGACGGCCGGGTCGAGCTCACTGATCCAGGTTCGGATCAGATTCACCTCGTCGTCGGACAGCGTCGGCAGCCCAAACGGCATGCGTTCGCCAATAATGCCCTCTGCTCCTGTGATCTTGGCGATTAGGTAGCTATCATCGGGATTGCCGGGATCGATGATCAGGCGGCCCGAAGCCACCGAACGCCGGCCAACGGGGAGGCTGGTCTCCAGATCGAGATCACCGAGGTGCGGGATGGCACCGTGACAGGCGTAGCAGCGCTCGGCGATCAGCGCGCGCACCTCTTCTTCCGACGGTGTCGCGACGGCCACGCTGCCGATGAGCGCGAGGAGGAGTGTGATCGGTCACCTCAAGGGGCGCCAGTGTATCGATCGCCGCGTCACGGCTCATCTTCTTTTTGGAGTGGGCCTAGGATCTGCGCCGCAACAGGGCGAGGGCCAGCAGCGGCACCAGCCATCCGGTTCCGGTGGGTGCAGAGGTCGCGCATCCACACTCTCCGCCCTTGCCGTCACAGGCGTCTGGCGTACCGTTTCCATTGGCGTCGATGCTGTCATCCCCTTCCAGGCAGATGTCCTGGCTGTCACAGACGCCGTCCTCGTCGCTGTCGTTGAGAGGATCGGTCAGGCAGACGTCGCAACCGTCGGGTATGCCATCCGCGTCGAGGTCGTCGAGATCGCTGAACCCAGAACAGCTGTCCTCGGAGTCACAGACCCCATCGTCGTCGCTGTCGTCGTTGGCATCCACGGGGCACAGATCGCAGCCATCAGGGACGCCGTCCGCATCGCTGTCCGAGGTATCGTCGAAGCCGTCGCAGATGTCGTCCGTGTCGCAAATTTCGTCGGCGTCGGAATCATCTGGATTGTCAAAGGGGCAGGGGTCGCAGGCATTTGGCACCAAGTCCCCGTCCCCGTCTGCGGCGTCGTTGAAGCCGGGACAGACGTCGTCGGAGTCGCAGACCCCATCTCCATCACTGTCGTCGTCGATGTCGAGGGGGCAGGGGTCGCAGAGGTCGGGATTGCCGTCGAGGTCCCCGTCGATGTTGTCGTCGAAGTCGGGGCACTGGTCGTCCTGATCGCAGACGCCGTCGAGGTCGGTGTCATCGGGGTTGTCAAAGGGGCAGGGGTCGCAGCCATCGGCCACACCGTCACTGTCGCCGTCGATGTTGTCGTCAGCACCTGCACAAACGTCGACTGAGTCACACACGCCGTCGCCGTCGCTGTCATCTGGATTGTCGATTGGACAGGCATCACAACCGTCGGGTATGCCGTCCAGGTCTCCGTCGAGCATGTCGTCGCCGTTCGGACACTGGTCATCGACGTTGCAGACTCCATCGAGGTCCAGATCGTCGGGGTAGTCGACAGGGCAGGGGTCACAGCCATCGGGCGTGCCGTCCAGGTCGCTGTCGATGATGTCGGAGAAGCCCGGGCAGAGGTCGCCCGAGTCGCACTCTCCGTCGCCGTCCCCGTCATTGGGATTGTCGGTGGGGCACACGTCGCAGGCATCTGGAGTTCCGTCGAGATCGGTGTCGATGGAGTCGTCCCCGTCCAGGCAGATGTCGTCGTTGGTGCAGACGCCGTCACCGTCGAAGTCCTCGGGAGGTGCATCGTATGGGCAGGCGTCACAGTCGTCGGGTGCGCCGTCGCCGTCGATGTCGAGGCGGTCGTCGAAGCCCGGGCACTGGTCGATCGTGTCACAGACTCCGTCGAAGTCGGCGTCGGCGCACCAGTTCTTCAGGGAGTTGATGAACAGCTGGCGGAAGTCACCAGTGACGTTTCCAAAGGAGTCGTCGGGGAACAGGTTCACGACCCAGGTATTGCCGGCGGCATTGCTGACGACCATGGGCGAGCCGTCGCTCCAGGTGGCGTGCTCGGTGGCCCCGGGATTCAGCGCGAGGTCGTCGTGGAAGTAGCCGTCCACCTGGTAGACCCCCGCGAAGAGGTCTCCGCCACCGTCGTTCCAGGCCATCGTCTGGTTGGAGTACAGGCTGCCGCCCTGGAAGTACACCGGGGAGATCTGACTGGTGACGATGCGCCCGGCAAGGGTGTTGGCCCCTTGGTCGGCAAACGCAAAGGTCGCGATGACCAGGCGCTTTCCAGTGTCGGCGAAGTCTGCCAAGGCGTCGCCGTTGGTGATCGGATCGCCGCCGGAGTTCGTGAAGAACAGCACCCGGTCATAGGTGTCGAGCGTGGCGAAGTTCACGACGTTCTGGTCGAGTCCATCGACGTTGTCGAACTCCCCGGAAGCCATCAGGTATGCGGCGATACCCGTGACATTGCCGCCCAGGTTTCCGGTGGACCAGACCAGCACGTTCTGGGCGGATGCGGGTGCGGCGGCCATTAGTAGGGCGGTTGCGAAGAGTGCGCGCAAGACGGCTCCCGGGTTCGTGCACCAAGCACTGTAGCGCGCTTTTTCCCCGGTGTAGCCTAGTGTTCATGGCGACTACCACCACGCTCTGCCGAAGCTGTCCGATGTGTGGGGCGGTGGTCGAAGGCGACCCAGGGCGGATGACGGCGGAGTGCGTGTTCTGCACCGCGATCCTCGTAGATGTCGAGCACGAGGGCTCCGCTCCTCAGCGAGTCCTACCGTTCGCGGTCGACATGGATCGGGCCGCCGAGCGCTTGCGACGCCATCTGCGTCGGAAGACGTTTGCCCCGAATCGGCTCAAGCATGCCTCCCGGGCCGAGTCACTGCACGCGGTGTTGGTTCCGTTCTTCGCCTTTGGTGGAATCGCGCGCACGAGCGTGAGCTGCAAGGCGGGCATCACCTACACGACTGGACACGGAGACAGCCGGAGGACGCACACGGAGTGGTTCCCGTTCGAGACGCGGCACGTGCATCACTGGCAGGACAACCTGGTCAGTGCGTCGACCGGTGTGGCCGAGAAGTGGGCCAACCGACTCGAACCCTACGACCTGGGCAAGGCGCTGCCCTACGATCCGCGCCTGCTGGCTGGAGTTGACACCGAGCACCCCTCCGTAGAACTCGAGACTGCAAAGGAGATCGCTTCCAAGGAGCTGTATTGGAAGGTGAAGAACCGCATCTCCAAAGAGGCCTGCTGCGGGATGAGCACCAGAGAGCTCGAGATCGACACCAAGCTCACCGAGGAGACTGTGGAGTCGCTGTTGCTGCCGGTCTGGGTCGCCTCCTATCGAGGTGTGGCGGGGCCGGTGAGTCTGATGGTCAACGGGCAGACCGGTAGGGTAGTGGGCGATATCCCGACGTCGTGGTGGAAAGTGGGGCTCACCGTGTTCGGGGTCCTGGCGGCTCTCACCTTTGTCGTCGGCAGTGCGACGGTGCTGGGGATGATCTTCATGATTGCAGTAGCAGTGCTCGATGCGTTCGTGGACTCGCTCTGATGCGTGCGCTCCGCTGTGAAGCCTGTGGAGGCGCGGTGCAGGTGCAGGTCGGGCGCGAGCTTCCGAACTGCCTTTTCTGTGGAGTGGACCTCGAGTTTCTCAAGCCGTTCGAACCCGCGGCCGGTGGCGAGCCCGAGGAATACGTCGACTTTGCGCTCTCGCCCGGCGACGCTGACAGCAAGTTCGAAAGGTGGAGCAAGTCCTGGTTCATGGCTCCCTCGAAGCTGCGCAAGGCCGAGGTCGAGCTGGCCCAGGTGTTCGTTCCTGCGCTGCGATTCTCGGCGAACATGGAGACTTATTGGGCTGGCAAGGTCATTGATCACAGCAACCGCAGTGGGAAGCGGCCCTTGTCTGGGGTGGCCAACGAGTGCATCGACGGCGCCTACATCCCGGTCTCCAGCGCGCTAACGCAGTCCGAGATCCGCGAGTTGGGGACGTTCGGCGAGCACTATCAACCGTGGGCTGGTGCGAATAGGGACATTCCTTGGGAGGTGGAGCACAAGTCGGCGAGATCGGCCCACGGGCAGGCGGTCACCGAGCTCAGGCTGCGACATCAGGCGCTGATTGTCGGCCAGAACGACTTGATCGAGGTGTCTTGCTCAACCCTGCCCTCGTCGCTGCGCAGCGTGGAGACCCTGGTTCCGGTCTATATCGGTGTCTTCCACTTCCGAGGTGAGCCCTGGCGGCTGCTGGTGAACGGGGTGACTGGAGAAATCGTCGGGAAGAAGCCATGGAGTCGAGCGAAGGTCGCCTTTGCCATCGGCGTCATCGCCAGCTTCGTCCTCAGTCCGTGTGTCGTAGCGCCGGCGCTGCTGCTCTTCTTCGCGGGCTGGATGGTCGGGCTGATCGAGGACTGAGGCGGTCTCGGTGGAGGGATCGAGTCGCCTTGGTTGCCGGAGCCGGGGTTCGACTGACGTGGCGCTTGATGTAGCGCAGGCTCGGGAGGTGGTCGCAGACCGAGACGGGACCGGATTCGAGGACCCGGGATCGGCGACAGCGGCCGCGGGTCGAGCCGCATGGGGCGTGACGGAGGCTTGGCTCTGGACGGCCTGAGAGTCGTCTACGGTTCAGCTCGGAACGGGTAGGAGAGACATGGCTCGCTCGGCCATCGCGGTGATTGTCAGCGAGGGATTCACGCCTGGGTTTGCGGAGATAGCGGCTCCGTCCACCACATAGAGCCCGGGATAGCCGTAGACCTGGTGGTCGGCGGCGATCACACCGTGTTCGGGGCTCTCACCGATGCAGGCGCCGCCCAGGATGTGGGCGGTGGACGGGATGCCCATGAGCGTCTCGGTTGCCAGGGAGCCGACCTTGCCGTCGACGGCTTCGGCGAATCGCTCGGCGACATCGGTGGCCTCGGGGATGTACGCCACCGGAACCTCGGCCCCCTCCTCTAGCTCGCTCTTCAGTCCCAGCTGGAAACCTGTGCGCATGTCTCGGCCGCGCAACAGGCTGAGAGTGCCCTCGAGAGACCGCATATAGAGAAGGATCTGAGTGGACTTTGCCCAGTCCCATACCGCCATCATCCGCATCGTGTGCACGGGGTGTCGCAGGGTGGTCGAGACCAGCGAGACGATGCGTGTGAAGACGTCGTGCCCTGGGGCGTGGGGCAGCATGAGCAGCCGAAAGAAACCGGAGCCCGCCGGGTATCGCACCGGTTCGATGTGGGAGTGGTCGTCTGTGTGCAGGATGGAGGTGATGGCGACGCCCTCGCAGTGGGCGGTGTCGCTTCGGGTTGTCACTCCGAAGAGCGCCTCGGAGTTGGTGCGCACCAGCTCGCCGGTACGCGGCGACAGGTTGGGGAGGCCGTCGGGGTCGGTCTTCATCTTCAGCAGCAGGTCGACAGTGCCCAATACACCGCCGGAGAACACCACTTTGTCCGCGGTGTAGACGATGGACTCGTTTGACCACCAGCCCAGGTGGCGACGGGCTTCGATCCGGTAGCCGCCCTCGGGGAGGGGCCTCACGGCGGTCACTTCGGTGTCCGCTTCGATGACGACGCCCTTGTTCTCGGCCAGGTAGAGGTAGTTCTTGTCGAGGGTGTTCTTGGCTCCAGAAGGACAGCCGAGCATGCAAGCGCCGCAGTGATCACAACCGGTGCGCTCCGGACCTTCGCCGTCGAAGTAGGGATCGGGCACCGTGACCCCCTCCTCTCCAAAGAAGACGGCGACGTCGGTGGGATGGTGGTGTTCGCTGCGATCCATGCCGGCGGCGACGATCTCGAGCGCCTTGTCTCCGGCGGTGACCCTGGGGTTCGGTGCTGCGCCCAGCATGCGCATTGCGGTGGCGTAGTGCGGGGCCAGCTCGGCCTGCCAGTTGGCCAGGGATGCCCAGGATCCCGAAGTGTAGAACTCGGTCTTGGGCACTGGCAGCGTGTTTGCGTAGACCAGTGACCCACCGCCGACGCCCACTCCAGAGAAGATGGTGACGTGGCGGAGGAAGGTGATCTTGAAGAGGCCGCGAAAGCCCAGTATCGGAAACCAGAGCCAGCGTGGCAGGTTCCAGTTGGACTTTGGAAACTCGGCCGGACCCAGGCGAGGACCCTTCTCGAGCACGGCCACCTTGTAGCCCTTCTCGACCAGACGCAGGGCACTGACGCTGCCGCCGAAGCCCGATCCGATCACCACCGCATCCCAGTGGTTGTCTGTCCCAGTCATCCGCAGCCCCACTTCGTCCCGAACTCCTATCATCAACGGGTCGTTGGCGGAAACTACGGTGCTGTGATGCGCTCCTGGTGCGCTTTTGCTTGCCGCACGTGCATTGTTCGTCTAACCTATCGCCGAGAGGTTGGATGGCCGAATCTGCCGCTTCCCATCCCCGATATCGACTGGTTGGCACGTTCGCTGTGCTGACGACGCTGGGTACGTGCGCCGTGCCGGTACTCCGGACGTCCTTGAGGTCGGAGGGGCTCGTGCACGTGGTTGCGCCGAATCACAAAGGTGTTTCGGTGTTCATTGACGGGGTTGCCCATGGTGATGTGGAGCCCGGCGGTCATCGTTCCTTCGGGATCGTGCCGCGGGAACGACCCCACCAGGTCCAGTTCCTCGCCACTCGGCGCGGCTCCCGGCCAGAGTGGATCCTGACGGTGGAGAATGCCCAACACGCGCAGATCTTCCCCGTCACCAAGAATCAGTGCTTTCGGTTGGCGGATGCGACAGCCATGTTCGCTGCCGAGCGTGCCGGAGGAACTCTCCCCGCCTTGCAGTGGACCGCGCCGTCCCTGCCCGGTGAGCCATTCTCGATACCTCGGCGCAACGTCTGGTTTGGGGAGGAGAGGCCCTGGGCTCTAATGGCTAGTCAGTACTGGCTGGTGGAGACGGATTCCTGCTCGCACCCAGCTCGCCGCTAGCGCCTTCTCCGGCCGCAATCTCTCGTCTGAGGTCCTTGGCGAAGTTGGCGAGGCGGCTGCCTGGCCGTGCCGCCGCCGAGGCGACGAGTTCGTCGAGTAGGGCCAGGACCTCGTCCAGGGTCTCTCCGTCGGCGAGCACGAGGGCAACTCGGCCACGGTACGACGCCAAACTGGCCTCTTCGAGTACCGACTCGCTGCCCAGCTCGGTGGCCAGCTGCAGGTTCTTGTGGGCCGCGTGGGCATCGCCGGCCTTGGCCTTGATGATCGCTCTCAGCCCGTAGCTGGCGGCCTTGGACTCGAGGAGCCCATGGGCTTCTCCGAGCGCGACCGCCTCGTCGATGGCGGCCTCCGCGTCTTCGATGTCGCCGAGCTCCAAGAGGACCTCGGCCAGGTTGAGGCAGGCGACCCGCACAAACCGCTTCGAGTCGACGGCTCGAAACAGCTCCAGAGACTTGCGAACGAGGTGCGCCGCCTGGGTGTAGTTGCCGCGATCTCCGTAGACCGAGGCCATGTTTCCGAGAATGCCCGCACGCCGTTCTCTGTCGCCACCGACCTCCTCGAGGGCTCGGGTGTAGACCTCGAGCGCCTGGTCGAGGCGTCCCAGGTTCCGGAGTACGACGGCATAGGTCACGAGGCTGACCAGCGCGGTACGGGTGTCGCCGAGAGCGAGCTGCTTGGGGATGATGCGTCGGAGCATCTGTTCCGCCTCGTCCACCCGTCCCTGCATGCGAAACACATGGGAGATGTTGGCCTGGTGCAGCATCGCCGCTCGCTGGTCACCGATCTCTTCCTCGATGATAATCGCCCGAGAAAGTAGTTTGTCCGCGTCTGTCCACCGACCTTCGTGAACCGCCACGACCGCCAGCACTCCCAGGACTGCGGCCTGCTCCCGCTCGTCGCCTGCTCGTTCGAAGGTCTCCCTGGCCTTCTCGCCGACCTCGCGTGCCTTGTCGAGCTGACCTTGTGCGATCGCGACGTGCACCATCCGGTTCTGAACCCTCGCAGCAGCCAGCTGTGGAGCGCCCGATCGCTGGGCACTTCGGAGGGCCAGCTCCAGCAGGACCCAGGCGTCGTCGTGACGATGATGTCCGTGGGCAATTCGGCTCTGGAGGGTGAGTGCCTTGGTGATCGGGCCCGGAAGATCGAGTGTGAAGGCGAGGTGCTGGGCCTGGTCGACTTCCTCCTGGATACCCCCGCACCCGCGGGCGTGGGTCCAGAGCTCTGCCCTTGCGAGCAGGACCCGGAGTCGATCGACATCCTGAAGCTCGGTACTTGCGAGCACCCTCGTTGCCAGTGCCAAGCCGACTTCGAAGGGACCGGTCTGGATGACGACGCCCACCGCCTCTGCGGCTGCCGATGCCGCAACGGGCAAATCTCCCCGGTCGAGCGCTCGGTGGGTAGCGGCTACCAGGTCCGCCAGCTCGAGCGGTGCCCGTTGGGCCTTTGACACTGAGCTGATGTACCACTCGCCGTGGCGGGTCTGAGCGCAGGCCAGTTGGCCAGACTCCTCCAGTTTCTCCGCGGCGAATTCGCGCAGCGCGACGTACATCCCCAGACGCACAGGCCGCTTGGCGTCGGCTGCAGAGATCACTCGCAGCAGGGACTTCTCGATGAGTGCTTCCGCGGCGAACAAACCCCACGGCGCCTCTGGCCAGCGGTCCAGGTCCAGCACTGCACTGGCTGCGTCGACGGTGAAAGGAGCCTCGAACACGGACAATTGAGCAAACGCCGCTCTCTCCCAGTCCTGCAGCAAGTCCCATGACCAGGAGATTGCGCCCCGCAGCGTCGCCTGTCGCGCGGGCAGATCGCGTCGATCCGAACGCAGCACTCGGAACCGGTTGGTGAGGGCCTCGCGGAGCTGTGCCGGTCCCATCAGACGGAGGCGGGCAGCGGCGAGCTCGATCGGGAGAGGCATGCGGTCCAAGGCATCGACCAGCGCTTCGACCTCCCGTCGATCGTTGTGGCCAGGTGCAAAGCCCGGACGGGCGGCGCGACCTCGCTCTATGAATAGATCGACGGCGTCATCGAGCTCCATCGGGCCTAGAATCAGGGGATCTTCCAAACCAATCCTCAAGCGCTCCCGACTCGTGACCAGAAACTGGACCCGGGGTGCTTGGGCAGCCCACTCGGCGACGATCCCAGCTTGCTCGACCACTTGCTCGAAGTTGTCCAGGATCAGCAGCATCGACTCCCGCGCTGCCAGGGCCTTTCCCACCTGAGCGACGAGGGCGGCCTCATCTCCGTCGGTGGCCAGATGGGCGCCGATCACATCGGCGACTTCGTGGAGGACGCCAAGGGCGGTGTGGACCGCGCTGAGATCGGAGAACCAGACCCCTCCCGGCCAGTTGGCCAGCGCTCTGAGCCCGACCTCCCGTGCCAACCGGGTCTTGCCGATGCCGCCCGGGCCGATCAACGTGACGACGCGAGCTGACCGTCCGAGGCGATCCGTCACCTCGGCAAGCTCCGCTGCGCGTCCCACGAACCGGTCGCGGGCGTCCTCGAGGTTGGTCGCCGGTGGTCGGTAGCGCATGACCGTGTCGCCGTCTTTTGATAGTCGCCGTCCGAACCGTGGACCCGAGGTGACCTTGCCGTCCGCTCTCGGCATCATCGGAACGATCAATTCTGCGGCCGACAACCCAGTGGGAGCGCTGATCAGCAGGCGCTCGAGGTCCGTCGCGAGTGCCAGTGCGGTCTCGTATCGCTGTGCGGGGGATGCGTGCAGACACCGCCTCACCACGTCGCTCAGTCCCCGAAGAATCTGCTCGACGGCCAGCAAACCGCCATGTCGCTCGATCTCGGCGATTGGATCGCTCATGCGACGCACGTACTTCAGGCGTGGCTTCACTGGCCATGGCAGCTTTCCGAGGACCGAGTACGCCAGCAGGACGCCGAGAGCGAACACGTCTGCTCGCCGGTCGGTGGGGTGGCCCTGCAGCTGCTCGGGTGGCATGTAGCCGAGGGTCCCGGCTCCCTCGGCGATGGGGGTCCTGTCGCTGGTTCGCGCGATCCCGAAGTCCGCCAGCTTCACCCGTCCTTCTCGGTCCAGGAGCACATTCGTGGCTTTGATGTCTCGGTGGACCACCGAGAGAGGGCGGTTGTCTACGACGAGCTCGTGGGCGTGATGTGCGGCGAGGGCCACCTGACCGACGATATTGAGTGCCGCTCCGACCGGTAGTGGGCCAATCTTGCGCAACACGGCGTGCAGGGTAGGGCCGTCGACGACCTCCATGGCGATGAAGGGGCGGCCATCGAGATCACCGAGATCGTAGACCTCGACGACGTTGGGATGGTGCAGGCGGGCACCCAATCGCGCCTCCGCCATGAACGCGGCGCGGCTCGGACGGTCGATTCCGGTGACGACCTTCAGCGCGACCGGCTTCCTGAAACCGGATGGACCTTGGAGTTCCGCTCGGTAGACCGTGGAGAATCCGCCCTTGCCCAGCACACCGAGGACCTCGTATCGGCCCCAGACGACGGGGAAATCGCCGCTGCCGGGCTCCGAGTCGGGTGCCGTCATCCGGTCTCCATCTGGGTGAGCTTTCTACAGCGTAGTACTTACTCATCCAGAGAAGAAGCGATGGCTGCCTCGGCGGTGAGATGCCACCTCACACCGCCGCAGATCCTCGGCTATTTCTTTCTCTTCTTTCTCTTCGGTTTCTCTTCGACTTCATCTGGCGTGTCGAGGTCGATGATCTCGTAGATCTCTGGGTCGTAGTTGTCGAGGCTCTCGTCTTCGGGCTCTTCGGGTAGCTCGGCTGCCGCTTCTTCGGGCTCTGGCGGCGGCGGCGCGGCGGGCGGGGCTTTTGGAGCTCTTCTCCTCGGCGGTGCAGCAGCTACGTTGACGGCTTCCTCTTCGGCGCCATCTTCATCCGTCGGCTCGTCGCCGGCCTCGTCGGCCTCCGCGTCTTTGGCGTTCTCGCCGTCGACCGCATCGACCGCATCGACTGCATCTGGCTCGGCGACCTCGTCAGTGGTGTCGGCGAGGGTGTGCTGGGGCTCCTGGATCACCATCGCGTCGGGGACGGGCTGCAGCATCACATAGGCGACACCACCGCCGGCCACGACGACCGCAACGCCAGCAAAAGCAACCATCCCAACAAGCGCCAATCCAACGCCCACAGCGGCTATCTTTGCTCCGTTGCCCATGATGTCCTCCGAGCTTGGCGCCGGAATAACCCACATTGGCGCTGAGAGTCAGGTGTCGAGCATCGTTTCGGGTCGGCGACACCCGCCCAGTTCCCGCAGACCTCGGGTCAGAGCTGGGAGCTGAGGCTGTCCAGGGCCGAGCTGATCTCTTCGTCGGAGCCCGCCTTTTTCACCGAGACCAGGTTGCTCTCGAAGATCGCGCTGGCATTTGCTTCGTGCCAGGTGTGGTGCCACGGTCCATTCGTCACGGTCAGCTGGACCCAGCCCGCCGGTGCCTCGGGCTCGGGGGGCGGTCCCTCGGTGCTGTTGGCGGGGGCATCGCCAGGTGGCTCTGTAGCCGGACTGTGGAACTTCTTGGCGCGGTGAAAGAACCCAGACAAAGCAAGCGCGTCGACCATCGACTTCGACTGCTCCTCAGTGAGTTCGAAGCTGCGGCTGACTGGGCTTCCGTCTTCCCAGGTGGCGTCCGGTTCCAGGCGTTGTCCGCGCGAGAGTGAGACGCTGCGCAGGCTCTGGCCCGCTCCGGATCCCAGAGCGATAGAGGCGGTGACCGTCACGCTGGAGTGGTTCTCGGTGACGGCGACGGGGGCGATGGAGCCAGACTCGGGCAGATCGAGCTTCGAAGTGACGCCATATAGAGCACGGCTCGCCTCTTCGGGCAGCACATAGGAACCGTCGTCCGGGACGTACAGATAGGCCGGGCCGTCGGCGTGGCAGAAGAGGAAGGTAGCGCCACCTTCGCCGTCTGGTGGGACCATGCGTGCCCAGAGTGCAGGTCGGCAGCGGGACATGCCGCCCTTCTTCCAGGTTCCACTCGCTCCCAGCGCGTCGACGACAGCCTGCACACTGGCGGGGTCTCGGGTCAGCTTGCGCTCCAGCCCGTCGCCTTCGACCTCGATGGCCATCACCTCACCGACGCTTGGCGGGGTCGCTTCCTCCGGCTTTGGGGTCAGAGGAATCTCGTCCATGGGAGTCTCCTTCGGGGTTCCCTTGGCTCCGCAAGCAGCGGCAACCAGGACCAAGCACAGTACGGGGGCCACAGTTTTCATGGGCGCACGCTAGCACTTTGTTCGGGGCGCTGTGACTGGGCGCCGCCACGATGCACTTCGTGGCGGCGCTCGTCCGTCGGGCTACAGCATCTCGATCGTGATGCGCCGCTGGTCGACGCCGTTCCAGTACTGGCCGGGTGTCCACTCGTCAACGACCACGTGGATCATGTTGGAGGCTGGCTTTGGCACGATGAGGGCCGCGCCCCCGTTCACATAGGGGTCGTCGATCTTGGAGCAGTAGCTGGGCTCGCCACCAGCGTCCTCGTTGCAGGCCTCCTCGATGCCGCCAGCGAGGGGGTCAGCGTCATAGACAGCCACCGAGCTGTCCTGGGCTGTCGGGTTGCAAGTGCTGACGGAGTAGCCGGCGTATGCGGTGAGATCCATGGTGATGATCATCTCGTAGCCACCCGGTACGCCGAAGCAAGAGCCCTCGAGCTGACTGTAGGTTGGGTGATCGACCCCGGGAACGACGCAGGAGCACTCGTCGCCACCGTTGGGGCCGGCGCCCACATTCAGCTGGCAGTAGGCGGGGTCACAGCCCGTGATGGTGAAGACCGGACAGGCTGCATCGCCAATGCATTGAACGTCGTCACAGTCTGTGAAGCCATTGTAGTCGTCGTCCAGGCCGTTGGCGCAGTCTTCGTCGCAGGCCGGGTCGCCCAGGCAGTCGGTGTCCATGCAGTCGGTGTCGCCGTCGACGTCGTCGTCGATGCCATTGCTGCAGTCCTCGATACAGACCGGCAGCCCGAAGCACTCTGCGTCTGCGCAGTCGACGTCGAGGTTGTTGTTGTCGTCGATGCCATTGCTGCAGTCCTCGGCGCAGAGTGGGTCGCCCAAGCAGTCGACGTCCGCGCAGTCCACGTCTCCATCGAGGTCGTTGTCGGTGATGTCGTCGCACACCTCAGGTGCCGCGATCGGACAAGGGGGGTTGATCACGCCTGGGTTGCCCAGGTCGCCACTGGTGAAGCCCGGGTCCGCGATGTTCGTGAGGCACCAGTTGGCGGCGATGTCGTTGTCGACGGCGTTCATGAACGCGGGGTCGACCTGCATCGTCGCGCCGACGGGATCGGGGAAGGTCGCGTTGTCCCAGAGGATGACGTCGATGGCGACCGCATTGCACTCCAAGGTGAATCCATCAATTCCAGGAACCACCGACATTGTGGGGGCGACATAGTCCTGCGCGAATCCGGGGCCGTAGGCCTGGGAAACAGTGACGACACCACCTGCGGGGATCAGGACCGCGGACGTGAAGTCGACCTCCAGGAACCCGCTGTCATCAAACGTCTGGCAGCCGTCTAGGTTGAAGTCGGTCGCCGTGGGATTGTAGAGTTCGAAGAAGGTGACGCTGCCGCGGACCGGCGCGACCATGATCTCGGTGATGACCACATCGCCTGGGGTGGCGGGCAACGGGGCCTCGTACTCGCAGATGTCGCTGCAGCCGTCGCCGTTGATCAGGTTGTTGTCGTCACACTCTTCGCCATAGACGACGATTCCGTCGCCACAGAGGACCACCGGGCAGGGCGGGTTGGTCACCCCTGGGTTCCCGTTGTCGCCGCTGGTGAAGCCCGGATCGGCGGCGTTGGTCACACACCAGTTCAGTCCGTTGTCGTTGTCGACGGCGTTCAAGAATCCAGGATCGAGCTGTATTGAGGAGCCCGGACTCTCCGCGAAGACCGCGCCACCATCCCACAGGATGACGTCGATGACGTTGGCGTTGCAGTCGATGGTGAGGCCGTCGACGCCTCCCTCGACGAGCACCATGTTGGGGGCAACCAAGTCTGGCGTGAAGCCTGGGTTGGCGCCGGTGCTGATCACCACCTGTCCCATGGCCGGCACCAGCAGAGGCGTGGCAAAGTCGATCTCGGTGAAGCCTCCGTCGTCGATGCCGGTGCAGCCCCGCAGGTCGAAGCCTGTCGCCGTGGGATTGTAGATCTCGATGTAGTCGCCCTCGATGGGGGCGCCCAAGGCGAAGGTCATGACCTCGGCGATGACCAGATCGCCGGCCATTGTGGGCATTGGTCCGAGAGGTTCGAACGCGCAGTAGTCGTCGCAGCCGTCGCCAGCGACGAGGTTACCGTCGTCGCAGTCCTCGCCGATGTCGAGGAGGCCGTCGCCACAGGGACCGACCTCGATCATCTCGACGACGAAGGTTCGATCGCTGACGCCGTCCCAGTAGGTTCCGGGATCCCACTCGTCGATGACCACATAGAGCATGTCAGAGGCGGGAAGCGCGCCGGGAACGGGCGGTGCACCCTGACCCGAGTCGATGACCCTGGAGCAGTAGCTGTATTCGTTGGATGCATCTTCGTTACAGCTGTCCTCGACACCGCCTGCCAAGGGCGGGCCGTCGAACACGGCCAGTGCGCTGTCGGCGGCGGTCGCCGTGCAGGTGGTGACCGTGTAGGCTCCGTAGCCGGTCAGATCGAACAGCATCGTCAGGTCGTTGGCGGGTAGACCGTAGAAACAGGAGGCCTCGACCGTGTCGGCGATTGGATGGTCGACGCCGGGGATGGTGCAGGTGCACTCGTCGCCGCCGTTGGGGCCCGTCGCCAGTGTCAGCGCGCATCGAGGATCGGCGCAAGCCAGGTTCAGCAATCCGGTGTCGGTGCCAGTGTCAGTGTCTGTATCGGTGTCGGTGTCGGTATCCGTGTCGGTATCCGTGTCAGTGTCTGTATCTGCATCGGTATCTGCATCGGTATCTGCATCGGTATCTGCATCGGTATCTGCATCGGTGTCTGCATCTGCATCTGCATCAGTGTCGGTGTCAGACACCGTCTCGGTGTCGGTTTCTGACGTATCGACTTCTTTATCGTCGCCGCAGGCGACTAGAATCAACACGGGTGCCATCAAGAGAACAGAGCGCATGTTCAACCTCCAGGCGCGACATGTTAGTGCATTTCGCTCGCGGCTCCCCACATGTTTTTGACGACGTGCAAGCTTCCTGTCGCGCGACATCCTCCAGGATTGCGATTCTTCACCGAGCGGATTCCGGAACGAACCTGGGTGCGATCGGCCGTATAGTGGCCTGTACCTGGTGATCGCCCACCGTCTGGCAACGGGCTAAGATGCGCGCCCACGCGGGCCGCCAAGCTCGGCGCGTCGCGAACGGAGCAGGAGGGTTTCAGTGTCGAAAGCGGTGATCATCATGGGTGCGGCGGGCAAGGACTTTCACGTCTTCAACACCGTGTATCGAGGGCGCACAGACGTCCGGATCGTGGCGTTCACCGCTGCTCAGATCCCGGGTATCGACGATCGGCGCTATCCCGCGGAGCTAGCCGGCGAAGGCTACCCCGAGGGTATCTCCATCGAGCCCGAAGACAACCTCGAGCAGCTCATTGCAGCCCACAACGTCGACGAAGTCGTCTTCAGCTATAGCGACGTCTCCTATGACTACGTCGATGTTCAGCGGAAGCGGGTCGAGGGTGCGGGAGCAAAGTTCAGCACCGCGCCGACCCAGCCGACGATGCTGCCGTCCACCAAGCCGATCATCGCCATCTGCGCGGTACGCACCGGAGTCGGCAAGAGCCAGACCACTCGTCGCGTCACCCAGATCCTGCGCGACATGGGCAAAAAGGTCATCTGCGTGCGCCACCCCATGCCCTATGGCGATCTGGTTGCACAGCGGGTCCAGCGCTTCGCAACCCTCGAAGACCTCGAGAAGCACGACTGCACCATCGAAGAGATGGAGGAGTACGAGCCCCACATCCGCAACGGCTCCGTTGTGTACGCCGGCGTCGACTACGAGGCCATCCTGCGCCAGGCCGAGACGGAGGCCGATGTCATCCTCTGGGACGGCGGAAACAACGACACGCCGTTCTTCAAGCCAGACCTGCACATCACCCTGGTCGACCCACTGCGACCGGGCCACGAGCTCTCCTACTACCCAGGCCTCGAGAATCTGCGGCTGGCAGATGTGGTGCTGTTCAACAAGATGGACAGCGCCGATGACGCGGATGTCGCGACGGTACTCGCCAATGTGAAGGCCGAGAATGCCGAAGCGACGGTGATCTACGCCAACAGCCCGGTCACGGTCGAGGACCCCACGATCATCGCCAACAAGCGCGTGCTGGTGGTCGAGGATGGCCCCACCCTGACCCACGGCGGCATGAAGTACGGCGCCGGAATCGTCGCGGCCCGCGCTCACAATGCCGAGCTCGTCGACCCGCGTCCGTTTACCGTCGGTAGCATCACGACCACCTTCGAGCACTACCCCGACATCGGCACGCTGCTGCCGGCCATGGGATATGGCGACGAGCAGATGGCCGATCTGGCCAAGACCATCGACAACTGTGAGTGCGACGCGGTGATCGTGGGAACGCCCATCGACCTGTCCAGGGTGATCGAGATCTCCAAGCCGTACACGCGAGTGACCTACGATCTCGAAGAGACCTCGACTCCGGGTCTGGCCCAGCTGATCGCGAAGATCTTCTAGGCGCCGTTTCGGTCGCTATCCTCCCGCCGCCTCTACTCCTGCGTAGAGGCGGTTCGCGGCGAAAAGCGGGCTTCGCGCCTATGCCTTTCCGAGGACCAGGGCGAGCAGCGCCATGCGCACATACATGCCGTACTCCATCTGCCGAAAGTAGGCAGCGCGGGGATCCTCGTCGACGGCTTCGACGATCTCTCCGACCCGAGGCAGGGGATGCATGACGATCATGCGCTCCTTGGCTCCGGTCAGGAGCTCTGGCGTGATCGTGTAGCTGCCCTGCACCTTTTTGTAGGATCCTGGGTCGGCGAAGCGCTCTTTCTGGATGCGCGTCACGTAGAGCACGTCGGTCTCGCCGAGCACGTCGCCGAGATCGGTGTGCTCGGTCTGGGTGACGCCGCTGTCGTTCAGCGTTGCGACTAGCTCAGCGGGCATGCGCAGGGACTCTGGCGAGACGTAGCGGATCGTCGTGTTGTCGTAGTGAGCGAGGAGCTGGGCGAGGGAGTGCACGGTGCGGCCGTGGAGGAGATCGCCGAGCAACGTCACTGTGAGTCCGTCGAGGGTGCCGAGCTCTTCGCGGATGGTGTACAGGTCGAGCAGGGCTTGGGTCGGGTGCTCACCGATCCCGTCGCCAGCGTTGATCACTGGCTTGCGAGCGGCATCTGCGGCGATGGCAGCGGCGCCGACCTCGGGGTGCCGCAGTACGATCACATCGGCGTAGCACTCGAGCGTGCGCACCGTGTCGCGGAGGGACTCACCCTTGCTCACCGAGGAGTAGCGGACCTCGTTGATGGCGACGACACTGCCACCGAGGCGCTCCATGGCGGCCACGAAGGAGGAGGCCGTTCGGGTGGAGGGCTCGTAGAACAGGTTGGCCAGGACCTTGCCGCGCAGCAGGTCGAAGCAGCCCACCCGCGCGACCATCTGGTGCATCTCGCGGGCGACCCCAAAGATGTACGCGATGTCGCTCCGGGAGAACTGGGACACCGACAGGATGCTCTTGCTGTAGTAGGGCCGATCCTGACGGTCGCCAAAGGGCAGATGTTTGTTGCGCTGGAGCTTTGAGAATGGGGTGCGGACTTCGCTCATGACGCCTCCAAGTGGCGTCGAGTTAGCCGGCTGATTCGCCCAGTCAACCCCCCCGCTAGATCTTTCCTACGAAGTGGGTGCCGGCTTCGCCATCCAGGGCTTCTGCAAGTCGGGCTGGGCTGGTGATCAGACCCCGTCGGCCGCCCCTCTGCAGGAAGGTGTAGATCGCTTCGACCTTTGGGCCCATCGACCCAGGCGGGAAATGGCCGTCGCGGATGTAGCGCGTGCACTCGGCGAGGGTGACAGCACCCAGCGGCATCTCGTGATCGGTCCCAAAGTGCAGGGAGACCCCGTCGACTGCGGTGAGGATCAACAGCAGGTCGGCGTGCACGTCCGAGGCTAGTACCGACGAGGTGAGGTCCTTGTCGATCACGGCCTCGATGCCGTCGTAGTCGTCGTCGGCGTTCTTGCACACCGGAATGCCACCACCGCCGGCGGCGACGACGATGTGCCCGGTCTCAACGGCGTCTCGGACCATGTCGCGCTGGATCACCCGGTGGGGCCGGGGGGAGGGGACCAAGCGGCGCCAGCCACGTCCCTGGGCGTCCTCTCCGATCACCCATCCCAGCTCGTCTCTCCGGTTCTCGGCGTCGGTCTTCTTCAGGAAGGGGCCCACGGGCTTGGTGAAGTTATCGAAGGCGGGATCGTTGGGATCGACGACCACCTGAGTGACCACCGTGACGACATATCTGCGGATATCTCGCTTTCTGAGTTCGTTAAGTAGCGACTGCTGCAGGTAGTAGCCGAGGCTGCCCTCCGTCTGCGCGACAAGGACGTCGAGGGGGATCTCGGGGCACTTGCCGCGCGTGGCCTCGTTGCGGAGGAGCAGATCGCCGACCTGTGGGCCGTTGCCATGGGTGATCACGAGGTTGTAACCCCGTTCTACCAGGGTCATCAACTGGGCGCAGATCGCCCGTGCGTTCTGGGTGTGCTCGTCGTGACCGCCCTTTCCACCCTTCTGCAAGAAAGCGTGACCACCCAGTGCGACGACGGCTAGTTGCCTCTTGGCAACACGGTTCTCTTTTTCCATCCGGAATCTTAGGCGCGCCCGCGTCATCGCTCAACCGATCTCGTTAGAATGCGCGCCCCCAGGGGGTCGGCACGGCGGTGTGTCGACGACAAACAGGCGTGACTATTGCGACACCTATTGAGCTGGACTGACTGGTCGACTGACGAGATTCGCGGCCTTCTTCGTATTGGCGCCCGGGTCAAGAAGAACCCCGGCGTCTGGCGTGCAGCCTTGGCCGGTCAGTCCCTGGCGATGATCTTCGAAAAATCCTCGACAAGAACGCGGATCTCTTTCGAGGTTGGCGTGAGCCAGCTCGGCGGAACCGCGCTGTTCCTTTCCAGCAAGGATCTGCAGCTCGGTCGGGGCGAGACCATCGAGGACACCGCACAGGTCCTCGGGCGCTACGTGGACGGCATCATGGCCCGGGTCTACGCCCACAGCACCCTCGAAGGCCTGACCGTCGGCCCGGTGCCGGTGATCAACGGGCTCTCGGACAAGTCGCATCCGTGCCAGGCGCTGGCTGATTTGCTCACGATTCAAGAGCACTTTGGCCGGCTCGAGGGGCTCACGTTCACCTATGTGGGCGACGGCAACAACAACATGTGCCACTCCCTGATCAACGCCTGCGCCAAGGTCGGGGTCGCGATTCGGGTGGGCGCTCCCGAGGGCTACGCTCCCGACCCCGAAGTGGTGGCCGCCGCCCGGGCCATTGGCGGCGAGGTGCTGGTCACGACCGATCCCGCCGAAGCGGTGGCCGGAGTCGACGTGGTGTACACCGACGTTTGGACTTCCATGGGCATGGAGGCCGAAGAGGAGGCACGCCACAAGATCTTCCAGCCCTATCAGGTGAACGAGGCGCTCTTCGACCAGGCCTCCGCCGCGGCTATCTTCATGCACTGCCTGCCTGCCCACCGGGGGACCGAGGTCACCGACGGCGTTGTCGATCACGAGCGATCCGTGGTCTTCGACCAGGCCGAGAATCGACTGCACGCCCAGAAGGCGATCATGCTGCATCTGATGGGCGGCGTTCCGCTCTAGAGCCGGGTACACCCTGAGGGGGCGCGGGCTGGAGAGCGCGCAACAATGAAAAGAGCGATCACCCTCGGGGTGTTGGCGTAGTGTTCGGCTTGTGGTGCGAGCGGCGGCATCTCCGAGCCAGATGACTGCAGATTCCAATGAATCCGCTGAGATTCGGGGGCTGGAAATCGGCACCGACGAGGGCGGCGCGGTGCTCGGTCGGGTCGCGACCCCCATCAAGACCCATAGCGAGGGCGGGCACCGGGTGACCGAGGTGATCGACGACCTTTCGGAGAGGCAAGAGGTTCACGTCGAGACCAAAGCTCAAGGCAAGACCAAGCGGCACGTGTTCTACCTCGAGGATCACACTGGCGACACCGGGTCTGCCTCTCGATGATGAGATTTGGGACGGGATTCTGTGGTTTGCGCCACCTGCACCATACCTATGCCTAGGATGTGCTCCTGGGTTCGCGGAGAGTTGTGCAGGTTTGAAGGGGATGCCTGAAAAAATACCGACGCGCAGGACAGAAATGTCTCTCGGGGAGCCTCGCTCCATGGCAGTCTGCACATTCTCGTCTAGGAGTCCTCGGATGCTCTCCCCAGCACCATTTCACAAAACGTTCATTCTCTTGGCGCTTGGCTTCCCCTGCCTCGCGTCCGCTGCAACCCACGTCGGCGCCGACTATGCCGGCGCTGACCTGATCGTCGCCGACGGCGACATCCTCAGCGGAAGTTTCTACAACATCGGCACATTCGATCTCCCCGCCGGGGCGACGGTGACTGTCGACCCGGGTGTACCGTTGGAGATCCGCGCGGATTTCATCTATGTGAGTGGTGTGATCGACGGTATTGGCGCTGGCGGCACCGCTGGCACGGCCGGATCGGACTCCCCGACCGCGGGTGGCGCCGGCGGTGGCCCCGGCGGCGGAACTGGCGGCGGCAACGGGCCCTGTGTGCACGGCGGCGGCGGCGGCGGTGGCGGCTACGGCGGCGCCGGCGGGTTGGGCATGTACTATTTCAGCAACCCCGTGGCATCCGGCGGCCCAGAGCAGGGCAATATCGGTGAGCCGCTGACGCTGACGGCATCCGATCGCCTCGGTGGCGGCGGTGGTGGCGGCGGCGGTGCCTGCAACTACTTCGGTGGACTGGGTGGAGCTGGCGGCGGGGCCGTTGCTCTCATCGGCGACGAGATCAGCATCGACGGCAGCATCGCCGTGGATGGCGGCAACGGGTCGAACGGCTCGGGCTATGCCGGTGGCGGCGCTGGCGGGAGCGGCGGCTCGGTTCTGGTACTTGCAAACCACCTCAACAGTGCGGGAACCTTCTCGGCTCAGGGCGGCACCGGTGGAAATCACGGTGGCGGTGGCGCCTTCGAGGGCAGCGGTGGGGGCGGTGGTGGCGGCAGGATAAAACTGCTCTATCGCGTCGGACCTCTGAACGCTGCGGTCTACGATGTGAGCGCTGGTGCGGCCGGAATCGCTGGCACGGGTGGCGCGTCGCAGAAGGAAGAAGCCGGCATCGTCGGGACATTCTACGAGGCCGTGGACGACGACGATAATGACGGACAGAACGACAATTTTTGCGATTTCGACTACGCCGCACCGTCGGCCTCGGACTTCGATGGCGATGGGGTCTTGGACAGCTGCGACATCTGTCCGGCGGACTTCAACGACGACTCCGATGGCGACACGGTCTGTGACTCGGCGGATGTTTGTGACGGCTTCGACGATCTGGTCGATGTCGACATGGACGGCGTGCCTGACGGCTGCGACAACTGCACGAGTGCCGCCAACACCGACCAGGGCGACTACGACGGCGATGGCGTGGGCGATGTGTGCGACTCCTGCCCAATCGACTTCGCGGACGATTCCGATGGCGATGGCGTCTGTGACAGCTCGGACGCCTGCCCTGGATCTCCCGATACCGCCGACGCCGATGCCGACCTGGTGCCAGACGCCTGCGACAACTGCAGCGCGGTCGCGAACACCATGCAGTACGACTACGACTTCGACGGCGTTGGCGACGCCTGTGATGTCTGCCCCTTCGACACTCCGGACGACAGCGATGGGGACGGCGTCTGTGACACCTTCGACCTGTGCGCGGGTGTGAACGATCTGCTGGACACCGATGGCGATGCAACCCCGGACTGCCTCGACATTTGTCCGGCTGATGTCCTCGACGACAGCGACGGCGACGGGAGCTGTGACTCTTCGGATATCTGTCCTGGAAGCGACGATTTCGCGGACTATGATGGCGACAGTGTGGTCGACTGCCTGGACCCGTGCCCAGTAGACGCCGCCGATGACAGCGATGGCGATGGCGTCTGTGACTCGGTCGACGTCTGCCCGGGCGTGAGCGACACCCTCGATACCGACGGCGATGGTGTGGCGGACTGCCTCGACATGTGTCCGGCCGATGTCCTCGACGACAGCGACGGTGATGGGAGCTGTGATTCTTCGGATATCTGTCCTGGAAGCGATGATTTCGCGGACTATGATGGCGACGGTGTGGTCGACTGCCTCGATCCGTGCCCCATCGATGCGCCCGACGACAGTGACGGTGACGGTGTCTGCGATTCCGTGGACCTCTGTCCGGGTGTGAGCGATGTCCTCGATACCGACGGCGACGGTGCGGCGGACTGCGTCGATCTCTGTCCGGCCGATGTCGCTGACGATAGCGACGGCGACGGCAGCTGTGACTCGGTGGATATCTGTCCTGGAAGCGACGATTTTGCGGACTTCGATGGCGACGGCGTCGTGGACTGTCTCGACCCTTGCCCGACCGACGTCGCTAACGACAGCGACGGAGATGGAGTCTGCGATTCCGCGGATATCTGTGCCGGCGGCGACGACGGGGTCGACGACGACGGAGATGGCGCTCCCAATGCCTGTGACTCCTGCCCGAATGACGCGGGCGATGACAGCGATGGCGATGGGGTCTGCGACTCCCTCGACCTGTGTCCGGGAGCTGACGACGCGGTCGACTCCGATGGCGATGGCGCGGTGGACTGTATGGATCCCTGTCCGATGGATGCTCTGGACGACTCCGATGGCGATCTGGTCTGCGACAGCGACGACATGTGTCCGGCCGAGGACGACACGCTCGATCTCGACGCCGACGGCATGCCCGATGCCTGCGACATCTGCGCCGGCTTCAGCGACTTCCTCGACGGCGACGGCGACGGCATCCCCAACGGGTGCGACAGCTGTCTGCTCGGTGGAGCCGACGCGGACGGCGACGGCGTGGCCGATCCGTGCGATGTCTGTCCCAACTACGACGACACCCTCGATGCCGATGGCGACACGGTTCCGGACGGCTGCGATGTGTGTGCCTTCGGGGACGACCTGAGCGACGTAGACGGAGATGCTGTGGCCGACGCCTGCGACACCTGTCCCTACGACAACCCCGACGATGCCAACGGCGATGGCTACTGTGACTCCGGCGCACCGTGCGTTGGTGACGCCTCTCTCGGAGACTCCGACGACGACGGTCTGTGCGACGACCAGGATCTGTGTTTTGGCGACGACATGTCGGGCGATGCCGATGCTGACGGACACTGCGCCGACTACGACGGAGAGGTCTGGGACTGCATGGACGGCGACGCCGATGTCTACCCCGGCGCTCCCGAGCTCTGTGATGGCCTCGACAACGCCTGTGTGGGTTGGTTGCCCGCCGAGGATGCGGACACCGACGGCGATGGCATGAGCATCTGCGATGGCGACTGCAACGACCAGGACGGCAGCATGTTCCCCGGCAATACCGAGGCGTGTGACGGCGTCGACAACGACTGCGACGGCTCGCTGGGAGCCGACGAGATCGATGCCGATGGCGATGGCGTGGCGACCTGCGATGGTGACTGCGACGACAGTGACAGTGCGGCGAGCCCCGCCTTCACCGAGTTCTGCTTCGACGACATCGACAACAACTGCGACGGCGTCGTGGACGAGGACTGCGTGATGCCAGAGGGCGACCCGCCAGAGGGCACATTCCTGGTCGATGATCAGGGCGGATGTAACTGCAGCACAGCGGACTCCAGTGGTCTCGGCGGCGGGCTGATGCTCGTCGGGCTGCTCACCCTGGTCCGGCGTCGGAGGTCCTGATGATCCGGTCCGTCTCGATCCTGCCCCTGCTCGGCCTCCTCGTCAGTGCCCCCACGGCTCTGGCGGGTGAAGCCGGGGATCTGGGGGCCAGCCTCTATACCGGCTTGATCCTGCCGGGTCCGAATCACGAGCTCTACGACCCGTTGGTGGCGGATCACACGCCGCTGTCGCCTGGCCCGGCTCTCGGTGGGCGCTTTGTCTACCGGCCGTTGTCCGTTCTCGCGGGAGAAGTCGAGGCCCACCTGGCTGCCGCCGGCGCAAAGGGGGCATCCGGGGTCTTGCTTTACGCGTATCGTGCCCAGGCTCACGTCATTCCGCCCTTTGATGGCCTGCCCCTGGAGCCGTTCCTGGTGGCCGGTCTCGGCAATATGGGCATCAGCTCGGCCGACGACTCCCTTGGCAATGACCTGGATTGGGCAGTGCACGTGGGTCCATCGGCACGGATCCCCCTGAGTGACAAGCTGAATCTCCGCGCCGACCTCCGCTATCTGTTTGCGGCCAAGCACGAGGTGGTCAGCAGTCCCGGCGGCCACACAGAGTTCTTGATTGGAATCGAGACCATCCGCGGATCCACCACTGAGCTGGACATCGACGGAGATGGCATGGTCGACAGCCTCGATGACTGCCCCGAGGCGGCCGAGGTGGAGAATGGCTACAAGGACGACGACGGGTGTCCCGATGAGCTGGCCTCGCTGGCTGTGCACGTTCAGGATGGGGATGGTGTCGCAGTTGCGGATGTCACCGTCCTCGCTGGTGGTGAAGAGGTCGGTCGAACAGACAGAAACGGCGAACTCGCACTCCGGGGGCTGATGCCGGAGTCCACCGTCGAGGTCACCGCCAGACACTTCCACATGAAGGCGGACGTCGACCGCTCAGTCTCGCTGGTGGAGGGCGGCAACAAGGCTTTGGTCGAGACGGAGTGGTTGCCCGGTCGGGTGCGGATTGTCACCCGTGCCGGCGCCGAGGCCATCTCCGATGCGGTGGCCTCCTTCACCGGGCCCAAAGAGGTCGAGGCCGCTGCCGTAGAGGACGGTGACGAAGTCTTCTTCCTCGCCCCTGGAGAATGGAGCATCATCGTGGCGGCGAACACCTTTGGTATCGAGCAACGTGACCTCGGGATCGGGGCCGATGAGGACTCGTTGGTGGTCATCGACGTGCAGCTCGAGGCGGCCAAGGTCGAGCTGACCCGCGAGGAGATCGTGATCCTCGAGCAGGTTCTCTTCGATGTCGGTAGTTCGGGAGTCGATAAGCTGTCCCTTGGCCTCCTCGTGGAGGTGGCGAACAACATCCTCTCCAGCCCTCAGATCAAGAGGATCGAAGTGCAGGGGCACACCGACTCCACCGGCACACCGGCTGGCAACAAGACGCTGTCACAGTCGCGGGTCGAAGCGGTGCGCGCCGAGCTGATCAAGAGCGGCGTCGCCGAGGACATCCTCTCGGCGGTTGGCTACGGGCAGGAAAAGCCCCTCGCTCCTAACGATACCGAGGATGGACGGGCGAAGAACCGTCGGGTTCAGTTCGTCATCCTCGAGCAGGAATGACGGTCACCGCATCTTGATCGGATGGCAGTGCGTCCTTGGCGTCGGCGTCGGGGACGCGCTTGGCGTGCGCGACGACGGCTTGGCGGATGTTGCGTAGCAGGCTCTCGGAGAGCACCTCGCCCTTGCAGAGAACCCGTTGGACTCGCTGGCCAAGCCTCGCTCGCTCGGCCATTGTCAGCTCCCTTGCGGTGACGACCACGACGGGGATATGGGCGAACTGCAGGTTTGCTCGGAGGTGTTCGAGGAATTCGAAGCCGTCCATTTCCGGCATCATCAGATCGAGCACGATCAGCGCGAGAGAGCTGTCGAGCTGATCGAGCGCCACCTGTCCGTTGTCGGCGGTGGCGACGACCCAGCCCTCTCGCTCCAAGGTTCGCCGCACCAGGGCCGCGGTGTCGGCATCGTCCTCCACAACGAGCAGCTTGGCCACTTCGCTGTCGGGCCGGAAGCGCTCGACGACGTTGAGCAGCCGCTGCCTGTCCACCGGCTTGCAGAGGTACTCCGACGCTCCGAGCTGTAGCCCCCGAGCGTGGTCGTCCAGGACAGTGACCAGAACGACGGGGATCTGTTCGGTCTCCATGTGCGCTTTCATCTCGGCGAGGACCTGCCACCCGTCCATGTCGGGCATCATCACGTCGAGGAGCACGGCGACTGGGTTCACGGTGCGGGCCAGCGCGAGGCCTTGCTCCCCGTTGTTGGCCACGTGAACGCAATAGCCTGCCTTCAGGAGGGTTCGACGCATCACATCGGCCGTCGCTGGGTCATCGTCCACGACCACTACCGGCGGGCCTCCCTGGTCGAGGACATCAGGTTCCACTGGCCTGCTTGCGACGGATTTGCGCGCTCCTTGCTGGCAGATTTCGACGGTGAACGCGGACCCTTGGCCCGGAGTACTCTCGGCCAACACCCGTCCGCCGAACGCTTCCGCAATGCGTCGAGTGAGTGCGAGTCCCAGGCCAGTGCCCCCGTACTCCTTGGTCGTAGACGCGTCCGCCTGGGTGAAGGGTTCGAAGAGCTTCTCCAGTCCGGCCGGAGAGATCCCGATACCGGTGTCCTCGACGCGCATCGTCAGTGTGTCCCGCCGACGGTCGACGCGAACGGTGATGGTGCCTTCCTTGGTGAACTTCGCGGCGTTGCTGACCAGGTTGAAGAGGATCTGACGGAACCTCGTCGCGTCGGTCCGGAACAGCCCGAGTTCCGGATCCACCACGGTGATCAGCTCGTTGCCGTTCTTGGAGACCAGCGGCCGCGCGGTCTGGGCCACCTCGTTCACCAGGGCGGTGATGTCGCAGAGCTCCACGTAGAGTTCCATGCGTCCCGCCTCGATCTTCGCCAGATCCAGGATGTCGTTGATGAGGCCCAGGAGGTGAGTTCCGGCGCTTCCGATTCGGTTGAGATCCGGGATGTGCTCGTCGAGGTTCTCTTCTGCCAGCTCCTCAACCAGCATCTCGCTGTAGCCGATGATGGCGTTCAGGGGAGTGCGGAGCTCATGGGACATATTTGCGAGGAAAGCCGACTTCGCAGCATTTGCATCCAGCGCTGCTCTCTCCGCTAGCGACGCCCGGTGCTGTTCTTCGCGCAGCTTCTCTATGTGATGGGTGATCTGGGTGGCCATCGCGCCCACCGCACCGGTGAGCTGTACCGCCTCGTCACGACTCTCTCGCCAACCTTCCGTGGCGACGAGACCCAACTCCTCGATGGCGAGATCTCCGTCGGCCACTCGGCGGGCTGCATCGACGACCCGCGCCACCGGCGTCACGAGGATCGCTCCGATGATCCAGGTGAGCAGCAACCCCAGCAGGACGACCACACCAATGATCGTGAAGATCGCCGCGCGGCTCGCGCCGATGTCGGCGTTCAGGGCGTCCAGAGAGAACCCCACGGCCAGCATTCCAGGTGTACCGACTGCGACATCGATGGGTCTCCAGGAGATGGCCTCCTCCTGTTCGATCACGACGTCGGCCGTGCCCAACGGCTCCAGACCGTCCGGGATGTGGTCTCCGTGCAGCGCCGCGAGCTGGGATCCATCGGCTCGCAGCACCACAGCCCATCGCACATCGCTGTTGCTCTCGAGCCAGCTCAAGACCTCCGCCGCTGCGTCCGGTTGGTCGAAATCGACGGCGGGTGCCACGGCGCTTGCCACGGTGGCGGTGATCCCCCCTGCCCGCCGCTCCAGGGAGTGGATGCCCTGAGCGTACATGCGAGCGGGTAGATAGAGCCCGAGGACCACGACGAGCAGCAGGCACAGACCGATCATGAGGACCGCCAAACGCCCCTGAAGCGGCAGCCCTCTCATGTTGCGAACCTCCAGGAACACGTCATCGGATCAGCTCGGCCAGGTTCAAGCGCTGGGCGTTCTTCATAGTGAGTGCCCACGGTCGAAGTCCTATGTCGATTCGGACGGCGAGTGCCTTACTTGAGGCGAATCGGCCTGTCCTGAGAGGCGAGGGCGGATCAGTGAGATGCCCCTTGGCGTACTGCGCGGTCCACTTCGGCGGTGAGGTCGGCCATGGAGAGCTGTCCCTTGGCAAAGATCTGCTGCGACCCCTGCAACAGCTCGGCACGCTCTTCGAAGCTCAGCTCCCTCGCCGTGACGACGATGACCGGCGTGTCGTCGAAGCGCGTTTCACTGCGCATCTTTTTGAGGAATCCGAAGCCATCGAGCTCGGGCATCATCAGGTCGAGGAGCACGATGCACGGGTTCACGTCATGCAGGACGTCGAGTCCACGCGCCCCATCGCACGCCACTTGCACATCCCAGCCCTTGCCATCCAGTGTGCGACGAAGGATCTCGCGGGTGTCGGGGTCGTCCTCCACGACCAGGACCGGCCCGGTGCGTCCGTTTCGAAGGCGGCCGATCACCTCGGTTAGGACGTTTCGGTCGACCGGCTTCATCAGGTATTCGGCGGCGCCGAGTGCGAAGCCCTGCTGTCGTCTCTTGGTGAAAGTAACCATGACAACTGGAATGTGGACGAGTACTGGGTCCTTCTTGAGTTCGCTCAGGACCGACCAGCCGTCCATGCCGGGCATCATCACGTCGAGGGTTATGGCGTGGGGAGCCTTCTTCCTGGCGAGCTCGAGGGCCGTCGCTCCGTCGGGTGCGGTGATCGCGCGATAGCCAGATTCGGTGAGCATGCGGGCAATGACCCGACGCGCGTCTTCGTTGTCGTCGACCACCAGGACCAGCGGCCCCTCCTCTCCGTGCAGCTCAGTCTGCTGATGCTGAGGTTGCGGGAGTGGTGTGTGCTCCAAGGACTGTGGCGGCAGAGTGATCGTGAAGGTCGATCCCCTTCCGATGTCGCTCCGCACGTCGATCTCACCGCCCATCATCGCGACCAGGTCTCGGGTGATCGCCAGGCCGAGGCCGGTGCCGCCGAACTCTCGGGTGGTGGACTCGTCGGCCTGGGTGAACACGTTGAAGATCCGCTTTGCTTGGTGCTCGGTCATGCCGATGCCGTCGTCGCGAATACTGAAGGTACATCCTCCCGAGCCGTGGACGTCGAACCTCAGGGTGATCGTGCCAGCTCGAGTGAACTTCGCGGCGTTCGAGAGGAAGTTCAGCAAGATCTGGCGAAGCCGGGTGTCGTCTCCGACGAAGGGACGTGGAGGTCCGAGGTCCAGCTCGACCACGAGGTGATTGGCGTTTCGCTGCATTGCCGGCGCCATGGTGCGCTCGATCTCGGCAAGCATGGTCCGCAGGTCGAACTGCACCACGTGGAGCGTCACATGGCCCGCTTCGATCTTCGACAGATCGAGGATGTCGTTGATAAGCTGGAGCAGGTTTCGACCCGACTGCTCGACCTTGATCAGATCGTTGGCGCGGTGCTGGTATCCCTCGTCCTCCAGTTCCTCCCGCACCATCTCGGAGTAGCCGATGATGGCGTTGAGGGGGGTGCGGAGCTCGTGGCTCATGTTCGCGAGGAAGACACTCTTGGCGCGACTGGCGTTCTTGGCCGCCTCAGTGGCTTCCCTGGCCTCCAGAACCTGCTCCCGGCTCCGGACGAGCTCGTGGGACCGTTGCTCGAGATCGGCGACGGTGCGCTTCAGGACACGGTCGAGCTCCGAGGTTCGCTCATTCGTGTAGTTGCAGTAGCCGACGACGGCCCGACCAAGCAGCAGGATCAATGCCGCCGGAACCAGGGTTGCAAGCCAGAGAAGCGCGGCATCGCCCACGAAGTCCTCGGGCCGCATGAGGGCTCGCCCTTGGAAGGCTACGATCGTCGTCACCGCAGCGATCGCGGACCAGGTCGTCACGGCCTTTGCGTCGAACATGGTGGCGAGGCCTACGACCACCGCCAACGACACCGGCGTGATCGCGAGAGCGGGCCCGAGCTCGCCGAGGAGCCCAGCGGCAAGGGCCTGCACAATCCAGGTACACATTGCGATCCGGGCTGCGAGCGTATCGCGGCCGCTCCTCATGATGGCTATCGCCGCCACCAGGTGCACAAAACACACGACGTAGGTCATCGACAGCGCGACCATGTCGGACGTAATGCCCGGAGAAGCTAGCGTACCTCCGGCTCCGACGAGCATGAGCGCAGTGAGACCGTACAGGACGATGGGCAGGGCACGCTTGCGATATGCCGCCTCTGCGACCGAGTTCCGTCGTTCCGGTTCCAAGATGTTCCTCGAGACCGCTCGGCAGCCGAGATGGCGACGGTCTCAAGCATAGATCTCGGACCACGAGCGGTCTACTTGAGCCGATCCAGACACTAGAAGGCGACGGTGTACCCCGTCGTGAGGATTCCGCCGGGACCCTCTGTGCTGTGCAGAAGGGGTCCGATGCCCAGGCTGAGCACACCGCCAGCGGCCTCTGTTCCGGCGGCGGCGAGAGCGCTTGCGTGCCACTCAGCGTCCAGGGCCACCTCTCCGAAGAACTCCAACGCAAGCCAGCTTTGGTCGCCAAGCGCGGTGGTGACCATGCCCCCTCCGACGACGCCCATACCGGTCGTGTGCAGCGCAGTACCGAGGTTGGCATGGGCGGACCACCTCTCCCTTTCCCAACTTGAAATCAGCGTCAACGCGCCACCGTGCTCGGTCTCCGGGTCGAGGGGGGGAGCTTCGTAGTCGAGGCGCAGCGCTAGAGCGATATCGTTGCCCTCCACCAGCCGCGCCTTGAGGTCGAGAACCGGCGCCGCCATGCCGCCGTTCAGTGGGTTCTCGGAGACGTTCAGCTCGTAGACGACGGTGACGCCCACGTCGAAATGCTTGCTGGGACCCGCGTGCAGGGACAGCGAGTTGTCGAGGCGGGTGCTCGCCTCGGAGATCTCTGAAAGCAGGCTTACCTCAGCCTCTGCGGCTCCTCGCTCCACGATGCCGGCGTCGTCGGTGGCCAGTGGGTGCATGGCTTCCGCTGGTGAGGAACAAAGGACAAGTATCAGAGTCGACAGCATGGGCTTCTCTCAATTGATATTGACTTTCACTTTCACTGTAGCAGTGAGCCGCATTTGGCGCGGTCCGTCCTATGACCGACCGCCGGGCAGCCATCAGCCACCGAGATGCTCGAGCGACGTCGGGACTCGTTGTGGTCTCGTTCCTTGACACCAGCTGTGTGGTAGTTATCATACAGTTACTGTGTGGCTGTTCCCATACAGTCCCTCTGCTGGAGGACCTCAGTAGTGCTGCATTTCCAGCTCGACCCCAGGAGCGCCGTTCCCGTGTACCGGCAGCTGATGGATCAGGTGCAGTACTACGTGGCCTCTGGTGCTTTGAAACCGGGGCATCGCTTGCCATCGATTCGAAAAGCGTCCCGCGAGCTGCACGTGAACCCGACCACGATCGTGAAGGCCTACAGCGAGCTGGAGCACGCCGGCGTCCTGGTGCGGCGGCACGGCAAGGGTGTGTTCGTTGCCGAGCAGGTGTCGCCACTGGGTGAGTCCGAGACCCGGACAGCACTCCGCGAACGGGCTCGCAGCCTGGCCGTGCACGCCGTGCAGCTCGGTGCCGATCGCGAACTCGTTCTCCGAATCGTCGGAGAAGAACTCGAAGCCCTCCAGGGCAAACAAGGGGAGGAATGATGAGCAACGTCGCCATCGAGACCCGGTCTCTTCGAAAGTGCTTCGGGCAGACCACCGCACTCGCCGGTCTCGACCTCAGCGTGCCATCGGGTTCGGTGTACGGGCTCCTGGGCAAGAATGCAGCAGGAAAGACAACCGCAATTCGTTTGTTGGCTGGGCTGCTCCGACCCGACTCTGGGACCTGCTCGGTGCTCGGCGTCGATCTCGCCACGGCGTCCCGAGATCAGCGTGCCAAGGTCGCCTATGTCCCGCAGCAGGACCGCCTGCATCCCAAGATGACCGTGGGCGAGCACGCCAGCTATCTGGCCATGCTCTATCCAGGGTTTGAAATGGCATTTTCGAGGGATTTGACGCGACGTTTCGAGCTCGAGTGGTCCACCAAGATCGGCGCGATGTCCGGTGGCCAGAAACGCAAAGCCGCCACCCTGCTCGCCCTGGCTTCGCGGCCAGAGGTCCTCCTACTGGACGAGCCCGCTGCAGGACTCGATCCGGCGGCCAGGAGAGAGCTCATCGACGTGCTCATCGAGCTGATGAACGACCGCGAGGACTGCACCGTGCTCTTGAGCACCCACATCGTGTCTGACCTCGAGCGCCTGGCCGAGCACATTGGCATCGTGCACCACGGCGTCCTGCTTCACTCCGGGGCCCTGGACACGCTGATCGAGACCATCGTACGGGTGCAGGTCATCTTCGGCGATAACGGGCCGCCGCCTGGGTTTTCCATTCCCGGCAGCCTGCGGACAAGCCGAGAGGGCGTCGTGGTCTCTGCGGTCGCCAAGCTGTCTGATCCCACTGCCCTCGACGAGGTGCGAGCGATACCCGATGTTCGGGTCGACACGTTCCGTCTCGGACTCGAGGACGTCTTCATCGAGCTCGTCGACGAGACTCGGATCGAGAGGTGAGCATGACCCAGTCCATCCCGTTTTCCGCCGTTCTTCGCGCCACGGGTCACCGGCTCTGGCCGCGTCACCGATTCGGATTGCTCATCGCCGCGGCGACAATCATCATGGTGTGGGCAATGCTCGGTCTCACGCCGGCCAATGACAATACAGAAGCAACCTACCTCTTTCTACTGTGCAACCTGATGTTGGCCTACTCCATCGGGCTAGGTCTGGGGGGGGCAGACATCGCGGAAGGCACCGAGGAGTTCGAACTGTCCCTGCCCTTGACGCGTGCCGATGTGTACTGGTCCAAGTACCTGGTCGGCTTTCTGCTGGCCTCGGTTTTGATAGCGTTGAACCTGGTGACCGTGCTCAGCGGGTGGCCGGCGTTCCTGGCGGGTCTGTTCATCGAATCCGCCGAGCCTTGGCATGCGGTGTCGCTGCCTCTCGTCGCCTTGGGTAGCGTGGGCGGCTTCCTCGTCTTCGCTGCGACCTACGCGGGTGCATCTGTCAGCCACATGCGCACCCAGATGACCGTCGTCGGGGCAGCGGCCATGGGGCTTGGCGCGTATGCGCTGGAACAGATCGTGTTTGGCGAACTCTTTGGCGCCATCGCCGTCCCCGTCGTCGTCCTCGCAACCGTCGTGTTCACCTTCACAGGTCGGAACGCGTTCCAGCGCAAGGACGCATCGATGTCGGTTGTGGACAACTCGGCGCAGAAGAGCACGGCCGCGAAGCTCACGCTGGTGGGCGGACTGCTGGCCCTGACGCTGCTGGGATTGGTCGTCTTCCTCGCGACGCCGGGCAAGATGGCCGTCGTGATCCTCATCGTAGCGTTCGCGATCCTGGCCGTAGTCGTCTCTGTGGTCAACTCGCAGACGACCTAGCAAACCCTCGCGCAAAAGCGCTCTATCGAATCTCAGCCCACCTGATGAACCGGAGGAATCCATGCGTTCAATGCTACCCGTGATCGTCCTGTCCATTCTCTCGACGCCCGTCGTCGAGGGTGCCCGAGCCGACAACGCCTCGACGGAGCCGATGACCGAGGCACTCGAGGCCCTGGCCGACGCCAGAGCGAGGTCTCGAGAGGCGCGTGCGGCCTACTTCAGTACGAACTGGAACGCCAGGTTTGCCCGCGCGTCTGCCGAGGAGCGTGACGCTATCTCGGCGGAGCGCGACGATCGATCTCACCTGGTCCAGCTGCGGAGGGAGGTGCGGGCTGCCCGGCGAACTGTCCGCCATCTACGGCTAGAAATGCGCGTCAGCAACGGCTTCTAGTCGTCGCGGGACTTGTCGAGGGACTCCGCCAGGCGTCGGGCTACAACATCCTCGAGACGGGCCGCGAACTCGGGATGGCGCTTGAGCACGTCGGCGAAGTCGTCACGATCGAGGCGATAGAGCTCGCAGAAATCCAGCGCTCTGATCGTCGCCATTCGCACCTGACTCAGGAGGAGCGACATCTCCCCGAAGAAGCTGCCGTCGGTGAGGGTGGCCAGCATGTTGCCCTCGGCGTCGATCACCACCACCTCGCCGTCGTTGATGAAGAACATCTCTCCACCCACGTCGCCCTCGCGGATGATGTCGTCACCGGGGAGGTAGACCACCGGCGTCAACGCATCGACCACCTCGCGGATGAACTCGTCCGTGGCTCCCTCGAAGAGCGGCACCTTGGCGATGATCTTCTGGTTCAGCTCCAGGGAGATGTCGAGCCGGAGGGACGGCGGAAGTGCCGAGAGAATGTCCCCTTCGTGCCGTCCCAGCCGGGTCTCCCACAGGAAGTGGTAGTAGTCACCGACCTTGTCGCGAAGTGCTGCCGAGACCTGGTGGTCCAGCATGAACCGGTTCACCCGGTCCACCTGGCTCTGGTGTCGGGCTCGGGCCACGTCGATGTTCGTGAGCAGGGTCGCGACGTTGCCGATCACGTAGCCATACACGCCGACCCCGAGCATCATCACGATCATCGTGTAGATCATCTGCCCCGACCCGTGGGGGGTGATGTCGCCGTAGCCGACCGTGGTCAGGGTCGTGATGGACCAGTACAGCGCCATCACGTACGTCTCTGTGCCGTCTGCGGCCTGGGCGACGCCTCCCATCGCCAGCCATCCGCAGGCGATCCAATGGGCCAGCATGCCCACCCAGAACCCGAAGAAGAGCAACCGCATCACCGCCGGATTGAGGTATTTGGACCGCCACGTTCGCATGATCTCGGCGAGCCTGAGCAGGCGGACCACCCGAGTGATCCGGAGCAGGCGCAGGATCCGCATCGTGCTGGCCGGGATGGGCATGCCCAGGGTGAGCAGATCGAACGGGATGGTCGCGAGCAGGTCTATGATAAACCAGGTTCGCACATAGTGTTTGGCGATCTGGCCGCGATCGGTGACGAGGCGGCGCCCCTCTCGATAGGGACTCGTGAAGTGCACGACCATGTCGGTGGCGAACAGCGCCGTGATCAGCCAGTCGGCAATGGTGAGGTAGCTCGTCAGCTCGTAGTTCAGGGAGAGTCGGAGCGGGATCTCGATGGCGGCGAAGATGGTCGCACCCATCACCACCGTGTCCCAGATCTGCTTGGTTCGCCCTGACGCCATCACGTGCTCTCAGGTGGGTAGGTGACCATAGCGGCGCAGGCCGTCGAGGCAATCGCGGACGGCTTCCTCGATCGGTGTGCGCTCGAGCCCGAGCTCGCGATCGGCTTTGCTCACGTCGTACCAGGCGTTCTTGATCGCGATGTGGGCCTCGGTGCGGGTGAGTCGGGTCGGGCTACCTGTGCATCGTGCCCAGGCCGAACCCAGCCTTCCGGCGGCGCGGACCGCCAGTGCCGGAAGCGTGCCCATCGGCCGGCGATGCCCGTTGCAGTCCGCGATCAGGGTGAGCAGCTCCAGGTAGGAAATGTCGGCGTTTCCGGCCAGATAGAGTTCTCCGCTCCGGCCGCGCTCGCGGGCTGAGATCATGAGCCTCGCGACGTCGCGCACGTGAACGACGTTCTTTCCGCCCGGCGTCGCGAACGGGGGCCGCAGCTTCACCGCTTCCAGCACCAATTGCGCCGAAGAGAGCCGCTCTACATGTCCGCCCAGCATGAAGGTGGGAGCGATGGCTACGGCGTCCAGCTCTCCGGCTCGTGCAGCCTCGAGAACCAGGTCGGTGGCGGCTTTCTTCGAGCGGGCGTAGACCAGTGGCCGGTACATCTCGGGCAGCTCGCCGGTCTCGTCACCCGGCGAGCCCGGCCCCCGTGGGCTCAGGGTGTTGGCCGTGCCCACCGCGATGAGCTTGGCACCCGCTCCTCGGGCCGCTTCCAGGACCCAACGAGTGCCGTCGAGGTTCACCGCCCACGTGAGCGCGTCGGGGGCCCACGGACTGGTGACGGCGGCGACGTGGAAGACCGTATCGCAACCCCGAGCGGCGTCTGCCAAGAGCGGCGCCGCCTTCGAGAGATCGGTCTCCACCAGCTCCACGTCCAGGTCCGCCAGGGTTCGGGCCGGGGCTCCGGGCTCGACGAGCGCACGAACCCGCTCACCTCGCCCCAGGAGCTCTCGCGTCAGGGTTGCGCCGAGGAGACCATCGGCACCGGTGATCAGGGAGACGGACACCAGGGCAGGCTACCAGAGGCAGATCCAGATGCGTCATCGCGCGCAGCGAGCGCCCTGTCCGCTATACCAGAACTCCGGCGGGTGGAAGGTGCGCTGGGTCGTGGTCATCGGGGCCTGGCTGCCGGTCCCTCCTCCGCGCATGACGCGATTCCCATGGGGTGGGTCGAGCCATGCCGAGCCGTCCTTGGGAGCGCCCCGGTAGTTGGGGTGCATCCAGTCCGCGACCCACTCGATGGCGTTTCCCGACATGTCGCACAGGCCTTGCCGAGTGTTTCCCGCGGGTCGCGTACAGGGGCGTGTGGGCTGCGAAGGCTGATTTTCGCAGAGCGCTCCGTTTATCGCCAGTTCGCAGTTCGGCTCCATGGGACCCCATGGGTAGGAGACGCGCTGGCCCCGGCTTCGCGCCGCGAACTCCCACTCGGCTTCGGTCGGTAGCCGGCCGCCGGCCCACTCACAGTAGTCGCTGGCCATGTCCCAGGTCAGGCAGTTCTTGGCCAGGTGAGCTTTGCGATTCAGGCAGGCCTTTCCTGGCTTTTTGGTTGGGTACTCTCGGCATGCTCCAGCGGTGACACACTTCCGATACGAACCTACCGTGATCTCGGTCTGCATCATCTCGAACGTGTCGATCCGTACCTCGTGAACCGGAAGCGCGTCGCTCGACGCGGTCTTCCTGGGGCCCCCCATCCGGAAGCTGCCCCCACAGAGCGTCACCCAGCAGACGCCTGAATGGCAGTCGAACTGCATCTCGCACTCGGCGGTCAAGTCTAGACCTGGAGGCTTGGATGCCAGATCCAGCGCGCAGCCAGCCAGCAACAGGAGCGCAGCGGTGTGAAGCATGATGACCCCAGGTTCCCGTCGACAGTGTGTTGTCTGCATGGCCAGCGAACAAGCTGATTCTGCACAAAGCGCCCGCCTGTTCTGCCATGTTGTGTGCAAAATTGACATACACCGGTTTGGCTGTAGTGCGGTGGGTGTGGGTCTGGTTCAGGTAGGCTCTCCCCCCGGGAGGGAAAGATGAACCTGCGACTATGCCTGCTGTTCTGCCTGCTTGCCTGCGGAGACAAGAGCGAGCTCACCGACGACACAACCCCTGCGGACACCGACACCGACACCGATACTGACGCCGATACCGACGCCGACACCGACACCGATGCCAACACCGACGACACGAACGTGCCGGGGGATCGCACCTGCGACAACGCAACCGGCCTCACGCCGACGGAGTTGGAGTTCAGGACGCTGTACCCGCAGAAACTGTGCTTTGCCTACAGCTTCTGCAATGCGGATATCGATTGCGACCCGGGCCCATTGCCTGCCGGAGATTGCATCTACGACGACGTAGATGCCTGCGCTTGTCTCGATGCCGACTTCAGGTGCAATACCGAGTTTGGCGCTGGATTCGAGTACGTCGAGTTCCCGCCCATGTGTAACAGCGCGTTCAGGTGCAATTGAGCGAGGGAGAGATCAAATGACACGACCCATACCCCTGTTTCTATTTGCTGCAACGCTGCTGCTCGCCTCCTGCAAAGGATCGAACGGCAACGGCGATGGCAACACGACCAGCGGCGACGACGACGACGACGACACCGTGCATGGCCCCACGGTCACGGTGCAGCCAACCGTCATCGATTCAGTGCTCACAAACCCAAATATGGGACTGGCAAACTTCCACTTCGGGTGGTGGTGCAACCTGCCACCGGTGGACTTCTCGCCGACGGAGTGCGCGGACCGAACGCGCGAAAACTGGCCAACCAACCATCCGGATGCGGGCACGGCCTACTTCCGCTGGCACTGGCGGGATCTGGAGCCGACCCGGGGCAACATCGACTTCGACATGATCGACGCTGCGTTGCAGTCCGCAAACGCCCTCGACGAGACCCTTGGCTTCCGCGTCATGGTGATCGCGGAGGGCTCGAACGGTCTGCCCGACTGGCTACTGGACCCGCCCTACAGCATTGACGGCGACTGGCTGCCTTCCTCCTCTGGCCCAACCTTCTGGCCCGAGGTGCGCGACGATACCTATCAGGCCGAGCACCAGCGTTTTCTGGCTGCCCTTGGCGAGCGTTACAACGACCATCCGGCCGTCGATCACGTCGACATCGGCACCGCGGGCTGCTGGGGAGAGTGGAACACCGCCTGTCTCGACGGGGTGGGTTCGTTCATCGACGCTCACTCTCCAGGGGATGCTGGCGAGCGGGCGGCCGTCGTCTCCGGGTATCGAGAGCTCGTCGACGCCCACGTCAGCGCGTTTCCAGATACGCCACTAGTGATGCTGGGTATCGGCGAGGGCGGTGACGAAGAACTCGACATCATGCTGCACGCCACCGGGCAGGGAGCGGGCTGGCGGGTGGATTGTTGGGGGGACTGGGGCATCTGGGGGCCGGGATGGAACCACCACGAGAACCTCTACCCGCAGATGATCGACAGCGCGACGGCCGCCGATCCGGCCTTCGCCGACGTCTGGCAACACGCCCCCATCCAGCTCGAGGTCTGCAGCACCATGCCCGCCTGGGAGGGCCTCGGCTGGACAGCCGATACCGCCGACAGCGAGGTCTCCAAGACCTTCCAGTTCGCCCTCGATCAGCACGCTTCCCTGCTCAACGGCAAGTTCACCGACATCCCGGCGAGCTACACCTCCGCACTGGACGATCTGCTCCGACAGAATGGCTATCGAATCGTGCTTTCCTCTCTGACCCACGATGAGAGCGTCGCGCCGGGTGGAGCGCTGACACTCGAGAGCAGCTGGGAAAATGCCGGAGTCGCGCCGATGTACTCCAAGCGCGTCCTGAGCTGGCGCCTGCGGAGCGACTCCGCCGTTGTCGAGCTGGCGAGCGATGCCGATCCCCGCACCTGGTTGCCGGGAAGCACTGAGGTGGTCGACTCGCTCGTGGTGCCCGCCGATACCGCCCCAGGAGACTGGGTCTTGGACGTTGCACTGCTCGATCGACCCGGCGTCGATCCCGCGACCGAGCCCCTGCCGCCGCTGCAGCTCGCCGTCGACGGTCGCGGCTCGGACGGCTGGTATGCCCTCTCCGACGTGGAGGTCAAGCCATAGATCGGGCGTAGAGCGAGTCCATGAGCTCGTCGGCGTATTGGATCGAGCCGATCCAACAGCGCTGGATCGACTGCGTGGAGAGCTCGCGGAATCTGGGTTGTCCGCCTTCTTCGCACGCCGCTGCGCAGTCCAGTGCCGCACCCATCGGACCCTCCCGTTCCAAGAGCGCCGCCTTCACCTCGGCGTCCAGCGGAATCTGGCCCAATAACTCTGGAATGGGGCGATTCAACATCGCGTCGATGAGGGAGAGCATGCCGGCCAGGTAGTAGCCATCGGCGCCCTTCTTGCCGTCGCTCATCGCCAACAGCTCGGACATCTTTGCGCGCACGAGGGTGGTCCGCAGTAGCTCGTGGGGCGTGTCGCATAGAGATGCCAACGCGATCAGGCGCAGCCAACGCCGAATTCGAGTCGTTCCCAGCAGAGTGACCGCTCGCTCTACAGTGGAGACGTTGAGGTCGAGTGCGGCGGAGTTGAGGATTCGCAAGAGCTTGTAGGAGAGCGCGGGATCCTGCTCGAAGCGAGCCTTGATCCACTTCATGTCGGCGCCCTCGAGTCCGGCGATCAGCCGCAACACATTCCCGCGCTGCGCTCGGACACGGTCTCCTTCGACGAGGACGGGCCTGCCCAGGAAGTAACCCTGATATAGAGTGAAACCCAGCTGCCTGCAGACCTCGAAGACCTCGCGGGTTTCCACCTTCTCGGCCAGCAACTGTACACGGCCGGCCAGCCGTTCGACCCGTCGGCGCAGCGTGGCTTCGGAGCAAGTGACATCCAGCTTGGCGATGTGCGCGATCTCGACGAGCGTGTCGTTTGACTCGCCGGGCTCGAAGTCGTCGAGAGCGATCGTGTATCCGGCCGCTCTGAGGCTGCGGAGGGACCGCAGGAGCTCCTCGTCGACCGAGACGTCCTCGAGCACCTCGATCACCACCCGACGCGGCGGTAGCAGAAGCGCAGAGCCGTCTCGAATCAGTCCATCGGTGAAGTTGATCCAGGCATTTCCACGGAAGATCTGGTCGTTTGCGGCCGCGGCGAACGCGTTGCAGATCACGTCACCGGTGGCGAAGTTCCCCAACGGGTTGCCCGTCATCTGGACATGCTCACCGCGAAACAGAAGTTCGTAGCCCACAACTCGGATGTCGCTGTCGAAGATTGGCTGCCGAGCGAGGAGCTTGATTCCCATGCCTCCCCATCGTCTCGATTCGGCTCCATTACAGTCCGAAAGCAGATCTCAGGCGGTGGAGCGATCCCTGGGATGCGCAAAAACGCTACGACGGATTGGGGAGGGGGCTAGACCCGCCAGCACTGCAGGCTCGGAGCCCTTCCCGTAGGTTGTCCGCCGGGTATTTCTGTGACATCGTAGGTTCTCGGACGGACATCGCTCCGAGCTTCGGCGATCGAGGACATGTATGGACCTAGTGGAGCGCGCGAAGATCGAGAAGGCCCTCGAGTTTGCGAGCCAGCGCCAACAGGAGCCCAGCGGAGTCGAACCTCTCGAGACGTTGGTGGACCTGCTCGCCAAGAGCCTCGGCGTCGCCTACGCATTTGTCGGTAAGCTCGTAGACTCCGATGTTGTAGAGACCATCGCGCTGCATGCACACGGGGAGATCGCGTCAAACATCACTTACTCCCTCTGCTATACGCCGTGCGAAGACGTCGTCGGCAAGAGACTCTGCAGCCACGAGCGGGAAGTGCAGCAGCGGTTTCCGCGAGACGAGCTCCTCGTTGAGATGGGGGCGGAGAGCTACGTGGGTGTGCCGCTCTGGAACGCCCGGGGAGAGCCGCTCGGGCTGATCGCTATCCTCGACACCAAACCCCTCGAATCGAGCGACCTCGCGTCGGTGTTCCTGCGGATCGTGGCGCTGCGGGCCGGGGGCGAGCTCGAGCGGCGAGTTGCCAAGGAGGTACTGGATCAGGAGAGGCAGTTCTCGGAGACGGTGCTGGAGAGCCTGCGGCAGAGCGAGGAGAGGTATCGGGTCGTCTTCAACGCCCTGAGTGAGGCCATCTTTCTCCACGACCTCACCACGAACAACATCCTGCAGGTCAATCAGACCATGCTCGACATGTACGGCTACGACAGCTCCGAGGAGGTCCTCGGACTCTCCATCGAGGAGCTGAGTGAGGGGGTTCCTCCATACACGCAACAGGACGCCGACCGCATCGCGAAGCGAGCCATCGAGGAGGGACCCCAGCTCTTCGAGTGGCGGTCTCGACGCAAGGACGGCAGCCTGTTCTGGACAGAAGTTGCGTTGAGAACGGCGGAAGTCGACGGCCAGGGTCGAGTCCTCGCCATCGCCCGTGACATCACCGAGCGAAAGCGGGCTGCCGAGGCGCTCTTCGAGACCAAAGAGCGGATCCGATCCATCGTGGAGACCTCCCAAGACTGGATCTGGGCCATCGATGCTCGGGGAAGACACTCGTACAGCAATGCGGCCGTGCAGGCCATTCTCGGCTACTCGCCGGAGGAGATCGTCGGCGTCTCCAATCTGGAGCGCATCCACCCAGAGGACATGGCTCGCGTGCAGGCGCTGCTGCCAGAGTCGGTTCGCACTCGGAGTGGCTGGGACAACCTCGTGGTCCGTTGGCGGCACAAGGATGGGAGCTGGCGATTCCTGGAGAGCAACGCCGTTCCCATTGTCGACGCTCACGGCGGACTGGCGGGGCTTCGTGGCGTCGACCGCGACATCACCGAGCGAAAGCGCGCCGAAGATAGGCTGCAGGCCCATGCACAGCGGCTCGCACTGCACGCGGAGTACTCGCCGCTAGGTCTCATCGAGTGGGGCGCCGACTTCCGGGTTGCGGAGTGGAACCGGGCAGCGGAGCGCTTGTTTGGCTACAGTCGCGAGGAGGCGCTCGGCTGTCACGCTTTGGACCTGATCATCCCGCAGAGTGCCAGGGCACATGTCGACGCGATCTGGGCAGCGCTGCTCAGTGGAACGGGTGGAACGCGGAGCACCAACGAGAACCGCACCAAGAGCGGCGAGATCGTCCTTTGCGATTGGTACAACACGACTCTTGTGGACACCGATGGCACCGTCATCGGGGTTGCCTCGCTGGTGCAAGATGTCACCGATCGCATGCGCACAGCCGAAGAGCGGGCTCGACTGGCAACCATCGTCGAACAGGGCTCCGAGAGCGTCATCGAGACAGACACCGAGGGGACCATCCAGTACGTGAACCCCGCCTTTGTGAAGCTCACGGGCTACTCGAGCGAAGAGATCGTCGGGAGACCAGCCAGTACCCTGAAGAGCGGCCAGCATACCGACGCTTTTTATCGGGAGCTGTGGGAGACGATCAACGGCGGCGAAGTGTGGAGCGGGCGCTTCGTGAACCGGAAGAAAGACGGCACACTCTTCCGGGAGGACGCGACGATCTCCCCGGTTCGGGATGCCTCTGGACAGACGACACACTTTGTGTCCGTTCGGCGCGACGTGACCCACGAGGCGGAGCTCGAGCACCAGCTGCAGCAGTCTCAGAAGATGGAGGCGGTCGGGCAGCTGGCTGGCGGGGTGGCCCACGACTTCAACAACCTCCTCACGATCATCAACAGCTACACGATGCTGGCCATGGATCAGCTCCGGGAGGCCGATCCACTGCATCAGGATCTCCAAGAGGTGAAGAAGGCAGCAGGACAGGCGGCAGAACTTACGAATCAGCTGCTGGCCTTCAGCCGCAAGCAAACTCTGCAGCCCGCTGTGCTGAACATCAACGACCTCATCGGGGACCTCGACAAGATGCTGCGCCGCCTCATTGGCGAGGACGTCGTTGTGTCGACAATGCTGGCCGACGACCTCGAAGACTGCCTGGTTGACGCCAGCCAGATCGAGCAGGTGATCATGAATCTGGTCGTGAACGCCCGAGACGCCATGCCCGATGGCGGCCGACTGACCATCGAGACCGCGAACTTCGAGATCGACGAGGAGTACGCCAGCGTGCATGTCGGCGTAGCACCCGGACCGTATGTGCTGATCACGGTGACCGACAGTGGGCGAGGCATGGCGGAGGCGACCCGCTCGCAGATCTTCGAGCCCTTCTTCACGACCAAGGAGAAGGGCAAGGGGACCGGCCTGGGTCTGTCCACGGTGTACGGCATCGTCAGGCAGAGCCGAGGAAACGTGTGGGTCTATAGCGAGCCGGGTATCGGCACGACTTTCAAGGTGTTCCTGCCGGTGTCCGACGACGGCGAACCGGCGCTTCCCAGGATGGAATCGACCGATATGGCCGCTCACGGCGACGAGACGATACTGCTCGTCGAGGACAATGAGCAGGTTCGCCGAATGGCGAGCCGGATCCTCAAGTCGGCGGGCTACAGCGTGATCGCCGCGGCGAACGGGGGCGAGGCACTGCTCGCCTGTGAACGCGGACCCGAGGACATCGACCTGTTGGTGACCGACGTCATCATGCCTGGCATGAACGGTCGAGAACTCCAGGAACGACTCTCTCAGCTGCGACCCGGGCTGCGCGTGCTGTACATGTCGGGCTACACCGATGCCGTCATTGCTCGCCACGGCGTCCTCGATTGGGGGGTGCGATTCGTGGGCAAGCCGTTCAATCCGAAGGCCCTCACCGTGGCCGTGCGCAACGCCCTCGACGACCGCCCTTAGCTACTGTGGGATTCCAATGCCGGGATTCCACAGGGTCACCTGGAACCTCGCACCCTGAGAACCCTCCCCGATCTCGGCGCCGACCACCTCCTTGATCAGCTTCTTGGCCAGGCGCTCATCGTGTGGGTGGGCGCGCACGGCGCAGGATGCAACCACGCCGTCCGGATCGATGGCGAGGTCGACGGACACCGAGTGGTCGATGTACTTCTCGGCGAGCTTGATGATTTTGGGCAGGGCGGTGATGACCCGCTGGGCATGCATCACATAGGCCGGCGGCGGTGGCAGCGGCTCGATGAGATCGTAGGGAGGAGGGGCTGCCTCGCACATGTGGGTGTCGTCGAGCTCGATGAGGATGTCGTGTGGCGGTGGCGCGGCCTCGCACATGTGGGTGTCGGGGGGCAGGTCTCGGGGCTCCGTCTCGACTGGGACCGGGTCGTCCTCTCCGGCAAAGGCCTGGGGTGAGCCCACCCAAGCGCCGGCGGCCAGCACGATGGCCGCCGCTCTGCTGAGGGTGCTCGCCGAGCGTCGCGTGCGCTTGGTCTCGGATCGGTCTTCGATCGTCGTGAGTAGGCGTGAGAAGGCAGCGCGAAACGGCTGATCTGCGCAGGTACAGTCCGCTCGGAGGGCTCTCACCTTGCGGAGGAAGTCGTGCTCGCTATGGGGGCCGGCGGCTGCGAAGTCCAGGATCTCGCCCATGCGCCTGGAGCTGTCCTGATTCAGGAGGGAGATCTGCTCTTTGACCGCTTTGCCGAGCTCGTTGTCGACGCGCTCGGGGTGGAAGTGCCGCAGCAGATGCAAGTGGTAGTCGACCCGCATCGACTCGTGGTGAAGGCCCGCCTTGCCGAAGTTGCGTTCCCCGAAGACCCTCCAGAAGATTTCGTAGGCGAGCTGGCTGGTGGGGTTCGCTATTCGGTAGGTGTATCCCATATAGTCGCCCAGGAGGCGCCCTTCCTTTCGCAGGCGTTTTTCGAGGGGAGTGCCGGCGTAGACCTCCACCCGGCAGAAGTTGAGCGGGAAGATGTCCTGCTTGGCCATGAAGGCGATGTTCTCTCGCAGCGACTGGAGTTTGGACTCCGGATCGAACATCAACAGGTTGAAGCAGGTGTGCACGCCGTGCTCGCGCAAGATCTCCAGGGCTCGGTGGTTCTGCTCCCGCCGGATGCCTCGTCCAAGGGTTCGAAGGCCCTGGACGGCGTCGGTCTCCACACCCAGGAAGAGACGGAAGAGGCCCATCTTCACCAGTTCCGCGACGACTTCCTCGGTGATGCTGTCCGGCCGTGCCTTTGCTTGGATGGCGATCCTGCCTATGCCCTGCTCCTGCAGTGCCTCCCGAAGGCTGGCGAAGCGACGCAGGCTGCCAGCGCTGGTCGGCAGGAAGAAGTTGTCGTCCTGGAAGTTGAAGATCCGTACGCCGCGTCGGTGGTAGAGCCACCCCATCTCGGCAGCGACGCAGGTGACGTCCCGCATGCGGAACTTCTTGCCGCCATTTGCTCGGTGCCAGGCGTCGATGGAGCAGAAGTGGCAGCTGGCGTAGCAGCCCCTCCCGGAGAGGATGTTGGCGATTGGGCGGCCCAGATAGGTGTGGAATCGCTCCGGGCGCGTCGGCCACGGTCTCCCGTCGAGATCTGGGCGGTTTCGGCGCTGACCCGTGAACTCGATCCGGCCCTCTTCCCGGAAGGACAGCCCGGCCACAGTCCGAAAGTCCGCTGCGGATGCCAGGTCGACGATCGCCTCCTCGCCCTCTCCGTGCACGATGGAGTCGAAGACCAAATGGTCGGTGAGGAGCTGGGTGGCATGGAACTGCGCGAAGTGTCCTCCGGCAGTGATATGGCCGCGGAAACCAAGCTTTCTCAGGTTGTAGGCCAGGGCGACGAACTCCCGGGAGCGGCTGGTGAACAGCATTGACAGGCCCACCAGATCGGGCTTGGCGTCGACGATGTCGGCTGCGAGGGCCTCGACCTGCAGGGCGGTGTCGAAGCTGAACAGCTCCGCTCCGAAACCGGCCTTGACCAGACTGGCGTGCATATAGCGAAGGGCGAGGTTCTCCTCGATCTCCGGTCCGACGAGTGCGACTTTCTTCATCTCGGCCTCCCCGGCACAAACGCCGGGATATACCATCTCTTACAGGTCATATGTGGGCGTCGGCTGATCGGTGGACGTCTGGTTTTCGGCCACTTCGGTGGACCTCGGCCAGTGCTCGCAACCGACCGTGCCAGGGATCCACCCGGCGCCGTCGGCCCGGATCCCCTCGGCCCGCACCACATCGATGATGTCGAACTGGTCGTTGTAGTGCAGGACGACGTGCTCAAGGGCTGGAAATTCGGCGAGGATCCTCGCCGCTGCGGGGGTGATGTCGGTCCGGCGGAGGTCGAGCGTGCGCAAGTTGGGGAGCTTCGACAGCGTGTACAGCCCGGCGTCGGTCACCCGCGAGTTCTGAAGCGATAGCGTGCGCAGTTTTGCCATCGGCAGCAATGCGTTCAGGCTGCTGTCGTCCACGTGGGTCTCCGACAGCTCGAGCTCCCGCAGCTCGGTGAGGTTGCTCAGATAGGCCAGACCGCTGCCGTCGATGTTCCAGGCGTGCAGCCCCAGGTGGCGCAGGTCCTCTAGACCGGAGAGATGCACGAGAGCGGCGTCGGTAGCGTGGTTCTCTTCGTAGGGGCGAACGCCGATGTCCAGGAACTTCAGCGCGGTCAGATCTTCGAGCGGCTCGAGGGCGTCGTTGGTCAGTCGGTCCCCGTACATCGACAGATAGGTGAGTTCCTTCCAGACTCGGAGCGGCTCGAGGCTGGAGGGTTTGGTGTGGAAGCCCAGGTGAAGGCCCGACACTCCCATGCCATCGAGTTGGTCCAGCAGCTCGGGCAGGCGCTCGTCCGACACGTAAGTGGTGCGCACGTGAGCGTCGTGTCTGTCCCGGCTGGGCGCCAGGTTGCACCCATCCCAGACGTAGGTGCCGAGGATCTGCACCTCGGGACTCCAGGCCTTCTCCGGTGAAAATGCCCGGGACAGGACGATCTCTTCTGTCGGATGGGGTGGGACCGGCGGCAGGATTTGCGGTGCCAGTGCCAGTGGGATGGGTAGTGTGCCGAGTAGCGTGGCCGTCATGATCATGAGCCCGCCTCCGGACCCAGTGTCATAGAGGCCAGTCGCCCGATCCAGCTTCGTGACCATTCGTTACGGGTTCGCGGGTACTATCGAACCGGAGGTGTTCCAAGTGAACTGCCCTTTCTGTACGAGCGAGATGGCTGAGGAGACGAGGTCGGGCGTTCGCGTCGATGTCTGTACTGGTTGTGGATCGATCTTTCTCGACTCGGGTGAGTTCGACGCGGCGGCCCCTCTGAGCGAGGGCACCGAGGAGCGAATGGTCCGGTGGGTGCGCCCCCGCGGTGAGTGCGCGCTGTGCGGAGAAGAGGTGGACGAGACCGACGAAGAGCACTGCGACGTGCCCCTGCACATGTACTGCCCGAGGTGCGGGGACGAATTCTACAAAGTCCGAACGCGCACAATCCGCCTCGAGTATTGCGACGGGTGCGGGGGGTTCCTCCTGGAGCCCGACATGGTGGAGATGCTTGCCGGCAAGGTCGCCAAGCCTGATCCGCCGCCTCCGGAGCCAGACGAGCCGCAGGGCATCGTGGACAAGCTCTGGAGCCTGTTCGGTGACATGTAGAGCTGCAGCGACTCTCAGAAATCGGCGAGGATGTATGCGTGCAATGCCGCGCCGGCGGGGACTGAAGTCCGGAGTCTGCGGCCGATAGCTGCGTCCACTCTCACGGGGTGATGCTCGCCCGAGGTGATGAGCTTCACAACGCCGACCAGCACCTCGATGGATTCGACGTCCCCCGGTTCGATCACGGTTCCCGAAGCGAGGTCCTCGGTTGCCATTGCGATCTCTTCGACCTGGCGCGCGTCGGCGAACGGCTCCCCGACCGCCATCACATCGCATGCGGCGAGAGGGGCCTCTGCGGCGGCGCTGATCTCGTCGATCCTTCCCGTAGCGTCCAGATCCACGACGCACACGTGTTGCCAGCCCAACCGTCCTTGCACCATGAAGGGTATGCGGTTCAGGAACATGTCGTCTCGGCCGGATGACATGGCTGCGCCGCATGGCGTCGACTCTCTCGGCATTCCAAGGACTCTGATGAACGCGGAGGTCGCCGCTATTCGGGGATTCCTCAAGGTGTATTGCATGCTGCCGAATGTGCTCACCGGCATCTCCAGGTAGGAGGCGCATCCCGTGTCGCCACAGGTCAATTGCACCGGGAGGCCGCAGTCGGCGTCCAGTGCCGCGCTCCATTGTCGAGTTTGGTCCGCTCGCCTGACCGGGGGCGCCTCTTCGTCATCGAGCTCGTGGGGCTGGACACTCGGACCCGTTGGCGTCGAGTCGTGCTGGGTCGGGCGGGCCCGGTCAAGGAGCGGACCCGGCGCCGTGGACGGTGCCAGCGCAATGCTCAGGATTACGGCCGCCAACATCGCGATGAGCGCGATGGCTCCAAGCCATCTCCGGGATCCGCTCATCAACGCCGATGGCCGTTCTGCATGGTGTCAGCGTAACTGCGCGTCTATCCGAGGGCCTCAGTCAGCTCGATCATGGCGGCGATGTGCTTGTCGAGGTCATCTGGGCTGGCTCGACCGCTGAGTGTGACCTGCACGCGGTCGGCATACACCGTGGCACTAGATGGCGATCTCGGGTCCACCGAACAGGCGAACTGCCATTCCATTTCGGTGTCGTCGTAGCTGGTCGCGCCCGTCTGTGGTGAAGCCGAGTTCCTCCGCCCGCTCCTTGGTGGCGCGGCTCCGATCGACGATCTGCGCGGGTTTGCCGCTGGCCCAGTCTATCAGCACCTTCACAGCCGCCAGCGCGAAGGTCATCACCACGATCTGGGTGAGGGTGAACGGGCTGGCCTACCGGCCGTCCGGCACGAACGCGAGGACGCGCGCGGTGAACAGACCGCTCTTGTCCTGCTCGACGCACCACTCTCGG